>JACCEA012003769.1_pt1 | contig 116514 bp, 174 predicted proteins | sample 7449851 | NCBI WGS metagenome assembly JACCEA01 (sample SAMN15323453, study PRJNA562643) | freshwater metagenome | isolation source: river surface water | place: USA:Blue River Watershed | collected 2017-08-18
AAGGAGAAAAATGAATTCATTAAAGAAAATCGCTCTAGCCGTGGTTGCAGCCATGACTACCGCAACAATCGTGGCTTCGCCTGCAAGCGCAGCCGTAATGACAGTCGCTGTATCACTTGACGGAACTGCTAATACAACAGCATCCGCAATTGCTACACCTGCATCATTGCCAGTACCAGCAGACAACACAGTTGACGCTGCTGACGCACTAAAGTTTGTTGCAACAGTTGATACAGGAACATCAGTAACTGTAGCAACAACAAATGCAACAATTGTTTCTGCATTGCACACATCTGCTGCACCAGTATCTGCATCATCAGGATCTTCATCTTTGACAGTTGCAACTGGAACAGGAACAACTGCAACATTTTATGTCTATACAAAGACAACAGCAATTGGTACTGTAACAATTACCAATCAGGGAACAACCCTAACATATTATGTACAAGGAACTGCAGGAAAGATTAATACTCTTGCACTTTCTGCTGCTGATGCTGGAACAACTTCAAGCGTTGTAACTGCAACAGTAACAGCAACAGACGTATTTGGCAACAAGGTATCAGGCAAGGGCCTAACAGCACTCGTTGTTGGTGGAACTCTTGATACAACTACTGCTACAACTGGCGCTACTTTGACTAACTTTGGTCAGGCAGACTTTAAAGTAACACTTCCAACAACTGGTTCTTCAACCCTTGTCGTATCTGTTACAAACTCATCTGATGTTGCATCTGTTGTAACAGGCTTCAACACAGTAACTTCAAGCGTAGTTAAGACAATCACAGTTCGTGATCTTCTTGGAGAACTTGCTGCTGAAAAGGCTGCTAAGGATGCTGCTATTGCTGCCAAGGCTGCGGTAGATACTGCTCTTGCTAAGGCTGTAGCAGATGCTGCTACTGCTGCTGCTAAGGCTGTAACTGATGCTGCTGCTGCTAAGGCTGCTGCTGATACTGAAAAGGCTGCTGCAGTAAAGGCAGAACAGGATAAGGCTGCTGCTGCTGCTAAGGTTGCATCAGATGCACTTGCTGCTAAGGATGCAGAAATTGCTAAGTTGACAGCAGATAATGCTGCAGCACTTGCAAAGATCAAGGCATCATTCAATGCACTCGCTAAGAAGTGGAATGCAAAGAATCCAAAGGCTAAGGTTGCTTTAGTTAAGTAATCTAAACTTTAAAATTAGAGTGGGGGATAAAACCTCCACTCTTTTTTTATAGTAAAATGGTATAATCAGTATATGTCTAACAATAAATATATAGATTTGCTTAAAAATATCAAAGAAGCAAAAAATAAAAATATGCCATTCCTTCATAAAAACTTTTTTAATGATGAAGAAATCCCTAGATGGCAAGAAATTTTAGACTGCCTATATGATCAATATAACGAAAAACAAAACGTCATAACAGAATATGACTCATATCTTAGCATTATTCCAGATTACTTTGAACAAGATAGATACTTTTTACAAATGAAAGAGTTTAAAGAAACCTTTAAGTTTTCATGTCATGGTCCAAAAGTATCTATAGGTCCATTCGATATACAAAGTCATAAAGACTCTTGGGACGGAATTACAATTCATTGTGAAGGAAACAATACCTGGACCGTATCTGACAAACCAGTATCCAACAACCCCTCATATTTAGAATCATTTGATTTGGAAAGAGGAGATCTGTTGTTTTGCCCACGGGGTCTTTATCATAAAATAAAGTCAAGTAATGCCAGAGCATCAATTTTATTTGTAGGAGATATTAAATAAAATGATATAATCATCTTGTTATTTGCTGGAGGAAAGGAAAATAAAAAGACTAATACGTATAGCACTAGCCAGTTTCTTAGCCTTTGGTTGGCTTATAATGGCTCCTATAGGGGCTAACTCTGATGATCCAATAGCAATTGCTGCCCAAGAAATACAAGACCTTAAAGACAGCGTAGAAAATCTTAATTATAAAGATGATTTTAATAATTTAATAAACATAGCAGAAGAAAAATATAATAATGCGGTACAGGCTAAACAAGATAGAGATAATTCATATGATACATATGATTCTGCGGTAGCAGAAGAATCCACGGCAGTTGAAGAAAAAGCATTAGCCCAATCAGCAGTAGATGGGCAAACAGTAACAGTAGCAACAGCATTACAGGATAAAAATGATGCTCAGGATGCTTTAGACATAGCCAATTTAAATGTTCAAACAACACAGTCAGCAGTTTCAAATGCTGGTAATTCAGGATTACAATATACAGTATATTATCTTACAAGAGGTTTTGGCGGAGTAGCAATTCCAAGTGGCGTTATATGTAGTGGAGTCTGGAATTCAAATTCAATGCAGCCACCAGTATGCGGTAGGTATGAAGATTTTATAGTTAAATTTACTGGAACCATTACTGTTCCCTCTCATTGGACTTCAACATATTTTGCAGGGTATACAGATGACGGATTTAAGATGTATATTAATGGACAACTTGCAGTTAATAATTGGCAAGAGCAGGGGTCAACGTGGAGCGCATACTCTCCAACATATGATGTTAGCGAAGATAAAACATTAGATGTAGAAATATGGTGGTACAACGGAGGAGGCCCAGGTTACTATCATCTTGGATGGGCAATTCCTGGAGGTTGGACTGGAGCGGGATGCGATTATACTGGTGGATGGGGTGTCGGATTTAGTTGTAATTTAAATACATTCTCCTACGGCACAGGTGCAACCCAAGCACAAATTGATGCATACAATCAGGCGGTAGAAGATCAAGCAACTAAGCAAACAATTTATAATAATAAACTTGCTTATTATAATACTCAAAATCAAAACCTCACAACATATAATCAAAACCTCACAATTGCTACACAAAACCTTACAACAGCACAACAAAACCTAACAGATGCTTTGGCTGCAAAAAATAATGCTATTTCTGTTTATAATCAATCAATTATTGATATGGATAATGCAATACAAAATGCTTGGGATTATTATGATAAGCAATTAGAAAGAGAAATACAAATTGCTATTGCTCAAGCAGCAGCAAATGCTGCAGCCAATCAGCCAACACCTGTAGCAAGTCCAGACCCTGAACCAACTATAGAGCCTACACCAGAACCAACTATAGAGCCAACACCAGAACCTACATCAGAACCAGAACCAACTCCTGAACCTAAACCAGAACCAACTCCTGAGCCTACAATAGATCCAACTCCAGAGCCAGAGCCTACACCAGAACCTGAACCAACTATAGAGCCTACGCCAGAGCCTACTATTGATCCAACTCCTGAACCTACTCCTGGACCTGAACCAACACCAGAGCCAACCCCTGAAATAAATGATGAAATAAAAGAATTAATTCCTGAAAATGGTACAGGAACAGCAGAAGATTTATCTGGAGTAATTGCAAACCTTACAAGTAAAGACAATAAGTTAGTTATTTTATCACCTGAGCAAGTAGCAGCAGTTAGCCAAACACTGAAGGCTTTGACTCAAGAGGCAAAAGCAGAGGTAGCACAAGATTTAGGTATCAAGGCATCAGAAGTTGAAAAGATTGCAGAGGCAATGAAATCTGACCCTGCCATTGCTACAGCGTTTGTAGAGTTTGAAAGCAGAGCAGCAGAAGCGGGAGATTCAGCAATGCCATTCACATTAGCAGACGCTATTACTGAAGTACAAACAGAGGCATTCTTAGCAGATCCACTTGGAACATTGACAGATATAGACTTTGATAAATTATTAAACCCTACAGATTGGGGGAAAGACATGACAGATGACCAAAGAGAAAAGGTTCAAGAGGTAGTGATTCCTGCTATTTTGGTAGGAAATATTGTTAGTTCAGTTATGTCACTAAGGAGGTTATAATATGAACATGATTAAAAGGATAGTTAAGGGTTTGCTTAACTGGTTTAAGGCTGCTGTAATTGAGAGTATTGCCCAGATATTCACCATTCTTGGCTTCTTTATTGCCTGGCTTACCCTTACAGGTACCGCTCAGCAGGTAGTTGGGGTAGCCACATTAATATCAATTGCCCTATGGCTTATTACCATCCCACTTCGTGAAGACAAAGAATAGTTGGTATAATAAAGGTATGAAGATTCGTCATATTTTACTATCGTGTATACTTGTATTAGGCCTTTCTGGCTGTGGGTATGACGGTCATTATCGTTATCCTTGCCAGGATCCAGTAAACTGGGAAAAGGCAGAATGTAAGCCACCACTTTGTGAGGCTACAGGAACTTGTACAAAAGACTTGATAGGAAAACAGGATGAGTAAGCAAAGATTAACACCGCAAGATCTTGATGCACGACTAAAATTTATTTTAGGCATCACACTTGGATCAATTTTATTTTTTACAGCAATGGGTATTCTGTATGCCCTAATTTTTGTAACGCAACCAATTGGAGCACAGTCTGAAAACGACAAAATGTTTTTTAATGTACTAGGTTCTGTTGCAACTTTTATCACAGGAACACTTGCAGGTCTATTGATTGGGCAGAGTGGTGCTAAAGATATTATGCAAGCACAGATGGATAATAAAAAAGTAGATTCAGAAATTAGAATGGCAGAAGATAAACTTGATGCAGAGTTAGACGAAGTAAGAGCAAGACTCGCTGCCAAGCCAGACGGTGCAATGCCAGCAGAGCAACCAGTAGATACTAATTGGGATAAGGAGTAAGCGATGGCACAAGATGATTTTCCAGTACCAGCAGCAACAGAAAAGGCTCCGCAAGGAACTGCTGCTCGTCTTATACAAGTTGCTAAATCTCAAGTAGGATATATCGAAGGTCCTAAAGATAATGAAACAAAATACGGTGCATATACAAAGGCAAATTTTCAACCATGGTGTGGATCATTTGTTAATTGGTGCGGTAATGAGGCTGGCGTAAAGATTCCTAATACTGTTTACACCCCAGGTGGTGCACAGGCATTTAAAAAGGCTGGGGCATGGATTGATGGAGACTTAGCAGATCCAGAACCAGGTGATATTGCCTATTTTGATTTCCCTTCAGACGGTGTCGATAGAATTTCTCACGTAGGAATTGTTATTGAAGATAACGAAGATGGAACCGTTTGGTGTATTGAAGGAAATACTTCTTCAAATAAAAAGGGTAGCCAGAGAAATGGTGGAGAATGTTGCAAGCAACTCCGTGCATATAAGAAAAATAAGGCAGGAGTTATGGTTTCTATCGTTGGCTTTGGGCGTCCTAAATTTAAAGGGTCATCAAAGACATCAGAGCCGTCAGCAGAAGTTGCTAAGGCTGTTAAGCCCAAGCCAAATAAAATAAAAACCTGTCCAACATGTGGACAAGATATCAAATAGTTGACATATTTTTATCTTAGTGATATACTGATATAAACTATCAGAAAGGCTACCATGACATGTATAGCAGTTGTGCGTGACAAAGTAAATAATAAACTATGGATGGCTGGAGATCGTGGTGTCTCTGATGACAATGTAATTAATGTATCATCAAGTCCTAAGATATGGAAAAAAGAAGGATATCTGTTCGGCTATGCTGGATCTATGGATGGAGATAGGATCAAACATCTTTTTGTTCCGCCACAGCCAGAACCTAGGGTAAACATAGATAAGTTTATGTATAGTAAATTTTTAAAAGCACTTAGAACTTTTTATGAAAATTGGTGGGTAGACACTTCGCCATCATCTGACTTTGGAATGATTATCTGTGTGCGTGGAAAAATATATGAACATAATGCTGGAGATATGTCATTAACACAGTATGAACAAGATTATTTAGCAATGGGTTCTGGTGGAGATATTGCATTAGGATCATTATATTCAACACAAAAACAGAAAGATTCAAGGAAAAGAGCGGTACTTGCAGTAAATGCTGCCATTAATCACTCAATGTCCTGCAAGGGGCCTATTGACATACTAAGTATTTAGGTATATACTGAATACATGAATCATATGGGTATGGAAGATTTAACTCCTGAAGAACAGGAATTCGGTATTTGGTTGAAAAACGGTATCGAAAGAGGCTGGATTAGTGATCCTTATTGTCACACACATGATGGTGGCTATGAGTATATGGGCGAAGAAGAAATAGAAGAATGGGAAGCAGGAGGCGACCCATGCGAACTTGTAGTTAGGGTATTTATATAATGAAAAAAATATTTGTTGTATCACTTTTAGTATTTACATTGTTTTCAACAACATTACAGGCATCAGCAGCAACATCAAAAGCATGCCCTAAAAGTCAATTGAATAAGATTAAAAATAATCTTATTTGTAAAAAAGTAGGTAATGTTTATAGATGGACAACTATTTATTTACCAAAACCAACACCTAGTGCTACACCAACACCAACACCAACACCTAGCGCTACACCAACACCTTCAGCCACCCCAACACCAACTGTTGAAACAGCAGTATATAAGGCTCCATCTGTACCAAGCGATAATGTTGAGGCCTGTAGAATAAAAGAAGTAAGCCAAAGAAGGGGTTTTGCTGTAGCAGGATTTCCAGAAATTAGTCAACAATATTTACAGTCAATTGCTGGACCTGTTCATAGAACTGGAACAGTTAAGTGGGCATTAATTCCTATTGACTTTTCAGATTTGCCTGGAGATAAAGAATGGAGATCTCGTTTAGAAAAAGAAACTAAACTTTTATCTGAATGGGTTGAAGTTGTTAGTGAAGGAAAGTTTAAGGTTGAGTGGGTAATAGCAAAAGATTGGGTAAGACTACCTGGCATTTCAACTGACTATCCCGTTGCAAAGGTAAGAGGTTTGAATAATACACCAGGTGGAATAAAGTTGTTCCAAACAGCGATGGCTATGGCTGATCCAACTTTTGATTTTACCAATGTTCAGACTGTTAACTTTATGCTTCCAACCAATCAAACAATTGCAAAAGAGGGAGAGAATGGTTTCCCGTGGGACCAGCATGTAAAAGATTTAGTTACTAATGAAGGACGCATTTCATCTTTTACTATCTCAGGTCAATATCAAACAAGGCCTGACACACCTCTTTGGGCTTATTGGTTTCATGAATTCGGTCACGGAATGGCACTACCACATATTGGTAGCGGTGGACCAGAAGTTCCTCCATTTAATGAATGGGATATTATGGGATCTCAAGACGGACCAAGTTTAGAACTAAGCGGTTGGCTTAGAATGTTGGCTAGATGGATGCCAGATGAACGTATATATTGCAAAGAATCAAAGTCAGTCTCTAAAGTAGAGATAGACTTGATCCCATTAAGCAATAAAGAATCTGGAATTAAATTAGCAATGTTTACACTTTCTGAAACAAAGGCTTTACTGGTTGAGTCAAGACGAGCAACTAAGTTTTCTTGTACAACTCCAACACCAAGAAATGGCGTACTAGTTTATGTATTAGATATGACACTTGGCCATGGACAAGATTTCTTAGTTCCAGTTAATCCACCTAACAGAAATATTACAGAGAGAGCAGTATGCAATGGTTCACCATCTTTAAGTAGTTTGGATATACTTCTTCATGAAGGAGATAGCGTAACCTATGAAGGCTTAACTGTACAATTTTCTAAGTATGGTAATTTTGATAAGATTATTGTAACAAGAAAATAGGAATTGTAAAATGAAATTAACTAAAAAAATATTAAAGTATTTTAAAAAAATAATAATACTTTATAAAATTAAAAAACAACTAAAACAAAGAAAGTTTTTTTATTAATGCTTTTTGATAAAAATTTTTTTAATGTTGATTCTATAGGTCTTAATCCGTTAACTGATGAATCTTTATACTCAGAGACTCCAATCTCTACAGTTCCGCCTTTGATATCAGACTGGGAAAAGCCTTTTAGAGATCATCATAAAGAAATTTTACAAAAAGAAATAAATAATTTTGGCTTTAGATCAGATAATTTTATTAAAAATCACAATAAAAAACATGCATTATTTTTAGGCTGTTCTTATACGTGGGGAACTGGGCTACACTTAGATGAGGTATGGTCAAAAATACTTTACAATAAAATTAATATTAACGATGAATTTTCTGGATATTTTAATTTAGGTATTCCAGGAGACTCTATTTATACTTGTATAACAAATACTTTTAAATATTTTAATAATTTTGGAAAGCCAGAGGTTATATTTTTTAATATACCAGTAATAGATAGATTTTATCTTTATAAAAAAGATAAAGAAAAGTTCTTTAGATCTACTATAAAATCAAATAAAACTTTAGAACTTTTATCATATCAGTATTATTATATACTAGAAAAATATTGTGAAGAAAATAAAATAAAACTTTTTTCATTTTCTTGGTATTTAGGATATAAAACTCATCCTTTGAGTAATTTTAAAACTTTTTATAATATAGATGATAAAAAGATATCTAATTATGTATATAATAATAATTTGCCATTAAAGGCAAGTGACGATACCCACCTTGGTCCAGCCTACCATAAGTATTGGGCAGAAGAAATGTATCGTATACATTCTGTTAGCGAGATGCTATAATATAATAAAGGAGAAAAACATGGAATCAGCAAAAAGAAGTTTACTAAAAACACTTAGTTGGGAAACTTTTCATTTAGTAGGCGTTGCAGGAGTTTTAGCAGTAGGCGTATACATTGCTACTGGAGAGTGGGAATATGAGTATGCTGCTTTGGGAGCATTAATATATATTGCTTGGGAAGCACTTGGATATTTTCTTCATGAAAGAGTTTGGGCAAAGTTTGGTAAAAAGGTAAAGTAATGCGTATCAAAATTATTAAATTTGTTGTAAAACTTTTAGGCTATGAGTGGTCTGGAGATCAATTAAATTTACCAGTGTGGCAGGTTAAGGCTAAGAAAAAGAAATAATTATGAATATAATAGACAATAAAATTTTTATTTTAGAAGACTTTATATCTCCTAATACCGCAAATTTTATTGTTGAAAATTTTTCTAAAGACTTAAAGCCAACAGAGCATCCTGGCGTGTATGGAAGCATTAGTAATAATGATGAAAATACATATAGAATTTGTGGAAAAAATAAAGTTATAAAATATAATGGCAATATAGATGTTGCTGTTGATTTATTAATGAGTCTTTTTCCTAGTATAGAAAAAACAATGTCTGAAATTTTTAAAAAAAATATAGTTATGAAATCTTTTTTTTATAGCCATATGAAATCTGGTGGTAAAAATTCTTTGCATTATGATAATAATGAAGATCAGTATACCAATGATTACTCTGGAATTTTATATTTAACCGATAGTTATACTGGAGGGAAAATAAACTTTCCTAATCAAAATTTAACATTATGTCCAAAGCCAGGAACTTTTATCTGTTTTCAGGGTACAGAAGACATACAGCACGAAGTACAAGAAGTAATAGATGGAGACCGTGTAAATATTATTTGTTTTTTTAAAGAAAAGGAGATATATGCCAACGTATGAATATGACTGCATGGCTTGTGCCGTAAGGTATACAAAGGTTAGAAGTATGTCAGAAGGGGATCCAGGATATAAGTGTGAGACTTGCAATAAAGACTTAGTTCGTGTATACTCTAATATAGGGGTCACCTTCAATGGCTCTGGATTCTATAAAACTGATAATAGAAAGGTATAATATGTTTAGTATGCTTAAGGATAAAGAGCAAGAAAAGGTATGGATTCTTGATGCTAGAGACAGATGCGACAGATGTAGCGCTCAGGCATATGTAAAGGTTCTGGGCAAAAATAACACAGACCTATTATTCTGCGGTCACCACTATGATAAAGCAATGAGTAACGCAGTTGGTTATGATAATATGATGAAGTTTATGGAAAGTGTAATAGACGAAAGAGAACGGCTTATTGAAAATAGACAGGTTGGAAGTGAAAACTAATGTACGAGTATAGAGTAAAGAAAGTAACTGGTGTGGTTGATGGAGATACAATTGATGTTGACATAGATCTTGGGTTTAGCGTATCTTTTAGCCAAAGAGTTAGGTTGGCTGGTATTGATACACCAGAATCAAGAACTACGGACAAGGCAGAAAAAGCATTGGGAATTGAGGCTAAAGAATATCTGAAGTCTAAATTAAAAGATGCCAAAGAAGTTGTTATTAAAACAGAAAAACCAGATTCATCTGAAAAGTATGGTCGAATTTTGGGTTGGCTGTATGTTGACGGGAACACAGTATCTATTAATGATCAGATGATTGAGGACGGATATGCCTGGGGCTACCTTGGAGATACCAAGGTAAAAGATTTTGCTGCCCTTACTGCACAAAAAGAAAAGGCTAAAAATGGAAGAAATAAATGATTTTGATAAATTATTGTTGTCTGGCGTAATAGAGCCAGCAGCATTAGATCCAGATACTGGAGAGATGCTTTATAGTTTTTCTGAAAAATTAGAGGAAAGAAATCCAGAATTACACAGGATAGTTCTTGAAAATTTTTATAAAACTTCTTTAAAACTTTGGGAATTAGGGTTTTTAAATATGGATATAACAAATAGTAACCCAATGGTATCTTTGACTCCTAGAGCATTCAATGACAGGAAAATTAAACAATTAGACGAAGATTTACAGTTTGCTCTTTTAGAAATAAAAAGAGGTCTAACGCAATAGGTAGTATAATTGGTAATTATGGAATACCTAATTGGCTTTTTTACATCTATTTTTATAATATATAGTGTTGCAAAAATACAACCAAAATATAATATATTAAAAGAGCAAAAAATTAAACCAATTAGGTATAGCCAGAGCCACATACATTCTTTAGTGTTTCCACTATTACCAAAGCCAGAAAAAATAAGAAAAATTATAAAAAGTCAAGCAGCAATTATTGATAGACAAAATAATATAAAGGTAATAATAATGGATAATAAGGCCTACTGGATAAAAGATAATACCTTTTATACAGCAGAAATGTCCATGGATGGAACGGTAAACAAAGAAAGTACATCAAGAGTTGACACAAACGGTATGAGTAAGGTACAATTAGATAAGATGTTGTTCATAGTAGATAAACTTCGAGAAGGGACTTTTGATGATAGTGGGGGTACAAGGAACTAGTAGTTTTGATGACTACCAGGTTTTTCTTCGTGCTATTGGTGTTGCTCTTTCCAGTATAAATGAGCAAGATCCGTATTTTTATATATATACTGCTGGACCAGCAAAAGTAAACTCTATGGTTATGGAGTTTGTAAATGTGTCTGAGAGAAGTATGAAATCACGTGGTCTTAAAATAAAAATGTACAAAGTTCCTCCATCGTGGATAGAGGAAAATATTTCTGACTTTAACTATTTAGCATTTCTTTCTAAGCCAAAGGAGGGCTCTTCTAAGTTAGTTAAAGTTGCAGAAGAAAATAATGTAGAAGTAGGAATATTTAGATATTAGGAGACAAAATGATTATTAAAACATTAGAACAAATGGAAACAATCGTATCAAACAATAAAGACTTATATTGGGATGGTTGGTCAGTTGTTAATAGATATAAATCTGATAAGGCTAAGACCTCTAAGTATGGAGTATATTTTAAGGGAAGTTGGTATATGTCTAAGAAATTTGATCCAAATATTAATGGATGGGACATTCCAGAAAGGTTTGTCTTAGGACATGCACAAACTAAAATGGAAAGATAATGCATCTTGCTTAGACTATGATACAAATTTATTTTTTGATAAATACGAAGAGGACATTGCTCTAAGGCCTGCAATAGATGCATTATGCCTAAACTGTCCAGTAACAAAAACTTGTTTCTCTGTTGGCGTGTCTAGCAAAGAATATGGAGTCTGGGGTGGTGTTTTTTTAGATGCTGGTAATCCATCTAAAGAATTTAATGATCATAAAACAGATCAAAATTGGTCAGATATATGGCAAAAATTAACAATGGAAAAACAATAAAATGAATAATAAAGATTACTTAAATTTTTTAAGAAAAAAAAATAAAGAAATAATGTCAAAATGTTATTATTGTGACGGTTTTTCTATAACAATAATTGCAGATGGATATTCTATTAGACCAGTATGTAAAAATCATGACAATAGGTCATTAGAAGAAATAGAGGAGGACATAGATTGATTATACAGATTATCGGATTGCCAGGATCAGGAAAGACTGAACTGGCAAAGGCACTAAAGGAACGCATTAATGCTATTCATCTAAACGCAGACGAAGTTCGTGCTACAGTAAACTCTGATTTAGGATTTACCGCCGAAGATCGTATAGAGCAGGCACGACGCATGGGAGAGATGGCAAGACTTATTGCAAAGCAAGGTGTTGCTCCAGTGATAGTTGACTTTGTATGTCCTACAGATTTAACTCGTGCAGCATTTGGAAAACCAGATATTTTAATCTGGATGAACACAATTCAAGAGGGCAGGTTTGAAGATACTAACAAGATGTTTGAGCAGCCAATTCATAATGATCATGTGTTTCGTAATCACGACATGATGCCTGAAGAAAAAGCATCATATATCATTAGTAAATTTGGACTATATGATTGGTCTGCACCCACAACGCTAATGCTGGGTAGGTACCAGCCATGGCACGAAGGGCACCACGCCCTTTACAAAGAGGCTGGGAAGAGAACTGACCAAGTACTTCTTGGAGTCCGCAATACATATAATACAAGCGATAAAGATCCACTTACATTTGATGAAGTAAAGGGATATATTGCCAAGGATGAATTTATGGATGGTGCAATGGTACTAAGACTACCTAACATTACTAATATTGTTTATGGTCGTGATGTTGGATATAAGATTGAACAAGTAGATTTGGGGGCAGAGATTCATGCTATTAGCGCTACTGAAAAACGCAAGCAATTGGGTATATAGTATATTTTTTGATAACAAGATTGCAGATGCAGAAGCAAGGCTATACTCCGATTGGTTTAAGGAAGATATAGATAATGAAAGTATCTAAGAAAAGATCTTTTGCTAAGTCTTTAACATGGAGATTGGTTGCACTTATAACAACATTTGTCACTCTTTATACTTTAAGTAAGGATATTAATATGGCTACTATGGCAACAGTGATAACTAATGCTGTTAACTTTGTTGCTTATTACTACCATGAAAGAATTTGGAATGCTGTTAGGTGGGGCAAGGAGTGAAGGTAACTAAGGCAAGATCTTTTGTAAAAGCGCTTAGTTATCGTATTTGGGGCACCCTTTCATCCTTTGTTGTTGCTTATGCTATAACAAGAAGTGCAACCTTATCAGGAGCAATTGCATTTTGGGAAACGGTAGTTAAAATATTTATTTACTACGTACATGAGCGTGGATGGAATTATATATCCTGGGGCAGAAAATAATGTATACGGATGCTATGCGTAGGGCATTTAGATCACTAGATCATTTTGCACCTAAAGGTTTTAGGCTAGAACTAGTCGATAATGATAACTTTATTACTGTTCGTGCTTCAGAAAAATCTTTTATGTCACTACTTGACGAAGACAAGCGTCGTGCTGTAGAATATATGGTAAGGGTTAAAAAAGCCCTAGAGGATAATGGAGCCATTGTTCTTCTTGTTCGTGAAGGCGGTAAATAGTAATGCAAACCTTTTTAACATCTACCAATAGTCTTGAGTGTGCACAAAATCTTGACAATAAAAGATTAAATAAACAAATACTTGAAGGCTATCAAATTCTTAATGTATTGTCTGGTAGGTCTAAGACTGGTGGATGGCGCAATCATCCTGCTGTCCTAATGTGGAAAGGATATGAGCGTGGCCTTTGGTCATATATTGAAAGCATGGTTCAGATAGCAAACCTTCGTGGCATTAAAACAGAAAACAATGTTAAAAACTTACAAGCATTACATGATCAATGTTGGGACGATTGGGGTAATAATCATCCAGAATTTTGGCGGGATGAAAATAAAGTAAAGCGTATTATCACTACTCATCGTGCCAATCTATTTAAGAAAGATCCATTATATTATGTGCGATATCAATATGCCGTAGATAGTCCATATAATAACCCTTGCTGCCCAACTCGCAAAGAACCATGTAAGTACTATTGGCCAACACACGAGGCAAAAAATGTTTGATATATTAATATTTGTTTTAGTTGTTGTAGTTATTTGTGGTGCTGTTTTAGAAAACATTAGATTAAAAAATAAAAATATAGAGTTATTATTTTTATTAGCACAATTAAATATAGATAATAGCGCATTAAAAAAGAATATTACATCTTCTGACGACACAGAAAAAGATCACCTAATAAAATTTTTATCAGAAACAAGAGATACTTCTTATCAATTTATCTTAGATTTTCAAAAACAACTGATAGATTTAAAAACAGAGGTAGATCCATATGTATCTTTTTTTGAAGAACTTAATACTTCTCAAGAAATAAAAGATATTAATTCTGAAATAATAAAAAGGTTTATTGATCATTATAAAAAACTCTTAAATTTTCTTCCAGAAGAGGAGCCAGATGGACGCTAGGGGAATTCCCACATGTTCTTGTCCTCAGTGTGGATGTGTTCATTTTAAAGCCGTGATCCAGTTTGATCCAACTGATTACGAGATAGGGTTATACTTTTTAGATGGTGAATGTAAGGATTGTGGAACATTAGTTACATTACCTACCCCAATAGACAAAATGAAGGAGAATGGATTATGAAAGAGATATTATTATCTATAGTTACTGGATTTGGCTGCGGTGTTATTTTTGCTGCTTTTAAACTACCAGTCCCAGCACCGCCCGTGTTTGCAGGAGTTGCTGGTATAATAGGACTATGGCTTGGTTATGATTTCATAACTAAAGTCTTATCCTAGGAGGAAATATGTTAAAGTTAAAAGAGTCACAAAAGAAAATGCTTGCATCGTATGGACGATCTGTTCTTGCTGGTGTTGCAACACTCTATGTTGCTGGAGTAACTGATCCAAAAGATCTTTGGGCAGCACTTGTAGCAGCAATTGCACCAGTTGCACTAAGAGCGTTGAATCCAAATGATCCAGCGTTTGGTCGCTTGCCTGCAGCAAAGGCTGTAGAAGAGGCAATGAAGGCAGTTAAGAAGCCAGTAAAGAAGGCTGTTAAGAAAGACTAAAACTTAATAACTGTAATGATAAAATGGGGGTGTAGAAAACATCCCTATTTTATTTTTAGGAGTAAACATGAAATTTAAATATTATATATATATTTGTTATTATAAAATTAAAAAATTTTTCAGAAAAAAGGATAGGGACACTTTCATATACTAGACTGATTGTAAAAAAATATGATTATATTAGGAATTAATGAAACATCCCATGATGCATCTTTATCTTTAATTAAAGATGGAGAAATACTTTTTGCTAGTCATGCAGAAAGATATAGTAAGAAAAAAAATGATTGGTATAACAATAAAGATATTATACTTGATGCATTAAATTATGGGACGCCAAATGCTATAGCGTATTATGAAAAACCATGGTTAAAAAAATCTAGGATACTTTTACGTGGCGGATCATCAGATTGGAAGCCACATATCCCACTTGATCTACCAGTTAAATATTTTAGTCATCATTATTCACATGCATGTGCAGGATATTATACAAGTAAATTCAATGATGCAGTTATAGTAGTATTAGATGCAATTGGTGAGTACAATACATCGACAATTTGGACTGGCGAGAATAATAAAATAAAACTTGTAAAAAAATATAACTATCCATTTAGTTTTGGATTATTTTATTCTGCTTTTACACAACTAATTGGATTAATGCCAAACCAAGAAGAATACATTATGATGGGAATGGCAGCCTACGGAGATCCAAAAAAATATTGGAAAAAAGTTTATGAGTATTTTCCATCAATAAATTTTCAAAAATATAACTTTCATACAGGTATTAATGACTGGGATGAGGAAATAACAGAACAAGATAAGTTTGACATTGCAGCAGCCGTTCAAAAAGTATATGAACTAAGACTTATAGAATTTATGAGGTACGCAGCAGCAAAAACACAAAAAACAAAATTAGTTTTTATGGGTGGCTGTGCGCTTAATTCTTCTGCCAATACAGCATTGTGGGACATATTTAGCGATGTTTGGATTATGCCAAACCCAGGAGATTCTGGATCATCTTTAGGAGCAGCAGCAGCGCTATATGGTAACCATATTAACTGGAAAACTCCATATCTTGGACATGACCTAGGTGGAAAATATCCAGTTACTGAAATCATTACAAGTTTAATTAGAGATAAGGTTGCTGCAGTAGCAACAGGAAGGGCAGAGTTTGGACCAAGAGCCTTGGGAAATAGGAGCATACTTGCAGATCCACGAGATCCTAATATTAAAGATAAGGTTAACTTAATTAAACAAAGAGAATTATTTAGACCATTCGCACCAGTAATTATGGCAGAGCATGCTAGTAGGTGGTTTGATATGAACTTTGAAAGTCCGTATATGCAATACACTGTTAAATGTTTGCAGCCAGAAAGAATTCCTGCTGTAGTACATAAAGACGGAACATCAAGGGTGCAAACTGTTACAAAAGAACAACACCCAGGACTATACGAAGTATTATCAAACTGGTATGCAATAACAGGAATTCCAATATTACTAAATACTAGCCTTAATATAAAAGGACAGCCATTGCTAAACGATAAAAATGATATAGACCAATGGGAAAAAACTTATAAAAGTAAAGTGATAAGATAGTCTTATGGATGACAAATATAACATTAATGATACGACCTATAGATCTTTAAAAGACATGAGTTATGGTGCACTTCCAAACAAAAAAGCAGACTCTGTGCCAATAGACTACAATTTAAACTCTTATGGCTACAGATGTAATGAATTTAATGATCAGCAGATTTTGATATTAGGCTGTTCGCAAACAGAAGGACATGGATTACCAGTAGAATTAACCTGGCCCTATCTATTATCAAAAAAAATGAATCAAGACTATATTAGTTTAGCAAAAGGCGGAGATGGTGCACAGGCGCAAGTGGTCAAGGCATTTCAATTTTTTAAAGAGTTTTATAACCCTAAGTATATCTTTGCATCATTTCCATTAACAAGACTAGAAGTTCCATTATCGGGAATGAGAGTAATGAATAAAACTCGTGACGCAATAGGAAAGGGAATTTTTTCTAACAAAAAAATTAAAAAATACTCTAAGGCGCCTCATTTTGCTGAAGAAGTTTTAACGGAAGAGTTTGTAATTTTTTATAATCTTTTATTTATAAAAATGCTTATTGAGTATTGTGAAAGTAATAATATAAAATTAATATGGACACATATTATAGATATGAATATTGAAATTCCATCACTTAAAGATTTTCATAGTGGTTATTTTGAAAGTTTTTATGTAAATGATGAAATAATAAGTGATTGCCACCTTGAGTTTTCAGATAATGAATTTTTTAATTATGCAGCAGATTACGAATACTGGCCACCTGGCCATTGGGGATTGCATAAACAGTTACATATTGCAGAGTCAATGTACAATATGATATAATATAAAAGTACCTGCCCAAAGGGGGGTACTTAAAATGACTCGCTTAACAAGGAGGAAAAATGGTAAGTACATGGTCATTGGATCTTTTTAAGGATCCTTTTTTTATTGGTTTCAACAGAGAGTTGGACCGCTTCTATAACATCCATCGTGAGGCAACTCGTCAATCCTATCCACCATATGATGTGGTAAAAATTGATGAGGACACTTACAAATTATCTTTGGCTATTGCTGGTTTCAGCAAGAACGAAGTTGAGGTTTCTGTGGATAATGGAAGTTTAATTGTCAAGGGTGAGAAAACCGAAGAGGGTACAGAAAATGTACTTCATAAGGGTATCGCAACTCGCAAATTCACACGCACCTTTGCTCTTGGAGAGTATATGGAGGTTGATCGTGCTGAAATGGCAGACGGTATTCTTAGCGTCTTTGTGGAAAGAAACATCCCCGAAGAAAAGAAACCCAAAACTATCAAAATCAAGTAAATAAAATACCACCTGAGCATGTGGATAAACTGCTCAAAACTAATTATAAAAGGTGTTATAATAATCTCATGAAATCTATATACGACATCGAACTATCCTCAGCAGAGGGACAGGCAAATTTCCTTGACCAATTTAAGGGCAAGGTCACAATGGTAGTTAATACTACAGTTGGCTGCGGTAATGCCAATCAAATGGAAGTATTGCAAATGCTTCAAGATAAGTACGGCGGAGACGACTTTCAGATAGTTGCTATCCCAACAAATGACTACTGTGGACCAGGGGTTACACATGGAAAATGGTCACAAGGTATTACATGCGGATTAGATTCACAAGAGTATGGTAGAGATGTATATGGTGTTACTTTTCAGTTCTCAGAAATGGTAGCATCAAATCCAAATGAGTCTGCAAATGAACTTAGTGCACATAAAGGTGACGCAAGCGTAAATGGTTTGGGGCAACCAAGAAAAGAAACTCACGAACTATACAAGCAAATTGCAGAACAAATGATGAACATGGTAAATAAAGAAAAAGAATTAGGAATTGTAAATAAGAAAGAACATTATTCATATTGGTTAAATATGGATACAAGTTCTGGTATTCAGCAAGGTGGAAATTTTGAAAAATATATCATCGATAGAGACGGATATGTTTCAAAGTGGTTGCAATGTACTGCACTCAACTATGACTCAGAAAAAGGTGTCAAAGAGCAAGCAGAAAAAGAAGGTAGACAAATTGACGTTGGCCCAGGAAGATCTCGTAAAATTTGGCAAGAAGAGTACGATTTAGTTTGCAAAATAATTGAAGATCTAATTGCTGGCAAGAAGTCAATCATTAATCCTGAAAATTCATTGAGCAAACTTGATGAAGAGTTAGAGACTAAAAACTTATACGAATTAGTATCTTAATTTAAAACTAAGCATTAAGAGTTTCTAATATCAGTTAATATTGCGTCAGCAAGTTTTTTATCAAAATGATGATGACCTGCAGAAATCTTATCAAACTGAGGTTCTAGAATACCTATAATTCTATTTTTGGTAGCCTGAATAATTTTATTTATAATTATCTCAGCCTGTTGCTCTTTTGTTAATTCTTGACTCATAGACTAATTCTATCATAAATATGGTATACTATTACTTATGCCATATCATGTAGGCGCTAAAGGATCATCAGGTTGCTCTGGATACCCTGCCGTAAAAGACACAGGAGAGGTTATGGGGTGCCATAAGACTCGTCGTGAGGCAGCAGCACAGATCTACGCTATAAACCGCTCTGAGGGCAATATAGGCAAGGCTATGATCAAAGAAGGCGACATGGTAATGGCCCCACATGAAGAAGAAATGTATGTTGGTCGTGTAGTTCATGTTATGAACGAGGGTATGCTAGGAACACCAGGATCAGAATATGCTATTGAGGCAAGCCTAACAGAGCCAGCAATACTAATACAATTATTTGAAATGGAAGAAGGCGGTCTTGAAGAGACTGAATATTTTGTTGGAGCAAAGGCATCGGAGGTTATGGTTATGCCATCATTAGAAGAGAATGTAGGAATGGATAAAGCATACGAAGGATGCGGATGCCCAATGTGTAAAGAATTAGATGTTACTTGTGAACAGTGCCCACAATGTCAGTCTGGAGAAATGAAATCAGATTGTTGTGCTAATGTAGTTAAGCAAGCACCATGCTGGGATGGTTATGTGCAAAGAGGAATGAAGCCAGGAAAAAACGGTAAGCCAGTTCCTAATTGTGTTCCAGCAGAAAAGGCTGATGATCTTTGGGAAGATTCTGATGATGTAATTTATGAAACTGATTCTGTTTCAAAAGCAGATGGATACTCTCCGCCAGCAGGTGCAAGAGCAGCAGCACGTAAAGCAATTAGATTTAAGGAACAAGGTAAGGCAAAGGGTGCGGGTACATCAGTAGGATGGACTCGTGCAGGACAGTTAGCAAGAGGAGAGTCGCTCTCTCTTAGTACTGTTAAAAGAATGTACTCTTATTTTTCTCGCCATGAAGTTGACAAAAAGGGGAAGGATTGGGCTAATCAATCAAATCCGTCCAATGGGTACATAATGTGGTTAGCATGGGGTGGGGATGCTGGCTATTCTTGGTCACGTCGTATCGTGAATGCAGAAAAGGATAAGGCTTTATTTGCTGACGCCTTTAACTCTATAGAAAAACAAAGCAAGAGAGTTCGTGGTAGTGGCAATGGCCTCTGGTAAATCTTCTGGAAAATATAGATCAAAACATCCTTTTAATCCAATTCAAATTAAAGATGGCATGATTGTCCGTTTAAGAAAAGACGGTACTGTAAAAGCAGTTCTTGGAAAGTACGGAGAGTATAATAAAAAGAATAAGTAGTTACTTTTTCTTTTGTTCTTCAAATAAACTAATGATCTGATTAGTATATTTATCATAATCAATTTCAATAATAAGATTTCCATCAATAAGTTTATGAATTTTAACTTCTTTTCCAATTTCAAATAATATATCTTTTATTTTATGTTCTAGGCTCATAACCAATATCCTCTTTGACCTTTTCCAAAGTTTGTTTATTAGGAGTTCCCCAGTAACCATGATATTCGCCTGAAATTAATTTATTCCAAAAAAGAAAACAAAGCCAACTTTTATATTCTGAATAACTGCTTATTTTCTTTGATTTATATTTTCTCCAATTATAATCTTCATCAACAGTTATAATCTTACCATCAACAATTAAAAACTTATTTAATGATGCCAGTACTGGGTATGCTGGAGAAAAAATTCTATAACCTCTACTTAAAAGTCTGATTGAATAATTTGTCTGATCGCCATGAAACATGTCCTCTGGGTCATGCAAGATATCTCTAGAAAGAGATGATTTAGAAAACATAAAGGTTGCATGTACTCCATTTGTTTCTACATAATCAGAACCATAACTTGTAACTTGATTGCCTCCGTAAACCACTGGAAAATTGACAGAGTCTTTAATTTCAACTCCATTTTGTTTGCCGTCGTATAGGTATCTATTTTGACTATTACCCCATTTAATTTTATCTGAAAAATCTTTTTCTAAGTTAAACGGATCGTTAATTATTTTTTTGTCTCCAGTTGAATCATCAATTACTACTAACTGTACATCAGAATTTTCTGAAGATTCATCTTTAATAAATGACCAATATAGAGATGATGTTGCTGATAGAATTAATTTATTCTCTTCAATATTATTTTCATTTTTAATTTTATTAAATGAATTTATTAATTGTTCATCCCAATTTTTAGTAAACAACATATGTGAATCTATTTGAAAAGAATATTCAAAAAAATCAAAATGTAATAATGATGCGTTCATTCTACCAAAACCAACTCCCATAGGAACTGGACTAATTAATTCTGTATAAAATATTTTAGGATTTTCTGTAATAAATTTATTGTTTAATAAAGAATGATCTTTGTTTATAATATTGTTAAATACTCCAAAATATAAGTTATCTGGATTTTTTGCATTTGCCAGTGCACTTTTAATTGTTAATTCAATAAATCTTTCTTCACACGCAGCAATTTGTACAAAAATTGAATCTTTAATAAGATCTTTATTCATAATATTAGTATACCAGAGCCCCCTGTAGGATTTGAACCTACGGCTTTCCGCTTACAAGGCGGATACTCTACCACTGAGTTAAGGGGGCAACCCCTACTTACTTGACATCAAATCTATCAAGCATCATAACTTTATCCCATGCTTTGGCAAAATCATTGATAAACTTTTCATTAGCATCATCTGAAGCATACACCTCAGCAATAGCACGAAGTTCAGAATTTGAACCTGGGATTAAATCAACACGAGTTGCATTGCCAACAAGATTACCATCTACATATCCCTCAAAGTTATTAATTGAGGTTTGTTTCCATGAAATCTGTCCAGATAATAAACTGACAAGATAGCCATTATCTAGTCTATTTATAATTAATGTTTTCATACCAGCAAGCAAGACAACCATTTCAACTGGCGTTAAGTCAAGCATGTTTGCTTTTTCAACAAACAATACTTCTGCTGGAACAGTTACTCCCTCTGCCAAATAGTTTCTAAAACCATCTGCAATAGGCTCAAGAACTTTAAAAGATTCAGCATCAGTCTGCTCTTGAGTTGCATCCCCACGACCTGGTGTAAATGGAACAGTAACTTTTTCTCCAGAGGCTTTTTCAATTGCTGCACAGCCAGCAAGAACAATTAAGTCTGCAAGAGAAATTAAATGTTCTTTCTGAACTTGCTCTAAAAATGAAATAGTGTCAGAAATTATTTCATGAATATTTGACTTCCATGTATTTTGTGGCCTTAGTCTAATACGGGCACCGTTAGCACCACCACGCTTATCAGTTTTACGGAAGGTAGACGCAGAAGACCACGCAGTGTACACAAAATAATACGGAGGAAGATCAGAAGACTTTATTCTATTCTTAATACTCTCTACGTCAATATCTTTTGTAATTGATGCAGGAACTGGATCCTGCCAAAGTAATTCCTCTGTAGGAACCTCTTTACCAAGATATCTAGCAATTGGCCCCATATCTCTATGTGTTAATTTAAACCAAGCACGAGCAAATGCATCTGAGAATGAATCAAAGTCTTCAAGGAATCTTCTTGAAATCTTTTCATATTCTGGATCAAACTTAAGTGCTAAGTCTGCAGTTGTCATAACTGGAGCATGGAACTTACCTTCAACGTGTGCATCTGGAACTAAATTAGCAGCAGACTCATCTGTAGGAATCCATTGTGTTGCACCAGCAGGACTCTTTACTTGCTTCCAATCATACTTAAATAAAATCTTTAAATATGAGTTATCCCATTTTGTTGGAGTTGGGGTCCATGCACCTTCAATACCACTTGTAATAGTATCCTCTGCATTACCCTTTCCAAATGAATTCTTCCATCCAAGACCTTGCTCTTCAATTGGTGCACCTTCTGGCTCTGGGCCAACATGCTTTGGATCTCCAGCACCATGCGCTTTGCCAAATGCATGTCCACCAGCAATAAGTGCTACAGTCTCTTCATCATTCATAGCCATACGAGCAAATGTCTCACGAATATCACGAGCAGATAAAAGTGGATCTGGATTACCATTTGGTCCTTCAGGGTTTACATAAATCAAACCCATTTGAACTGCAGCAAGAGGGTTTTCTAATTCACGATCACCGCTATAACGATTGTCTGCAAGCCATTCCTTTTCGCTACCCCAGTAAGTATCGTCTGCTTCCCAAACATCTTCACGGCCTCCACCAAAACCGAAAGTCTTAAAGCCCATGTTTTCTAAAGCAACATTACCAGCAAGAATCATGAGGTCTGCCCATGAAATTTTCTTACCATACTTCTTCTTAATAGGCCACAGAAGTCTACGTGCCTTATCTAAATTACCATTGTCTGGCCATGAGTTTTGTGGGGCAAATCTATGTAGACCTTCTCCTGCACCACCACGACCATCAGTTGTTCTATATGTACCTGCACTGTGCCAAGCCATACGAATAAATAGTGGACCATAGTTGCCGTAATCTGCGGGCCACCAATCTTGCGAGGTAGTCATAACTTCCTCAATATCAGTCTTAAGAGTATCAAGATCTAAACTTTCAAACTCTTTGGCATAGTTAAAGTCTTCACCCATAGGGTCTGACTTATCTGAATTTTTTCTTAAAGGAGACAAATCTAATTGGTTTGGCCACCAATCCTTATTGTATGTTCCTTCAGTTGTTAGGCTATTCCCAGTGAATGGGCATTTTGCTTCTGACATTATATTTCTTTCTACTAGTAGTTAATTTATTATATCAGATACAGGGTGAGGTGTCGAATAATGAGTGATAGATCCATCCCTAGAAATTAAAAACTTTTCAAAATTCCAATCAATGTCTCTTCCACCCTTGGCCTTATCTTTAAGATATTTATAGATAGGGTGAGTATTTGGACCATTTACCTCAATTTTTTCTGACATTGGAAAAGTTATTCCGTAATTAGTTGTACAAAAATCTTTAATCTCTTCGTCAGTTCCTGGTTCTTGACTTCCAAACTGATTACAAGGAAAGCCAATGACTACCAATGAATCACTTTGTATTTTTTGTAAATCAGCATATTGTGGTGTGCTCCCACAACGGCTGGCGGTGTTTACAATAAGAATATCCTTATTCTCAAAAGTTTTTAACTGTATAACATTTTTATTGTTGTCGATAAATGATAAATCATATATGCTCATAAAAATTCTCCTATGTTTCTAATAAGTATAACACATAATTGTAGCCCTAGAGAGAATTGAACTCTCGTTTCCAGATTGAAAATCTGATGTCCTAACCACTAGACGATAGGGCCAATTTTTAAATAGGATATTGATATCCCCACTTTCCAGAAAACTCTCTGTCTGTTGGATTGAATCCTCCAGTAACAGCATGTGCAAGTTTAAACATATCTGGAATAAGCAAGTCTCCACGCCTCCATTTATGAAACAATACAACAGATTTATCATTCCAAATTTTATTATTTATATAAGTACAAATTTCAAAAAATTTTTCTTTTTGTTTTAAAGTAGGACTTTCTTGTTTATATTTGCTTAACATGTCAAGATAATTTATACCTTTTCTAAATGGTATTCTTATAACGCTGTCGCCAGTGATCCAGTGTTTTTGTATAACATTATATTCATTGTAATTGTCTAACTTAACCGTGTCTGCATCTGAACTATTCAAAGATATTGCTGTACATTCATCTAAGAATTCCTGCCAGTCTTCTGAAAGATCTTTGTATATTTTTGATGTATCGATAAAATAAGTTTTACCATTATTTTCATTAGAGTTAAACTTATACATATTCCATGTTGCAGCACATATAGGGTTTGCTCCATAAACGTGTTCTATGTGCCATCCAAGCATAATATCGTCTGGACCTGCGGTATCAAGTAGGGCATTGCTTGAATGATTTTCTACATAAAAACCATTATCTGTATCTTTAATTGAATTCCAGCCAAATGCCTTACCAATTTTTAAATGAAATTTATCCTGTTGCTCATAATTAAAATTTGCATTTCTAAAAACAATAACTGAATCATTTATAAATTTGTTTTTAAAATAATCTATGTTATCAAATATATACCTTTCTCCAGGAAACTCTATGACGTCTATCTGCTTCATGATACAACCTCCCAGTTTAAATATTATATAAGCGATCCGTATGAGACTTGAACTCACGACCTCTACCGTGACAGGGTAGCGTTCTAACCAACTGAACTAACGGACCATAGGATATAGACACGATAGTTCTTCCATTCCCATTCTACCGTGTCTATATCGCTGATCTGGCAGGTCTCGATCCTGCGACATCTCGATTAACAGTCGAGTGTTCTACCAACTGAACTACAGATCAATTATTAAATTATAGCACCCTCGATTGGATTTGAACCAACGACAAACGGATTAGAAGTCCGCTACTCTATCCACTGAGTTACGAGGGTAAAGTACCCCTAATTGGATTTGAACCAATGCTTGCACGATTTTAAGTCGTGTGCCTCTACCACTGGGCTATAAGGGCTTAGTACATCTGGAAGGACTTGAACCTTCGGCTCTCTGCATATAAGGCAGGTACTCTAACCAACTGAGTTACAGATGCATAAACCTAACTTTATATAGCGTCCCAGTTAGGCTTGGGTATGTCTAGAACATAAGTCGTATGATCTGCACAAGTGCTTCAGGGACGATACTACGCAATTTTAGATACCAGCCACGAAGTCCGTTTCGACGGAAGAATCAACTGCTGGTTCTGTTCCCTAGACTTCAACTAAATGGACATTCTCGACAAATGCTACCCACCGTCTTAGCCAGCGAAATTTTCGGGACAGTTGTACTTAACCTGAGTCGAATCTGGTTAAGCCTTGTAGAGCAGGTAGGACTTGAACCTACGATAGCCGAATTATGAGTTCGGGGCCTTGACCAACTTGGCTACTGCTCCTTATTTTATTTTAAGTATATAGCAAAGTAGTTATTTTGTCAACTATTACCCAAACTATTTCTAAATTCCTCTATTTCTTTAAATATTTCATGTTCTATAGGATAGTCAAGATGTGAGTAATCAGAAGGGTTTTCTTTTTCAAATCTAAAAAAAATCATTCTAATATATTCTTTATCTTTAAATATTTTTTTAGGTCTCCAATGAGTATACTGATTAGGATTAAATATCAAAGCAGAATTATCTTCTAAACTATAAACTTGTAGGTCAATACCAAGATCCCAGATGGTATTTGAAGACAGTTGAAAGTTAATAATTAGATCGCTGCTGTCGTGGTCAAAATGTATTGGAAGGTTTGGCTCTCCATACAAGGAGTTATATTCTACAGCAGTAGCATTAGACATTAACAACTCTTCACCAGATATATCTTTTGCAATTTTACAAATTTTTTCAAGCATATCTCCAGGTAAATGTTTTAAACCACCAAACTGAAGTCTTCCAAGTTGATGATGAATTCCTCTTCCTTCGTTATCAAGTTTGTAGTCTACAAAATTACCATCATCGCTTAACGGTATAAGAGAATAATGAACACTATCAACTAATACTTTAAATTCATCTTCTGTAAAGAAATTATTTATTTTTTTTATTGTCATCTAAAACTCCTATACACTTATTATATCATTAACTGCAAAGTTTGTAGGGGGTATAGAATATTTATCATTTTTAGTAATACTATTAAGAAGATTCATTAACCTTAAACAGTCATCATGCCTCCACCAGGTATGACAGTATAATCTTTCCTCTGCTTCGATTATATTGGGGCAAGACTTATACTCTTCAATGATCTGGTCTATAATGACTTTCTGTGCCTTTTTACAGCCATTACAGGGGCAGGCCCATATCATTTCTTTTTACCTTTTTTATTTTTTGCAGGGTTGTCATAATTTAGATTTAACATTCCTTGCTCTAACAATGCCTTATCTAATATAAAGTTAGGACAATGGTTAACTGCTAAATCATATACATTTCCACAGTCACCACATTGCCAAGTAATATCATCTACATTAATAAATACCCTCATTCAAATATCCATTCTCTTTTTTCTGAATTAAAAACTTCTCTTTGTTTAATTTTACGTCTGGCTGCCCATTTAGCACCCCACATAGTAATGGCATATCCACCACGACCTAATCCGTGCCAATCCTCTTTCTCTCCTTTTCGATAAGAATAATACCCTTCTACATCCCAAAAGTATCCATTATATCCAAGGCTTTGATGAACCTTAATTCTTGTTTTCATGACAACTCCTTTCAATAAGTTCTGCATATGCATATGCCCAAGCCTTTGCTTCATCAGATGGATGAGGAAACTCTTCTCGCATTTGTTGTGCTATCTTTTTTATTACTTGATGTTCGATAACTGGTCTAATTGCATTTTCAATCAGCCAACAGATTTGGCAATTATCTTCTTCATGTGGATGATCTATCATTTATTTCCCATTCCTCGCAATATCAACTGCATCCGCTAATCCATCTGCATAAGTTAAATGCTCTGGGTTATCTGTTTTTCTCCAAACAGCAGCAATTTCTTGTGCTACCTGCTCACGAAGTACAGATTCAAGATCTTGCAATATCTTTATAACTAAAGCATCTTCTATGTTACCTGAGTATTGCATAAGAAGTTCTAAGGTTAGTTGTTCTTTATTCATGCTAAAATCTCCATAATCTCTTTTCTAATTCCGACCCAATCTTCTTCATGAAAATACCAACGATTAGCCTCTTGGTTAAATACATAATCATAAACATCTTGCTTGGTACCCCAAACAATACCGCTTGTAATTGATTCTTTTAATTGATTAAAATCTTCATCACTTTCGCAACCCTCTAAAGCATCACATCCTGAACATGATCCATATCCAACAACAGTAAAAGCATACTTGTCGCCATTTTTTAGTAGGTACACATAATCACCTTGATAATCTCCAATAATCCAGTCTTTAAGAATTTCTCCTTGGGTAGCAATAATTCCGTCATAACCCATAGGTGCTGAGTAGTATTCGTATGTCATGATAATTCCTTTTCAATAGCCTGAATAGTTGGGCAAGGATAAGCCATCATTCCATCCCCAAACCAACAACCGCCACATAGATGTTCGTGACCCTCTATAGGTGTATGCAATTCCACTACTGCACGAAGGACTTTTACAGGTTCGGCAGAATCTTTGAATGAGTAGTTATCGCATATGGATAGCAATTCATCGTGTGTCATTATGCCTCCAATACTGCTAATTGTTTTTCGTAATGTTCAACTGTATAAAACATATCTTCAGGATTACTTTTAGCATATTCAATATCTCTCTTAGCATACTCTATAGCATCATTGATGTCTCTTGTAATCTTATTAATTAATAGTAGCATAGCGTCTTCCTCGTTGTCAACAGTCTGGCTTGTCCAACGATCTGATATATATCCGTGATGTTCGGCGGTATACTTAGGAGGCTCTCCATATGAATAAACCTTATTAATATACCAATGACAATCTCTATCTTTATGATGATCTAAAGATACATAAGTGTAATATTTTTTAGTTAATTCAATTATCTGTTGTTCAAGGTTTTTCAACTTGAGGTCCTTTAACCTTTTTAATAACATCAATTGCAATCATTTTCATTCCCAAAGCATTTAATTGAGCACCATTACTTTCGGTAGGGATTGCCTCTATTGCCTCAATTATCTTTTCTTTAACAGAGTCCACTACCTGATGTGTCCCTACACATAAAGGATACTTTGTTGAAAAACCACAAGTACATAACATGCCCATTATCTATCTTCCTTTTCTTCATCCCAGGAAACTTCCCAGTCCTCCATACTTTTAGATAGCCTAATTAAAGTTATCCCAGCCAATCCAGAAATAACACCAACAAAAATAATTACTGGTAACAATACTTTTTTCATCTATAATCTTTTCCTGAAACCTCTTCTACAAACCCATTTTCTCTATCAAACAGTATAAAATCTAATGATTCTACGGTAAAGTTATCTTTAAATATTTTTAATACTTTTTCTAAATTTAATTTACCGCAGGTATACAGATCAAACTGTACTAGCCCTGGATCAACCTCATCCCATATGTGAAAAGCAATATGACTTGTTTCAATCATTACAACTGCCGTTAATCCCTTATTGCCATCTTTATCTACATAAGAGGCAAATGGTCCTTTGATTATTTTCATATCAATCTGTTCAACTAAACTATTTAAAAAGTCTATACCCTCTTGTTCAGATTGCATTGGATTTTTTACTTTAGCATTTACCAATAAATGTTTATGGTATATCATATTTTCTCCTTGTTTATTATTCTAAAAGCATCGTTAGTTTCTTCATCTTCGTAATCCCAAATATCCCATTTTTCCCAATAAGGAATGCCTTCGGAATCATAATCATTCCAGCCATCTTCGCTCATATCAAAACTAAATTCATAAAATGTTCCAAACTTATAATATATAGGCCAAGTAATCTTCCAAATAGTTGAATGTGCTTTATAGCGCCAACCAAAATTTTCTAATTCATCGTAATAGGAAATACGCCAGATAGCCCATCCTGAAATTGATCCACACATATTAGCAAACCAACGTAAGGGAAGAATGTTGGTTTTGTTTATTTTAATGTTATTATCGAATAGATCCGTCACGTATTAACTCCCATTCCCCTGTTTCTCTGGCTATAAATATATTACCAGTTTCTCTGTCTACCAGCAGGAATTTTTCAGGGCAGTCAGTAAAAAGACTGACAACCATTTGCTTATCTAATTGTTTAAACTCTACTTGCTTTCTAGTCATATCATAATGCCTAACAATAAACCTACTAAGAACCCTGCGGTTGCGACAGTCCAGTAAAAAGTATTCTTCATGTATGACATGGTTATATCTTTTACTATTTCTCTAGGAACTGTAATCTCATATCCTTCGTAGTCTGGGTCTGGAAATTTATATTCTTTCACTTATGCTCCTTCATATGTCTATTAAGTGTATCATGTGCAAAAATACCCCAGCGTACCTCTGTTTCTTTTTTGCAAACAGGACAGACTACAATTTTTCCATTCATATATTTATTATACAACAAAAGAGTTGTTTTGTAAAGTTTATTGCATTAGCCCAAGAAAAAGAATTGCTACTAAAATAACCAAACCAGACAAAATTATTTTCTTTTTTGTTTCTGTAGACCACTCTTTAGTATTAATTGCCATTTTATTTCCTATCCTGCATGCATCCAAGAAAAATGAGATTTGCATACGTCTATTATTTTACCTGTCTCTTTTTCAGGCTGGGTAAACTCTGCTTTTGAGTCACAATAAAAACACTTCATATAATTATTATAACATATGAGATATTTAGTTTTATTAACCGTGCGTATACCAAGTTTCTGGTTCGTCTAAATCTAAAATATCTATAATTTGTTCAGCGAGTTCTTTTGCTATTTTATCTTTATGCTTACCCTTAAGATGATCATAGATAACATCAGATATTGTTTGGACTAAGGATTCGTGGGATAGCATGATGTCTCTATTGTACAATGGTTTTATATGGTATTTTTGTTATTTTTGTCTTTTATTTTAAGCCAGGAGCCTATTTTATTTATTTTAATCTTATCCCTGAGTTGTTCAGAAAATGTCTGATGGGCAAAATCTGAACCCAAATATTCTTCTCCTGTCTCTAAATCTATGAGAAGCCATTTTGCAGGAGCCTTAGTGTGAACTATTAGTTCTATTGGTTTCTCAAAGGCATCTACTTCTGAGCCATCTTTAAGTTTACGTTTATCCATTTAATGCCACACTAAATCCCATTGCCGCTCTAGGCACAGAAAAGTTTACTGCATGAGAGGTTTTTGCTGGTATGTAAACTAAATCTCCTGGTTCAACTAAATAAGTTTTATCATTAGCAACCCATTCAACAGAGCCCTGACATTGCCAATAAAAATTATCTAAAGGATCAGAATGAGGAGGAATGTTGTCTATTTTACTTGATAAATTAACATAGATATTTGCTAGTTGAAACTTATAGTCTAAAAATGATTTAAAGTCTTGTTCTATTTTTATAGAATCTTCAATGTGTCTGTGTGCTGCCATATAAAAATATAGATCTTGTTTTATCAAAATATTTCCTACAACCTTTCCTCCCAAATTTAGATCATAGTCTGGAAGAGGATCTGAATATGAACTTGGAATAAAGGAAGACTCTTGAATATACTTTATAAAATTATCCCAAGAAGGAACATTGCTGTTAAAGTTTTTAAAGACATGAGTAATGCCATTTTTCTTACTAATTAAAATATTATTAACTATTTCTTCAGTAACTAACACTTTAAAAGTATATCACAGATACTACTGTAGTTGAGATATTGCTTTTAAGAAAATAGGTAATGTATATCTTGTTCCAGATACCACTGGGCTAACGCTATGAGGTAAGTATCCTGGCCAATACAAGAGTGATCCCTTTGTTGGCTTAATTGTTTTATTAAGAGTTGGGAAGTTTATTTCTCCGCCCTCGTAATCATCATTAAGATAAATTACTGCACCAAACTCAGCATTATCAACGTGCTCTGCCTGATAGTTTGTTGCCTTCCATACAGTGATAAATGGATTTACTTTTCCAGCACAAGCGCAATGCGCTGCTGTGTAAACTTCTCCCTTATGAAGATCAGGACATCTGAATGCATCAGTTAAGCCCATCTTATAAGTGGTTTCCAAGAAGTCAATAAATTGAGCAAAATAATTATCTTTTAGGAGTGAGAATAGTTCAGGGTTTGTTGCTTCAAACTTGTCGGACTCATGAACTCTGTCTTTCAATTTGCCTGCAGGACCAGCAGCATAAACTGTATCTGCTAATACCGCATAGTCATAAATCTTTTTTAAATCTTCTTCTGAAAGAAAATTTTCGATTGTTCCAAGTAAATTGACATCGGATGTCTCTCCGAAATGTCCTGCGGGGACAATAAGTCTACCCTCTGCATATGTCTCTAATAATTCGCTCATGTAGCCCATTGTATCACTATTTTACATGTTTTGTTTTTAAGTTCGGCGGTAAATAGAAATAAAACCCCCCCTATGCTCTAAACGAGCAATATGGGTTAGTATCTCTATGCCTCCGAAACCAAATCTATCATATAGTCTATAGTCTCACAATGGATGGCATTTTCTGATAAACAATATTCAAGGTTTGGATCAGATGTACATTTTTTAGAAGACATCTCCAATATGAGATTTTGTTTGAATCTGCCTTTATCAAATTGTTTCTTTGGTTTCTTTTCAGAGTATGGGTGCTGCTGCCTAAAGTTTCCACGAGGATCGTGTACATGGCAGAATTCACCCTGACGCCATACCTCCACAGGTATTGGACATGGTTTGTTACGCCTTGTTACTGCCTTACATTTCATACAAACCAGGATACCAAAAAGTGGGGGGAATGTAAAGTATACTCAATGTCCCCCATAGTAAGATATACTGTATAGATGAATAGACTCAAAATCATCCTTAAACCGTATAAGGCCCAATTTGATAGATCGCCAATATGGGTTAAGGCAGTATCAATTTTATGTGTGTCCTATATTATGATACCAATAGACCTGTTTGATATCTTATTCCCATGGATGGCATATTCTGATGATTTGTTCCTGGCTACCGTCCTTTTAAAACTGTTACACAAGTATGGTGGTTTGCCAGATGAGGACAAGACTACAGCAAAAGATTTATTAAAAGAAGTTATAGGCTTAAAGGATCGATAGTAGAAATACCATAGGACTCATATATAGCCCTTACATCTGGATTATCGTCTATGGCAATATCGATCTTACCTTGAAGGTTTGATGCTATACCGTCCTTGAATTCGTCTGACTTATCGTAATGTTCTGGATTCATTAATAAGGCATCGTATTTAATGCCAAGAGAGTCAAGAAGTTTAACTGTAACTTCCCTCATCGTATCCTGTCTACCAGTTACTATGATTATGTTTTCGATGTTATTTTTTACAAAATCTACTACTGATTGGTTTGGTGTCATCTGCTCATCATGCCAAAAACCAGATACTAAAGTGTCATCGATATCTACAATTGCTGTGTTATATTTCTTCATTTAACCATTATACATGGAAGTTATCCACAGGTTTATCCACAAATAAATCTTACTGATTATATTTTTAGATAGGGTTAAAGTGGAGTGAAGTGGAAGATAGTGGAGTATGGAGCGCTTTTAACGATGGCGTCGTAATCCCAAACCATCAAACCATATATCCTTCAAACCCTTATACCATATATGCCCCATATCTGTCAAACCATGTATAAAAGGTTTGGCATTATACATTCAAAACCATGGTTTGTCAAGTATCTTCGTAATAGATTTTGAATGAAAAATTGCCAAAAGTCTGGGAAAATTCTGATAATTTCGTAATATGTTTTAATATGCCAGAAAATGTTTTAAAACCAGGAAATATGGTTTGTTATATACTATTGAGGGGTATTGGGGTATTGATCGTAATCTTTTTTATATTCCTCGGCAGTTTTGTAGAATGCAGGGAGGAATGGTTTGATAGGCCATTTGGCAATGCTGTATAACATACCAGTCAAAACCTTCATATCCTTATTGAAGACTGCCCAATCTTCTTTTGACATCTCACTAAAGTGTCTTCTGCTCATATGTTAATTGTAACACTCTTTATACCGTCCAAACTTTCAGCGATTTTTTGGAGGGCGTTCGTAATGTCTTTTTATCCTGTGTTTTGCGCTGGGCGCCCCAAAATTGGCGGGGTATAAAAAGATATCGTAATACTACCTATACAAGTATACATAGATACAATGGTTTGACAAATAAAATATATTATGCTAGATGGTTTGGGAAAAATATGGTTTGATCGTAATCTGGGAAAAATGGTTTGATATCGTAATGGTTTGTTAACAAAGAAAAATTCACCGACCCGTTTTCAGGGCTTTTTACGAATTGTCAAATCCTAAAAGCAATTCATCAAGACTAGAGTATCCTGTATCTGTAACACCAAGCGACTCTAAAAACAAATCCCATGTTTCGTTAATATATCTTGTAGCCATATCTGAAGCAGGAATAATTTCTTGTGAGATAGCAAATGCTAATGGCAAACCAATATCGTTGTATTCAATAAAATCTTCAAAATCAGTTTCGCTTTTATAATTTAACCACAAGTCTGCCAAGATATTACATCTATTAGAAAAGTCTGTATTGGTGTTGCTCATTGTATTTCTCCTCTTTGTGGTATTGTGCGCTTTCTGCGATAGTGATAAGTCTGTTGTAGGAAACTGTTGGTGCGATTACTGCTAAATACTCGCCTACCTGTTCAATGTCAAGGCGAAGGTCAGATACGATAGCGGAAATACGCATGGCAACTTTCTCCTCGTCAGTTAGTCTGTGTTTTCTCATAGTTCTCCTTATAGTCATTGTATCAAATAAGAGGTGGGGGCGCAAGTAGAAGAAAGGTGCTACCTACGCCCCCGTTATTACGGAGGGGACCCAACCCTCCTAGGATGTGACCATCGTCACAAGACTGTGGTAATTAATAAAATCTTGTATAGTATGTATACCAGTGTCATCAGTTACAGTCTTATTAATTAAATCAATTAGCACGGGATGGTCCATGAATCCCAGGTCATTAGGATTGCAGGCATAAATTCCATACCCCGTCTCGTCCATAATATTATCCTTGATTAGGTAACTAACAGCCATACGTATGTAGTATGACTCATCGCCTAGGCGTGGTGCTGCATGCTGCAGGGCTGCTGCCAGGTCTGGATACATAGAGTATTCACCCCAATGGCTGTATAAGGCCACTGCCTGGTCTTCTGACTGCTTAAAAACGAATGTACAACGTGCTCCCATGGTGGGTCCTTTCGATAGTTGGGTTTTCTTCTAGTGTATCAAATTGTAGGTCTAATGTCAATTGCTCGTACATCACTTCTCCAGATCTGAGATAGCAAATGATAGTTGATATGTTATTCCGTATAGGTATGCAAGAGCGTCACACTGGCCCTCCCAGTACTTTCGCTCCATGGATTCCATAGCGTCTGAGTAGTCATTCTCTTCTTCTATACGCTGTGCCTCCTCTAGTTGCTGCTCAGCCTCTAATAGAAGGACCTTAAGGTGCCCATGCATGATGTCCAAACCACTGCTGCCTGCGTCTACCTGTTTCTGCAGATACGGGTCTAACTCATTGATTGGTTGCACGTTCTTCTCCTACCTGTATAAAGTGGCTGGTAGCAATAATCTGACCAGCAAGCCAGTTATACTCAAACTCTAGTTCCCTATAGTCCTTAGAGTTCTCATCTAGTTTTTCCATTTCTTCAGCAACCTCTGCTTGGTCCTGTTCTATGCTAACCAAATGTATTTTCATATATTCTAATAAATAATTAGACATTTACTTGGTCCATTCTATAGTTGGGTACGTGTTCGTCGTCTAAGTATACTTTATGGATGTCGCAATCTGCAACTGCTTCTAAGTCTGCCTCGCCTAGATAGTGACAAGAATCACAGATTTCTCCACAATCGTTATCACAGTATTCTAATGTGTTAATTTCATCACAATCTCTACATTTGTTTTCATAGTTAGAATCTTGAATGATAACTCCAGCAAGATACTCTGTCTCACCACCCCAACCTGTTTCTTCCTCGTAAGACAAAGTAATGTTTAGGTTTGGATAATCAAAAGATAGTCTTTGTATAGCAGGATGTGGTGGAGACCAAGCGGTATTAAATTTATACTGTAAAGAGGTTTCGTCTTCTTCGTATAACTCAGTCTCAGGATAATCTTCTCCGTCACGAACTGATACATCCCACTTAGTTCCCCACTCACGAACATTAAAGTCATACCAGCATTTACCCTTAAACTGTAATTGCTCTGCCATGGGCAGGGTATGGTCAGGTTGCTTCATATAATCTTCATCACTAATACCTGCTTGTATATGATTATAGATGTTATGGAAAGCAAATATAGGGTTAGAGTATGAAGTCTCAGTTAACTCCATTTGTCTTGTTTCCATGTTGAATTGGTCATGCATTTTGGTAAAAGGCTTATTAAGTTGTGCCTTTACCTTAGCAATATCTTGCTCATTGCCCTCGATAGTTAAATAGTTGTAACACCAATTTGGCATTATGGTTCCTTTCTGTGGGTTCTTGTATTATTCTAGCAAATTAGGCAGGGCATGTCAAACACGTCCCTCTGCTAGTAATCCTAGTAGTAGATCTTCTAATTGTCTCAATACCGCCCTATCCTCTGCGGCGAATTTAGTATCCTTAATATGATGATGAATAGCATAATTTAGTACTGTAACCATATTCTCAACATCTTCTGTTTTATAGCCTAACATTTCTTACCTTTCTATGGGTTTCTATTATTCTACCAAAATCTAGGGGAAAAAGCAAGTTCTACGTAATGAAAAAAATTCATGACATTTTTAGTCGGTTACGTAATAAAAGTTTTTCATGATATTTTTGGTCGGCCACTTTTTGATCTTTTGTCAAATAAAAAAATAGAGCAGTTTATACTCATGCTCAGGAGTTGAATTAGATTAAACTAATTCTAAAGTGTTGCGAACAACATTTAGCAGACGATTTTTTTCTGCTGTGATAGCAGGGTCAAAACCACTTGAACCCATTAGGATTGATTCAGTAAGACCACGCTTACCTCCACGATACCAATCGATTCTTTCTGTGAGTGCATTCCAAGCACCCCAAGCAGTATTGGCAATCATGCCATTGAATTCGCCTGTGTAAATATCATTGATTAAATCAACTTTATTTGTCCACTTAGAAAGTGCGCCTTTCTTAGTTTCATCAGGCTTAGGATACGCAGCCAAAACAATATCATTGAATTGTTGCGCTGTGATTTCTTTTTCAATCATGAGTTGCGCCATGATAGAAAACTCATCCATATAAGCATTAGCAACAGCAAGAGCCTCACGAGCCTGTTGAACTTTACCCTCAGCAGATTGTGTGTGACGAATCTTGAATGATTGCTTAACACCATTTGATTTCTTAGTGCGACCAAGAGCAACAGCGAGAGTGTTAGCGCATACAACACGAACAGGTGTCACGCTTGCTTGAATAGCAACAGAACCATCGTGTGATGTATTAACAAGAAGATAAGTTTTAACCTTATCTGCTACACCATTAGGGTCAAGAACAGTCTCACGCTCAAGAGCAAGAGAACCGAAAACAACACGACCACTACGCAATGAGCCAGCAGTCTCCCAACGACCTCCACCATCAAGAATTGCATCACCAAAAGTGAACAGTTCTTCATTTTGTAGTGGGACATAGCGTTCACCAACAACGCCTAAGACATCAACTTGATTTGCGGTGAATGGATTATCACGCACAACATATTGATAAGATTTATCAGATGTAAGAGTAGATGGGATTTCTACATCTTCAAGACGAACATTCCAACCATCAAGGTTAGCGAGTTCCAACATTTTTTCAGTAGTGACTTCCTCCTGAAAAACAGTTCCTAAACCATGCCAAGCAGGTTCACGGAATGAAGCGAAAGAATTAGCAGATTCTAATTCATGAGCCATATTTATTTCCTTTCTATTTGTTTATTATCTAAAGTTTAGCACAATGGGCTGACAAAAGCAAATCCTGGAATTCGGGCGTTTTGATCGTAACTACGTAAAACGGACATTTTAGGACAAAACGGGCCGACCACTTTTTTGAGGAGGTGAGCAGTTTACGTGGACGTGCTCAGGTCCCTCACGGTCTCTTTGAAAGAAAGGATGAAAGAAGAGACACGTGCACATTGCGTGGCCTTTCATGAACCACGCAAATTTATTTAGATATCGATACTATCTACACTTGCAGAAACATTTGTTACAATGCTCATGTCATATGTGATTGCTTCAAAATCAATATCATTAATTAATGATTCTGCGTCTTCACCTGCAGGAACTTCAAGTGTTAGGTAATAAGTTACGGTAACCTCTGCTTCAACTTCCTTGGTAAGTTCAAATGCACCAATCTCAGAAAGTTCAACAGCCTGCTCTTCAGTGATGTTACCATTCTCTAGATTCTCCATGGTCCATTCATGTAGACCAGTTGACATTGCAGTAAGTGCTGCTGCAGTGCTAAAGTCACGTTGTACAACACGAGCATGAGACTCTTCTACAGTCTTCACTCGCTCCTCTAGTTGTGTGATTGTATTACGAAGATATTCCTCCGTCGCATTGATTACATTAGTCGTTTCCATTTGTGATATCCTTTCCTAGATTATCAAATTCGTTTATTTCATTAATCATAGCGTCCATTTCACTTTCTGTCAATAGAACATTAGTGACCAATGTTGCTGTAAGAGATGAGAGTAGCGCAGAATATTTAAATAACATCTGTGCGAAATCATTATCTGACATTTCATTTCTTGCGTGTAGTAGTTGTGAAGCAATAGCCATTGACATATCGTCATGGACTGCGTCTTTAGTTGCTTCTTGTATTGCTATAGCGGTTGCTATCATCTTAGTTTCCTTTCTTTCTAATTCTAAGTTTAGCATTTGGGTCTGACATTTGTCAAGTTGGAGGTGGGGCAGTTTTACATCATACCCAGGATGATCCCTCTAGGAATACCCGCAAGGACTTTCGTCACTTCATTTTTTAGCGGGGCTTATCAAGAGAGAAACCTAAAGCAGTTTTATCTCATGCTCAGGAGAGTAATTTACAAGTATCTTGCGATAGCGTTGTAAGTAGAGGTAGAAACTACTTCCTCATCTGTCATCTTGAGAATACGAATTGCGTTCTCAATTTCCTCTATCATTTCCTTGTATTGCCACTCATGGAAAGTTTCAAAATCTTTCTCAGGTGCTTCAGGGATTTCAATAGTGCCTTTTGGTAGCGAGAAAGATACTTGGATTTCGCCATTGTATCTTGTGTGAGCAGATAAGTCTGTTGCCTTAGAGATAGCAGATACGGCAAGTTTCGCAACTTCCTTATTATACTTCTCCTGTGTCTTTGAGAACTTCTCCTCGTTTGATTTCTGACTAGCCTTATCCTTTTGGATTTGTGCTAGTTTTGTTTCTAAAGCCTTGATAACTTTAGTTGTAGCGATTTTCACGCTAATTGCTTTCTGTCTTGCCATTTGCTTTATCCTTTCTTAGTGGGTTGTTATTTATAGTCTAGCATTTTTACTGCTAGAAATCAAGTGAGCAGTTTTAGTAGTCATGCTCAGGACTTTTCCTGTATTAGGAATTACTTTGCTGTCCAAGTTGTCCAGCGTGGTGAGCCATTGACATCAAGTTTTACACGAACGCTTGTTCCGTCTGTGTTTGGCTTGATTTCAGTAATAACGCCTGTCACCTTTGACTTCTGTGAGGTGTAGGTGTCGCCTACCTTGTAAGTTGCTGTTGCTACTGCCATTTCTTTCTCCTTTGTTAGTTGTTTGTTGTTATTTATTTATTTTAGCATTTTTGAGATTTGTCGTCAAGTTATTTCTGACATTTCTCACATTTTGAGATTAGTGGGTTTTTACCATAGCAAATCTAGTTTGATTATTTGCCAAGCGAAGCATGACCTTAGTTACATTTTGACGCATTGGAACGAACTTCTCAATACGACCTGTAACGCCTGTCTTGCTGGTAGTAAATAAATCTCCTACCTGATAAGTGTATCCGCCTAGTGTCATTTGCGTTTTTCCTTTCTGTTTGGGTTATAGTATAAGTCTAGCATAAAAATACAAGAAATACAATTCAGGGGGCGTTTTAGGGGTCTTTTTAATGTGATCTTAATTACAGGGTCGTAACTTGACAAATTAGGTTTTGCGGGCCGACCACTTTTTGCGGGGGATCTATTGAGAAATAAAAAAGTAAAGTATTAACCATGCTATGAATAAATACTCTACACGCATTTTATTTTTTACTCGCACTAAATACGATATCTGCTTTATTATATACACATAAGCCACACGATACACATGCACTGCCATTAGTAGAGATAAGTGGAATACGTTTTGCATTCTCAGGACACTTAGCACCAGGCTTAGAAATTAATTCTTTCATAGTTTCTTGACCCGCTACAAAATTCTGTGCAAGGTATGCCATGCGTACACCGTGTTGTTGCTTTAACTCTACGGCTGTTTTGATATTCTCGCTATCTGCAGAGAAATATAAACTAAGGTTATCAATACCCTTTAGCATTTCTGCAGCAATCTTTACACGTGTATATACCCAGAATTGAACATCAGGATTATTTAAGATTACGTGTTTCCATGCGAATGCGTATTCTTTGCTAAAGAAATCACCATCCCAGTGAATACGGAATAACTTAGGGGCCTCTCGCTTATCACAATCTTTTTTGAAATCGTTAATCATATCCTGCAGCAGATTTTCCATTGTGTCATGGTCTGCGTCTTTTAGTAAATTCCAGTTGTGAAGTAGAGTTTCTCTTACACCTTTGTAGACTTTTTCGAGTTTTCCTGCGTAGCATACTTTAGCGCATACAGAGGTCTCACCAGGACATGAGTAAGCCTTACCACTAGGTAATCCAAAAGTGTTAGCAATTGTTGGCGTTTTTCCATTTGGGGAGACTGCATTTGCTACCTTCCTATCATTAGAGCGTTTTAGTTTCATTGCTCATCCCTTTCTTTCTTTGATAATTCTATCATTTTTTTATTGCTTTGTCTAGTATAAACACGCTTGCTGTTTACGGCAGAGGCAGCGTTAGATCTACGCAATTCTTGAATGCGCCTTAATTCTTCTTTACTTTTCCTAAACATAATTTAATAATATCATAAGCAAACAAAAATCACAAATTTAGGGAGGTTCTACTTAATCTACGTAAAACGGACATTTGGTACAAATTGGTCGGGCAGTTTACTCTACAAAAACATACCATTCAATTTTTGTATCATCAAGAACAAAGTATTCTTCTTCATCATCAAAGTCATCTGCTAATACTAAATTAAATCCTTCTTTAGTTTCACTAATTTCTTTTACAGTTAAATACTGATCTTCTAATTTGATCAGATCACCCTCCGCCAATTGATTTGGCAGAAGGTAATCAGCAAAGACAAGTTCCATACTCATCATTGTAGCAGACATTTATCTAATACTCACTTCACCATTACGATAAAATGTTTTTGTATACATTTTACCTGTTGGGTCAGATAGATTATAGGTTGCGTATTCTTTAGCATCTCCAAAATCTACGCATTTAGTCCAAGCATCAACGGCTTCCATCATGTCTGAAACTCGCAGGGTATTTACCAATTCCCCGTCATAAGCAGTAGTAAGTGAATAAGTGTATTCCATTTTAGTATTCCTCTCTTTCAATAATCCACGCATCTAGGTGGTGTTGTTCAATAATAGCCCACGCAGGAGCAGAAGTCAAACCCTTATAGGTTATGCCTTTAGGCATTACAATTTCCAAATCCCATAGACCCGCATCATTGACCGCATCAATAGCCTCAACACAAGGGGCAATCATGCTTGAAGGAACGGGTGGGTAGTGATTAGAGGATAGGTGTATCCCTATCTGTGTTTCAATATCAAGATTATCCATTACTGATAAATCATTAGCAAAATTACTTCCCATTATCGTGCTTCTCCGCTCATTAGTAGTTCAGGCTCAGATAGTAGCCCATTATCAAAAATTACTTCGCCTGTTTCATCAAAGATAATTCCGTAGGTATTACACTCGCAATCCTCAAAGTCATAGTAGTCTCCGCTACCAAAGTAAAAAACACCCTTGCCTTCGCATAGATTACAATTAGCAATCTGTCGTAGTGCGTATTCCAATTTATCCATTTTTATTTCCTTTCTTTCAATACTGAAATCCTATCAGATAATACTGACAAATACAAATTAAACCCCTCAATTTTTTGTGAGAAAAATCACAACGCCCGTAAAGTGTTACGTAATTCACATTGTGGATATCCTGTGGATAAGTGGCCGACGCTGTCGGGCGTGTCGGAATTAGTTGAAAGTTAAATTATTGTTTAGCAGCACAAGCAAAACATTTTAGATCTGCGACAAAGATTCTACCGCAGACCTCGCATGTTTTGAATTTAGTTTTCTTTTGTCGCAAGTTTTATAGTGTAATAAATAGAGGCAACAAGGAAAATCTGAACAAGTGTAGTTAGAAATCTTGTCATGCAATAATTCCTAACTCATCAACACCGCAAGCCTTTTCAAATCTTGCTTTGTCAAATAATTCGTTTTTTGTTCCGAAATAAGTTGAAAAGCCTTCTACTAAATCCTCATAGACCTGCGGATGAATTTCATCTTTAACATCCGCAAGGATTGAGGCGATAGCCTTGAAATGTGTTTTAGAAAGTGTCATTAGTTATCTCCTAACAAAATAAAGGCATGAGAGCCACCTTCATTTATTCTGTCTAGTTCTGCCAATAATTCGTCGCTAGTTAGTAGCGAAGGGTCACCAATAATTTCTTTAACTGCATTTTGGTTCATCTGCTCAAAAATTGGCTTAGGCAATGCGTTAATCTGAGCAAGCATTTCTGAGTGAGAATAAACTCGTGAAATAAAATTTATTCCGCTTACTGTGAAGGGGAAATCTGTATAAGTTGAGTTAGTCATTAGTTATTATCCTTTTCTTTTGGGTTGTTTATAATTGTAGCGATTTTCTCTAAGTTTGTCAACTGTTGCGCTTGGCGTTGCGCCTTTATTAGTTCTTGAAATTCGTGTAATTTCATAGGTCACTCACTTTCACGGCTATTGTAGCCCACTTATTGCCATTAAATCTAATTGAGTAGGCCTGAAAATCTGTGCCAACCCAAACATCATCTCGCTTTTCAGCAAAATTAATTTCTCCGCCCTGATACTTACGAGCGAACGAAGTTGGGCGATAAAATTGCCCTACCAATAAATCCTCTATTGAATAACTTCTCATTTTTACCTTCTTTCATTTTCTTACCCTGTAAGTTTAGCATTTTTATCTGACAAAATCAAATCCAAAATGCGGATAAATCGGACATTTTTTAAATTATTTTTGTGGGAAAAATCACATCCTACGTAACACGACACGCCCGAGTACGGGGGTCGGCAAATTTTTGCAATGTTGTCAAGATCAACACGCAAAAATTATTTATTCAAAATAAATTGCACCACGAACATCTTTGTGATTAACACAAACATTTCCACGAGGAATTTCAACATGACATTTGAAGCAGAGCATTTTAACTTCTGCATTTGTTAAAATTGCTAACTCTAAATCTAATTTAGTATCAGAAGAAGCATTTTCTAATGATACCCAACCAGCACCATTAGAATTCATTTCAAAAATTTCAATAGACATTTTTACAATACCCAACTTTCTTGAGTGTAGGAAAGCCACTCACCTAGTGTCATTATTCCTTTGTATTCATTACAATTTCCGCAGAAAACACTTCCTGCGTAGTCTGAACAAAAAACGCAAACGATTAAGTTTGCTTCATCTGAGGAAACATTTTCTAGAGTAATTTCTCTAATTTCATTTTTAGTTATTGTAGTCATTTTAGACCACCTTTCTTTTTTCTATCTAATACAAGTATTCTAGCAGGGGGGTCTGACATTTTGAGGGGTATAAATCGGACATTTTGGACTTTGTGACGTAGAACACATGTGACGTAAGCCACACGTAACAAAAGGTACAAAACGGACATTTAGCCGACGCTGTCGGGCGTGTCGCAGCGAGGTAGAAAATGTGACCTAATTCACACACGACACGCCGTGTTAGGACTTGACTTTTTGAGATTTTTATGTTAGACTTCCAGTAGTTAAAAATTAAGAAAGGTTAGGTCTGATTATGGACTTTTTAGATTACATGGATGAAATTTACGAGGAACTTGTCTCAGAATTTGGACATGAGATTGAGAGTGAGTGTATCCACGAGTGATGCACATCACAGAGGGTATGACCAGACATACCCACTAAATACCCCCCAAAATGTCAGTGGTAGGTGTTAGGATACTCCTAGAAAGATAGAAAAAGAAAGGATAAGTAAATGAACACAATTTACGAAAGCAGAAAAGATTACATGATAGTGAACCCAGCAGACTACAAGGTTTGCCCAGTATGGGGTTTCCAAGTTTACAAAACTCACGATTGCTCAAAGCACTAATTTTAGAAAGGATTAGAAAATGAAAACACTTAGTTATACAGCCGAAAAAGACGGCACATTAGTAGAGGTAGTCAATCGCCTCATGGTTAGCGAGTATCAAATAAATGAATTGCTAGATAGCCTAGTCCGTTGGGGCTACACTATCGAAACTGTTAGCGTAGGTGAGGGCGAAGACTCTCAACATTGGCAAGGCTAACCCTTGTCAGTGCTACCTGATACACTTACATTATTAGAAAGGATAAATAAATGAAACTATACAAAACACTAACTTTTGATTGCTCCGCTTGTCATGGTAGGGGATACATCTATTATGGTGACCGCTACGATTACAGCATTGAGCCTTGCGAGTGTGTGGCTAATGGCTAACTACTCAGCAGAACAACTACGCAGAAAGGCTCACCTTGCTAGAGGTGGGACACTTGCTAACTATGACCGCTCACATTATGATAAAATACAATTAGGAGAAAATAAAAATGATACCAGTAAAACTAACAACAACTAACGGAGAAACAAAAACTATTCCGTTTTACAATAAGCAAGCAGTAGAAAATTTTATTGCTTTCTTTCCTGCTGAATTGCCAAAAGGTTATGCTGTATGTATTGACGCACCACTTGTTGGAATACACAACGGGTGGATTGTTGGCAAAAAGCCAAGGCATACCCTAGAGTAAAAAAATGTAGTGAGCCTAAAATGTGCTCACTATTTTTTTGATCTTTTTTTCATTATTTATGTATCATACACTTTAACAAAAAATTCAGATTTTTGGTATAATGGTTTTATGGTAGAACAAGAAAAAAATGACGGACTGGCTCTAAAAATTTTTTCAGAAATTTGTTGTAGCGGATGTACGTGTAAGTTAGAAACCGAATCACAAAAAATTTCAGAAACCGACAATGCTGGTAGAGAAAAATTTTGGGAAGATCTAGGAAGACCATAAAGTGGAATATGAAGTTATAGATGGTAAAATTTTTTATTTTAAGAATGCAATACCAAACCACAAAAACATTATAAACTTTATATCCAATAATAATAACAACTTTATAAGCGAATGGTTTGAATGGAAAGAGTTTAAAGAAAGAGGCGGAAGGAATTATGGTTTTGTAAAAGAAATTCATGGATGTGTAGCAGACAATTCCGAAGCGGGTAAATATGTAAAAGAAATATTAAACGGTATCAACTCTGCTTGTGATATATATAAAAAAGAAAACAATATAAAACATTCAAGACAATGGGAAACAGATTTCCCAATATTAAATTATCATGAGTTTGAGATTCAAGATGATGAAAAGTTTTTAGGTGGATATTTATCTCCACACCTAGATCATCCAGATCCAAAGTATCTAGAAGAGCATACTATATTGGTTTATTACAATGATGACTTTACTGGTGGAGAACTATTTTTTAATACACTAAATAAAACGATTAAACCAGAAGCGGGTAGCATAATAATGTTTCAATCAGTCGATCCATTAACACTACACTCTACCTATCCCATAACCAAAGGAAGTAAATATTTTACTTTTCAGTTATGGGTAGACGGACCTGGTAAAGGATGGCGAGACAAAAATAATGTCCTACATCCATCTAATGTTATTGGCTAATTGCTAATCCAGCATCAATTAACTTATTTAGTGCATTTTCCATCATGAAGTGTAGTGATGGCTGGCTTTGCTCAATTTGTGTTTCAGCCTCAGCCTCAGTCATACCACTTCTTATGCATAACTCCTTATTATCAGAGTTAATGCTTTCTATGATAATAGAGATTGCATCTTCCTTATTCATATTTCACCACTTTCCTATTGGACATTTTGCTTGTTTTAAGGTTGACTTCAATTTCATGAAACAACCACACTTTTTACATTTTACCATACGAGGATTAAACCATTCGCAGGTGTTGCATATTTCGAGGCGGGATTCAATTAGCGCCCTATCACTTCTTGGCTGAGAAGGATCAAACAAGTCACTGAATTTAACATCGTCTCTCACCATTCCATTCTATCATAATACGTAATAGAATACTCTCCACCAAATACTTCAGCATATGAGAAAATATCACACATATATTTCTTCATGGTCGTCAAACCAACTTTATCGGTTTTATATTTATATCCCCTATTGAGGATATCGTGGGATATCTTCTCTTGGACAAATGCCTCATTAAGAGTTTGTATATACCGATCTTTGCCATACCGCTTTGACGTAAAGGATTGGTTTGGATATTGAATTCGTATACCCTCGTCAATTTTCTTGGCATCTTCGGTTTCATAAATAACATACTCTACTGCAGGACAAACCATCCTATCAGACCATGTTCGCATGTTATCGCTGTAATTATCCATATTGCGTAGAGTAGAGTCAGCGTATGCCATGCGTATCATATCTGTCGCCGATGTTTTAATTCCTGTTGCGAACGCAATTAAATAAGCGGTTGCAAATGGAAACTTGTCGCTGTACTTAGTTATGCCGAAATGAATATTAGGGTTAAAACTTTTCGCCGACATATTGTCATTTTGCAAACGCATATGATTGCCAATTGACACATAGTCTGGATGATTTATGTCGCAGTCAACAAACAAGCAATCTCTAGGACTAATTCCATCCGAAAGACAAAGAATATTTTTGTCATACGTGCCAACAACTTTTGCACCGTTATAACGATTCAGTAACTGCGCCGAAACAAAACCATCCATATCAGGGGAGATTATTAAATTTGTAGAATATTCAATCGTTTGCAGTATATCAGATTTCATTTTTTAAAAACTCCAGTTATAATTGTGCTCATAATGTCAGTAGAATCTTGGGCAGCGTTAATAGTTTCAATATGCACTATTGTAGCATTTGCTACTGGCAGTGTCAAGTGGCTTGTCAAACATTACTTTGATGAAATTAAAGCAGAACTAAAACCAAATTCTGGATCTTCAATAAAAGATCAAGTTACTCGTTTAGAGGAAAAATCAAAAGATGCAGAAGAAGATAGAAAATTGCTTCATTCAAAAATAGATAAGATGTACGATGTTTTGCTAGATCATATATCTAAAACTACTAAGTAGTTACTATATATAATATATATAAGTTTTATCTCTTAGGGAAAGCCCCCCCTCCCCCCATAGATTTTTTATTACATCTAATGGTGAGAAAGGGAGCGTTGCATATCTCTCAGTGCAAAGCCCCTACAAACCCTATAAACACTATACCATAAAGATTTTATAGTTCAAAAACTATATTTACTATTTGTCCGTTTTATCCGTTATGATATACTTTTAATGCTTGCCCCTTTGATCTGTCTCTCATACCCACCGATCTTGGGGCAAGTCCATATTTCATGGTATAATCTTTCTATTATGGCAAATCTCTGTGCTCCCGAAAAATTTGGCGCTGATCCAGCGAATATACAATGGCGAGTCGTACGTGGAGATACCGCAACATTACGAGTAGAATTTTATGAAGATGATGAAGTTACTTATTATGACACTGAGGGATGGATTTATAGAGCAACAGCATATGATCAGTCTGGAGACTTACTAGACGCTTTAGATTGCGTTTCAGAACCTGGTTATGTTGATATTACTGCTTATCCCTCAGTAACTAAAAATTGGGGATTGAAGTATGCAGCAAATGTTGCAGAACTTCCTTTTGATTTACAAGTTATTATTCCAAATGAAATTGAAGACACAGTATGGACTCCAGTTATTGGAACTATTTATGTATTAGGTGATGTTACACCAGGGGGTACTTTATAATGGCAGTTATTAAGATTGTTCCTATGCCAGGCGCAGAAGGACAACAAGGCGAAACAGGAGCAGTAGGACCACAAGGCCCTCAAGGAAATCCTGGAGTACAGGGTCCAGCAGGTGCTGACGCCGTTTGGTATTACAATGGAGAATATAATCCAGGTGCATCTTATGTAGTTGGTGATGTTGTAACATACGACGGACAACTTTGGTACCGCAAAAATGCAAATGGTGGAAATGTTGGAGATACACCATCTGAAGGTTTATTCTGGGACTTGCTTGCAGCAAAAGGTGCTCAGGGAGAACCAGGAGAAATAGGTTCTTCGAACATGGTTAGATATTCTCCACTATTTCAAGCAATAGGTTTAGAATTTACTGGACAAGGTATTGAAAATCCTGCATATCCAACATATAATTCATATTATGTTAAAAATGGAAAAATTGTAAGTTTTGTTATTGAAGTTAATCTTTCTACTGTAACAAACTTCGGTACTGGTCAATACATGTTAGAGTTACCATTCCTTCCAGCAATTGGGTATAATCATTTTACTGGCTGGGTACAGGTTGATACATCTGCAAACCCAGATGTTCCAAATGGCCACGTTATTCTTAATGTAGATCATGCTGGACTTACAACTATTCTTGATTTGCATTATTTAAAACAAGCAGGTGGAGCACATACTCCAATTATTGAAGGATTACTTTCACAAGGTACTCCTGTAACTTTAACAACTTCTAGCAAAATATACGTAAACGGAACTTATATTTCGGCGGAATAAAAACATGGCAATGTCTAAATCCATGGATTTCCCGTCAAGCAAAAAATCAAGTTATGCTGCACAAGTTGTAGAAACTCAAAGCACTAACGCTGATGTTTTAATTAATTATGTTCCTGTCCCTGGACCGATGGGACCTCAAGGACCTGCAGGAGTACCTGGACCTCAAGGACCTGCAGGAAAGGACGGGATTCAAGGCCCTAAAGGCGAGAGAGGCACACCTGGTAAAGATGGTCTAAGTTCTTTATCCTCGTCTGGACAGCAAGCAGGATGGGGAGCATATTTTAATGAAAATAGAAAAGAAATAAGATTAGGTGCAAACCAAGGTGAAGATGGATGGGTTAGTGTCTGGGTTGATTCAAAGAGCAGTAATACAAATGAAAAATACCTACCAGAAGGATGCACAAGTTTATGGAATGAGCATCAAAGAATGCTTAATTTTCATGGTTTAAAAATAGGATCTCAAGTATTTGTAACTTATAACTTTGAATTAACAACACACAGCAATAATACAGAGGTTTGGCTTAGAACATTTTTCCCTAAATCTACCAGTGAAATTTCACAATTTGTAGCATCACTAAAATATCAGTATGTCTATAATATGTATGTAACACAACACTTTTTTATTGAAGATAGTTCCATGTGGTCATCTGGGGCAGTCCCACAAATTAGAACTGACTATGACTCTTCATTATTGATGAATTCTATATACGTCAGCGTGGTATAATAATTGCATGGCATTTCCTGGAACATATAATATCTCATACTATAAGGGCGATACCCTTAAATTTAGAATCTATCCAAAAGACTCAAATGGTGATGCATACAATTTAACTCCATATTTAAACAATACTGTTACTTTTGCTTTTGCAGAATCTCGTGGAGGGCCATCTCAGCCAGGATATCATAGATGTCATTCTATAATTTCTAATAGTGGAGGATATATAGAATGTACAATTCGTCCAGAAGACTCTTCGTATTTAGACCCAACAAAAACTTACGTATACGATGTACAAATAAGCAAATCTGGAGATAGTTTTCCAGAAATAACTACGGTATTAACTGGAACAATAACAATTCAAGATCAAGTATCTGCAACAAGCGGAGTATCTGCAACAACTTATGGTGTAACTTATATAGCAGGAACAGATGTATTTGGAGAAACTCCAAAAGATGATAATCGATATGCTAAAAATGATAGTCTTGTAATATTAAGCAAAGGACTCTTATATAAGAATGGATACTCTTTCGTTGGTTGGACAAAAACAAGTAACGGAACTGGAACAATTTATAATGCTGGAGATTATTATCCAGTAGGAAGTTCTGATATTAACTTTTATTCAAAGTGGGATGCAGATTCTCATACAGTTTCATTTAATACAAATGGCGGAACTACAGTTTTGTCTGGAAGTTTTTTAACAGACGGAAATGTATTAGATAACTTAGGCTCAGAAATTGTTTCTAATCCAACAACTAACAAAACAGGATATATATTAGATGGATGGTATACAACAGATGAATTATTAGAACAAGTAGTTTGGCCATATGCTCCAGGAGGGTTATCAGACATAACTCTTTATGCTAAGTGGGTAGAAGCATAGTGGTAGACGTAGTTTTATCAACAGACGAACTTGTTGTTCTAGGCGGACCAGATCAAATAAATGTAGAGTTAGACTATGGTCCACAAGGTGATCGTGGTAGTTTAATATTTGTAGGTGCTGGAAATCCTAACAACGTAGATATTGGGCAAGAGCCAAATATTTTTGACTTATATATTAATCTAAGACAATATGATCCAAGCGCAGACTCTAGCAACGAATATTTGATGCTTTATCAATATTCAGAGTCTCTAGGAACTGTTCAGTGGCAGCCACTTACAAGATTAATACCAAACAATTATGTTAAAAATGATATTATTAATTTTGATATAGATAATGCTTCCTATATTCCTATTGCAGATATTGTCGATCCATCATATGTAGGAAATACAGATGCTTCTAATTTTAGCGTACAAGTTACTTTTTCTACCTCGCAAGAATACCCAATAGTTAGTTCTATAAAAACTGAAATAGTTTCTGTTAGCGGTATAGAAAATTTAAAAATAACATTTTATGCCAAGGAATTTAATGGTACCCAATGGACAGATATATCTGGATCCAGAACGGCTAACCTTAACATTTCGGTGGTATAATCGAGGGGGTGATTTGAATGGCAGCAGAAGATATTGGTAATATTTATAAGACTAAGATACCAGGTTATGACGATACCGCAGACATTCAGGCAGCCCTAAAACTATTTCACTACGGCAGCGAAACAGTACCAACCCAAGATGAGATAAAAAGCCTAACATATCCAAATGGAATTGAAGAATTTTCTGTGGCAGGACATTTAAAATCTTTAGACATTAGGTTAACAGATCAAGAAGAAATTGGAACAGGGTCTGACTATTTAACTCTTTCACAAATAGAAGCATTAGTATCTCCAGCAGACGGATATATAGTTATGGCATCTGATTCAGATGGTGGAGAAGTACAAAGTACTTATGGTGTTGCATTTTATCAAGATGAAGAGCCAACAACAAGTTTAGTAGATGGTGTTATCTGGATAGATAAAGATTCTGAGAATAAAGATTTATATGTTTATAAAGATTCTATATTTGTAAAAGTAGGAACATATTCTGTAGACAAATATATTAATGCCAAAGGAGATTTAGTAGTTGGTTCTGCAGAAGGTGCAACACAAATCTTATCAATAGGCGATAATGGAAAAATATTAACAGCAGACAGTACAGCACCATTAGGGATGTCTTGGACCTCTATTGACTATGAAAATAATAAAAATATTGATGCACTTTATTTTGGAGATTATGCAGAAACAATTCTTACTGGAATTCAGTTAAATGGTGTTTTAGAAAATGATTTTCTTAAATCAATTGATGGAACTGATCTAGAAGTATCAATAGTAAAGAGTCCATCATCAACAAAAACAAGAATCACCTTTAATGGTATTTGTAAGCCAACTACTGATACAAATACAGAAGTTTTCTTAGGACTTCAAAGAAAAATAAATTCTGGCACATATGAAACAATCGCAACTGGTTTAGTATCAAAAGAATTAGTTACTTCAAATTTTATTTGGTTAGATAGTCACGGAGCAACAACTGGTGATACTGTATCTTATAAATTAATCAATATTACACCAGGTGGATATCTTGCAAATGTAATAACACAAACATTCGGAGAAACCTCTGACACATTTATAGTGGAGGAGATCTAACATGGCAGATATTAGTAGTAATAGTAAAGTAGCATACATGTATGACCAAGCGTCAAATACTTGGTATGCAATTGCTGGTGTTGCTAATACCAATGTTCCATATACATGGACACAGGTGCATACATTTGGTTCTACCGTAACTGTTAATGATGTTATAAAAGCAAAGGGTGGTGTTAATAGATTTCAAAACCCTACAGTCAGAGATTCTATAATTACTTCACCACAAAAAGGTACTGTTTGTTTTGTTGAGCAAACAGATGGCGGAACTGATATAAATCAGGTTCAAATTTATAACGGCACATCATGGGTAGGAATGTTAGATACAACTGTATTTAATAATCAGACTTCTAACTACACCCTGGTTTTAGGCGATGCTGGTAAAACCATTCTTATTGACTCTACTTCAGATAGAACCGTTACTATTCCAAGCAATGCCTCTGTACCATTTGCAATTGGACAAAAACTTGATATTATAAGAATGAATACTGGAAATGTAACTATTAATGGAACACCTGAAATTTTGAGTAAAGACTCTAGCAAGGAAATTGCTTCAAGATATTCTAGAGTAACTCTTATAAAGAAAGATACAGATACATGGATTCTTGTAGGAGACTTATCAGAGCCTGTAATTCCACCTTTCTTCCCTCCATTCTTCCCGCCAACGTTTACGGCTCCATTCTTCCCACCTACCTTTACACCTAGCCCATTCTTCCCGCCAACGTTTGGACCATTCTTTGCACCAGCACCATTCTTCCCTCCAACATTTACACCTACCCCATTCTTCCCACCTACCTTTACTCCAACCCCTTTCTTCCCTCCGTTCTTCCCACCAACGTTTACCTCTCTACAGACTTACTACTTCTGCTGTGATGATAATACTGTTGGAACAACATCAGCAGCAAACTCAACTGATGCAACAAATAATGCTGAAGCATTCTGTTTCTCAATTAGTGCTGCATTAACTGGTGTAGTAACTACAAGCGTTATTACTTCTTGTACACAGCCACCATCATTCCCATTCTTCCCACCTACCTTTACACCTAGCCCATTCTTCCCGCCAACATTTACACCTAGCCCGTTCTTCCCACCAACGTTTACTTCCCCGTTCTTCCCACCAACGTTTACACCAACACCTTACTTCCCACCACCATACTTTACTCCAGCCTGGGGTGGAGGTGGAAGCCCGTTCTTCCCACCAACGTTTACGGCTCCTAGCCCGTTCTTCCCACCAACTTTTACTTCCCCGTTCTTCCCACCAACGTTTACGGCTCCTAGCCCGTTCTTCCCACCAACGTTTACGGCTCCTAGCCCGTTCTTCCCACCAACTTTTACAGCGCCTGCACCTTACTTCCCACCACCATACTTTACTCCAAGATGGGGCTCAGACTATAGACTTAAGAATGATATAGAAGAGTATCAAGTTGAGAACTCTACAAGACTAATTTCAGAAATAGAAGTTAATGATTCATGATAAGATTGTTACATGGATGAAAATTTAACAATATGGCAGAAATATAAAAAAAATTTAGGTGAGACTCGCCCATGGGATATGATAAATCCAAATACGGCGTGGGCATCAGAAGAAAAAGCATCTAAAAGATATGATATTTGTAAGCAGTGCCCAGAAATAATTAAATTAACTAGTCAATGTAAAAAATGTGGTTGTTTAATGTCTGCTAAAACAAAAATAGAAGCAGCCACATGCCCACTAGGAAAATGGTAAAAAAAATAAGGGCTATATAAATAGCCCCTATCTTTTATTTTTTTATTAAGATGGAAATTTTGCCATTAATTCCCTTGTTTTAGGAGTTATGCCTTTCCAAGCACTCCAGTTTTCTCCGCCATTTGACATTTTAAATGCAATTTCTGCATTTAAGACGGGATTAAACAAGTCAACATTATGATCTAAGTCATACTTAGTACGACGATCAGGACCAAGCATTCCAAGCATATTTATTTGAAAAATACCATATGAACTGTCTCCAGTTGATGTATTTCCATTGAATGCAAATGGTCGACCATTACTTTCTTTTTTAGCAATAGCCCATGCCTCCTTGAGATTTTGACCTTCAAAACCAACTAGTTTAAGTAGATTTTTTAGATCTTTATCAGATAGAGATGTAGCGTTTTTATATTTTTCTAACTGATCTTCTTTAGCCCTAGAAACACTTTTGGCCACTTGCGTGGCCTCTATTGTTTCTTCAAGCACGATATTTTTACTATCGTTTAATCGGTTTTCAGAAGCATTGGCAACATTTGAGTAAACCCCAAACATAGCCAATATGCTGAGTGTACCAATGATATTCTTATTATTATTCATAAAAGTAATCATAGTTTCCTCCTTAGAAACGTAATGACACCTTGTTAAAGGGTGTCATGTTACTTCTTAGTATAACACAATTTGAGTAAAATAGTCAAATAATGCTATAATTAATCTCTATGGCACAGACAAGCAATAAACAGTTATATTATCCAGAATCCTCTGATCCTGTAAATGTACATAACGATATTAAAAAATTAGCAGATGACGTAGACGATGCACTGGCTTCTTTAGACGCTTCAAATGTACGGGTAAAGGTAATAAATAATTCAGGATCAACTATAGGTGCAGCAAAGCCAGTATATGCAGTTGGGCATATAAATAATAAAACAAAAATAGAATTATTTACTTCAGGGTTATCCGATAACTACCCAATTCTTGGTTTTACAAAAGAAGAATTAATAAATGGAGAAGAGGGAGAAGTTGTTGTTGCTGGTGTTTTAACTGGAACTGAAATAAACACAAGTGGTTTTTCTGTTGGCGAGTTATTGTATGTTAATTCTTCAGGAGCACTTACAACTACAGTTTCTGGAGGAGCAGTAGGAATTGTTGCTGTAGCAAGTAGTACAAATGGAGTAATTGTTATACAGGCAAAAGGCAATGGAACATGGGGAGCATTAAAGGCTGGACTAGCCTAGTATGATATAATCTCATTATGACTACTTTCAGAAATCAAACAACAGACTCATATGCGATAGGTGCTTTACCACCCGAAGTTCGTTGGACAGTAGTTAGAGGAGACTCTGCAGCATTTAGAGTATATGTTACAAACGATGCTCGTGAGCCATTATATTTAGAAGACTGGGAAATTAAGATGGATATTTATCGTCCATCAACAGATCAAGTAATAGTTTCTCTTGAGCCACAGCCAATTGAATTTCAAGATGTAGAAGGAAGTTTTACAGTAACACTATTATCATCTCAATCAGAACTTTTAGAAACTGGAGATATCTTTGATATTCAGTTGACAGAATTAATGTCAGAAGGAAGAGTCTGGACGGTAGCCAAGGGATCTATGGTTATCATTGAAGATGTTACGGAATGATAAATCAAAATTTACTACCTGCACATAAAGAAGTTTATAATACAACACATCGTTTAGCACACGCACAAATAAAAGAACTAGATAAAAAATCAATAAGAATAAACGATATAACTCCAAAAGTAAAACTTCAAGAGGTTTTACCTTTTAGAGTTCAATTCATAAATGTTAGTTCGTTTGGTTATTCTAAAAATAATCCACCCCCAATACCACTACAAATTATAGGATATAGTAATTATATTTTATAATAAAAAGGAGTTATAATACCATCATGGCAAAGATATCAATACCAACACTAAAAACACTGTTTCAGACTGGAGATCGTCCGTCTCAACAAGATTATGAAGATTTAATTGATTCAGCCTCCGCCCGTTCCACAGATCTTGGGTCAATGGGCAATAATGAGAATACAATTGCTGGAATTGAAAATCCAACAGTAATTGATAATTTTGATGCCACAGAGTGGCGAATGGTTAAGTATATTGTTTCAATCGCTAAAACAACAGCAGGAGACAATAAGTTTTATGCAACAGAATTGACCATACTTGTAGACGGTACAAATGTAAATGTTTCTGAGTATGGAACAATAGACAATGATGGGAATATTGGCACCATTAGCGTCTCTAGGGCTGGAAATACAGTATCCCTAACGGTTACTCCAGACCCTGCAATTAAGCCAGTCACAGTTCGTTATGCACGAATTGGACTTAAGGCATAAATAAGGAGATAAAAAATGGCAACAGTAACAAAAGACTTTAAGGTAAAGAATGGTCTTATTGTTGAAGGCTCAAGCGGAACCATCAACGGATATAACATTCTTACAGAATCACAAGACGGTATTGATTTTATCGTTGATCAAATTGGTGGAACTTCAACACCTCTTAATACTCCAAACACAGTTGTAAAGCGTGATGCTAATGGCAACTTTGCTGCTGGAGTAGTAACAGCAGATTTAACTGGTGATGTAACTGGTAATGCAGATACAGCAACAGCACTTGAGACTGCTCGTACAATTGAGTTAACTGGAAACGTAACAGGATCTGTATCTTTTGATGGTACAGCAAATGTTCAGATTTCAACAACAATTGATGCATCATTTGCAACAGATGCAGAAGTTTCTGCAGCCCAAGCAGCAGCAGAGGCTACTGCAGCAGCAGATGCAACTTCAAAGGCTAATGCAGCACAGGCAGCAGCAGAGTTAACAGCATCTAATGCTCTTTCTTCTGCAGTATCTACTCTTGAAGGTCAGATTGCAGATGCAGAAGCAGATGCAAATACCTATACAGATAATGCTATCTCAGCACTTAATCTTGCTACAACCTATGACGCATACGGTGCAGCAGCAGCAGCCCAAGCAGCAGCAGAAGGCTACACAGATACAGCAGTAGCAAACCTTGTAGACGGCGCTCCAGCACTCCTTGATACACTCAATGAGTTGGCAGCAGCAATCGCTGATAATCCAAACTATGCAACAGATGTTGCTAACTTGGTTGCAGGCAAGCAAGACACACTAACTGCTGGTTCAAATATTGATATCACAAATGATGTTATTTCCGTAACAGGTCTTGACTCAGGAGATATTTCAGATTTTAATACTGCAGCACTTTCTGCTACATCAGCAGCATATGATGTTGCAGGCGCAGCAGCACAGGCTTTGTCAGATGCAGAAGATTATGCAGACGGTCTTGCTGTTAATTATGATGCAGCAGGTTCTGCTTCAGCAGCCCAAGCAGCAGCAGAAACATTTGCAACAAATGCAATTAATGCACTTGATACAGATGATATTGAAGAGGGTGCAAACAATCTTTATCATACATCTGCTCGTGCAAAGACTGCAGCAGCAGAATTATTGACTGGTGCATCACTTACAAACATTACAATTACAGGTACAGGAGCAGGTCTTACAATTACCGCAGAAAACGGTGTTGCAGATTCTAACACTGACCAACTTGCAGAAGGAACAACAAATCTTTACTTTACAAATGCTCGTGCAGTATCTGCTCTTGAAGCAGTTGTTCCAAACTTTGAAGCAGTAGAAATTGACTCACTTGCAAAGCAGGTAGCAGCAACAGTTTCTGTCCCAACCGCTTCAACAGTTACAGCATACTCATGGGCAAAGGCTGATTATAGAACTGCAAAGTTCTTAGTCAAGACTGCTTATGGAACACATACAGATGTAGCAGAGGTTTTATTAACCCTGGATACATCAGATAATATTGCTATCACAGAATACGCTATGGTTGGAACCAATGGCTCTGCAATGACAATTTCTGCAGATGTTAGCGGATCAGATGTTCGTGTTCGTGTAGCAACCGTCAACAATAACTCAACAGTTACTGTTGTAGGTACACTTTTAGCATAATAAAAATAAATAAAAAGAGGGAGTGGTAATCTTGGCAACAGTCAACAAAGACTTCAAGGTTAAAAATGGACTTATCGTCACTGGTGGCGGTAGTTTCGGAGGTACAGTAGATGTAGCAACACCTACATTAGATACCCATGCTGCTACTAAGGCATATGTTGATTCAGTAGCAGGTAGCATGGTTGTTGGATCTACCGCTCCCTCTACACCAGAAGATGGCGATTTATGGTTTGATACATTAACAGCAAGAGTTAATGTTTATTATTCAAATACATGGATCACCATGGCAGCAATTGATGATACTTTGGGTCTTCCAGACCACATTCACGATACATCAATTGATGGAAATGGGCTTATAGTTTCAACCTTCATAACTGGAGGCAGTTTTAATGATCCTCAAGGAACACCAGTTTCTGGAGGAGATTACAATACCAACTCATGGGATCAAACTTATGACGGTGGTTTAGCAACAGATAATTTCAATTAAAAATTGATGTTATAATTAGCACAGAAATAAAACGGTAGAAATACCACAAGGAGAGATAAATGGCAACAAGAATGCAACAGCGCAGAGGAACCGCAGCACAGTGGTCTAGCGCTAACCCAATTTTGGCAGCAGGTGAAATCGGATTTGAAACCGATACAGGTAAGTTTAAGTTAGGTAATGGATCATCAACATGGTCATCACTGAACTACTTCGTAGACGGCTCTACATTAATTGATGGAGCACCAGATTTACTAAATACCCTTAACGAACTTGCAGCAGCACTAGGTGATGATCCTGCATTCTTCACCACTGTAGCAACAAATCTCTCTAATCACGAAGCAGACACAACAAATGTACACGGCATTGCAGATACAGCACTTCTTGCCACAACAACAGATGTTACAAATCATAATAATGATACAACTGGTGTACATGGTATTAACGATACATCTCTTCTTGCTTTAGTTACAGATGTTTCAACTGCACAGTCAGAAGCAGAGTCATATGCTGATTCTGCAGTTTCAACACATAATTCTGATACAACACAGGTACATGGAATTGCTGATACATCAGCGCTTGCACTTTTAACAGATGTTTCAACTGCACAGGCAGCAGCAGAGTCACACGCTGATTCTGCAGTTTCAACACATAATTCTGATACAACACAGGTACATGGAATTGCTGATACATCAGTATTAACAACAACAACTGATGTAAACACATTAATATCAGCGCATAATTCTGATACAACAAACGTACATGGAATTGCAGATACGGCAGACCTTGTTCTTACAAGTGATGCTCGTTTATCTGACACAAGAACACCAACAGATAATACTGTAACTACAGAAAAGATTGCTAACTCTGCTGTTACAGCAGATAAAATTGCTGGAGATGCTGTAACTGAAAGCAAACTAGCAGATGGAGCAGTAACTTCTGGTAAAATTGCAAACGGAACAATTGTTGATGCAGACATTAATGCATCAGCAGCAATTGCACAGTCTAAGGTATCTGGACTTACTTCAGACCTTGCTCTAAAGGCTCCTCTTGCAGATCCAACATTTACAGGCACCGTATCAGGTATTACAAAGTCTATGATTGGACTTGGTAACGTAGATAATACTTCAGATGCAAATAAGCCAGTATCAACTGCTACACAAACAGCACTTGACCTAAAGGCAAACCTTGCTGGACCTACTTTTACTGGAACCACAACAGCAGCAGATGTTACTATTACTGGAAACTTGACAGTTCAGGGTACAACAACAACTGTTGAGGCAACAGATCTTGTAGTTACTGACCCACTTATTTATATTGGAGAAGGTAACACAGCAAATCTTGTAGATCTTGGTCTAGTCTCATCATTTGACAATGGAACATATCAGCACTCTGGACTTGTTCGTGATGCATCTGACAATAAGTGGAAACTTTTCAAGGGTGTAACAGATGAGCCTACAACAACAGTTAACTTTACACAAGGATCAATGGATGATCTTAAGGTTGCTGCTCTTGAGGCAACAACAGTAACACCATCCTCTGGTGTAGTATTTACAGATGGCACACAAACAAAAGAAGGTGTACCATCACGCACACCAATTATACAGAAAACAGATTCTTACACTCTTTCAGCACTGACAGAAAGAGATTCGTTGATTGAAGTAAGCAAGGCAACAGCAGCAACGATTACAGTTCCAACTAACGCAACAGTAGCCTATCCAGTAGGAACATCAATTGATATTCTTCAAACTGGTGCTGGACAAGTAACAATTGCTGGAGCCTCTGGCGTAACAGTAAATGGAACACCTGGCTTAAAATTACGTACTCAATGGTCATCTGCAACTCTATTCAAGAGAGCAACAGATACATGGGTTGTAATGGGCGACCTCTCAGCATAACAAAAACTTAATAACAGAAAAAGGAGAATGAGATGGCAACAAGCAAGAAAAGAGGTATTAAGTCCTCAGCGCAGGATAACTTCCTACAGCCAGATGCAGTAACAGGTTTAACTGCTACAGATGTAGGAACAAGCAGATCATTCGGTAACGGTGCTGCAAACTTATCTTGGACCTTGCCTGCTAATTCTCCAGCAGCAACATCTTACACTATTACAACTACCCCTGCTACAAGCACAGTAAATACTGGAAATGCAAATACTAGTTATACATTTACTGGACTTGCTGCAGGTAACTATACATTTACAGTAGTTGCAACAAATGCTTCTGGATCTTCAAATCCAACAACAAGTTCTTCTACTGCTATCACTACAGTTCCAGGTACTCCAACAGGAGTGAGCGTATCAGCAACATCTGCAAATACAAATACTATATCTTGGACCGCCCCAGCAAATGGTGGTAAGGCAATTACATCTTACACTATTACTGGTTCTGACGGAACAAGTTACACTGGTATTTCTGCTGCTGCAACATCATATGCTGCTACTGATACTACACCAAGTGCTACATCTCCAGGATCCCAGACCTACACCATTGTTGCTATTAATGCTAATGGAACAGGAGCAGGCGCAACGACTGGATCTGTTTCAACTACCCCGCCGTTCTTCCCATTCTTCCCACCATTCTTCCCACCATTCTTCCCACCATTCTTCCCACCGTTCTTCCCATTCTTCCCGTTCTTCCCACCGTTCTTCCCACCGTTCTTCCCATTCTTCCCACCATTCTTCCCACCGTTCTTCCCATTCTTCCCGTTCTTCCCACCGTTCTTCCCATCATTCGGACCATTCTTCCCACCAAGATTCGGACCATTCTTCCCACCATCATTCGGACCGTTCTTCCCACCGTTCTTCCCATTCTTCCCATCCTTCGGAGGCCCTTACTTCCCACCTCCATACTTCTCACCAAGATGGGGTTCAGACTACAGACTCAAGGATGATATCCAGGAGTATCAGGTAGACAACTCTGCAGAAGTAATTTCAGAAATTGAAGTTAACGAAACAGAAACAGAATAGGCTAAAAGTGTCCTACAGTTTAGAAAATTCTGTAAAGTTAATATCTGACATAAAAGTAAAGACGTTTGTCTATAAATCCGATCCAGAAAAAATAAAAAGGGTCGGATTTATAGCAGACGAACTTCAAGAAGTTGCCCCATTTGCTGTTATTGGCAATAGAGATGCTGTAGATGCGGATGGAAATCCAATATATCAAAATATAAAATATGCAGCATTAGTTCCTGACCTTGTTGCCGCACTACAGTGGTGTATAAAAAAAATAGATATGCTAGAATTAGAATTAAAGCAATATAAATAGTTAGGAATGCTAATGCATAATAGTTTTTATTTTTTGCATATACCAAAAACTGCGGGTAGATTTTTTACTCATAATGTAGTAGTTCCACTAAGAGAAGTTCTTCTTAAAAATAATATACATACATTTTATGATAGAGAAACATATGTTGCACACCAGCATTGGGCAAATTTTATTACAGATAAAACATATGTTACTAGTTTAATAAGGGATCCAATCAAGCATGCAGTTAGTTCTTATGCCCATTACACAATGCTTGACTCAGGGGCACAAAGGACAGTACCTCTTGGAGCAGAGGAATACAATAAAGAAGATATGTTTAGGTGGTGGGAATATCATTTAGAATTTCTATCTAATCAGCAATGTAAAAATTTTTTAATTGAAGATCCAGGCATCTCTGAAGACGGCAAAAAGTATGGCTATGGAAATAGTCCAATTATGAAAGATTGCATTGTAACAAAGGATATAATATTAAAGAGATTTGAAAATGTTTCTTTATTGATTAAATCAGATAATTTACATTTATCAAATATTAATAAGATTTATAAGAAAATTTTAAAAGATTTTAATATTTATAATGTGGAAATAAATCACAAAATACAAAAAGCATCTAACTATTGGAATCCAGACTCAACAAGAATTTACAATAGTTTAAATGAAAAAGATAAAGAAAGAATTCTTTCATATTCTCCAATAGATGCTGAAATTTACAATACATCTTCTTTATTTTATAATTTTGATGAGGAATAAAATGAATAAGTTAAATATTTTAAAAAATATAGCAAACTCAGAAAATATTTTATGGGAAGAAAAAGAAACAACTGTTGATTTTTTTCAATATAATTGGTATATGAGATTTTTTGAAATACTAGATATAGATGAAACATCTTTTAATAATAAAGTATATAATCAAATACAAAAAACACAAGATGTTTTTATAGAAGAATTATATGATTTTGTTTTTAATGATTTATCACAAAAATATAATTCTTATATTGGTAAGTGTTATTTTGTAAAACTTTTACCACAACGATATCCGTCTAGGCAGTATTATGAATCAGAAAGGTATGAGTCTTTAGTATCAAGAGTTTATATTCCAATAATTATCAATGAAAAAAATTCATTTTGTATTAATGATCAAATTATAAGCCCCGCTCCAGGCGAAGAAATTTTTTCAGGATCTGATGATTTAGTTGCAATATATAATCTGGGGGAAACTGATATTATTTATCTTTCTATAGACTTATTGCCAGTAGGTTATTTTAAATAAAACTATATTTATGGTATAATTTTTATATGAATTCAAAGTTAGATAAATTAAAAAGCACAGAAGGCTTTGAAGAACTTCATGAAAATATTTGGGTAATTCATGACTTTGTTACAGAAGAGGAAAGAGTTTTTTATATTTCTCTTGCTGAGAATGCCAAAGAAGAAGAGTGGTGGAAGAGAGAGGCTGGCTGGTGGAATGGCAAGTTTTTGCCAGTACCACAAGAGTCTGATGTTCCTGAGAATATTGTAAAAAGACTAAAAAATATTATTAGTGATGAGGATTACTGGGTTTGGGGAAGTCCTAGGTCTGTTCATAGAATAAAGCCTGGAGAAAAAATGTTTTTGCATGCTGATAATCCAAACGAAAAAAGTGGACTAAATAATTGGGTAGATCTTAGTTTTGTTTTATATCATAACGAATTTAATGGTGGAGAAATAATTTATCCAGAATTAGGCGTTGAATACCACCCTATGCCTGGAGATCTTTTAATGCACCCTGGATCACAAAATTATCTTCACGGAACAAAAGAAGTATTGCCTGGTCCAACTAGATACAATTCAACCATGTGGGCATATGATAATAGGGCAAAAAAATTACATGAAGAGGGATTAGTTTTTGAAGGGCATCAATTAAAGAATCAATTATTATCTATATATGATAATGAAAAGCCTAATGATATACATTCTATAGGGGTATCAAAAAACAACAAAGATATTTAATTTTTATCATATGATATAATGAAATTAGTCTACTAAAAAGGAGATATAGTGACAGGTTACGACGAAAACGACACCCCTTGGTTTACAAAGGATAGATCAGAAACAGCGACTAGCAGATATAGCAAAAGAACAATTGGAAACAATATAGCAGTTGAGAATCCAGCATTAGGTATAAATTTATACAGAAATGTTTTTTCTAAAGAGGATTCTGAAAGATATATAAATATACTTGAGTCAAATCTAAGTGGTAGTGGCAAATGGTCTTGGTCTGAAGCACAAGTAACAAATTCTCCAACACCTATTAAAAAAGCAAGAGATTGTTCTGATTTTAAATATAAGCAAGAAAACTTAGGTCCAAGAGATGAGCATAATGCCGAACTTCTTGACTTACATGAAGAGATATATAAAAAGTTAAAATTTTGTGTAGATGACTACGCTGCTTATTGGGGTATTAATGTTGTATATTACGAAGCATTTAATTTTGTAAAGTATGAAGGTGAAGGAAAGCACTTCAACATTCATGCTGATCACGGACCTGCATACAACTGTACAGTATCTGCAGTTATTTATATAAATGAAGATTACGAGGGTGGAGAAATAAGATTTCCAAGATTTGATGACTATACTCACACCCCTAAAATAGGAGATATTATCCTTTGCCCATCTAACTACATATATGAGCATGCATCATTACCAATGAAAAATGGAACAAAGTATTGTGTTGTTGTAATGACTGATATAAATGAGTTAGGTCATAAGTAATGTCTTTGGTCGCTATATTTAGGGCTTACAGGCCGTGGCTAAATAAAAAAAGTATTTCTGTCCCAGTTCCAACGCAAACCGTCATGCCTGATTGGTATAAGGAAGCAGACAGGTTTGCAAAAAGACCAGATGGAGAATATTGGAAGGCAACAAAAGAAATATGTCCGTTTCCAAAAGAAGGAACAACTAACGACTACGGGAAAATTCCAACCTGGAAAGCGTGCCCAGCAATTATGGATGCCTTTTCAACAGGATATGTTTTTACTACTCCATGTGATTTAACATTTATAAAAAATGATAAAGGCAATATAACTGTTAAAATTGAAGATCCAAAATATAAAGATTTTTGCCTTCCAAGATCACCTATGCCACAGTTTGAGCATCCAAAGGGGTTCTATAGAGATCATTTCGCATGGAGTTCCCCTTGGGGATTAGAATTGCCAGAAGGATATAGTGCTTTATTTATGACACCAATGAATAGGTTTGATTTGCCATTTTTAAATACTACTGGAATTGTTGATTCTGATAAGGTTCATCTACTTGGTAGTTTTCCATTTTTTATTGCAGATGGTTGGGAAGGAAAGATTCCTGCTGGAACCCCTTACCTACAGGTACTACCTTTTAAAAGAGAGAACTGGGAACATAAGATAGATATTTTAGACTCATCAAAGATCTATGGTAAAATAGTAGAGAATGCAAACTTTTATCGTCAGCCTGATGGCGGGGTATACATCAAAAAAGTTTGGACAAGAAGAGAATATAAATAGGAGATAAAATGCAAACATGGACAAGCAAGGAAAGCCTTGGAAATGGAATAACCTGCTATAGGGGTGTTATAAAAGAAGAACTTGATCTAATTAATAGGCTTGAGAGTATTCTTGGACCAGTTGCTCCTTATGGGCAGCCTTCAGCAGATGGAAAAAGATATCACTGGATGCCAGCGTATGTAGGATATCAGTCACTAATGCCTGAATATAGGGATTGTGTAGATTTTAAGTTTAAAAAGACTGACATTGAAAGAGATACAAGCGAAGAATCTTTATTGTTACAAAAATTATGGCAAGATGTTTATGATGCACAGTTGCCTGCTGTAGATGATTACAGACAAGATCATAATATCATGCACTTGAAGTACTGGGAAGCGTTTAACTTTATTAAGTATGGCCCAGGGCAGCACTTCCAGGAACACCACGATCACGGGTTTTCATATAACTGTACTGTATCTTTAGTTGCTTATATTAATGATGACTATGACGGTGGAGAACTATACTTTAGGCTTCAAAACTTAAATATTAAACCAAAGGCTGGAGATCTATACATCTTCCCTTCAAACTATATGTATCCTCATCGTGCAATGCCAGTACACTCTGGAACAAAGTATTCGATTGTAACTATGTTGGATTATAACAAAAAGTTCCACACTCCAGAAATGTATGATGAAAAGACAGAAGAGGACTAATGTTTAATATCTCAGTAGAAAAAACTCATAGGTCTCTATTTAAGATAGAGCCAATGTCTATTAAAAGAGACTGGATGGATGTTACATCAGAAAAACATGCGTATAGATGTTTTCCAGTAACTCAAGCAAATGTAATAGGCTGGAGTTTATCCTGCGAAGAAGATATAGTATTTACATGGGATGGAATTAATGATCAGACAGATCAGCATGTTCAAATAGAGAGTCCAGAAGGTTCTTATTCTGGTAGAGGTCAATCCTCTATAAGTTTAAACACTGGACTCATATTTAGAACTGATCAAGATGTCAGTATATTGACAATAAATCCTGTTAATTATTTTAGTGATGATTTTGAAACAATGTCTAATTTAATAAGTACATCTTTTTATGATAACCCATTGCCACTAGCAATTAAGGCAAGAAGGGCTAATGAAAAGGTAGTAATAAAAGCAGGAACTCCTGTAGCAACAATTATTCCAATATCTCTTACTAACTTAAATAATACGACTATACAAATTTTTGATTACAAAGATGAAGATAGGTCAAGGTTTCAAGCAAACATGTCATACGGAGAAGCAGCGCAAGTAATAAACTCCTCTGGCGACTGGACAGATTGGTATAGGGATGCTGTTAATGAAAAAAATGAATCTTTAGGATCTCATGAAGTAAAAACATTAAGACTTTATGTAAAAGATAATACGGAACTGTGATATAATATTATGATGAATCCAAGCGAAGCCATTGAAGTAATTAGAAAACCATCGCTTACACCTTCTGGGTTTTTTGGACATGGTCCAGAAAATATTATAGAGTTAGAAAACTTTATGACAGAAGAAGAGGTAAACTTTTTAGACAAAGCAGCACGTAGTATAACAATCTGGGATATTACACAAAGTCATAAAAATGAAAATGGAACAGTAATTTATGATGCTGATTACTGGAAAGATAGAGTTGCAAGCGCACCATCTCTTAATCAAAATGATCCAAACATTGTTCCAGTAATAGTTGGACTTTTTAATAGACTTCAACCAATTATTGAAGATTTCTTTAAAGTAAGAGTAACACCCACTGGACAAACAATTGTAAAGTGGCCACCAGGATACTATCAACTTCCTCATGCAGACAAAGAACTACATTCTGGACCAGATGCTGGAACTCCAAATGATTTTCCAAACTATGATATAGCAAGTTTATTTTATATCAATGAAGATTATGTTGGAGGAGAATTATATTTTCCAAATCAGGGAATTCAGTTTAAGCCTAAAAGAGGATCTGCATATTTTTTCCCAGGAGATATGAACTATGTTCATGGAGTATCAGAGGTTATAAGTGGAGATAGATATACGTGTCCATTTTTCTGGGAAATTTTAGAACATACTGGAGAAAATAAGCCAGACTTTAATAAAGAATATTATAGGATTTTCCCTACCAGCGAACAGGTTTTGACATGGGATCCTAAGAGAGGAATTATGTAATTATGAGTAAAGAATTCACAGTAGAGGAAATATATCCATACATACTTGTATATAGCAATATGTTTAAAGACATAGATAAGTCATATAAGATTTTAACAGATTCATTGGTAGAAACAGAAGATAGAATCTTTAGTCCTTGGACACAGTGGAGTATTTTTGGGCAATACCTAGACCCAATTACACCTTCATTTAGAATGGGTGATAGGTATGGTAACTTAAAAGAGATTGAAGCAAAAACTCAAACTCAGCAAGATCAAAAAGATTTTGGTATAGAAATGATGGAAAATTTTCATTTAGTAACAGAAGATTATATGAAAAGATATAACTTTAATATTGATTTAAACGAATTAACCACAGATGAAAATGGCGACCCAATAAATGTTTGGAGGTGGGCTGGAGGTACTGTTGGCATGTATCATATTAGCAATGATGAAGAACAACATGGCATGAGATATCATTCAGACTATCAAAGAGAAAAGGCAGATAGGCCAGGGTATAAATTTGTAATAACTTGTACAATATATTACAATGATGATTACGAAGGTGGAGAGATTGACTTTGTCATGGGAAATAAACTTGTTAAGTATAAGCCAAAGGCTGGAGACTTGCTAGTTTTCCCATCTGGACATCCAGACTATTTAACAGAAGAAGGTATGTCATACCTTCATGGAGTTATGCCATCTTACAATAAAAATAAATTTTTAACAAGAATGTATTGGCAAAAATACCAGCAAGGCACAGAAGAGTGGTATGAGAATGAAAGAAAATATGGAAAAGAAGTTTGGGAAAGCATGCAGCCAGAACTAGAGCATACATATCTTCAAGAAAATCCACAAAGGTCAAATATTGAAAATGGAGTGCGACTAAGATGAATCTAATTAACAAGAATAGACTAACTAATGATATAGTTATTTATGAAGATTTTATTGATGCAGAAACCGCTTCAAAATTAATCAAAGTGCTAGATAAACATGCGGAAGTTGGAACAATTAGTTGGATGCCAATATCTTTTTATGAATCATACTCTTCTGTTCTTCCACAAGATGACGACGAGCATGTAGTCGCTGAAGGATTGCCAGCAGACATATTCTCACAAATTAAAAATGGAATTATCGAGGCAGTTGCAAGTGTTCATGACCTTGATCCGAAAGTAATTTCTCAAATAGGATATCATACTCAAAAGTGGGAGCCTGGAGCCTATGCCAGAAAGCACTCTGATAATACAGACGAGCATGGCAACTCTGGACCATTTACAAGAAGTAGATATGCAGCATTTTTATATTTAAATGATGACTTTGGCGGAGGACTTTTACAGTTCCCAGATCAAAATTTAACTATTCAACCTAAAGTTGGCATGCTTGCTGCCTTTGACGGCGGGTTTAATAATATGCACGAGGTAACTCTAATTACTAGTGGTGTTAGATACACAATAGGATCATTTTGGGATGATAGAGAAGAAGATGCATATCCACAAGAAGTCAGAGATGCTTGGGCAGAAGAGATGAAAAAGATTAGAGATAATCAAGAAATTGAACGAGCAGAATGGCAAGAGTTATTAAAACAAGGTTGGAAGATAGATAAAGATGGAAACAAGTATAGGGCTGATGAGGTTCCAAATGCTTGAAATTTTTAAAGAAAAAGTAAAAGAAAGTAATTTTGAACTTGAAGAAATTACAGACGAATTACTTTTAATTAAAAATTTTCTATCAAAAGAAGAGGTAGACTTTGTACTTGAAGCAATAAATAGTGCATCTCAAGAAGACTGGGAAGTAGAGTATATGTCAAATCTTATAAGTTTTTGTATGGAAAAATTTGGAAGAGATGATGTGGATAATCTTGTTGCTGAAGGTAAATTTGAAATTACTCAAAACTGGGTAGATAAAAATTTAAATATTAAGCATCATAAAGAACATGAAATATTTTACAAAAGATTATCTGAAATGGTAAATGCTTCTTTTTCTAATCTAGAGTTAAGTGGACTTGCAACAATACAGAGAATGCAGCCAGGAGTAGAATTAAAATCACATACAGATCAACACACTGATCCGTCAATTCAATATGCTACAATATTATATATAAATGATGATTATAAAGAAGGAGAACTTTTTTTTAAAAATCTAAATATAGAATTAAGGCCAAAACCAGGAGATCTTCTATTTTTTCCAGGAAATGAAAAATATGAGCACGGTGTTAAACATGTCGCAGAAGGCCCAATAAGATATGTTATTGTTGGTTTTGTAAAAGAAAAAGGCCACTATGTTAAAAATAAATACTAAAAGGAGATGTTATGAATAAAGAAATATTAAATGAAAAGGTTTACTACTATACAGATGCGATAGATAATTTTGATAAGTTTATGGAAACTATCAATGAACTAGATGAAATTGGTTCACCAGATGGTCAAGTAAACAATTGGGATTTGTGGACATCTTCAAATGATAAAACATTTATTTATGGCGTAACAAAAACATATGACATAAAGGCGATACAAGGTTTTGATGAAACTATAAAAGAAAAAATGGCCTATATTTATGATTCTGTAATGGATACTTTTAATAAAGTTTCTAAAGATTATGCAGAATCAATAGGAGATAAAGATGAACCTAGAATATTTCCTACATTTAATATAAAAAAGTATAACCCAAACACTGATATGGGGTCACACTTTGATCAACTAGACGGAGACAAAACCTTAAGGTATTCTCTTGTAATGTACCTAAATGATGATTGTGAGGGTGGAGAAATATCATTTCAGTTAAAAGATTATGATGGAGGCTGGACTAGCGAAAAAGGCTGGGTAAGTGGAGCGCCAGCAGTTGACCCAGACTATGATGTTGCACTTGCAGCAAAGTCTTTTGATTTTGGATTAAAGCCAAAAGCAAATAGCGTAATAATTTTCCCATCAGGTGCACCATACTTTCATACAGCGCATAGAGTTAAAAGCGGTATAAAGTATATGGTCCCTGGACATTGGATTCATAATGATATGGAATTTCATCGGTCAATGTAGATGAAAACAGCAATTGTAACTGGAGCAAGCAAGGGTGTAGGATATGCTACTGTAAAACTTTTATCTGAAAATGGATATAAGGTTATAGCAGTATCAAGAAATTTATCTCAAGTTTCTAATCTAATATCAGATAACGTAGAGGTATATCAGTTAGATATAACAAATGAAAGTGAGATTAAACGCTTTTATGAAAAATATAAAGACATCACTCTAGATCTTTTAGTAAACAATGCAGGCGGTGGTTCAAGTCCAACTAACCTTATTAAAGAAACAATGAATAATTTTAGAATAGCCTACGAAATTAATGTTTCTGGACCTATGTACCTTTCTCAATTATTTGTTCCATGTTTAAAAAAATCAGAATCCCCTACAATAGTTTTTGTAACTTCTCTATGTGGAAAAATACCGTTTCGTGGTGGAGGAAACTATAGCAATGCCAAAAGAGGAGAGATGGCACTTATAGATACTATGAGAATGGAGTTTCCAGAATATGGAATTAAAGTTACAGAAATTTGTCCAGGAACAATAGATACTCAAGAAGAAAAAAAGGATAATGCTATAACTGCAGAAGATATGGCAGAGTCCATTAGGTGGGTATCATCTTTGCCTAAAAGCGTAAACGTAAACCATTTAGAAATAAGTCATATTAATAATAGTAAGTATGTATAGGAGTTAGTATGCAGATAAATAAATTAAGCGAAGGCGTTTATGAAGTTAATGATTTTTTAACAGATCAAGAATTAAAAGATGTTTTTGAATTAATAAGAAATACTCCAGAAGAAAAATGGTTTAATCAGGATCCATCAAAAGCGGATAAAGACTTTGAAGATTTTTGGTATGGTAAAAACTTACATCTTGAGCCAGGAACAATTTTAGATGTAGTAAATGAAAAGATGAAAAATCTTTTAGAATCGTATAACTGGTATCCAGATAGACTAATACTACAAAGATACAAAAAAAATGATTTTATTAATTATCATGCAGATGATTGGAATCCAGATCTTCCATATTATGTTGGTTATGGATTTTGTTTATATTTTAATGATGACTATCAGGGCGGAGAACTTCATTATCCAGATTTAAGTATAAAGGTTAAGCCAAAGGCAAATTCACTTTATATACATGCAGGCAAAGTAGTTCATGGATCTTTGCCAGTTTTAGATGATACAATTAGATACTTCACAACAGTTTTTGTTCGAGGTACTAAAGAAATGCCAACCATATTAAAAGGAGATTTATTTAAATGACAGACATAGGATTTACGGCTAATACTGATGCTATACATCAAAAAACAGGTATTGAAGATTTTCTTATAGGGTTACTAAATAAGAAGAAAAATGGTTATTATGTAGAGTTAGGTGCAGCACACTTTAGCAACGGTAATAACACATACTCTCTTGAAAAAGATTACGGATGGACTGGAGTATCTTTTGAGATAGTTGATTCTATGAGAGAAGAGTTTAATCTAAATAGAAAAAATCCGTGCATGGGCGATGCGCTTTCATTTAACTATATTGATTATTTTGAAAAGAATAATTTTCCCAAACAGATAGATTATTTGCAATTAGATATAGATGCTGGCTATGACTCACACGGTAGACCAGTAGGAAATAGTCATTGGACACTACAAGGTCTTATTGCTGTTCCATTAAACACATATAGATTTACAGCAATTACATTTGAACATGATGCAAACATGTATTGGAGAAATGCTGCAATTAGAGATGCTCAAAGAGAAATTTTAGATTCATTTGGATATGCTCTTGTACACAGATCTTTCTACGAAGACTGGTGGGTAGATCCTAAAATAATAGAACATGGTAAGTTTAGAGACTACCTGCACTGGCAAACTTTATAATCTTAATCTCTACAATACATATAGAGTTTTTGTTTTTTCAAAACTCTGGTATACTTAGTCAATAACAGTTTTTAATTAGGAGAAACACATGTCTGATTTTTTTAGTTTTCGCTTGTCTGAAGAGTTTATAAATGATTATAAAACAAAAGAACCTCCATTTGGATTTTCTGATGCTGGAGGCAATTCACTAGGGGAGATTACATTTATTCGTACCTACTCCCGTATGAAGGAAGATGGAACCAAGGAAAGATGGTATGAGGTTTGCCGTCGAGTAATCGAGGGAATGTATTCAGCACAAAAGAATCATGCTAAAGAAAACAGACTACCCTGGAATGACTATAAGGCACAGTCATCTGCCAAGGAAGCATATCAGCGTCTATTTGAATTAAAGTGGACTCCTCCAGGAAGAGGCCTTTGGTCTTTCGGAACCGCCTTAACTATGGAAAAGAAAAATTCTGCTGCATTGCAAAATTGTGCTATGGTGTCTACAAAAGACATAGACCGTAATGATCCAGGACAATTATTTGGTTGGGTAATGGACGCATTGATGATGGGCGTTGGAGTTGGATTTGATACTTTGGGCGGGGATAAAAAACTTGCTATCTACGACCCAACAGAGCCACCACAGGTATATGAAATACCAGATACCCGTGAAGGATGGGTAGAGTCTGTTAGATTACTAATTAATTCATATTTAAAGCCTAATATGTATATTCAGGAGTTTAACTATGACCTAATTAGGCCTCTAGGTGCCCCTATCAAGGGTTTTGGAGGTACAGCAAGCGGTCCTGCACCACTTATCCAGTTACACAGGCAGATCAGGTCTGTAATCGGCGGTAGGGCAGGAGAAACCCTTGACTCAAGAGCAATAGTAGACATTGTTAACCTTATTGGTACTTGTGTAGTGTCAGGAAATGTTAGAAGATCTGCTACATTGGCTTTAGGTGATGCTAATGATCAAGATTTTATGAATCTAAAAAATTCTGAGGTTTTCCCAGAAAGAAATTCATTTGATCCAGAAAATCCAGGATGGGCATGGATGTCTAATAATTCTATTTCTGCAAATGTAGGGACAAAGTACGAAGAATATGTAGATCTTATTGCTAGTAATGGAGAGCCTGGTTTTATCTGGCTAGATGTTGCAAGAAATTATGGGCGACTAAAAGATCCTGCTGACGGAAAAGATTATAGAGTCATGGGCTTTAATCCATGTGCCGAACAGCCATTGGAATCTTATGAATTATGTACCTTGGTTGAAGTACACCTAAATCGTCATGAGTCAAAAGAAGATTTTCTGCGAACACTAAAGTTTGCATATCTATATGGTAAGACGGTAACGCTGATACCTACACACTGGCAACAAACAAATGGCATTATGCAGCGTAATCGTCGTATTGGAACATCTCTTACAGGTATCGCATCATTCTCAGACAAATTTGGTTTGCCTGTTGTGAGAGAATGGATGGACGAAGGATATGAGACTATTAGAAAATATGATCACTCATATTCTGAATGGTTATGTGTTCGTGATTCCATTAGAGTCACAACTGTTAAACCATCAGGGTCTGTATCAATTCTTTCTGGAGCAACTCCTGGAGTTCACTGGGCGCCAGGTGGAAATTATTTCTTAAGAGCAATTAGATTTGGGAATACCGACCCAATGATTCATTTATTCAAGGCTGCGGGATATAAGATGGAGGCTGACCTTGTATCTGCGAATACAACTGTTGTATATTTCCCAGTTCACTCTGGTCATGCAAGATCTGAAAAAGATGTTACATTATTTGAGAAGATTGCGCTTGCTGCTACTGCTCAGAAATATTGGTCTGATAACGGCGTGTCTGTAACGCTTTCATTTGACAAAGAAACTGAAACAAAGCATATTGCGCCAGCGCTACATATGTATGAGGGACAATTAAAAGCAGTATCGTTCTTGCCGATGGGTAATAAAGTATATCCACAACAACCATATACTGAAATTACCGAAGAAGAATATAATTCATATATAGGACAAATCAAAAAGATTGATTGGTCTGCTATTTATGATGGTGCTGAGAATTTAGAGGCACAGGGAGAGATGTACTGTACAACTGATGCCTGTGAAATAAAAATCTCGTAGTATGATAAAATAGACTCATAATGTCTAGCCCATCTAATCTATACGCAGAAAAAATATATGCCGAGCATCCACAGTTTTTGTGGGCACTTGATGATAAGGCTGATTATGTTTCTATCATTTCTGAGTCTAATAGAGAAACGTCTACTTGGACAATAACTAATGGATCTTCTGAATCAACAGAAGAACTGTTAGATGCTCCATTTCCAGACAGCATTATAAATAAAATTATTCCAGATGCTGTTTTGTCTGAAAACTTTTCTACAACTATAGTTAGTCCAGAAATAGTAAATGCTAATGAACTTAATCAAATACTAAAAACATTTTCTATAGGGTCTTACTTTTATACAACAAGTCCTTATGCACTTAGTATAGAAATTGGATACAGATATTATGATGATGCATTAGAATCATTTAAGGATGTTCTAAAAAGTTATGACGCATCTGTACAAAATAGATGGTACTTTCTTTCAGAAACTTTTAGTCCAGAATTTGAAAACTCTTCAATTAGGCTAGTAATAAAAATTAACTATTTAGGAACTTCTCAGGAATTAACAGATTATACTTTTTATATTAATGGAATAACTTTTGGACAGTGGTCAGAAGAATTTCAGTCTAGTTCTTTAGGCGTTTCTCCAATATCTTTGCCATCAAATATAGCGCTACCAACTTCAAATGTTATTGAGGCATCTGCGTATGGACTTTCAGAATATAGTGGATATTATTTTGTAAATAACAACTCTTTGGTCGCTAAAAACTTTGGAATACCAATGGTTTTTGGATCCCAGAGTGTTACTAAATTATACGAAAACAACAATAACCCATGTGTAATTGTTCCATCTAATGGAATGTTATCTAATGGTGGTAGATATAAAGATTTTACTTTAGAGTTTTGGCTACGAACTAATAACTCTTCTTCAGTATCAAAAAGGTTAGTTGGACCAATATCCTCAAATGATGGTATATATCTAGATGGACCATTTTTAGTTTTAAGAATAGACAATAACTATTCATCATATTATGTTGGACAATGGGAAAGGCCAATGCTTATTGATTGGAGATACTCAACAAATCTATCAACAGTTTTATTAAATGGAGAAGAGGTAATCTCCTTATCATTAGATAGTAAAACTATATGGCTACCAGAAAAATTTAATGATGTAGATAGGGATCAAGACTGGATAGGCTTTTATGCATACGAAGATATACAGCCTGTAGAGATTGATTGTGTTGCAATATATCCATATTTAGTGCCATCTTTAGTTGCTAAAAGAAGGTTTGTTTATGGACAGGGCGTACAATATCCAGAAAATCTTAACGCTTCATACGGAGGAAGTACTGCCCTTTTTGATTATTCTTTTGCTGATTACACCAAAAATTATAACTATCCAGACTTAGGGTCTTGGAGTCAAGCCTCTATTGATAATGTTTTAGTGGAAGATAGTTATCTTACATCAATAAATTTTGAAAAGCCTAAAATTTTTATAGACTCCTCCATTAAAACTGAAACAGATCTTTTAACAGATTGTGCAGTAATACAAAATGAAGATTCTTTGTTTTTAGATTTAAGACCAAGTCAAGAATGGAACAATGTAAACTCATATTTATATTTTAATAATTTTTCTATTAATGGTGAACTGCCTTACGCTTTTTACGGAATATTTAAGAAGCCTTCTGATTTTTCTGGAACACAAGTTTTAATAAGATTAGAAGACCAGTACTCTAATTATTTTTCTATTGAGTGTGTCGATGATAATATAAAATATATACTAAAGTATGGAGATGGCATTGCAGAAACAATACACGAAGTAGTTTCTGTATACAATGAAACAGTTTTTTCTGTAGGGCTACAAATAGAACTTTTTAGAGATTACTTTGGCGGAAACGTAACGTCATTTTTTACAAACTCAAATTTATCTATGTATGTCGGAGGAACAAAAGATTTCGCTAATACATTTACTGGAAACATATACAAAATTGCAATTTGTTCAGAAAAAAATGTTAAAGATATATCGGATTTATTTAATATAATTGGTGTGCCAAAAGACTATGAAAATATATTTAATCTTTATTCATCTATTGTAGAGTATGACGGTGGAGATGCAGATCAAAGTTTTTGGGATTATTATTTAGGGTCAGATCCAGAAGAATTTTCTCCATCATCTTTTATTAATAATAGGCTTTCAGAACATATCCCTAGTTGCGGGATTATGCCAAAAAATTATTTTGATAATTTTTATATAGATATAGATACAAAGGGATCTTGGAAAGATTACATTCCATTATCTTATTTCGGTCAATATATAACTGATGAATATGGAAATAGTAAATTTGGTTTAGATTTTATTCAATTCAATGTAAATTATCCAGCACCATCCAAGTTTAAAGAATCAGAAACTATTAGTGAAAACGGATGGAAGTACTCAGAACTTTCTGAGCAATATCTATATCCAAGACAAAGAACTTATGAATCATTGGACAACTATCTCTATACAGGTTATGTTGATTATCAAGATTTAGCCGAAAAATCAATTAAAGAATATTCTTATGATACATCAGATGCAATATTAAAAACATACATAACATTTGAATATTTAGAAACTGGAGCAAATGCTTCAAGCGGATTTTTTTCAAAAACAGAAGATGTTCCCAAAAATGGAGTAATTGCTCCAGGCTCTGACTGGATTAATACTAGATATGAGGTTGTTGATAATGTTATTATTTATCCTCCAAAGGGCATAGACTTTAACAAAATTGCAATAATAATTACATTAGATTTTGAAGTTAATGGAGTTTCTTATAAGCCAATAAAAATTAAAAATTTACAACTTGCTTCACAAGCATTTAACTATAATACTGTTAATAATGTAGGAACCAGGTTAGGCACTAAGGTTTATCCTTATGTAAATAATGGTTATTATTACAACTATAAATCAAAAAACCCCTTTGCAATATATAAGGGGTCGTCTCCATATCTGTATTTAACTAGATACTCTGGGTTAGAAATAAAGGGTGACTATGATCCATTAGTTAATAGAGGTGTTGCAATTCCAGTTAATACAGATAAAACTCAAGATTATGAAGTCATGGCAATGCAGTCTTTAATTAGATTTAATGGAGATTTTTTCCCATATGCCCCAACACAAGTAATGCAAATAAATTCAAAAGGCAAAACGATAAAGTTCTATATGGTTGCAAACCATCCTACTGGAAAAAGAGCAAAAATATATGCTATAGATGCAAACACTGGAGCCCTGTATAACGGTATTATTTTTTATATTAATGGTCAAGTTGTTAAGGAGCCAATCTTGAATATTAATGAATGGGCTATGCTAGGCATAGGATTTCCAAGCATTTTAAGTTTTAAGTCATATGCTGGATCTATCATGATTAATGGCCCAATTATTTTTAACGCTCTTTCTTATTATCAGACTACAAATCTACAAGCAATTCAAACAGTAACAAAGAGACCTTGGGCAAGGGTAAAGTTTGCCGTAGATGGAGTTTTTGACTGGGAATACTGGACTGATTATTTTGTATGGCAAGGAGTACTGATCCAGTCTTCTGTAAGTTATTATGGTGTTAATCCAGCAGACTTATATAAAGCATACACTGGAACAAATAAAATAATTGTAGATGACAATAGGGTTTTTGGCATAGAAGGATACGAATATTCAATTTTTAAAGACATATCATGGCAATCTCAGATATCAGATGCGGTATAGTATGGTATACTGGTGGTTATGAAACACAAAGATCAGCCACTCTTTGGTAAAGATGGAAAGCCACGCATGCCTGGTCAAATTGGCGAAACTAAAGTTACATTAATAGAAAAGCAGTATGACTGGGGAATCTACGTTTGGAAAAAATCAAATGGAAAGTGGTTTACAGATGGCAACGGCAATATTTTAAATATTCCTTCAATGAAGGGTGATCTTGCCAGAATAGCAGAGTTAAAGCAGGCAGCAGCATATTATGGAGAGCCAGATGGAGAGCCATATTTTTTTGCGGGAATGGGAAGAGTTACTGATGAAGAGTATAGCGAACAGGTAGATAGAATGAAGGCTGGTTTAATCCCTAATCTAAATGATCTTGGAGCAGTTCAGGCAGCAAAAGATACTATTGCTAAATATGGTGATGAGGAATAATGTCAGAGGAAAAAGAATATTTAATAGGCGCAAGAGTTGATGATTTAATTAATCCATTAGATCAATTTAAAGCAGATGACCCATTTAATAAATCATGGTCTGAGTTAAAGGCTTATAATGGTTTAGATAATAATTTTAGGAGAAGAACTACAAGGTTTGTAGAAAAAGCAGATAAAAATAATCCAACACAAGGATATCTTGATAGTGCAAGGGCAGAACAGAGTGGTATTAATGGTGCAAAATCAAAAGAGATTAATCCAGGCACTGTATATAGAAATGGCTATGGACTATTTGATGTAATTACTCCACCGTGGAATGTTTATGAACTTGCAAACTATTATGATACATCATTTGCAAATCATGCTGCTATTGATGCTAAGGTAGAAAATATAGTCGGGCTTGGATATGACTTTGAGGTTTCTCCTAGTACAATGCTTCGTCTTGAATCAAACAAAGACAAGGATCAGGTATCAAGAGCAAGAAATAGAATTGAACGTGCAAAAATTGAGATGCACGAGTGGTTAGAATCTTTAAATGACGATGATTCATTTACAACAACTATGATGAAAGTATATACTGATGTTCAGGCTGTAGGAAATGGCTACTTAGAAGTTGGAAGAACTACTCGTGGTGAAATAGGATATATTGGACACATACCAGCAACAACAATGCGTGTTCGTAGATTACGTGATGGATTTGTTCAGATTATTGGACAAAAGGTTGTTTACTTTAGGAATTTTGGTGCGAAGAACGCTAATCCCGTTACTTCAGATCCAAGGCCTAATGAAATCATACACTTTAAACAGTACTCGCCTTTAAATACTTTTTATGGTGTACCAGATATAATGTCGGCAATAAACTCGCTCCATGGAGACCAGTTAGCGTCACAATATAACATCGACTACTTTAGTAATAAGGCTGTCCCTCGTTATGTTGTGACGTTAAAGGGAGCACGTCTCTCTTCGGATGCAGAAGATAAAATGTTTAGATTTTTACAAACAAGCCTTAAGGGTCAATCTCATAGAACACTTTATATCCCATTGCCTGGGGATACAGATACAAACAAAGTTGAGTTTAAGATGGAGCCTATTGAAAATGGTGTTCAGGAGGGTTCATTTGAAAGATATAGAAACCAGAACCGTGATGATATTTTGATTGCACACCAAGTTCCATTGTCTAAGATTGGCGGAGGAGACTCTGGATCTATTGCAGCAGCACTTGCACAAGATCGAACATTTAAAGAGCAGGTTTCTAGACCAGCACAAAGAGAACTTGAAAAAATTATAAACAAAATTACTAAGGAAAAGACAGATGTTTTAGTTTTAAAGTTTAAAGAACTAACTCTTACTGACGAAATCGCTCAGTCTCAAATTTTGGAAAGATACGTAAAGACACAGGTAATGCTTCCTAATGAAGCAAGATCTGTCCTGGGTCTTCCACAAAGGGAAGGAGGGGACGAGCCTTTTCAGCCTAAGCCAGACGCAGAAAGAGCGAGGGACGGAGAAAGAATAAACAATCAATCTGATGGACCTGCCACAATTAGTGGTAGAAATCCAAAAGGTGAAGGAAGATCTAGTCAATAGTTTTCCACAGGTTTATTCACAGTTTATTAACATTTGTGTAAAAAAGGCTCTATAATATATTCTAGTATGACTATATCTAAAGCCCATTGGAATACCGATGGCGAATCAGTAAGACTTTCCCTTCCATTTGCGAAGGTTGATAAGGAGAGACGTATCGTCTCAGGTTTTGCCTCACTTGATAACCTTGATAAACAAGGCGATATAGTTACAGCAGAAGCGTCCATGAAAGCATTTTCAAAGTTTCGTGGAAACATTCGTGAGATGCATCAGCCACTTGCAGTTGGCAAGATGGTAAATTTTAAAGAAGATAGATATTTTGATCCAGAAAGCAAAAAGTTTTATTCTGGAGTTTTTGTTTCTGCTTATGTATCAAAGGGTGCACAAGATACATGGGAGAAAGTTTTAGATGGCACACTAACAGGATTCTCTATTGGTGGTCGTATGAATAAGTGGGATGATGGCTATGATGAGAAGTCAGACTCCACAATTAGAATTATTAAAGATTATGATCTTGTTGAACTAAGTCTTGTTGATTCACCAGCAAATCAATTTGCTAATATTATGTCAGTAGAAAAAGTTGACGGTATTGAAGTTGTTAAGGGTGCAGATGTTGCTCTTGAAAATGTTTTTTATGATGAAGAGTCTGGAATAGTAATGGTTTCAGATCAAGAAACAGTCAATAGTCCAATTACTGGTAATGAAATGAAGAATATAGGTTTCGTTGAAAAAGAAGACAACGAAAAAATGGATATAGTAAAATTCTTAGTAGATAGTGCTAAAGGCATTGGTGCTAAGATTTCAAAGGAGGAAAATCCTATGGCAAAAACAAAGAAGGTTGCTGAAGAAGTAACCGAAATTGAAAAGTCAGAAGAGATCGCTCCAGAGGCAGTTGCTGAAACTCCAGTAGTTGAAACTGAAAAGGCAGACGAAGTTGTTGTAGAAACAACTGAAGTTGTTGAAACAGAAAAGGCTGCAGCGTCATCTACATCATCAAAGGAAGAAGAAGATTCTCCTGAAGATGCTATGGAAGATGAAGAAGAGATGAAGGCAAAGAAGAAATCAGATGATGTTATTGTTGAGTCAATAGCAGAACTAAAGAATACAATCACATCAGCCTTTAGCGATTTAACTGAAACCGTCAAGTCTTTGCAGGCAGAAGTAGAAGTACTTAAGTCTACAAAGGTTGACACAGATGCAGTAAAGAGTTCACTAGATGCAGTCGCCAAAGACATTGCTGCAACAGTAGAACAAGTTAGTAAGTTTGGTAAGCGAGTAGACGCAGTAGAAGCAGATACCGCTTTCCGAAAGTCTGGCGATCTAGGCGAGATCGTACAGGAACAACCAGAAATGGTTGAAAAATCCCTATGGGGCGGACGTTTCCTCAAAACAGCCGACTTATTTAATTAAGTAATCACTTAGGAGGTGACAATATGTCGGAAGAGATTAAGAAAAACCAGCCAGGAGAATCTGGCGAACTAGGCGGAACAGCCCCTGGTCTATATCAAGGTCAAGGTGCATTCGCTTCAGGTGGTGTTGGTGGTGTAACAGATCCAGGTGCAGATACACTTGGAAACATCCCTAATGCTAACTTTGGTGTTACCACTGGTCCAAATGCCGTTAATCCTTCGGGTGATGCTGCAAGCGGAATCCTACGCCCTGAACAGGCACGTCGTTTTATTGACTACGTTTGGGATGCTACAATTCTCGCCCAGGATGGCCGTCGTGTAACGATGAGAGCAAACACCATGGAACTCGAGAAGATCAATGTTGGTGAGCGTGTAATCCGTGCTGCTGCACAAGCAATCGGTGACTATACAAACACTGGCGCAACCTTCTCTAAGGTAGAACTTACCACAAAGAAAATCCGTTTGGATTGGGAAGTTTCTGCTGAAGCACTAGAAGACAATGTCGAGGGAGGTGCATTGGAAGATCATCTTGTTAGATTGATGACCAATGCTTTTGCTAATGACATTGAAGATCTAGCAATTAATGGTGATGGATCAACAGGTCCATTCCTTTCAATTATGCCTGGCTTCATCAAGAAGCATAAGGATAATGGAGACTCACATGAGGCAGCGATTACCGTTGCTGATAATGCATGGACTCCAGAAAAGATGCAGGAGATTATCCTTGCTATGCCACGTAAGTACCGTGCACTTAAGAACAATCTTAAGTTCTACGCAGGTACAGATGCATTCGCAGGTATCGTAAAGAATAACGGTACATTGTCTGATGCAATCGCTGAGGCTCTTGGCAAGAACGGTAATACCTATGCTAATACACAGGCCTACCTTGATGGTCAAGGTCAGACATTCGGTGGAGCACGTACAACTCGTGTTCTAGGTATCGATGTCCAAGAAGTTCCTTACTATCCAGATGGATATGTCGATTTGACATTCCCTCAGAACCGTGTATGGGGCTTCCAGCGTGATATCGTCGTCAACCGTGAATACGTTGCGAAGAAGGACACAATTGAATACACTGTATTCGTCCGCTTCGGTATTCAATGGGAAGAAGAAGACGCTATTGCATGGGCAGACGCTGCTGCAGATGCATAATCTGTAAACAGTAACCTTTGAGAGGGGGCAGGGGATAGATCTCCTCCCCCTCTTAATCTTTAGTATTCTGTTATAATAGTTCACATAGGAGGTTAAATAATGGAAGAAAATAATTTAAATAATGAAACACCAATTGCTGATGAGTCAGTTGTTGCTGAACCAGTTGTTGAGGCTCCTATGCCAGAAGCAAGTGTAGAAGAGCCAGCACAAGAACTAAGCGCATGGGAAAAATATAAAGTTTCTGCAGCACAAGAGTCAGAAGATTCTGGAGCAATAACAACATCAGATTTAGCAAGAGGTTCAGGAACAGCGCAGGCTGTAGGGTCTGTTGTAAATGGTGTTATTGGTGTTACACAGGTAGAGCGCAAAGTTGAAGAGCCATCTACTGTTGTAAAAAAGTCAAATAAGACAGTTGCCATTCATTCTACAAAGAATGTAAGTTGGTCTGGAGTTGGCAAGGTATATCGTGGATATAACATTGTTACCCCAGAGCAATCTGAAAAATGGTTAACACGTAGCCATATTCGTCTTGCTACGCCAGAAGAGGTAGCCAAGGAGTTTGGTCGCTAAATGCAAATATTGAGAGTTCCGCCATATAATCTTAGTGTAGATTTAACTGTTGGATTACCATCCACAGAATATGACTACACAGTTGTTGATATGGCGGACTTTTCAATCATTGAAGGAAGCGTAACCTCTGGAACAGATTCTAAGGTAACAATTAGTATTTCTTCAAAATACGACACACAATATCAAATTACAATAGACGGAGATGAGCACTATGTTGATGTTGTCCGCCCATATGTAAATCCAAACGATCATGGAAATACTGCAAGCGAAATTTCAGCATATGCATCCAACGAAGAATTAGCCAGAACAATTATAGATTCTGTATGTGATGTAGAATTTTATTATAAGAAAAAAGTAATTCAAACAACAGGTCAGGGCACAGATTACTTACCTATTTGGGTAGATGCTAAAAAGGTTTTAAAGGTTTATGAAAACAATGTTTTGCTTTATGATGCAGATGATTTAGAAAATTCTGTAACTGATTTTGAGATTATTCCAGATGGATCTGCAATTACGATGACATTTAATGATGCAATAAATAGAGATGAGTCTGCTCGTATTTTATTACCAGCATCGCCAACAGATATTACAGAACTTGATTACTCTGCACGAGGATTTCCAAAGACATGGGACTATACAGTTGTCTTAGAAGTAGGGTATAACAAAGTACCATCTGATATTGTTAGAGCAACAGAGTTACTTATTCACGATATTGATTGTGGAAAGTTAGATTATTACAAGCGCTACATCGGTGCTTACAATACAGATCAATTTAGAATTCAATTTGACAAAGCAGTATTTGAAGGTACTGGCAATTTAATTGTAGATAAAATCCTTGACAAATATCGCAAACCGATTGAGTTCGTCGGAGTACTATAATGGTTATATGCGAAACTCCAGACTTCGCATTTCCTATGCAAGCAGATGTATATCATCCAATTGTTGAGCAGGGCGTATATGGAGAAGTTAAAAAGACTTGGATATTAGATAGAACTATTGCTTGTTCATTTACTTCAGCAGGAACAGCATTTAAGGAAGAAGTAATGCCAAACATTAATATTACTCAAGACAAGTTATTGCTTGGAAGATGTAAAACAGATATAAGAATATCTAGTCTTGAGGCAAGAAATTCTGTTACAAATGTTATTATTACAAATATTAAAGATAAAAATTGTAATGAAATTTATACAGAAACTTCTGGACCACGTGCAGGAAAGTCTACAATATTTGAAATAGCAACCCAGGATCCGTTTACTGGACCATTCGGTAATATAGAGTATTATAAACTTGTTCTACGTAGATCTGAAAATCAGGCGGTGGATGTGTGAGAGTCGTATTTAATAACGCTGCATTTCGCAAAGATATGAAAAATATTATAGATTATTCTGTCGGATATGTTGAAGGAATTCAAGGCGGTAAAAAAGCATTCCTAAACACTCTTGGATTAGAAACAGTAGAACTAATGAAAGAATATATAGATTCAAATGCTAGAGTTAATCCAGAAATGCTTCATCATGTCTATGAATGGAATCAAACAGGAAGTCCAAACTCTAGATTATTTGATATACAATATGTAACAAGTTCAATAGGGCTTTCATTTAGATCAACTTTTAAGCAGTCTACATCTATTAAGAATGGATCTCGTGTTCCATTTTATGATAAGGCTAGGATTATGGAACAGGGAATTCCAGTTACCATTATTCCCAAAAGAGCACAGGCATTAGCATTTGAGGTAGATGGAGAAGCAGTATTTACAAGACAGCCAGTTGAAGTTTTAAATCCTGGAGGAGAAGCAGCACAGGGTGGATTTCAAAAAGTATTTGATTCATTTTTTAATAGATTTTTTACACAAGCATTTCTAAGGGTGAGTGGTATTGCTAAATATTTAGAAAATCCAATAGCATATAAAAAAAACTTATCTGCTGGAAAGCGTGGCGGTAAAACAAAAGGCTATGAGACAGGATATCGCTGGATAGCAAATGCAGGAGTTGGAAGATGACAGATTCTTTAGCAGTAAGAAATACTCCAGTATTATGGATTAATCAATATTTACAAGAAAAACTTAAGCCAATCATGGATCCAGAAAATACGGGAAATCCTTTACTTGTTTTTCCCTTTTTCCCAACAGGACCTTCTACTATTGAAACACTTCAAACATCTTTCCCAGAAAGTGGTGTTATGGCTGTTTGGGATAGAATGTTTCGTATGCGTAGAGGGCCATTTCCACATATTAAATGTGAGCAAGTTTTGTACTATTTTTATGCAAATGGAGAAAGCCCACAACTTAAAATGATTGATATACAAGAATCAGTTTTGAGATATATGGATCGAGGAGATGAGACTGCTCAAGAAATAAATGCCTGGGCTAAAAATAAAACATTTGATGGCATGGAATGCAAGTTCTATTTTCATGACTTTAAGATATATCATTTAGAAGAGGCACGAGATATAGTCGATTTCGGAACAGCCCGAACTTATGCGGGAAATAAGATCATTATTGACTACGACTACCATCAAATGCCAGATATTATAAACTCAATAAATTAATAAAAGGCTGTATACTAGTGATTGAGGAAACACGCCTTTTTATTCTAAACAAAAAAAAGAGGTGAAATAATGGCAAATCTAGGTAATAGCAGTAATATTATCGTAGGTGCAGCGCAAGTATTTGTGCACGACGGACTTTTGGCAGATGCAGATCTTCCAGCGTACGTTGATGGTACTAGGTATGCAGATACACTTGATCTTGATGCAGACTTCCGAAATATCGGTTATACAATGAATGGTTTGGAAATTCAATTCCAGCCAGACTTTGGTGAAGTACAGGTAGATCAGGTTCTTGACGTTGCTAAGTTGTTTAAGCAAGGTATGCAGGTAAATCTAAATACCACATTTGCTGAGGCAACACTAGAAAATCTTCTTGTTGCAACAGCAGGGTCTGAGTCAGATCTTAGCAATGTAGCAGGAAATCCAACTCTCAACCTAAAGGCAGGAACCCTTGGTGAATGTCCAATTGAGCGTGGAATCGTTGCAGTAGGCCCAGGAACAGGTGACTGTGAAGTTGGATCAGATCTTGAAAGAGTTTATGTAGCATACCGTGCGCTCTCAATTGAGAACGTAACTGTATCTGCAAAGCGTGATGAGGCTACAATGTTTGAAGTTTCATTCCGTCTTCTTCCAAATGATTCAGGTTCATACGGTAAGATTGTTGATCGTACAGTTCCAGCACTATAATACAATTTAATAATACAGATAGCCCAGCCCAAAAGGTTGGGCTTTTCTGTTTGATATAATGATTATATGGCTACAGAGGTTTATGAAAGTGCATATGTTAATTTAATAGATGGAACACAAATATACGTCACTCCTTTAAAAATAAAATATCTTAGACAATTTATGCAAGAGTTTGAAACTGTAAAGTCTTCTAATGGAGATGATGAGGCAATAGCAGCCTTAGCAAGATGTGCACTAATAACAATGCAACAATATTATCCAAAAATAAATAATATAGAAGATCTAGAAGATAGTTTAGACTTAAAGACAATATATAAAATTGTTGACATTGCAGCAGGCATAAAAATAGATAGAGAATCAGAAGAAGAAGTTAAAAAACAAGCCACAGATAGTGGTGCCTCTTGGGATGACCTTGATTTAGTAAAATTAGAATCAGAAGTATTTTTGCTTGGAATATGGAAAGACTATGAGGAATTAGAAACATCGATGTCTATGCCAGAATTAACTGCTACATTAAATATTAAGAGAGAACTAGATTATTCAGAAAAGAAGTTTTTGGCAGCAATTCAAGGTGTTGATTTAGATAAAAATACACAAAAGAGCAATGCTTGGGAAGATATGAAGGCTAGGGTGTTTAGTAAGGGCAGGGCAAAAAATGCTAACGACATAACTGCTTTACAAGGAATAAATGCACAACAGGCTGGATTTGGCATTGGTATGGGTTTAGATTATCAAGATTTGACTAAAAAATAAAAGCCCTTTATGGTATAATTTACTTAACCTTATAAGGAGGACTAATGGCTACAACCGTGCATGAAGAAAAGTCAATTAAGTTAATTGATGGCACAGAAATAAAAGTAAGACCACTTAAGATCTCTTTACTCCGTCCTTTTATGAAAAAGTTCGAGGGTATTGCAGGAGTGGCAGACGATAATGAAAAATCTATGACTCTACTTATGGAGTGCGTTGCTATTGCAATGAAACAATATAAGCCAGAGTTATCTGAAGATATGGATGCATTGGAAGAAATTTTAGATCTTCCAACAGTTTATAAGATCGTAGAAGAGGCTTCTGGAATCAAACTATCAGAGGCAGCATCTCTTGTTGGAAATCTTGTAAATAATTAATTAAATAAAGAGGTGTTAATGGATGGCTGATGTTCAATCTAATATTCACGTAAATATAGATACGTCTGAAGCATTAGCCAGTATCAAACTTTTACAAAAACAGATATCAGCCTTCCATTCCTCGATGGCGAAGAGTGGCGCTGCAGCAGCAGCCGTCTCCGCCAATATGCAACAAAATTTAATAAACTCTTTAAATGCTACAGGCAAATTCTCTGCCTCAATGCAAAATGTAAAAACTACTACTGAGTCTTTTACAAATGCCCTTGAAAAAAATAAACTATCAATGCGGGATTATTACCGCTACTCAATGGGTGCTACAAGAACATTTGGTAAATTCTTTAGATCTGAATTTGATACGATAAACAAGGTAGCAAGAGAAAGAGTTAAAGATTTACAAACCCAATATATTAAAATGGGTCGTGATGCAAATGGAGCAATGAAGGCTATTGCAGTAAGACCACTTGCACTAGACATGCAAAATCTTGGAACACAAACACAAATTGCTGCACAAAGACAGGCATTACTTAATCAGTTATTAAAGCAAGGTTCAACTAACATGTTGAACTTTGGTAAGAATACGCAGTGGGCTGGTAGACAGTTAATGGTTGGTTTTACAATACCACTAGCCTATCTTGGAACAACTGCTGCTAAAACATTTATGGCTCTTGAAGAGCAGGCAATTAGATTTAAGCGTGTTTATGGTGAACTCTTTACTACCAATGAAGAAACAGATAAGATGCTCAAAGACATTCAACTTCTTGCTAAAGAATTTACTAAGTATGGAGTTAGTGTAGAAAATACTATGAAGATGGCAGCAGATGCTGCTGCTTCTGGTAAGATGGGTGCAGATCTTCTTGCACAGATAAACGAAGCAACAAGACTTGCTGTATTGGGTGGTGTTGAACAAGAACAAGCATTACAAACAACAATATCTTTAACTGATGCCTTTGCTGTATCAGCAGAAAATCTAACTAAAAAGATTAACTTTTTAAACTCAGTTGAAAACCAAACTGTTGTATCTATTGAAGATTTAACTATTGCAATTCCTAAAGCAGGTCCAGTTGTTAAACAATTAGGCGGAGATGTTGAAGACTTAGCATTCTTCCTAACTGCCATGAAGGAAGGCGGTATTAATGCGTCAGAGGGCGCTAACGCACTTAAGTCTGGTTTAGCAGCCTTAATTAACCCAACAGAAAAAGCAAGTGCAATGTTGGCAGAAATGGGTATAAATATTAAGGGTATTGTTGAAGGAAACCAGGGCAATGTAAAGGGCGTAGTCATGGACTTTGCTCAAGCATTAAACACTTTAGATCCATTAAATCGTGCTCGTGCAATTGAGCAATTATTTGGTAAGTTCCAGTTCTCTCGTTTGTCAACACTATTTCAAAATGTTATTCAAGAAGGAAATCAGGCAAGTCGTGTACTTCAATTAACTAAAGCAACAACTGAAGAACTTGCAATTCTTTCAGAGCGAGAATTAGCAAGAGTTGAAGAGTCTACAACTTATAAATTTAAGAAAACTATCGAAGATTTAAAGGTAGCGATAGCACCAGTTGGAGAAGAATTCTTAAAGGCCATTACCCCAATAGCAGAATTTGTAGGAAATGTTTTAGAGAAGTTCAATAATCTTGGCGACGGCACAAAGAAGTTTGTAGTAATATTAACTACATTATTAGGTGGAATAGGTCCTATATTCCTAATGACCTTTGGTTTGTTGGCTAACGGTTTGGCTAATATTATTAAACTTTTTGTTAATATTAAGAGCGTATTTAATAGAACTGGGCAATCTTCAAAAATATTAGGAGATCAAACTAGTTATTTAACAACAGAGCAGTTAAAGGCATCAGCCGTAGCATCTTCTCTTAATCAGGTTCATACACAATTATCTCAAACATTTACATCTGAAATTGCTGCGCTTAACTCATTAACTAATGCCTACCAAAGAGCAATTGCTGCACAAAGAGGTTTTGGTGGACCTGTTGTTGGTAAGGGTAGAAAAGGTTTTGCAGATGGAACTAAAAAGGTAAAGCCGTTCTATTTTGCAAAAGGAACTGATACAGTACCTGCAATGTTAACGCCTGGAGAGGCAGTTATTCCAGCAGGACCAGCACAAGATCCACGCAATAGACCAGCAATTAGTCATATGATCGCTGGTGGAGTAATGCAACAGTTTAAGGTTGGAACTGCAGGTGCTGGAGACTTTTCTCACATTGGCGGAATGCGTACCGTTGGTGCATTAGATTTAGCAAACATGCTTAAGAGAATGCCTGCAGGAATTATTAGTGATAGAGCAATGAAGGCAGTAGAAGCAGTTGCAATGAAGTTTGCTAATACACTTAAGATAAATCTTTATGGAAAACTTGGCATAACAACTGGAATGTCATCTCAATTAGACGCAAAGGGTAAACCAGTATCAATGAATAATCTCATGAAGGCTGGCGGACGTGGTGTTGGCAAGGGTGAATTCATGGCTGATTGGGATAAGAGAGGCCTAGATAGATGGAAGATATCATTACGTAATGGCGGAATGAAGATGCAAGATGTTGCTCAAGATTTAGCAATCTTGGATACACATATGAAGGATTATCTAACCAGCCTTGATTCAAATACTAGAATTACAGATGTTCATGTAAAGCAAGCATATGATCATGCTAAAAAGCAGATGGGTGCAAATAATAAGTTAGTGCAGGCATTTGAACAACTTGCAGTAACTGCAGGAGAAGCAAGAATTAATATATCTCAGGCAGCACAAAAGGCTGCAGGACTTTCAACAGTCGCTGGCGGAGGAAGCAAGGGTGCGGTTAATGTTGGAGGAATGAAGATCCGCCGTGGTGGAGATAGATTTACATTCTATAAGAGAACTGGATTTAGTCTAGTAGACTTTGCAGAAAAGAGCATGGTAGAGGGAATGATGGAAAGGGCACAAGTTGCTTCTCCATCAAGAGTAACAAAAAAAGTTGGAGGAGACATAGCATCTGGAGCCATTGTAGGTCTTAAAGAGTATGTCGATGATGCAAGGACTGCTGGACAACAACTAGGTGCTGCAACAGTACAAGGAACTCAAGCACAAAAGGCTGCAGCATCAAAAGCAGCATTATATGGAACTGGACCAACAGATCCTGTACAAAAATCTTTGCGTAGACAATTAGAAAAGCAAGCAAGACTACAAGAACTTGCAGCAAAGAGAGCATATCAGCAATCTGCAATAACTGGCTTTGTAGCAGGAGGAGCGGGTGCTGGAGGAAATACTAATGGTGGTGGACGTGGTGGATTCTTTGGTAGATTTAGAAGACCAACTCCAGCAGATGGCTCTGAGCCAAAACAAAGAATGGGTATGGGCGGAGCAGCAATGGGTTTGTCTATGGCAGCAGCAGCAGGCTCAATGGCACCAGGTAAAGTTGGAGAAGTTTCTCAACAGTTAATGATGCCCTTAATGGTGCTATCAATGCTTGCTATGATGCCAGCAAAAATTGGTGGCGTAGTTGCAGCACTTGGTGTTCTAGCCTATGCAATTATTTCAACAAGGATGGCTTTTGATAAAGCACAAGACTCAATGATGAAGTTAGTAGAATCTACAACTTCAAGTTCACAATCAATAATGGAATTAAGTAAATTTGCAGGAACTGTAAGTGCTGGCGAAGTCATGAGAAGACGAAGAGAAGAAGGATTCTCTCCATTTGATGTTAAGCCAGGAAAAACAACATTTGGAGAAAGTTTTGTTCAGTCAGAAACTGGAAAGGCTACTCTTGCTGCAGTTGGACAAAATGTTAAAGCGGTAGGTAAAAAACAGGCTCAGGCAGATTTAACTAATCAATTAGTAACAGGAGTTATATCTGGTTCATTAACTCCAGCACAGGCTAGATCTATTGCTGGAAATATAGGAAAAGAACTTGGAGATTATGGTTTTGGAATTCAAGTAAATGCAAAACTAATAGAACTTCTTGGACCTAATGGAGAAAATTTAATTAAAGATCCATTAACAATAAGGGTTAAGATGATTGAAGAAACTCGTGCACGAGCAGCACTTGCTGCACAAAATGCACGTAATACAGGTGGATTAAATGCAACAGGTGTAAAGCAAATTGGTGGTGGAGCATTAGGCGGAGCAGCAGCAGGTGCAGCAGCAGGTGCCATAGTAGGATCTGCTATACCAATTATTGGAACTGCAATAGGAGCAATTGCTGGAGGTATTATTGGCGGAGTTGCTGGTGGAATTATAGGCGGAAAAGAAAGACAGCGTAAGATTGGTGAAGCCTCTGGTGCATCTGTTGCCATGAATAAAGTAGCGCTTGAACAACAACAGGAAATGGTAGATTCTTTAGATCTAGAATATGAAAAGAAAATTGCAAATGCAAAGGCTGCAGGAGATCAGGCTGAAGCAGAAAGACTAACTAACGAATATATTAAAAACAGAAATGCTTTATTATTAGAAAATGGTAAAACAGTTACTGATATACAGACACAGTTTGAAAAATCTAGGGGGGCAACAAGAGAAGCCCTCATGACTGGTGTAGATAAAGCAATAACAAAGAAATATAAAGGTAGTGCTTTAGAAGATGTCGCACCTCTTGCAAAAACATTAATTGAAGACTCTGGAGTTTCACAAGAGCAGCAATATACCTTAAAGATGCAACTAGCAACTGGAAATATAGATCCAATGCAAATGATTGATATGATGGAAATGTTTGGCAAGGATAGTAAAACACTAAGCAAGGTAGTTAATATAATTGGAAAGTTTGGTGGTACATTTGCTAACGAAGTTCAGGGTATTGCTTCTATGTTTAAGAGCAAAAAGGCTGCAGCAACATTTATTGCTAATATAGAAGAAAAGGGTCCAGAGGCAGCAAGAAAACATTTAGATTTATTCTCAGATATTGCCAAGGTCTCTAATGTATTGGATATTGATGTTGCTCTTAAGTATTATCAAGAAAACCCAAAGGCAGCAGAAAAACTACAGGGAATTATAGATAAGATAAATGAACAAAAGGGCAAGATTTCTTTAGAAGTTGCTGCAACCATTTTAGGAACTGAAGAAATGGAAGCATTAAGAAAAGATCAAGAATATTTTGATTCATTAGATCCAGTACAGCAAAAGGTATATTTGCAAACATTGACTACTATTGCAAACCTTGAAGGTAATAATAAAGAAGAATTAGAAAATTGGTTAAAGCAAAATCCAGGTAAAAGACCAATTGATTATTATATAACTTCGGCACAAAAGGTAACTCAAGTTTCTACAGATACAACGACCAAACCAAATAAAGGTTCTTCATCTGGAGCAGGAAAGGTAGATTCGTCTTCGCTAGATGAACTTGTAAAGAAATTAAGGGATGTTCGTAAAAATCAAATTAAAGTAACTGAAGGATGGTCTGCATCTCGAAAAGTTTTAGACAGCCTGTTTGGCGGTAAAAAGACAATTGACTTCTTTGGTGGTATAGAGCAAGATCTAACTAGATTAGGTGCCAAGGGTAACTTTATAGAATTAATTGTTGGCATGGATCCTAAAGAATATGAAAAAAGAAAGAATTCATTATTTAAATTTGATAATAAAGGAAATATTGTAGGACTTAAAAAAGATGCTAAAACTATACAGGAAGCACTTAATTCAATTGTTGCTGGAGACTTTCAGTCATCACTACTACGACAACAACAAGAATTAAAAGATCAGGCAAAAGCCTATAACATTTTAAGAGAGGCTGGAGTTGGTGTTGCAGAAGCACATCAATTAATTGCAGATTCTGCACTTGCTGCGATGATTGCTTCTGAAGGAAATAGCAAGAGTGCAAAGAAACTAATAGATCTTTATAAAAAAGTTCAAGCAGAACAAACAAAGGCTGATGCTAAAAAATCAGTACAGCAAGATATTGCAAATGCAGAATCAGAAAAGGCATTGCGTAAAACTTTAGAAGCACAAAGATTTTCAACTATTGAGCAAATGGCAATAATGTCAGATGAAAACCTTAAGCAAATGGCTAAAAATGGTCAATGGGGTCCTGAATTTCAAAAGAGACTTCAGCAAATATTTGACAGTATAGAGTTTAAAGAATCTGTATTCCAAAATGGTTTTGATAAGGCTATGGAAAGATTCTCTGCTATGGAAGCAAAGATTGAGATTGATTTCCAAAAAACAACAATGGGAGATCAAGATGTTATTGAAAAAGCACAAGATAAAATTGCTGGATTACAGTATCAGATAGATGACTGGGAAGCCCAACTTGTTGAAATTGAAGATAAAGAAAAACAAATTAATGATAAGTATGATGCTAGATTTGAAGCATTAGATTCTTTAAGATCTTTAAATGAGCAAATATCAAGACAACAAAAGGGTCAGTTAACACTTGCTGATGCATTATCACAAGGAGATATCTCTGCTGCTGCCCGTGCAGCGCAAGATATTCGTGCACAACAGGCATCTGATGCGCTTGATGCACAGCAAAAATCTCTTGAGGCTGCTAAAGAAAACGAATTGGCAAATGTTAGAAATACACTTGGTTACACTCGTGCACAAATTGAAGGTCAAATCAAGGTATTAAGAGATCAAATATTTAAAATTGAAGAGGAAGAATTAGAGCCAGCACAAGAAAGAGTAAGAATTGAAGAAGCAAAAAAGAGAGAATTAATACAATCATTAACAGTACTTGGTAAGACTAGGCTTGAATGGGAAGAGCAAAAAAATAGAATTGATCTTGCTAGAACTGCAAGCGAAGAATATACTGCTGCAATGAAAGCAGCACTTGATATTGTTGAAGATATAGTAAAGTATTGGGAAAGCCTAGAAAGAGAATTTATAACAACTCATAAAATTATTACTATTTATGAAGGTGGATCTGGTCCAACAGGAACAACAGGCTCTACAGACGGTTCTACAGATGGCTCTACAGACGGTTCTACAGACGGTTCTACAGACGGTTCTACAGACGGTTCTACAGATGGCTCTACAGACGGTTCTACTAATGGTTCATCAGGTAGTTCATCAGGCTCAACTGGAACAGGATCAACACCTACAGGAACAGCCCCAAATGGAAGAATAAATGGCGTTGCTCTGCCTTCTGGCGTAGTCCCAACAAACGTATTAAATCATTTAAATGATCTTGGTAATATTCAAAATGATATTGCAAAAAATGCAATGTTATTTGAGCAAAAAATGAATGTTACATCTGCAACAAAAAATGCTGGTTCTGTTGCTGGAATGCATCTTGCGGATTTATACACAATGCAAAATAACATGGTCACCCAGCAAGCACTAAAAACAACAACATTAGAAAAATCTTTACAAAGTGCTATTGATCAGGCTAAAAAGAAAGATGCTGAACTTGCACAAAAAGCAAAAGATAATGCTTCTGCTGATGCAGCAAGAGCAGCCCAAGCAAAGAAAGAAGCAGATGCAAAAGCGGCAGCAGCAAAAAAGAAAGCAGCAGCAGATCTTAAAAAGTTCGGCGGAAATGCAATAGCAGCGTCACAGTTTGCAAATTGGCCTAGCGGTAAATCTTCTGGAGGCCTAATTAAAAGATTTGCTGTTGGTGGACCTGTAATTGGTACAGATGTTATTCCATCGATGTTAACTCCTGGAGAATTTATAATGAGTAGATATGCCGTTAATAACTTCGGCGTAGATAAAATGAGAGCAATTAATAGTGGAACATATTCAGACGCCTCAGTGTATAATTATAGCGTGGCAGTTAATGTAAGATCTGATGCTAACCCAGAAGAAATTGCAAGAGCAGTTATGACACAAATTAAGCAGGTAGACTCAAAGAGACTTAGGAGCAACAGAATATAATGTCAAGTGCTAGTTACATTACAGGTAGAAGAAAATACCAAAGACCACAGGCAATGTTATGGTCAGATAATTCTGGCACACTTATTGATGGAGTTTATGTTCCAAACGGTCTAGAAGTTGGCCAAGATCCTGGTTCAGAAACAGATACATCTTTATATAATCAATTTTTAATACTATCTGATGATAATAGGCAAGATATAGATTTTAGACCTATAAGAATTGAAAAAAGAGAGCGTATGATTAATGGGCGAATGAGGTCTTATCATATAGCAGATAAACTTCAGTTGTCAACGTCATGGCAAATGCTACCGTCTAGATCATATTTTACAACTCCAGAATTTAATGCAACAACTGGAAAATCGCCTCATGCTGGATCAAATAACCTAGAGTATACAACGGATGGTGGTGCTGGCGGTGTCGAAGTTTTAGATTGGTATGAAAATCATAAAGGTCCATTTTGGGTATATCTTGCATATGATAAATATTCTAATTTTGGAAAAGACTCAAACGCATATGCACATTTACCACAATATAATCAATTACTTCAGATGTACTTTACTGATTTTAATTATACAGTTGTCAAAAGAGGCGGAAGTAATTTTGATTTCTGGAATATAACTGTAACCCTGGAAGAAGTATAATGTTTCAGAACGAAGAATTAAAAAATCATCTAGAATCTTCTAGCACTGTTAAAACCCAGTCAGCAGTCATTGCTGAGTGGAATATGAATATTGCAAATAATATTTTTAGAATAGGAAATTATAGATATAGACCATCTTCTGATTTATCTGATAAATATAAAACAATACCAAATACATTTGATGTTAATGACTCTGGTAACTTTTATACAAATGCTACTGATGCAGATATAAAGATTGATGGTGGAATTGATCCAGCAGATAATGAGCAGCCATGGTTTTTGTTGGCACAAAATAAAAAAAATACAATGCTTTATTCTTTAGAAGATTGTTTTAAAAGATTTAGACCAAGATCTGGAATTAATAAAGTTGCATATATTCCTGGAAGAAAATTGCATCACTCTAACCCAAATATGATTAATAGACCTAGATATTATATGTCAGACAAAAATGATAAATTTAAGTATTGGACATCTTATCGTACAGAATCTGGAATTGCACGAGGAATAGCAAATAAATTAATTAATGGACAGAACTATATAGATGATGCAGCCCCATTTATTGTTTATGAAAATAGCGTTCCTGCTAATAGAATTGTTTTAAAAATGCAAACAAATGTTGGCTCTATAGATCTTGGACCATTCTCTAACAAGTCTGGCTCATTTTCTGATCCATTATATGGAAGTGCAAATAGTACAACTCCATTAAAATGGAAAGTTCAGTATTTAAAAAATAATAATTGGGTTGACATTATTAATTTTAATTCTGCTTCAATTAGAAGAGATGGTACACAAATAATAAAAGATGATGGATACGTAGAGTTAGCATATGGCTTAAAGGTACCAGATAAATATAAAGATGTTTTTATTCGTGCAGAGGAATACAATAATTTATCTTTTTTACCAGAAAAATCTATAAACGGATATGCTTATTTAATCAAAGCAAATGATAATGACCTCGGACAATACCACATATGGTTTAATGATCAATGGGAAACTTTTATTCCAGATTATGGATGGTATTTAGAGGAAGAGACTGTAAGCAGACTTACAAACTTTGTTAATGATCTTACATCACCTAATTCTTTTATATCTTCCGTAGACGGCAAAAGCATTTATCGTGAGTTTGAGTATATAGATGGAATTAGAATTGTAGTTGATACAATGAATAAGGTTAATTCTACTTTTGATTTAATTGAAATTTCTCCAAGACTCGTAGTGGATATTTCTGATAAAACAACATATTTTAGTGTTAAAAAATCAGCATCAGATCTTGGCACAAGCGGACTCCCAGTTGGACAACTTTTGGCATCTGTCGGATCATTAACACTTTTTGATTACGATAATGCTTTTAATGAAAATAATAATTTAAGCATTATAAAAAATTATTTAAGCAATAATATACAAATAAAATTTTATGATATTGTAGTTAATGTAAATGACTATGATTATTTAGTTCCAATGAAAACTATGTATTGTGAGGGTTTTCCAAAATATAATCCTAATGATAGAAAGGTTTCTTTAGAACTTAGAGATTTATATTTTTACTTTGAGTCTGTTACTGCACCAGAAATGCTGGTTACAAATGTGTCCTTGAGTTATGCAGTTTCGTTACTTTTAGACTCAATAGGATTTTCTAACTATAGTTTTAAAAGACTTAGCGGAGAAAAAGAATTAATTATTCCATTTTTTTATATAGCACCAGATAAAAGTGTTGCAGAAATATTATCAGATCTTGCTATATCAACACAAACAGCAATGTTTTTTGATGAATACAATAATTTTATAATGATGAGTAAAAATTATATGCTGCCATTATTAAATGAAAGAGAGACATCTTATACATTTTATGGATCTAATGACTTTTTAGATAACGGAGTAGTTAAAAATTTAAACAAAAATACTAAGTTAACAAATATAATTGATATTGCTTCAACAGATAAAAATATTTTTAATGATGGAAAAATTACATATAATTCTAGATATATACAAAGATCATATGGAACTATAAAGCAAGCCAGCATGATTGATAATGAGGCTGCTGCAAAAAATTGGATATATAAGCCAGCATTACTGTGGGAGGTAACTGGAGATCAGACTCTTAGATCTATAAACGGAGAGGTATCAAATCAGTCTTCATATAGCCTTGCAGCGATTCCACTAAATTCTGACCTTTCTTCTGAGGTGCCAACAGTTATAAATAATTCTTTAAGGAATAATGTAATTGATTTAGGAGAAGCAGTATATTGGCTAGGCAGACACTCTGGATATTTTTATGCTAATGGTGAAATTATTAGATTTGATGCAGTTCAGTACAGCATTCCTGGAGCAGAAAAAAATATAGTATCAGAAGATAGCAACGGAAAGATTACTTTTTCAACACAAGTTGTAGGTGCCATTGGCAATGTTTGGATTAGTAGTAATCAAGAATATCAAGATTATATGTCTAAATTAACTTTTAATGGAAAAATTTATCCTACAGGATTAGTAAGAATATATTCGGAACCAAAATATGAAGAAATAAATGGCATCACTGTTATGAAAAATGGTGAGGTAGCAAGGCATGGTCGTGGACAGTTTGGAACTCCAATACTAAATCATAAAGCAGGTCTAGACAATTATTGGTCAAATAACTTATATGTTCGTGGCATAAATATGGAAAGCAAAAATTTATTTGGTTTGGGCGTAGACTTAGACTATAACTTAGAAGAATTAACAACTAATCCTGCTGGAGTTGAAAGTATTAAGTGTAAAGAAAATACCAGAACTGGTGTAATTAAAAACTTTTTATCAAACTCCTATACCAAAGAAACACAAAATAATACGATTAGATCTACTCAGGTGGGCTCTGTTCAATCATCTGCACTAGTTATGAGTGGTCCATCTTTTAGCACTACAGATACGCCATTAAATTTTGTTTCTTATCAGTATAAAGCACTAGACAATAAATTTAAACATTTTGGAACAAGAATGAGAATTGTCGGAAAGATTGAGGCAAGTGAAACTATAGGTCAGACTCCAATAAACTCAACAGCATATTATGTTCTTCCAGGTAGCCAGCCAAGTCAGAGGTTAAATATTTCTGGCGGTTCTGGTGGATTAGCAGTTCTTTTAAATCCAGATACAAATGTTGGATATTATTTTGAAATTATTTCTTTAACTGAAAAAAACGTAAGCGAGTATTCTGCTGAATCAGAAAATCTTCATAATATAATTTTTTATAAGGTAATGTCTGATTCTACACAAAAGGCAATTCCAGTAAAACTTTGGGGTGGGTTTGGTAATATAATAGTTGATGATGGAAAGTTTACTGGACAATCAAGAATAATTGGCGAAGAAAATCCTACAGTTTATGACTTAGCGGTTGAATATCAAGATATTGGCTCTACTAGAAGATTTTATCTATATATAAATAATAAACTAGTTAAAGTTGTTGATGATACATCTCCACTGCCAACATACAACAATATGGCTTTATTTGTTAGAGGCGGATCAAAGTGTATGTTTGAAAATATTTATGCACTTACAAATAATTATAGTCAAAATACAGTATTTGCACTAGATACGCCAGTTGCAGCAGCATTTGGAGATGATGAAATTAATGCAAATGAGTCTTTTAGAAAATATGCAATGTCTGGGATAATTCAGTCTACATACCTATCTGGAATAAGTCCAGCACAACCACCTAAGTTTAATATGTACTTTGATGAGTTTGGGTCTATTATGAGGGAAGCAGCATATATGAAAGTTAGATATGATAAGGCATACCCTGCACTATATGCACAACTCTCACCTACATTTAATAGAATAAAAGGATATGTTGTTTCTGGATTTAGGGCTGGCTCCTACGGCGCAGAATTTTTAATATTTAATTCTACAGATACAGCCCTTAACCTTGATGAAACTAGCGGAAATTATTTAAGAATTCAGGGGATAACTTTTACTCAGCAATCACAAAATGAATTAAGCGTTGATAATTATTTTGCTAAAAATAGTAATTTGTCTGATCCTGTAATTGGAAAAGATGGTTTAATTGTATCTCCATTAAGAGCACAACAAGACTACGATAAGATTAAAACCAGCAGGCTTACTTATGGAAAGAAAGAATTTTCATTGCAGCCATCATATATTCAAACAGAAGACGATGCCAGAGAACTAATGTCTTGGATAATTAATAAAGTTATGAAGCCAAGAAGATCTATAGGTATGAAGGTTTTTAGTACACCAATAGTACAACTTGGAGATATTGTTACTATTGACTATAAAGATGAAAATAATCAAAATTTAGTATCTTCAGAAAATAGTAGGTTTGTAGTATATAATATAGACTATCAAAAAGATTCTAGTGGTCCAACAATGACTCTTTTTATGAGTGAGGTTTAATATGGTATATTTTGATTCTAGCGGTAAAATTGTTTACGATGATTATCCTGCTACACCAGATGTAAAAATGACATGGAAGCCAGGAACCTTAATTCCAAGTGAAGAAGCACTTAACTCATATCTAGATTCTATTACAGGACTTAATGCTACTCCAGATAATCCTGAAGTTATGCTTAATCTTCAAAATGATTCTTCATCTGTTAAGCCTGCAACGCCAGAAATTATTTTATTTAATGATGACGTAGTTTCCATAGAAATAATGACAGACCTTATTTTTGAAAACATAGGGGGTCAAGAATTAATTAATATTACAAGATCAGAATTAGTAAATGGACAAGATGTTCTGTATCAGCCTATTAAAAATCTCAGCAGTGTTTATTTTCAGTACAATCCACAAAATATATTAGCACTTCAAGATATCGATGTAAATTATTTTAAAAAGTTTCCAATAAACTTTAACTCAAAAATACCAGAATGTGGAACAGGGCCAAACTGTTCAATAGTTTACATAGACCCAGAAACAGGAGATTTAATAATAAATGTCATTAATCTAGCAAATGATGAACAAGTTGAGGTATCAATCATTTCTGATGGACAGGTATTAGATGATACAATATATGAGGTGACTTTATGATAACAAACGTAGGAAAAAATATTTTAGCCAAGTATTTAATTGGACAGGCTCCAGCCTATGCCTCTTATATAGCGATAGGATGCGGTGCACAGCCGTTAGCCACAAACCAGGAGTTTAGTGATTATTCTGCAAAGCAAAGTTTAGATTTTGAAATGTTTAGAGTCCCAATAACTTCACGAGGATATGTTAATGATTCTGGAGTTAATAAAATTGTTTTAACTGCAGAATTACCAACAGACGAAAGATATGAAATTTCTGAAGTGGGAGTATTTTCTGCTGGATCAAATCCATCTGCTGGAGCATACGATAGTCGATCTTTGTTTGCTTTTACAGTAAACGAAAACTGGGAATATCATACAGAAGATGCAGCAGTGGCACTACCCGTAACATATGAGCCTTTAGATGGAGTACTGGAAGATGGAAAAATTAATATAACAGATATTGTATTTCAAACAAACTCAGACAATAGATTGTTTACTAATCCAGACAGAGTAGAAAGATATGAACGTGCTAGATTTTTTAATAATATTGTTATGATGCGTGGAGATACATCAGATTTAAATATTTCTGATAATCATTTACAAATAGGTACAAATACAAATCATATACATTTATTGGGAACTGGATTAGATTTTAATAAAAATGCTCCAACAGATCAAATAAAGTTAGCCTTTAGTATTATAAATAAGGATCCAGATCCAACTATTATTCCAGATGAGGTAAGAGTTTTATTAGAGTTTGCGGAAGATGACACTACTAATCCTACAGATAAACAGTGGGCTAGATTTGAAATAGTTATGTCTGCAGATGATTATGACTTTACAAATAATAGATATTATGTTATTACAAAAGAATTACAAGAGTTATACAAAAGCACTGGGTTTACATGGAATAATGTCAGCATTGTAAAGATATACTCAACAGTTATTAGTAATAATATACCATCAGAAAATTTTTATATTGGATTAGATGCAATTAGATTTGAAAATATATCAACAACAAATCCAGTATATGGATTGACTGGATACACTGTATTAAAAAATACAAATGCAGAAACTATTATTAAGGCAGCAAATACAACAAATTATATAGAGTTTAGGTTTGCAATGGATGTGCAATAATGACAACACCAGATCGTGGAATTAAAAAAATAATTATTCCAAAGGCAAAACTACCTGGATTTTTTGGAGACAATAAGCAGTATGTTTTAAGATATAGATTTATATCAGAAGACAAAAATAGAACCTCACATTGGTCACCTGTTTATAAAATTATTGCAGAAGATACACCAATAGAAATTTTAAATAGTGTTATTATAGATACGTCCAATAAGGTTATAAATCTTGCATGGGAGCCTCAACCTCATATTCAAGAATACTTTATTTATGTAAAATGGAATAATGGAAATTGGCAGTATTATGCAAAAACGACACAAACTAACTATTCTATAGTTTATGGATCAGATAAAGAGTATGTAAACATAGCGGTTCAAACAAATACTATTCCACTTGAAAGATTTACAAACGCTACTTTATTTGAAAATGAGGGTAGTCTGATATAATTAGACAGGAGGAACTATGGCAAAAATACCACTACCAGAACTAGGACAACCTTTAGATGTATCCTATATTTATCAAATAGCAAATGCTTTAAACGAACTTTCCTTACAAGTATCACCAGCAATTTATAAGTATGTTACAGTGGACGTACCTAATGGCGTTCAGCAAAATGCAAAGGCTTCTGAGACTAGAATCATCGCTGGATATACAGATGTTGTAAAAAGTGCTAACCAGAGCATTGGAAGTCAACAAACTTTTACTTATAATTTTCCAGCAGACTTTAAGTTTGCCCCAATCGTAACAGCAACTCCAGTAAATATTGGTGCAACAGAGGCAGGTAAAAATGTATCAGTTGTAATTAAATCTATAACTACCTCAAAGATAGATGGTGTTGTAAACTTTAATTCTACTGGAGATGTTTCAATTGGAGTTAATTTAATTATTGTTGGTATTCCTAATTAATGATTAGATGTAAAAAATGTTTAAGAAAAATGATTATAGACAGAGTCTACAATTCAGTTTCCCATATGGAGATATATTGTATTATTTGTGGCTCAAGAAGATTTTTTCATCCACCATCCGATTCAAAGGAAGGTAAATGGCTACTAGAAAAGGAAATAGAACGAGCCAAGAGTACAATGACGCTCCTATAATACCTGGTAATAAAAAAGTTTGGTTTTTAAATAATGATTTAGTAAGAATACATCATTTTAATAAATCAAATGGAATTATGTCTGTTTACAATATAAATAAAGATCAAATAGAAAGTTGTTTGATAAGTGATTTTAAGAATAAAAGAGAACGTGCATATACTGTAGGAGAAACTGCTGATTTAGTTAATCGTCACAAAAAATATATGCCATCACTTATGAAGAGAGGAATAATACCATTCCCTACTGGCTCACAAAAGGGTGGAGAAAGAGGATGGCAGGTTAGGTCATATTATTCAGAGTCACAAGTAAAAGAGATTCGTGATATACTGGCAACATACCATATTGGAAGGCCGAGAAAAGATAATTTAATAACAAATGATATTACGCCCAGCAAGGCTGAGTTGACACGAAGAATGGGCGATGGTATACTTACATATACAAGAACTGAAGACGGTAGATTTATACCTATTTGGTCTGAATCAATATAATAGAAGGGTATGAAATGGAAGATACAAAGGTGTCTGTAACACTTGGATACACACTTAACCTTGGAAATTTTCAGTCACTTAGACTAGACCTTGGAGTTGTAGACTCAAAGCGTGATGGAGAAAATACAGATCAGGCGTTTGAGCGTGTATATAAGTTTGTTGAAGATAAGTTAACAGAAAAAATAGCAGAAGCGAAAGTTGAACTAGCAGAAAGCGAATAGTATGACCGACAAACAGAAGCGTTTGGCTCTGTTAAGTAGGTTTGATAAACACTATAAGTTTAAACTAGGACAGAAGCCACAGTATAATAAGTGGGTTGAGCAGTGGTCTGCTGATGCCCTAATTGAGTCATATGGATTAGAACAGTGTTATGAGTTATTAGAATATTATTTTGAGGTCAGTCCAAATCCAACATGGAACAGTTTTGCTTACATGGCAAATGATATACTTGAAAGAATGCAGGAGCACGAAAAAGATTTGAAAGATAGAAAGCAGCGTAGAGAGAAAGCAAGGGAATGGCTAAGTGAATAATTCAGAATCAAAACTAATATCAGCCGTCCTTAAAGATAAGCAGGCGCACGTTCTGCTTCAGGCAAATATTGAAGGCATACTTAAGACACATTTAGACGTATGGCAATTTATTAGAAAATATTATGAACACAATGCTACAGTTCCACCAGTAGAACTAGTTATAGAAAAGTTTAGAGATTTTGACTTAATTGATAGTGTAGGTTCTACAAAGCATCATTTAGAAGAATTACAATCAGAGTATTTGACAAATAGCCTTAAAGATATTTTAAGATCTGCTGCTACAGATGTTCAGGGCGGACTTGGTGTAGATGCGTTAGAGTCTTTAATAAGTAAGACTGCAGAACTTAGAAAGAATACTGCAGCAATTCGTGATATCGATGTAACTGATTTAGATTCTGCTGTTGCATATTTTGAAAATTTAAAAAAGCAACAAGAAGCAGGCTCAATAGGAATTAAGACAGGTCTACCAGGATTTGATAACTACCTGCCTTCTGGGATCATGCCAGGACAGTTAGGAGTCTTCTTGGCATATCCAGGCATAGGAAAGTCTTGGTTGTCTCTCTATTTCGCTGTACAGGCCTGGAAACAGGGTCGTAGTCCAATGATCATAAGTCTGGAAATGTCCGAGGTAGAAGTCCGAAATCGTGTATTTGCAATTATGGGTGAAGGTCTTTGGTCACATAGGAAACTTAGTGCTGGACAGATTGAGATGGACATGCTTAAATCCTGGCATGCAAAAAGTGTTAAGGGCAAACCAGAGTTTCATATTATTTCAAATGATACTGGTGGCGACATTACTCCGCTAGTCCTTCGTGGCAAAATTGATCAATATAAACCTGACTTTGTTATTGTAGATTATTTACAATTAATGTCTCCAAACCAGAAGTCAGATAATGAAACTGTTCGCATGAAAAATCTTTCTCGTGAACTAAAACTAATGGCAATTTCAGAAGAGGTTCCAATTATTGCTATCTCATCTGCCACCCCTGATGATGTGACTAAACTAGAAACCGTTCCAACACTTGGTCAAACTGCATGGTCAAGACAGATTGCCTATGATGCTGACTGGGTACTGGCACTTGGGCGAGGTACAAACAGTGACATTATTGAATGTGTATTTAGAAAGAATCGTAATGGTTTTATGGGTGAATTCTTAGTTCAGGCTGACTTCGATAAGGGGTATTACAGATATAAGGATTATGAAGATAAGACAGTATAATATGCCACATGGAGATATTTCAGCACAAGCCTATAAAAAGGTTTGCCTTGGACGGAGTCATTAATGATGACTCAGCCATATATAGATTACAGCAAGAATATATCAGATTATTGGTATCAGAGATGCGACTATCTGGCTATGCTCCAAGATTTGATATTGACCCACAATTTACCTTATCGTACAATGAAGCAAAAAATTATTTTGAATTTAAACTAAGCGTATACGGAATATATATAGGGAGAAAAAAGACAGAATGGATACTAGGAATAGACGGAATCAAGCCAATTTATACACAGCCAATCAAATTAAAAGAGTACTCGCAGGATCTGGCATAACTGTAGAAAAAGAAGCAGAGTCTGAATATATAGTATTTTGTCCATTTCATTCTAATCACCGAACACCTGCTGGAGAAATAAATAAGTTTACTGGATTATTTTTTTGTTTTTCTTGTAGTAAAACAGCAGACCTTATAGAGTTAGTTATGCACTTTTCAAATAGAACATACTTTGAGGCTGTTAGATTTATTAAAGATAAAGAAGTAGAGACAGATATATTATCAGATATTAATAATAAACTTGTAGAAAAAGAAGAGTGGACAGAGTTTGATATAACAGTTGTTAATAGGTTACATGAGCAAGCGTTGTTATCAGAAAGAGCAAAAGAGTATTTTATTAAAAGAAAAATCAATAAAGAATCAGTTATTAAATTTAAACTTGGATATTCTGAAAACCAAGATATGATTTCTATACCAGTTTATAATCATGAAGGTTTATGTGTAGGCTTTGTTGCAAGATCGATAGAAGGCAAAGATTTTAAAAATACAAATAAACTACCAAAATCTAAATTACTATTTAATTTAAACAAAGTTAAAACTGCATCTAAAGTTTATGTAGTCGAGTCATCATTTGATGCTATTAGATTAGATCAAGTTGGATTTCCAGCAGTCGCTACATTAGGTGCAAATGTATCATCTAAACAAATAGATTTGCTTCAAAGGTACTTTAGCGATATAATAGTTATTGCTGATAACGATGAAGCAGGCGGTAATATGAAAGAAAAACTAATTGAAAGATTAGAAGGTAGTGTTACTGTAATTAATCTAGATAATAAATATAAGGATATAGGCGATATGGACGACAAGTCAATAAAAGAACTGGAATATCAGTTTGACAAATCAATACTGTCTATGCTAAAATAGAAAAGAACAAAGGAGAAAACTATGAGCGTTATTAAGGGACTAAAAAATATCAATGCCCTGCTCGATAAGAAAAATGATGAAGGCGCACCAAAGGTACGCTGGCTTAAGTTGGCAGATGGTCAATCTGTAAAGATTCGTTTTATTGAAGAATTAGACGAAGACTCTGCACACTATGTAGACAGTCGTGGACTTGCACTAGTTGTTAAGGAACATACAAATCCAAAAGATTATAAGCGCAAGGCTGTAGATACTTTAGATACAGAGGGCCGTGACTGGGCTGAAGAAATGTATCGCAAAGATCCAAAAGGAAATAGCGGATGGCGTGGACGTCTTCGTTTTTATTGTAATGTTCTTGTTGACGATGGAATGGAAGAAAAGCCTTACGTTGCAATCTGGTCAATGGGAGTAAGCAAGCAATCTGCTTTTAATACAATTCGTGAGTATGCTTTGGAGACAGGAAGCATCTCAAACCTTACATGGAAGTTAAAGCGTAATGGTCAGGGAACTGAAACCTCTTATACTTTAATTCCATCTGCTCCAGATAAGGAGCCATTTAATTGGGAAGGCATTGAGCCATATCCACTAGAAAAGGCATTGCGTCGTGTTCCATATGCTGAACAAGAAGCCTTTTATCTTGGATTTGATTCCCCATCTACAACATCAGCGACGAATATCGACTGGTAGTAGATGAATTACGTTCCATTACATTTACATACCCACTTTTCACTATTCGATGGTATTGGGTTGCCATCTGAATATGTTGATCGTGCTAAAAAGTTAGGTATGCCTGCAATAGCAATTACAGACCATGGCTCCCTTTCTGGCCACAGAGAAATGTATCGTGTTGCTAAATCTAATGGAATAAAGCCGATTCTTGGCATAGAAGGATATATGTGTGAGAATAGATTTGATCAGCGAGATAAAGCAGACAGAACTACTCCACTAGATATGGTTTATAACCATATTATCCTTCTTGCCAAGAACCAGGTAGGCTTAGAAAACTTAAATAAACTAAATGAAATTGCTTGGACAGAGGGATATTACAAGAAGCCACGAATAGATTTTGAAGTTCTTTCTAAGTATAAAGAAGGAATTATTGTCTCTTCTGCTTGTCCAAGTGGAATTATTGCTAAGTCTATTGAACTTGAAGAACTCGGCATGGCAAAAAAATATATTAAATGGTTTAAAGAAGAGTTTGGCGATGATTACTATCTTGAAGTAATGCCACACAACGATGAGTCAATTAATAGAAATATTTTATTATTAGCAGACGAATTTAAGGTTAAGGCAATTGTTACTCCAGACTGCCATCATGTTGATCCTTCACAAAAAGAAATTCAAGAGTTAAAACTTATTTTAAATACGTATTCAAATAAAATTCAAAAAGATGCTACATACGAAAAATCAAAAAAACAAGGCGACCTAATGAAACGCCTCGATTATCTATATGGTGCAGATAGACAAATGTCATTTAATAAGTTTGACATTCATCTTCTTTCGTATGAAGAAATTCAGGCTGCTATGGAAAAGCAAGCAATCTGGAGAACTGACATTTATGAAAACACAATTGAACTTGCAAATAAAATAGAAGATTATGACATCAAAGATGGACTAAATCTATTGCCAGTACAGTATAAAAATCCAGATAAACAATTATCAGATCTTGCTTATGAAGGACTAAAGTCTAAAGGGTTTGCAGATAACGAAGAATATATTAATAGACTTGAGGAAGAACTAAAAGTTATTAAGGATAAGAGGTTTGGGCCATATTTTCTTGTTGTACAGAGCATGATTTCTTGGGCAAAGAAAGAAGGAATTATGGTTGGTCCAGGTCGTGGATCTTCTGCTGGCTCACTTCTTTGTTATGTTCTTGGTATAACAGATATAGATCCTATCGAGCATGGACTATTGTTCTTCCGTTTTATTAATCCAGAACGCAATGACTTCCCTGATATTGATACAGATATCCAAGACTCTCGTCGTGATGAAGTAAAAGATTATTTAGTAAAACAGTATAAGCATGTTGCTTCTATTGCAACATTTTTAGAGTTTAAAGATAAAGGGGTTGTGCGAGACGTTGCTCGTGCATTAAATATTCCTCTTGTAGATGTAAATAAAGTATTGAAGTTGGTTGATACGTGGGATGAGTATTGCACTTCAAAAACAACTGCATGGTTTAGAGAAAAATATCCAGAGGTGGAGCAATATGGAGAACAACTTCGTGGTCGCATTAGAGGTACTGGCATACACGCTGCTGGTGTTGTCACTAGCAAAAATCCTATTTTTAGGTACGCACCAATGGAGACACGTAATTCTCCTGGTAGCGATGATCGCATACCAGTTGTGGCGGTTGACATGGAAGAAGCCGAAAAAATTGGACTCATTAAAATCGACGCACTTGGGCTTAAAACTTTAAGTGTTATTAATGATACTTTAAAAATTATTAAAGAAAGAGAAGGCACAGATATAAATCTTTTAGATTTAGATATGAAAGATCAAAAAGTTTATCAGATGCTTTCTGATGGATATACAAAGGGTATATTTCAGTGTGAAGCAACACCATATACCAACTTATTGGTTAAGATGGGTGTAAGCAACCTTGCAGAACTATCGGCATCAAATGCATTGGTTCGTCCAGGTGCTATGAATACTATTGGTAAAGACTATATTGAGAGAAAGCATGGTAGGCAGGCTGTTAATTATTTACATCAAACAATGAAGCCTTTCACACAAGAAACATATGGGTGTATCCTATATCAAGAGCAGGTAATGCAGGCCTGCGTAGAACTTGGAGGAATGTCTTGGTCTGAGGCTGATAAGGTTCGTAAGATCATTGGTAAAAAGAAAGATGCTAGAGAGTTTGATGCGTTTCGTGATAAGTTTGTTGATGGTGCTTCTAAGTTTATTAGTCCTAATCAGGCTCGTGATTTATGGCATGACTTTGAGGCGCATGCGGGTTATTCGTTCAACAAGTCTCATGCGGTTGCTTACTCTACGCTCTCGTATTGGACGGCGTGGCTAAAATATTATTATCCAATTGAATTTATGTATTCATTATTAAAAAACGAAAGGGATAAAGATGCACGAACTGAATATCTTATTGAAGCGAAAAGAATGGGCATTAGCATTAAGTTGCCTCATATTAATGATTCGGATATTGATTTTAAGATTGAGGGTAAAGGTATTCGGTTTGGACTCTCGGGGATCAAGTTTATCTCTGACAAGATTGCAGAACGCTATATATCGGCACGACCTTTTAAGTCTTTTGAGGCACTTAGAGATTTCACGTTTACAAAAGGAAACGGAGTAAATAGTAGAGCATTAGAAGCATTAAGAATTATTGGTGCTGCTACCTTCCCAGACAATCCAAGAAACGATAATGAGATTCGTGACAATCTTTACGAGTATTTAGGTTTACCAGAATTTACACAAACAGTTCCTTCACACTATCATGCTTTTATTAATCCAGTAGAAGATTTTGAAGAAAAAGGATCATTCATTTTAATGGGAATGGTAAAGGGTATTAAGCGTGGTAAGGGTTGGTCTCGTGTAGAGATATTAGATAAAACTGGAAGCATAGGAGTATTTGATGAAGAGCAAACTACAATTGAGGCTGGACGAAGTTATATTGCACTCTGTTCTGATAATAGAATTGTTAGTGCTGTTCCTGTGGATGAGATAAAAGGATCTGATTCAGCACTAGTAAAGTTTTTAAATTATAGAATGCTTCCATATAAAGACGATGAGTTGTTTGTGGTATCATTTAAACCTAGGATAACGAAAGCAGGAAAAAAGATGGCTTCTCTGACTCTAGCAGATACATCTAGAGAACTTCATCCAGTTACAGTATTCCCTACTGCTTTTGCAAAGGCATATATGAAAATTGAAGAAGGCCATGCTTATAAATTTGAATTAGGCAAAACTAAAGACGGTACAGTAATATTGGAGGATATAAATGTCAGTTAGTCTTGAAGACGTATTAGCACAACTAAATCCTAAGTTAAGGAAAAATATACTTGTAGGTGATGAAGTACCAAAGACTGAATACGCTACAACACCAAGTTTTGGACTGAATCGTGCACTTAATGGTGGCTTGCCCTATGGAAGACAGGTTCTTATCTGGGGAAGTAAATCAAGTGCTAAGTCATCTCTATGTCTTCAGACAATAGCACTTGCTCAAAAAGAAGGAAAGATCTGTGCTTGGATTGATGCAGAAATGTCATATGATAAAGACTGGGCAGAAAAATTAGGTGTAGACACTTCAAAGTTAATTGTTTCTCAAGCAAGAACAATAAATGAAATGGTAGATGTTGGCGTAAACTTAATTGAGGCTGGTGTAGACATAATTGTTGTTGACTCTATCACCTCTTTGCTTCCAGCAATTTATTTTGAAAAAGATTCATCAGAGTTAAAGCAGTTAGAAAATACAAAACAAATTGGTGCAGAGTCTCGTGACTTTAGTAATGCTTGGAAGATGCTTAACTATGCAAATAATAAGGTTAAGCCAACATTATTAATTCTTATTTCTCAATCCAGAAATAATATTAATGCAATGTATACAAGTCAGCAACCAACTGGTGGTCAGGCTACTAAATTTTATTCATCAACTGTAGTAAAACTGTTTTCGTCTGAATCAGATAATCAGGCACTGAAAGGAAAAATATATGTTGGTGACAAGGCTATTGAAGAAAAGATTGGTAGAAAGATTAGATGGGAACTACAGTTTTCAAAAACTTCTCCTGCTTTTCAGTCTGGTGAGTATGATTTCTATTTTAGAGGCGATAACTTGGGCATTGATGGGGTCGCTGATCTTGTTGACACTGCTGAACTTGTTGGCATAGTTGAAAGAACTGGAGCATGGTATTTGCTTCCAGATGGTTCAAAAGTTCAAGGCAGAGAAGCATTTGTTAATCGTGTAAGAGAGGATCTTGATCTACAGGATATGATTAAGAATAAGATCAGTGGATAAATATACAATTTATGAAGGTAAATTTCCTTGTAAGACTTGCAAGAAAGAAGTAAAAACTATGAGAGTTTATCCTTTAACTGGATCAGCATCTTGGATGTGCTCAGACAAACACTTATCAGAAGTAGAATTATTTAAAGTTGGATATAAAAAGAAGAAGGTCAATGAGCGAAAAGTCGGAGAGTAAAAGAATAGGCGCCAAGCAGCACAAAAATTCTGGTAGAAATAATAAAAAGGGCGACGCTACTTGGGAGAACTTTACTGTAGATTTTAAAGAAAACTCAAAATCTTTTACGCTTAATCAAGATGTTTGGGCTAAAGCAACAACAGATGCTATACGAAATGGAAATGATCCAGCCATTGTAGTCGTGCTTGGCGAGGGATCTAAGAAGGTAAGACTTGCTATAATAGAGTTAGAACTACTAGAACAGATGGTGGAAAATGACAACAATAGATCAGCATGGTAATAAGACAACACTTGAAATGATTAATGGTTTATCAGAAATAGCAGACTATATGGAAGATGAAGAGTTAACATCTGCCCTAACTTTTATTGCTAAAATCATTATTAAACCAGACATCCCAATGAATGTTGCAACATTAGAGATAGTCAGGCTTCAGGCTATTGCTGCAAAAATGGCATTTAGAGCAACATGGATGGCTAATGTGGATAAGTCAGATCGTGGCAAAAAAAATATTTATTATACAGCAGCAGAGTCTATAAATAACCTTGTGTCTGCTCTTAAATACATCACTCGCTGATATCTGATATAATTATACAAACAAAGGATAATAATGAAAAATTTGCTAAAAGAAGTAATGATAAAAGATTCATCAAGTAAGGATGCCAATTTAAATAAAGAGGATATTTCTTTTATAAACGGACTAGTTGAAAAAATTGAGTCTGGATATTTAGCACAAACAAAGCCAAAGTTTACCAAGAAGAGTAATTTTTCAGCATCTGGAATAACTTATGGTGCTGGAGAATGTCCAAGATATTGGTATATGATGTTTGATGGCGCACCTGCTTTTGATAACTCTACCGCATTTGGTGTCGCAAATAGAAATAATGGAACTTTAGGTCATCAAAGAATACAAGAGGCCATAGAACTTTCTGGTTTATTAGATGCCGACATGGTTATGGACCCTAAGCCAAGAAAGTACAATAAACAAACACATCCATCTATGGAGTTTAGGGTTGGACTAGATAATCCTCCATTTGATGGCTATGGCGATGTTATGCTAAATATTAATAATGAAAGAGTTATTGGCGAAATAAAAACAATAAGCAATGAAGGATTCGAATATAAAAAGAAAAGTAAAAAGGCTAAGATGGGTCATCTTATGCAACTATTAATTTATATGCGAGTATGGAAAGTTGATAAGGGAGTAATGATTTATGAAAATAAAAATAATCATGAACTATTAACTTTACCAGTTATAATGAACGATCATTTCCGTCGGTGGGTAGACCAGGCATTTGATTGGATGAGAGAGGTATATTCAAGTTGGAAAAATCAGGAGTTGCCACAAAAACCCTATAGATCTAACTCTAAAATATGCAAGGTTTGTCCAATTCAAAAAGCATGCTCTGAAGCAGAGACAGGGGTAATTAAAATTAAACCTCTGGAGTTGCTAGAAGATGAAAAATTGTAAATGGTGCGATAAAAACTTTGACTCTAACATCTCTTATCAAATATATTGTTCTGAGCAATGTAGAGAAGAGGCTACTAAAGAAAAAATAGCGCAAAGATATATACAGTCTAGAAGGCAAAAAAGAAAAGGAAAAAATAGACTATGTAAGCAATGTGGAGAAAAATTATCTATTTATAATGATGAACCACTATGTAATTTATGCGTTATTAATCCAAACGATGTAAAAAAAGCACTAAAAGAAGTAAGGGGGATGACAAATGCAAAACCAAAAAAATAAACCAGAAACAATCTGCGCTATTGATGCTAGTACAACAAGTCTTGCGTTTGCATTATTTACTACCAACGAAGGAAAGTTTGGAAATACTTTAGGAACCATGGGCAAAATAAAATTTGATGGCAATGACATCTATCAAAAAGTTATTGATGCTTCTAAAAAAACAAAGGCATTTTTTGATTATTATGGTGGTTTTGAATGCATTGTAATTGAACATACTGTTTTTATGAATAGTCCTAAAACTGCTGCAGATCTTGCATTAGTACAGGGTGCAATACTAGGAGCAGCAGGACAGTCTGGTACAAAGATTATAGGAAAGGTATCTCCAATAACTTGGCAGTCATACCTTGGGAATAAAAAACTAACTAAGGAAGAGCAATTAAATATTAGATCTATGAACCCAGGAAAATCATTATCTTGGTATAAAACATATGAAAGAGATTTCAGAAAGAAAAGAACTATTAAATTATTAGATGTTATATATGATAAAAAAATAGAAGATTATGATGTAGCAGATGCCTGCGGTATTGGTCACTGGGCTGTTAATAATTGGGATAAGGCGATTTGACAGGAAAAGTTATGGCTGCTAAACTATATACAAGTGAACTATGGCTGAAGAAGAGATATCATATTGATAAAAAAACTCCAGAGGCTATAGCAAAGGAATGTGGAGTTAGCGTGGAAACTATATATGTATATCTTGCTAAATTTGGATTAAGGAAATCAAAGAGATGAGTTTAGATTCAGTTTTTGAAGATGCAAGACAGTTTAATTGTCAAGACCTATATCTGCTTACAGTAGGCACATCTGCAGGAAAAGAAATATATGAGTCTTGTCATGAAATTGCACATATGCTTATTAAGAAAAATATTGCATATGGAAATTCTGCGTTAGAACCAGTTCGTATTTTTAGCAAGGCTGATCCGAGAGAACAACTTCATGTTCGTATTGATGATAAGTTAAGCAGAATTATGCGTGGGACTGAGTATGTTGGTGACAACGATATCGATGATTTAATTGGATATCTTGTATTATTAAAAATAGCAAAGGCAAAAAATGTCAACTGAGGATGATTTAGTTAAACACTTAGACGAAATTAACACCGTTGTTGGGGAGTACCTAAAGGGTAATGATGCAACAAAGATATCTAAAGATCTTTCAATACCAAGAACTCGTGTAGTACAGCACATCAATGAATGGAAAGTTATGGCGTCTGCTAATGATGCCATTCGTGCTCGTGCTAAAGAAGCACTAGCAGTAGCAGATACGCATTACAATAAACTTATTGCAAAATCTTATGAAGTTATTGATGAGGCAACCTTAACTAATAATCTAGGAGCCAAAACTCAGGCTATTAAACTAGTTATGGATATTGAGTCTAAAAGAATTGACATGCTTCAAAAGGCAGGTTTGCTAGAGAATAAAGAACTTGCAGAAGAGATGTTGCAGATAGAAAAGAAACAAGAAGTTCTTATGGCTATTCTTAGAGATATAGCATCTGAGTACCCTCAGATTCGTGATGAGATTATGCGTAGGCTTTCTGATGTTGCTAAAAAGGATGAAGTGATTACAATTGTCCACGATGTTTGATGATTTTCTTGAGGCACTTGCCGATAATCATTTTGAGGAAACTCCAGTTGATGCTAAGACATTTGTAGAGTCTCCAGACTATTTAGGACAGCCAGGATTATCTGATATTCAATATGACATCGTTGAAGCAATGAGTCAGATATATAGAAAAGAAGATCTTCAAAATATTATGGGTGAAGAAGATGGTGCAAAGTATTTCGATAAATATACCAAGAATGAAATTATCCTGCAACTTGGCAAGGGTAGTGGAAAAGATTTTACTTCTACTGTTGCTTGTGCTTATATTGTGTATAAGTTACTATGCCTTAAGGATCCAGCCAAATATTTTGGAAAGCCATCTGGGGATGCCATAGACCTAATCAATGTGGCTATTAACGCACAACAAGCAAAGAATGTTTTCTTTAAAGGTTTTAAGTCAAAAATTGAGAGATCACCTTGGTTTGCTGGAAAATACGAAGCAAAAGTAGACTCAATTACTTTTGATAAGTCTATTACTGTTTATTCAGGACATTCAGAGCGTGAATCTCATGAGGGTTTAAATCTTTTACTTGCAGTTCTTGATGAGATTTCTGGTTTTGCTACTGAGGTTGGAACTGGTAATGAACAAGGAAAGACTGCTGATAATATATATAAAGCATTCCGTGGATCAGTAGACTCTCGTTTCCCAGATCTTGGCAAAGTTGTTTTGCTTTCATTCCCTCGATATAATGGTGACTTTATTTCTGAGCGTTATGAAGCAGTAATTGCTGATAAAGAAGTAATAACAAAAAGTCATAGGTTTATTATTAACCCACTATTACCAGAAGATGATAAAGATAATTGGTTTGAAATTACATGGGATGAAGACCATATAAAGTCTTATAAGTATCCTGGAGTATTTGGTTTAAAAAGGCCTACATGGGAAGTAAACCCAACAAGAAAAATTGATGACTTCAAAATTGCCTTTATGACAGATCTTGGAGATGCAATGATGCGATTTGCCTGTGTTCCTACATATGCTTCCGATGCATTTTTTAAGCAGGCAGACAAAGTAAGAGCATGTATGAGTATTAGAAATCCTCTTGATACATTCAGAAGATTTGAAGAAAACTTTAAGCCAGATCCAGAAAAAGTTTATTATGTTCATGCTGATCTTGCACAAAAACATGACAAGTGCGCTGTGGCTATTGCACATGTTGAAAAGTGGGTTAATGTGCAGGTAATTAAAGACTATGAACAAATATCTCCTGTAGTAGTTGTAGACGCAGTAGCATGGTGGGAGCCAAAGGTAGAAGGACCAGTAAATCTATCTGAGGTAAAGCAGTGGATACAAAATCTACGCAGACTTGGATTTAATATTGGGCTTGTTACATTTGACCGTTGGCAGTCATTTGATATTCAAAATGAATTACAGGCTGTTGGCATGAGAACAGAAACCGTATCGGTAGCGAAAAAACACTATGAAGATATGGCTATGCTTGTATATGAAGAACGCTTGGCTATGCCTGCTATCGAACTTTTGTTTGAAGAATTAACAGAACTTAAAATTATGAAAAATGATAAGGTAGACCACCCACGAAAAAAATCAAAGGACTTGGCTGATGCTGTGTGTGGTTCTATTTTTGGTGCTATTTCTCATACTCCAAGAGATCAAAACCTTGAAGTTGAGATTCATACCTTTAAAGATAAACCTCGTAGAGTTGACACGCTCCCTGAGAACGTGATACAATATAAACCTAATCAAATAGAAGACATAAAAGACTATTTGGATAGATTAAAAACAATATAAACAAAATGAATAAATAAGGAGAAAAATGAATTCATTAAAGAAAATCGCTCTAGCCGTGGTTGCAGCCATGACTACCGCAACAATCGTGGCTTCGCCTGCAAGCGCAGCCGTAATGACAGTCGCTGTATCACTTGACGGAACT
>JACCEA010143265.1_pt1 | contig 116420 bp, 108 predicted proteins | sample 7449851 | NCBI WGS metagenome assembly JACCEA01 (sample SAMN15323453, study PRJNA562643) | freshwater metagenome | isolation source: river surface water | place: USA:Blue River Watershed | collected 2017-08-18
GGTAAGTTTTTGCACCTGTTAAACCTCTAAGAGCAACAGCATTAACACCACTTTCTCTTTTTATTTCATGGTAATAAATATCTCTACTATCTAACAAATCTTTAGCCTTAGCACAGAATGGACAACCTTCTCTTGTTATTAATGAAAATGCTTTAGGTAATTCAGCATCTTTATTAATATACTTTAACATAGTATCAGCATCTGAGACTTTAAAAGGATCTCCCGGTTCATTTGGCTCTATAAACATTTTAACAATTAATTTATCTTTAACTAACATTGAATATCTCCAAGATCTCATTCCAAATCCTAGATCTTTTTTATCAACTAACATACCCATTTTTTGTGTAAATTCTCCATTTCCGTCTGGAATCATTTTTACATGTTTGATACCTAGCTCTTTTTTCCAAGCGTTCATAACAAATGTGTCATTAACTGACATACATATTATCTCATCTACTCCGTTATGTTTCATTACTTGAAATAATTCATCATATCTTGGAAGATGGCTTGTACTACAAGTAGGTGTTGCTGCTCCCGGTAAACTATGAACAACAACTGTTTTACCTTTAAAAATATCGTCTGTTGTAATTTCTTTCCAATTACCATTTTCCATAACTTTAAAAGTTACATCTGGAACATATTGATTTGTTTTGTCATTTAAATGCATTTTTATTCTCCTTTATTTTGTTATACTTAATAAGTTATCATAAATTAAAATATTAGTGAAATAAATTATATAGATATATATAATAGTTTTTTTCTATTTATAAATTTAATTTTTAAATTGACACTTGTTAAAAAAATGTTTATTATTTAATAAAAAAAGGAAACAAGATGAGACAAAGAACAATTAATAATTCCATAACATTAATAGGTAAAGGATTGCATTCAGGTGTTAACGCACGTTTAACTTTAAAACCAGCAAATGAAAATACAGGTATAATTTTTATTAGAAAAGATGTTAATCCTGAAAAAATGATAAAAGGAGTTTATTACAACGTACAAAATACTATGTTAACAACTGCTTTAATAGAAGATAATGTTGAAATTAAGACAATTGAACATCTATATTCTGCTTTGGCAGGATTAGCAATTGATAATTTAATAATAGAAATTGAAGGACCTGAAATACCAATTATGGATGGAAGTTCTACTCCATTTATTTTTGCCATAAAATCTGCTGGTTTAAAAATACAAGATTCTAAAAGAAAATTTGTAAAAATAAAAAAAGAAATAAAAGTTATTGAAGATGATAAAATTGCATTATTAAAACCTTTCGATGGAACTAAAGCAACTTTTGAAATTAATTATAATAATAAATTAATAGATTCAACGCCGCAAAAAGCAGAATTCAATTCAAAAACTGATTCTTATTTACATACTGTTAGCAGAGCAAGAACCTTTGGTTTTGAAAAAGATGTTGAAATTTTAAAACAAAAAAATTGTATTTTGGGTGGTTCTTTGGAAAATGCTATATTAGTAGGTGAAAATTCAATATTAAACAAAGAAGGTCTTAGGATTAAAGATGAATTTGTAAAACATAAATTATTAGATGCAATAGGTGATTTATACTTATTAAATTATCAAATAATAGGCGAATATTATGGTTTTAAATCTGGACATACACTTAATAATAAACTTTTAAGATCTTTAATGGAAGATAATGATGCTTGGGAATTTGTTGAATAAATTTAATAATTATTTTAGTGATTATTATAAAAAAATAACATCTTTTTTTACAATAATATTATATGTTATATTTTTATGTTTATTTCATAATGCATATTTTTCAATAGCATTATTAATACCAGCAATACTATTAATCACAAATAAATATAAAGACAATAAATATGTAAAAGAAGAAGATTTATCAGTGATTGTATTTGCAATCACTCTTGCTTTTATTATGAAATTTATAATAACTTATTTTAATGAATTTAATGTTTTAACTTGTATTAGTATATCAATAATAATAACAGGAATAATAAGTTTATTTTTCTTAATGCTATCTCTTTTATTAGCTTTTATTACAAAACCTTTTTTTCATTATTTAAAATTAGATTAGTTATGATATAATATAATTATATAACAATATTTAATATAATGGATTATTTATTAGAAATATCAGATTGGGTCGAAAATTTTATAAAAACAATATGCAATAAGTCAGAGTATTCTATAGAAGAAACTTCAAATATAACAAATCTATACATAGGACTTAGAAGCAAATACACTAAAAATAATATAGATAAAATAACTAAAGAGTTTTTAATAGAAAATAATAATATTATCGAACACTTTAAAAATAAAAATTTAGCAGAAAATGAAATAAATGACTTATTTAATTTTTTTGAAGACAAAAATAAACTAATAAATTCAGAAGAATTTAAAAATGCATTAAGTGACTCTGTTTTTGATATAAATAAAATTAAAGATTTTAAAATAAAAAAAATAAAAGAAACTGGTGTATTAGATTTTGTTGAGTTTAAAAAATATTTTAAAAATGATGTTGCTTTTTGTGATATAAAAGAAGCACTTGGTTGGTGTCTTGCTTATATAGAGAGTGGTGATTATAATATAAACGATATTATAAAATACAACTCTAAAAATGAAATAGATAAAGGTGAAACTTTTAAAACTATAATTAACGATATAAATAAAAAGTCATTAACTAATGTAGAGCCATTTAAATTCGAAAATGATAAAGTAACATTCATAGCAGCAGGTTCTTCAGAAATAGATGTTAAAATGTGGAATGAGAATGAACAAAAATTTATAGGAATGTCTGCAACTAGAGATAGAACAAATATAATTGAAGGAAATCAATTTATTAGACATAATATGCAGGTTTTTGCTTGGACTTCAATATTTGAAAATTATAAGTCTAAAAACAATTTACCTGAAAATTTTAAGTTGACTACGAATGAAATAAGAAAAATAATACATGATTATGGTTGGCAAAACAAATTAAAAGATAAAAACATTTTAAATTACGACTTAGATAGCGATGTAATAGATGTTATTAATAATTATCATCTAGAGTTTGCTAGACATTTATCTTATGTAAGAGAGTTTATAAAAGATAGAAAAGGTATTTCATTTCATGAGAATGGATTGAAAATAACAGAAAAAGAGATTTCAGAAATTGTAGATACATTTAAAGATAAAACTAAATTTTATTTTTTTGGAGAAATATTAGGTAAAGCTGAAGTTCCAGAAATTAATGCAGGATTAATAAAAAGAAGTTATTTAGGTAATTTTAAAAATATAATGTCTTTTGAAATGGATCATAGATCTGCAAAATTATTTTTAGATTCAATAGAAGTAAGATTTAACAATGTTGATTCAAATGCAGAAATTGATAAATATGGTGAGTTTACAACATTTTCATTTTTAACAAAAAATAAGAAAGAGTTTGAAAAAATTGCAGCTATATTTTCTGAAGGAAAGTCTTACAAAGAAGAAAGAGGTATGCTATATAAATCAGTTTCTTTATTAATGGAAGACTTAATTAATGAAAATAATATAGATGAATCAATAAACTTACATTTTAGTACATTATCTACTGATTTTAAAAACATATTAAAAAATAAAATCAATAATAGTGAAATTTTTGAAAATATAAAAGAAAATTATAAATCAATTATAAAAGCACCTTCTGAAGTTAATCAATATTCAGAAAACATGTTTGCTTTAATATCTTCATTAGAAAATAAAATTAAATATATAAATCAAAAAAATGAAAATTCTATTATGATGGATTTTTTCAAATCTAAAGGAATAGATATAAACATAGAAGAACTAGAAAAATTTAAGTTAGAAAGAAATCTAGGTAAAGATATAAAACAACAAAAAAATAAACCGCTATAAGCGGTTTTTTATTTAATTTTTAAATTATTTTTATTTTTATTTGATAACAATAAATCTAAATGATTTTTTATTTCATTTAATTTATCTATTCTATGTATTCCACCTAACTCTTGAACATCATAAGACTTGTTCCAAGGTTGATTTTTTAAGAAGTAATTTTTAATATCATTGCCTAATAACTGTTTTGTTTGATGTATATGTTTTGAATTGTCATCTACATAACCAACAATATCATATCCATTTAAGCTAGCTATAAAATCAGATTTACTTTCATGATGATGAACAACTTTAATTTTGTCCATAGGTATTCTATTTTCTTCAAAAAAACTATTAGTTATAATTTCAGCTTGTGGGTGCCATCCCCTTGCAGTTACAGCAATTGTTTCAATGTTTGCTTGTTTTAAATAATCCATAACTGAATGTATTTGATTGTTTATTAGTCCATTATTTAAAATATCGTGTTTATGAAATGCATCAAATATTTTTGAAATATCAACATCATAAACAGTATTTAAGTTAAATGAATACCAATCATCAGGGTGAATATCCTTTCCAGTTTCTTCTTTTAATGCTTTATGTATGATAAATTTTAAATCATAGATAACATCGTCAATATCAAATATAAATAGTTTTTTCATTTTTTGTCCTCTTTTTGTTATTTTATCACATTTTTAATTAAATAACAATTTAATTGTTTAATTTTTTGTTTGAATAATTTTAATTATATGTTAAATTTTATTAAAAATATCAGAAAAAAAATGAACGGTCTTTCTCTATTTTCAAATGTAGGTATAGGTGAAACATTACTTATTAAAAATAATATTAAAATAAAAGTCGCAAATGAAATAATTAAAAAGAGATGTGATATTTACAAATATTTAAATCCAAATACAGAAATTATTGAAGGCGATATTAGAAATATTGAAATTTTTAATTCCATAATAAAAAAATCAATTGATAATAATTGTGAATTTATAATAGCAACTCCACCCTGTCAAGGCATGAGTGTTGCTGGAAGAAGGCTTAAAAATGATAATAGAAATGATTTAATTCAATATGTAACTGAATCAATTAATTTAATTAATCCAAAATATGCACTTATAGAAAATGTTCCAGCATTAGAGGAAACATTTATAAATATAAATTTAAAAAATATTAATATTATTGATTTTATAAAAAAAGAACTAAAAAATTATAGAATAAATTATAAAGTATTAAATTGTTCTGATTATGGTATCCCACAAAATAGAAAAAGAATTTTTATATTAATTTCAAGAAAAGATGTTAAAGAATGGAAGTTTAAATTAAATAAAGAAAAGAAAATAAATTTAAAAGATGTAATTTACAATTTACCATCTTTAGAATCTGGAGAAATTTCAGAAATAAAATATCATTATGCAATAAAACATAATGAAAATCATATTTTATGGATGAAACATACACCTTCTGGAAAAACTGCTTTTGACAATAAAGATTATTACCCAAATATTAATGGTAGAAAAATAAAAGCTTATCGTTCTGCTTATAGAAGAATGAATTGGAACAAACCTTCACCTACAATAACAACAAATAGTCATTTCATATCTTCACAAAACAAAGTTCATCCGGGTAGAATTAAAGAAGATGGAACTTATTCAGATGCTCGTTGTTTAACACCATTAGAGTTAATTTTATTAACAGGTTTAGATAAAAACTGGAATGTTCCAGAATGGGTTTCTGATAAATTATTAAGAGAAATAATAGGTGAAAGTGTACCACCAAAGATAATATATGAACTTACAAAGGAATTAATAAATGTTACTTGAAAAAATAAATGAACATTATGAAAATATAATATTAAATCATTTTGAAACAGAAGATATAAAAATAACTTCTAAAGGTTTATTAATAAAAGAAAATAATTCTAATATAATAAAACTACATAAAATATGTAAAATAATTCCTGATAATTTAATTTTAAATAACATAGAAACTATTCTTGTATTTGGAAATTTAATAACGATACCTAAAGATGTTTTAATATTAATAGATTCATTACAAGAAAAATTTAAAGAAGATTTTTTTTTAGAAGTAAATAAAAATAATGAAAATTATAAATTTACTTTTTATCATAAAGAATACGAATATATTGTATATTCATTTATAGAAAGCCCTTTAAATATAAATTCCATAAAAGAAAAAATAGAATTTTTTACATATAAAGACATTAAATTGCCTAAATATATAATAGAAAAAATACTAAATGATATTGAATTAAATTTTTTAAATGGATATGATATTGATTTTTCAAAATATAGAAAAGAATTACTTTTAGCTTCAAAAGAAAAAACAGATGATTATATGGCAGTTTTTACAAATGAAAGTTCAGGAAAACAAATTTTAGTTCACCCTTTACAAATCAATTTAGGAACAGGTGATGTTTTTTTTGCTGGAAGATATGAAAATTATTTAAAATCTTAATATTTATATATTTATTATTTAACAAAAGTATGGTAAAATAATAAAAAAGAGGTTTTTATGACAAAAATTTATCATGCTGAGATAGCAGAAAAAATGCTTTTAAGAAATGAAGAATTAGAGAATTTTAATTGTTTCAAAATAGGAGGAAAAATCCTTTTTGAAGATCTAAGTACTTTAAGATCTGTTTACAATATAGTTTTCTTAGAAAAAACAACTCCTAAAGGAATTGAAGATTTTGAATATAAAGAATTCAAATCAGATAATATAAATTTAAATGCTGAAGAACTTAATAAAAACTTATGTGGCACTAAAATAGGTAAGTATATAGAAAAAGCACTTATTATTATCCCTTTATCTCAATCAAGAGCAGAAGACGATATTGAGTTTATCTGCATATTTAAAAATGGGGAGTGTGCCGTAAGAGATATGTCTTCTGGTAATTACTCTTTTTATGATAAAAAAGAAACAGATGTTTTATTATCAAACTATGGATTAGATAATTATTTAATAAATAAAAAATTAGAACATGATTTTGAAGTTGATAATAATTTAAAAATTGAATCAAAAATTAAATTTAAAATGAAAGGATAAAAAATGAAAACTTATATGGTAGGTGGAGCAGTTAGAGATACAGTTTTAGGAAAAGAACCTAGTGATATAGATTATGTTGTTGTAGGTGCAACTCCTGAAGAAATGTTTAAGCTTGGCTTTGAACAAGTCGGCGCAGATTTTCCTGTTTTTTTACATCCTGAAACTAAAGATGAATATGCCTTAGCAAGAACTGAAAAAAAGACTGGTAAAGGATACCTTGATTTTGAAACAGAGTTCTCTCCTAGTGTATCTTTAGAAGATGACCTATTAAGAAGAGACTTAACAATTAATGCTATGGCTATGGATGAAAAAGGAAATATTGTAGATCCTTATAATGGTCTTAAAGATATTAAAGAAAAAAAATTAAGACATGTATCTGTAGCATTTAAAGATGATCCATTAAGAATATTAAGAGTTGCAAGATTTTGTGCAAAAATGCCTGATTTTACTATTGCCGAAGAAACTTTAAGTATGTTAAAAGAAATGGTTCAAAATGGAGAAGCAAATAATCTAAAAAAAGAAAGAATATGGAAAGAAATTGAAAAAGGTTTCTTATCTTCTAAACCTTCTAGGTTCATAGAAGCACTTGATCAAATAGGAGTGTTAGGATTAATTTTGCCAGATATTAAAAAAATGCAAAATGTACCACAAAGAGATGATTACCATGCAGAAGGAGACGTTTATATTCATACTTTAATGGTTTTAGATGAAGCTAGTGAATTAAGTAAAGATTTACCTAATGAAGATAAAATGTTAGTTAGAATGGCAGCTTTATTACATGATATAGGTAAAGCATACACTCCAGAATCATTACTATACAACGAAGACGGAAGTGTTAAAGGTAATCATTTTGGACATGATGGATTAGAAATTGTTAAAGAAAAAATAGAAGTATTAGCTAAAAATATTTGTATGCCTACTAACATTAAAATTTTCTGCATAGATGCAGCTTATGTACATCAAAGAGTTCATGGAATAAAAGTAATGTCTGCTTCTGGTATTACTAGAATGTTTAATGATTTAGCAATTAGGCAAAAATCTGAAAATGGAAAGGAAATGAGATATGTAAATAATTTATTAATGACTTGTTACGCAGATTCTTTAGGTAGAAGAGTGAAAGTTAATAATGTTATAACGCTACCAGAAAAAGACTATCCACAAAAGGATTTGTTTATTAAATATTTCAATGAATATTATAATTATTCTAATGAGCTTCAAGATTGGATAAAAAAATATAAAGAAAGAAACGATAAACAACCAGATGGACTATCTATTAAATCTCAAGTAAATCAAATAAGAGTAAGTAAAATAAAAAAAGTAAAACCACAGTAAGTGGTTTTATTTTTATTGAAAAAATCTTGTTTTAGTTTTTTCTTATGTTATTATATTAAAAATTCAATTTGGAGAAAAACATGTTAAAAAAAGTTTTATTATTTAGTTTATTATCTTTAAGTATGTCTACATTTGCAGAAGATAAAACTTTAGTATCTAATCAAAATAAAGATGATATTATAGTAGCGGATATAGAAAGCAGATTTAAAAATTATTTTAGTGGCGATATGATAAATTATATAGCAGAAGCAAACTTACCAAATAGTTATTTAATTTTATTAAATGATGGCACTAGTTTAATATATTTTAAAGATACAGATTATGCTGTTGTAGGTGATTTGTATGATTTAAGCAAAAGAAAAAATTTAAGTAGTACTATTATGTCTGGTTTTAATAAAGGTGTTTTAGAAAAAATAATTTCAAAAGGGATTGATTTACCAGTTGCTCCTAATGTTGAAAAATTAGATACTGTTTATGTATTTACAGATCCTAGTTGTGGTTACTGTAGAAAATTAAATCATGAAAGAGATGATTATGCTAAGTTAGGAATAAATCTTGTATATTTACCTTATTCTAGAAGTGGTGAAAACACTGATTCATATAATGAACTTGTTGATGTTTGGTGTTCAAAAGACAAAGTTAAAGCTATGGATTTAGCAAAAACAGACAAAGGTTCTGAAATAAAAACTCTAGAAGGATACAATGTTACTGAAGAATGTAAAAAAACTGTAGCTGAAGGTGAATTTTATGGTAGAGTTTTAGGAGTAAAAGGAACACCTTCTATGTTCGCATCAAATGGACAAGCATTTCCGGGTTATTTACCAGCAAATCAACTTAAAGAATATTTAATAGAATTAAAAAGTGAAAAAGAAGAAACAAAAAAATAAGGTTTAAACCTTATTTTTTTATCTTTAATGTTTTAATATAATCCATTTTTTTATTCATATATTCAAACATTATTTTATCTTTAGCATGTATTTGAGCAATATTATAAAAAGATAATGCTTCTTCATATTTTCCATTCAAGAAAGCTATATCACCTAATTGTTGATTTTTTAAAAAATAGAAATCCACATCTTTTATTTCACTTAGTTTATTTTTTGCTTCTTCAAATTTTTTATCTTCTATCATTTTAGAACTAACATTTAAAATTTCTATATTTTTTAATGTATCATTATTTTCGCTATTCTGAGCAAAAATATAAAAACTTGATAATGATAATAAAATACTTATTGATATTATTATAATTCTTGTATTATTTAATAATGTTTTTCTCATAAAAACTCCTTTTTATATATTATATTTTTTTATTTATTTTTTTCAATATTTATTTTTATTTTTTTATATGTTATCATTAAATTATAAGTATATGGAGGTACATATGAATAGACTTGATTTAATTTATAACCCATTGCCAAATGAAAAGCCTAAAATGATTATATCTATGGCTAGATACAATCATGTTTATATAGGTTTCTACAAAGGATTTAACTCACAAAATAATAAAGAAGATTTAAAATATTTTTGGGCTGAACACAATAATAACGATTTTTATAGATGTTTAATTTCTAATGATAAATTAAAACTTTGGAATATTGATGCAATTGAAAATGCAATATGTGAGCCTTATGTTATCTCAAACACTCACAAAAAAGCTATAGAATATTTATTAGAAAATCAATATATATTAGACGAAAATGGTTTAATAAAAAAACAATATAGCGATCTCCTTGGTAAAAGTTCAACATTATTGATAAAATCAGAAGGATCTTCAGATAATTTATCTCTTGCAGAAGTTGAAATTTTAACTTGTGTTAATGGATGTTTAAAAACTGATTTCACATTAAATTTTTCTTCTGTTAAATAAAAAAAGAGTCTTAAGACTCTTTTTTATATTTTACTAAATTATATTTTTTCTTTATACTGTCATACATTGATAAGAAAATAAATTGTTTATACATGTTATTTTGGGAAAGTTTAAAATAATTTATTTGTTCCTCATTTAAATTAATCTTTTCAACTCCTTTTAACTGTATAAAGTAATAGTTTTGATTATTCTCATCATAATATAATTTTATTCCATTTAAAGGTAATGCATAAGTTAACTTATATAATAATTCTGACTTATCATTTTTTAATGGGTCTATAGTTTCTTCATTATACTCGCTAAAATAAATTCCAGTTGAGTTTTTAATATCTCCATAATCTGATATGTGTTTATATGCTTGTTCTATTTGAAAATCTAGTGAATAATCTGTAGTCAAGTCAACATATGCTTCAGAAAAACTTTTGATATTACCTTTTGTTATATTTGTTATTTCATAAACTGTTATAACTCCATTATCTATATTTACATTATCTATAAAGAAATTTCCGGCTGCTAATTCTTCTTTTAGATTTTTAGTACCTATTAGATTATAAAATTCTTCTTTTGTTAACATCATTGTTGATGATTTAAATTTATTGGCTAATTTAGAAGCAACTTCTCCACTAGGAGTGTTTTTTATATCTTCATATAAAAGATTTGTTTCAAGAGTTACTTTATCCAATTCTTCTAATTTATCTGATTGATTTAATGGATGTATATAAGTATTTTTTGAAAATATAATAAAATCTGGTTTTCTATATTTTTCTTTATTTTCATTATATTTCTCTTGTAACAATTTTTGGTCAAAAACAACTGGAAAACTATTCATGTCTATTTTAACTTTACCTATTATTCTTCTTTGTGCTAACACTTCGTGTATTATATCAAAATAATATGGTTCTATATTTGAAAGATCATCAACTTTTTCCATTAATTTAATTATAAGTAAGTCTTTTCTAACTTCTTCTTCAAATATATGTCTTTTTAATCCAAATTCTTTAAGAAATTCGTCGTATTTTTTTTGTGAAAATTTACCGTTATCTTCTAAATGTTTAGCTTTTTCAATAAATTCTTTTATTTCATAGTCTTTAACTTCATAACCACTATCTTCAGCAAATTTAGAAAGCAAAACACTTCTAATATAATTATCTACAGCATAATTTTTTGTTTCAACACTATCTGAATTATTCATTTTTAAATAATAATTTATATAAGGTATCATTTCACTCTCATATACTTTAATTCCATTATATTCAAAAACAACATTTTTATTTAATTGATTATTATCGTTTTCAAAATAATTATATGCTGGAATAAGGCTTCCTATAAGTAAACCGGATAATATAAATCCAGAAACAATTTTTTTATTCATATATTTTCTCCTTAATGTATTTATTATAAATGTATTTTTTTTAATTTCAATCTTGATAAATAAATAATAGATGTTAATATTTTCATAATTTAAAGTATTTTTTGGAGGTCTTTTAAATGACAACAGGAACAGAATTCTCAGTTATATCGCTTATTACAAATGCTGCTTTTGGCGTACAATGTGTAATGTTTATTTTATTTGTTTTTTCTATTTATAGCTGGTCTATAATATTTAAAAAAATAAAGTTAATTGCAAGCATTCAATCTACCCTTAAAAACTTTGAAAACTCTTTTTGGAAAGATAATTTAAGTGTTGTATTTAGTAAAATGTCAAAAAAGAAAAATATTGAAGGTGTTGAAGTTGTTTTTATGAAAGGACTTAAAGCATATACAGAAATAAGTTCAAAAATAAATGGTAATAAAAAAACAAATTCTATAGTAGACTCTACCAAAAACAAAAGAATGGTAGGAATTATTCAATCAACATTTGATGGTGAAATAGCAATGCAAGAGCAAATAATGTTAAAAGATCTTGCTATATTAGCAACAATAAGTTCAACGGCTCCATATATAGGATTATTTGGTACTGTTTGGGGAATATTAATTGCTTTTTGGGGTTTTGCGAACGAAACAAATGTAACTATAGCAGTAATAGCCCCCCACATATCAGAAGCACTTATTGCAACTGGTATGGGTCTTTTAGTTGCTATTCCTGCTCAAATAGCTTATAATAAGTTCAACATAGTCAGCAATGAAATAATTGATAGATATAGAAATATTATTCATGAAACAATTAAACTTATTAATAAAGATCTATTAATAAATGATTTTTCTGATTCAAATGAAGATGGAGAAGATGAATAATGGCAGGTAATAATATAAAAAGGGGTCAAGCATTTTCAGAAATGAATGTTGTTCCTTTCATTGATATTATGTTAGTTCTTTTAATTGTATTTATGATAACAACACCTGTCATAAATGAAAATGTTAAAGTTAATTTACCACAAGCTAAAGCAGAAAAAATAGAAGTAAAAAAAGATTCACCAATTTTAATTATATCAGTAACCAAAGATGAAAAATTATTTCTTAGTTTAAATGGTTCTCCAATTAAAGTTTCTGATATTGAAGACTTATCTTTAAAATTAAAATCTGAAAAAGAGAAATCACCAGAAGCGCAATTATATTTAAGGGGTGACATAGATGTATCATATGGAACAATAATGAAAGTAATGAGCAATCTTAAAAATTCAGGTATAAAAGATATTGGATTAATGACAGAGGCTATAGATGAATAATATATTGTTTATTATTGATTGTGATAACTTTTCATATAACAATTTCAACAATGCAGTTAAAAAAATTAAAAATGAATTTACTAATATACAACATAATATAGATGTTGTATTTTTTGGAAACTTTACAAATAAATTAAAAAATAAATGGAATAAGACAACAGAAAGCTCAGAAGTTAATAATAGAAATTTTTATGAAATTCCAATTTTAAAAAAGAAAAATATAACTGACCATTTCATAATAGTTGAGATTTCAGAAATATTATTTACGAGCACCTATGATATATTTGTTTTTGCTTCTGATGATGTAGATTTTATTCCTTTATATGGAAAGCTAAAAAAATACAATAAAAAAATTTGGCAAGTTAGCCAAAATAGAGAATTAAATTCATTAACTGATGATTATATTGATAAAAAAATAAATATATTTTTAGAAGATTTAGAAGACTCATATTCTGAAAGTGAACTAATTTTTTTAATAAAAGAGTCTATATTTAAAAATACTAAAACTGATGGTATTTGTTATTTAGGGGATGTAAAATATTGGTTAGACATAAATAAAAATTTCAGTTTAGAAAAAACTAAATTTAAAAAATTTTCAAGACTAATAAATGCTTTAAAAATTTTTGAAATAAATAAAGTAGGAACAGAAATGACAATAAAAATAAAAGACTAATAAATTAGTCTTTTTTTATTTCTTCTTCTATAATTTCGGTAACTCTTTCTTCACCAGCGGCTTTTGAATCTTCCATCTTATAATATTCTTCTATATCTTTCATGCTTTCTGATAAGTCTTGTAGTTCCATTGTATACCTAAAATATATATTATCTAATAAAGTTTATATCATATAAAATTTATTTTTTCAATATTAATATTTAAAACTCCTATATAATATAAACTAAATAAAAAAAACACTGTTACAATAGGAACTTCAAATTTACCACTTTTCCATAGTTTTAATGAAAATCTCCTATATGGTGTAAGTATAGGTATTCCCATAGGATTAGGTATGTCAACTAATAAATGTAAAAGTCCACCTATACTAAATCCAAATAAAAAAGAAAGTATATATTCATGTATATTAAAATTATAAATATTTGTTAATGTTTCATTTTTAGTTATCAAACCAAAGGAAAAGAAAAATAAAGCTAACCATATAGGAAGCCAATGAGTTATTGTACGATGTTTTATAACTGTAGATCCATTAGTTTTTCTTATTTCCATCCAGTCTGGCGCTGTTCCACCTATTATTGTTGCAACACTTACTAATATTGGTGTAATACCTAATTGTTGTCCCATTTTGTAAGTTGCTATAGAAAATGCTAAACTAACCCAAGTGTGTCCTTTCCCTGTCATACTAAATCCTTATTTTTTTATATTTTTTTGTTTTAAGAATATAAATGATAAAATTATAGTTATCAATAATAATATTAAAAATACAATTGATAATATTAAAATTTTATCTTCTTCTAATTTTAACAAACTACTCTTTTTAATTTCAACTTTAAATTCTGGTTCTTTACTATCTTTTTTTATTAAAACAATAGGATTCTCTTTTTCTATGCCTATTTCTGAAACTATCTTTTCATTTTCTTCTTTTTTAACTTCGTTAGTAAATACTTTTGTATTTATATTTTCTGTTTTTGTTTTTATTGCTTCTGTATTAGCTTGATTTAATGGAATTCCATTTACAGGCAATAGCACAATATCTTTGTTATTTTCTAATTTAACTGATTTTTTTACTTCAGTATCTATAATTTTAATGTCTTCTTCTATTAATTTTAAATTATTATTAATATTATTTTTATAATTATTAGTTTTATTAATTACATCTTCAATAACTTTGTTTTTTTCTAAGTCTTCTTTGTTTTCTTTGTAATTATCTAATACAGTGTAATTTTCCATTAAATCTAAAGTTGCATTTTCTAAGTCTTCTTCAAACATAACTTGTTGCTCATATATGCCAGCATAAGGGCTACTTACAACATTTTCTTCTAACGGAGTTAAATTTTCTTTCCCTGTATTTTGTTTGAATTGTAGTTTCCTTTTCAATATTTCATTTTCTTTATTTGCTAATTCCACTTTTCTTTTTAATTCTTCAAGCTCCTTTTTTTCTTCTTCTGATGGCTCTTTTTTGTTTTCTTCTTTTTTATGTTGATTAATATCAATTATTTTTTCTGTTTCTTTAACTTCTTCTTGTTCTTTTTCTCTTTTATTTTTATTTGCAATTAGCAAATCTTGAACAGTTGTAGTTTTTTTTGTTTTATTTTCTTCATTTGTTTTATTTTCTTGAAATAAAGATAAATCTAATGGGCTTTTATAATTTTCTTGTAATTTTAATATTTTATCTTTATTTTTTGAATAATAACTATTATATATTTTTTTAGTTGTTGTATCTCCATAAACTTTTACATAATCTAATGAGTTTTTTCCTTCTTGATCTTTATAAAAAGGATTTATTCCATTATCTAATATAAATATTACAGCATTATGTTTGTTATTTTTTATTGCATAAACTAATGGAGTTTCATTTTTTTCATTAGTTATTTGCATGTTAATATATTTTTTATGTTTCATGAAGGCTTCTAAAGAAGCAGACTTTTCTTCTGATATTGCTTTATGTATAGGAGTGTTTCCATTTTCATCAAAATCTTTTAAAAAAATAGGATTTTCTTTTATTATGTTATCTATTTTTTTTATATCATTATTTTCAACTGCTTTGTGCAATTCGTTTTCTTCTCCAAAAACAATGTTTGAAAAAGATAAAAATAAGAATGTTAATATTATTTTTTTATTCATAAAATAATGCCTTTTTTTGATAATATAAATAAGATTAACATTTTTTAGTATATAATCAAGAATTAAGTTTTTTAAGTTTGATATTTTTAATAAAAAAAAGGCAACTTACGCTGCCTTTTAAATTTTAGATAGAATCTATTATTCTATAGTTTCTAATTCTATTGCTTTGTTATCACTTACTCCACCAAACAATGTTTCTTCCATTGTTTCACTAGTAGCAACAACGCTAAAAACTAAAACTCCTGCTAATAGGTAAATCATTGGTTTTGCGATACCATTTTGTTGCGGGTTATCAGCATATTTTTTAAGTTGTAATCCACCAGCAATCATTAAAGCAACACCAATTAATGCTGAAACTACGAATACTAACTTAGTACCTGTTGTACTAGCATCTACTAGACCTTGCATACTTTCTGATAAAGTTTGAGCTTGCGCCATTTGAAATGGTAACATTAAAGTTGTTGCTAATGCACCATAAAAAGCACTTTTAATTTTTGATTTTAACATTTTTATCTCCATATTTTTTTAGTTCCTTAATATTAAAATATCATGCAAAAAATAACTTTCAAGTATTTTAATGTTTTTTTTTTATATTTTAATGATCTTTTTTAAGTTATTGATACTTAATAATATATTTCTTTAAAACTTCTTTATCGGATTCAGAAAAATTATAAGGATGTCTTTTTATAATATTTTTAGCTTCTTCATTTTGCTTAGAAGCTGAGACTAATACAGCATATCCTTTTATAAAATCTTCACTTCCTTTTTTTGAGTTTTTTATAAGATATTCACCTAAAAACATTTTTCCATAAGGATTGTTTTTGTTAGCTGAACTTTCATAGAATTTCAAAGCTCCTTCTGGAGATTCTGACCTTTCTTCTATTATTTTACCAAGATATGCTTCTGCTAATGGTTCATCATTTTGTGCTGCTGATTTAAAATATTCGATTGCTTTTTTATAATTTGCTCTATTGTATTCTATAACGCCTAATCTGGAAATTGCTTTATAATTTCTTTCTTCAGCCGCAATTTCATAATAGTTAATTGCTTTACTAATATCTCTGTCTACTTTATTTTTAATTCCAAATTCATAGATCATTCCAAGTTTAAAAGCTGAATCAGAATTACCAGATTCTGCTTCTTCTATATAAGAATTAATGCTTTTTGCTAAAGATATGTTAGAAAATAGTATAATAAATACTGTTAATATAATTTTTTTCATTTTATAAATAATATGTTCTTTTATTTATATTAACAGTTTTATCTTTTATTTCAATTAATTAATATTTTTTCATTATTATTAATTTTTGAACTAATTTCCTTATTTATTAAAATATCTTCTTTTTTTATTAAACTTCTATATTGTTTAAAAGCAAGACATTTCATTAACCAATTATGCTTGTTATGTATAATGTTGTTTTTTAATGAATTAAAATTTTCTAATAATTTAAGATCTAATTCAATTTTATTATTAATGTGTAAATGAAGATCTATAAGTTGAAAATCTTTATCTTCTCTTACAAAATTATATATTTTTTTAGTTAAATCTAATTCTAGACGTTTAAAAAATAAAAACAGATCAATACTACAATCTTTTTTACCAAGTGCTAAATAATCTTGTTCAGCACATATAACATTTAGTAAATCTTCTTGTTTTTGAAATGCTTCGGTGAATGAGAAACCTTCATTCAAAAGTTTTATAACTTCATTAAGTGGTATTTTCATAGCTAGACTATAAAAATTTTCACCTACTTCCATGTTTTTTTCTATTTCATCCATGAGTTTCATATTTTTATTCATATAAACTCCTGCTGTGGATTAATAATCAAATTATCACATAAATAATAAAAATCAACAATTGACTTTTTTATGTAAAATTGTTACAATTCAATTATTTATAATATCAAGGGGATTATATGCATAAAAAGTTAATACAAAATAACTCTGAAATTGAAGTAATTTTTTCTCTTAAAACAGAAGATGGATTTTTAATTTTTGGCGAAGAAGAAGGTAAAAGATTAAAATTAAAATTAGACAATGAATCTCCTTTATTTGATTTATTTAAATGTTTGATAGGTAAAGAAGAAGGATATAACGGAAAGTTTAAAATAAATAAAATACAATTTGACAATAATTGTGAAAATCTCTCAATAGAAAGTCTTCCTTCTTATATTTCTTTTGAAAAAAATAAAATAATTCAAATAGGTAGCGGATTAAAAAAGTTTGGATTTATAAAAGATGTTGAAAAAAATAATTTAATAATTGAAGTTAATAAACCTTTTAGAAACATAACTTCTATTTTAAATGTTAAAATATTAAAGGTCGATTAAAATGAATATTATATCAATTTTAAGTATAATAACTTGTATATTAATAATTTTAATTGTAATAACACAAGTTAGTAAAGATTCTTCAGGATTATCAGGTTTAATGGGGAACTCTTCAAGTAGTACAAAAAATGAAAAATTAGATAAACCTACAAAATATATGTTATTTTTTATATTATTTTTTATTGGTATATCTTTTTTTTCTTCCTATGAAAAAAGTTTAGAATATAGAAGTGTAGTTAAAGAAGAGGTTTCAAATAAAAATGAATAAAAGTATAATAAAAAAAATATTAGTTGTATTGTTTGGTGTTGCATTATTTAGGATAGGTTCTCATGTACCAGTTCCCGGCATAGATCCATATGCTTTAGAATTATTGTTTAATAATTATAAAGGAACAATGTTAGATATGTTTAACACTTTTTCTGGTGGTTCTTTAAAAAGATTATCAATTTTTGCTATTGGCATCATGCCTTATATAACCGCTTCAATTGTAATGTTTATAGCAGGTTTTTTTGTAAAATATATAAAAGAGTTAAAAGAAAGCGGTGCAAGTGGTCAAATAAAGATAAACAGATTAACAAGATATTTAACTTTGTTTATAGCATTCTTTCAAGCTCTAGGTTTAACTTCTACATTAATGAAAGAAAGCGTTAATGGATTACCAATTGTACCTATTGCTGATTTTCAATTTCAATTACTTGCTATTTTAACTCTTGTCGCAGGAACAATGAGCGTTGTTTGGATTTGTGATAAAATAACTGAATATGGTATAGGTAGTGGTAGCTCTATAATCATATACACTGGAATTATTTCAGGAATTCCACAAGCATTAACTGGAACTTTTGAATTAAAAAGCACTGAACAAATAACTAACTTAACGCTTATAGTTATAGGTGTAATTATTTTTGCTTCTATATTATTTGTTACATTAGTAGAAAAATCTCAAAAAAGAATAAAAATAATTAATAGTAGAAATAAAAATCAATCTTTACATCAAATGAACGATTATCTTCCTTTAAAAGTTAATATGGCAGGTGTTATGCCTTCAGTAATAGCTTCTTCAATAATAGTTATACCATTAACAATAACTCAGTTTTTTGCCTTTTCTGATTTAGATATATTAGCTTCTTTAAATAAGTTTTTAGCTCATGGTTCTATTGGTTATTTTATAATTTATGGAATATTAATATTTTTCTTTGCATTCTTTTTTAATAGTTTACAAAACAATCCAAAAGATATAGCAAAAAGATTAAGCGATAACGGTGTATTTATTGAAGGATTTAGACCGGGTGCTTCAACAGAAAAAATACTTAAAAAAGTAATGAATAGATTAACAGTTATAGGGTCAACATATCTTTTAATAATTTGTTTATTACCAGAATTTTTAGTGCTATATTGGAATGTACCTTTTTATTTTGGTGGAACATCTTTATTAATCATGGTTACTGCTGCATTAGAATGGCAAAATCAAATATCTTCACAAATGAAAAATGTACATTATAATGAAATAGAGAATAAAATTAAAAAGGCTTTTAAATAATGTATATACATGAAGAAGATAATGGAAAAAATAAATATTTTATTATGGCACTTGTTTTTCATGTTGCCTTAATAACAGGTATAATATTTTTTAAAAATAACAATAAAAATGAAGAAATACCGCCTGAATCTTCAACTGCTTCTGCTGAGTTATCACAAGAAAATGTAGATAATTCAGTTGTTGATGAAGAATTATTAGAAAAAAATCCTGAAGAAGAAGTTAATCTTGATAGTAAGAAATTAACTGCTAATGCAGTATCAAGTAAAGAAGTAAATGAAGCTATTGATAAATATCATGAAAAAATAAATAAAGAAAAACAAGAAAGAATTGAAGAACAAAAGAGAATAGAGCAAGAAAAAATTGCTGAACAAAAAAGAATTGAAGACGAAAAATTAGCATTGATAAAAAAAGAAAAAGAAATTAAAGAACAGAAAAACAAAGAACTTCAAGAAAAAATAAATAGAGAAAAACAAGAAAAAGAAAATGCTATCAAAAAACAAAAAGAATTAGAGAATAAAAAGAAAAAAGAATTAGAAGATAAGAAAAAGAAAGAATTAGCTGAAAAAAATAAGAAGTTAGAGCTAGAGAAAATAAAAAAAGCAGAAGCAGAAAGAAAAAGAAAATCAGCAGAAGCTATAAAAAAAGCAGAAATTGATAGACAAAAAGCTGCTCAAGCAAAAAGAAATAGTATAAATAATAGAGGATATAATAGTACACAAAAATCTTTATCTAATAATGAAAAATTAGGAATGTTAAAATTATATAGAGATCAAGTTTACAATAAAGTATATTCTAATTGGATAAGACCAAGCTATTCAAAACGTGGTTGGGAATGTAAAGTTCATGTAACACAATCAAATCGTGGAGAAGTAAAATCTGTAAAAATAGTTAGATGTCAAGGCGATAAATCATTCCAAGATTCAGTTAAAAAAGCTATTTTTAAATCTTCGCCACTACCTTTACCAAAACATCCTTCATTGTTTAATAGCACTATTGAAATTACATTTAAAGTAACTTAAAAAACTATCTTCGGATAGTTTTTATTTTATACACTATTAAAATACTTTTATAAATTACTTGAAATGTTTTTAAATTATTGTTAATTTAATTATATTAGGACAAATTTACAGGGATAAATAATGAAGTTAAAAAATTTTTCAATAGCAGCAATAAGCATGTTGTCTTTAGCAATATCTAACATAGTTTTTGCTGAAGAATTAGATGAAGCAAATAATTTTTTCAAATCATTTAAAAATGAAGAAAAACAAAAAATTGAAGATCCATTAGATTCTCTAGAACAAGATTTAGCAAATTTAGAAAACACAATAAATTCAGATAACAATCCAGATGTATTAATTAATAAAATACAAGAGAATGGAAAAATAAAAGTCAAGAAAGAAGAAATAGATGATCAAGCGTCACAGGATGTAGTATTTTTAAGAAACATACCTGAAGGTACTAGAATTACAATGAATAAAGAATTTATTATTCTGCCACAAAATAAGTTTATTATATTTCATAATGGTAAAAGAGTTATAGAAAGCCCTATAAAATCAAATCCTACAACAGCATTTTGCTTTATAGAATTAAAACCTTCTGGAAAAGCCAGAGTTATAAAAGAAGGTAAACAATTTACTGTAACTAAAAATGTAACAGAAAATAATGTATTAGTTAACAAAGATAATCCAGATGAAAAACTTAAAATGTATCAAACTAAATTAATTGTAGATAATGAAAATATAAAATGGATCTCTTGTTACTCTTCAGTTAAAGTTCAGGATTCTGATCAATTAAAGCCATTGACAGTTAAAGATTTAAGGGTACATTCAGATACTTCATTTAAATTAGAGTTTCCAGCATACGAAGAAATATAAAATAAAATTATATGACTAATATAAAAGAACAAGATCTTATCAATAATAAAAATTCTGAATGGCTTGATATAAGTAATAATAAATCTTATGTGTTTAATAAAAACAATATAGGATTTATTAAAAATTCAGATGAATCTATTGAGATAAAATGGTCTATAATGTATAAAAATGAAAAAACATTATTAAGAATAACATTAAATGGAAATGTTTATTATTATATATTAGAATCAAAAGAAAATGAAAATTCTTTAATTGCTACATTAAAAACTAAAAATGGTAGCAAAGAAACAAAATTAGTTAAAAGAGATATAATTAAAGATATCGAAAAAGATAAAGATATAAATATAAAAGAAAGCTATACTTTAAAAGATTTAGACAATAATGATAAAATATTTATAGGATTTTTATTTAGTATAATCTTTATATTTTTATTAATATTAATAAGTATAACTGAAATATTAGGTTCTATGTCATTTTTTGTAAAATTAATTATTAGTATATTATCTTCTTTAGGTATAGTTTATTATTTAAAAGATATTTTTATATTTATCTCAAAAAAATATAAAAATGAAATAGAAGAAATCATAAACAACGCAAATGAAAAAATTAAAAATATTAAAAAATAATTAATTTATAAAAATAAGTTAAGAAATAATCTAACCCAAAAACATAACTACCTAAAATTAAAGCAAAAACTAAAACAATCAAATATGATTTTTTTAATTCTTCATTAGTAGGAAAGTAAAGCGTTTTCAAATCATTTTTTATTAAGCCAAGATATTTAAAAATATTTTTCATATATAATCCTTTTTTATTTAAATATTTTATTTTATTTAAAAAAAAAATCAATAATACTCTTTCATTTTTTTTATTTTTAAGTTATTATAAAATTAAGCTTTAAATAAGCCCCTTAAGGAGATATATATATGAAGACAAAAGGTAGAAGTAGAGTAGATAAAGAATTAAAAATCTTCGAAGAAAATCAAAAAGAAAGAGGAAGAGCGGAACAATCAGAAAAAATTGTTTTTACTGCAAAAGATTTAATTAATATAGTTCCTAAGACTGAAAATCAGAAAAAATTCTTTAACTCTTATCCTGATTCTTACAAGGAAAATACTAGCAATTCTGAAGTAGAAGAAAGATATAAGAATTTCCTTTTATTAGGTTCTGCTGGAACAGGTAAAACTTTTATTGCATTAGCAAATGCATTACAAGAAGTAATATCTCAAAAAAGTAAAGAAAAAATAGTTATAATTAGAAGCGTGGTAGAAACTAGACCAAGAGGTTTCTTACCGGGCAGTGAAGAAGATAAAGAAAAGCCTTTTGAATTGCCATATATTGGAATATGCGATGAACTAATAAATTATCAGTGGAGAAATTATGAACGCTTGAAAAAAGTAGGAATCATAGAATTTGAAACTACTAGTAATTTAAGAGGTACAACAATGAATGATTCTATAATCATAGTTGATGAATGTCAAAATATGAACTTCCATGAGCTAGATACTGTAGCTACAAGAGTAGGTAAAAACAGTAGAATTATATTCTGTGGTGATTATGCTCAAACAGATTTACTACATAATAAAAATGATACTTCTGGATTACCTGAGTTTTTAAATATTGTTAAAAACATGAAATCTTTTGAATTAGTAGAGTTCACAGAAGATGACATTGTTCGTTCTGGATTCGTTAAGGAATACATAAAAGCAAAAAACAGAATAGAAAGGGCTAAAAACTCTAAAGAAAACAAATAAAAAAAGTGGCATAAGCCACTTTTTTATTGCACTTAATTTACTAAATCAATTCCATACTTCTCTTGCTTCAAGTATTAATTTTTTAGCATGATTAGTTTCAATATCTACAAGATCCATTAATTCGTCTGTTGATAAATCTGCTAAATCTTCTCTATTGTTTATACCTTTATTAGTTAATTCATCCATTATTTGAATAGTGATATTTTTTAATTTTGATAAATCATTTAACTTATAAATATCAATAACCTTAAAAGCTACTTCTTTAAGCTCTTTTACTAAATCTTCATCAAATCCGTCTATAGATAAAAGTTCAGATTCTGGAGAATAAGCAATTGCTTCTATACTATCAAAACCTTCAGAAACTAATACTTCGGCTAATTCTTCGTCAACATTTAGTTTATCCATTAAATCAGAAATGAGTTTACCATCTTTTTCAGCAATTTCTTCTTCAAAGTTAGATTCACTTTTAATTATAACTTCAGAATCTAAAATTTTACTTGCTAATTTTTCATATATAGAAATAGATTTCTCATATTTACTATAATCTGAATCTTTTATAGCAAAATAACTTTTATTAGATCTTTCTTCTAGAACAACTTTAACAACATCAATAGGATTCATTATATTATTTATATATTGACCATAATCCTTATCATAGTTAACAAAATCAACTTGTTCACCATTAAGAGAAGCAATAACTTCTTTTACTCTAATACCTTTAGGACCAATACACTCTCTCAAAGGATCAACATGTGCGATTAAACCCTTTACAACTATCTTAGTTCTCTTACCCGGAATTCTAGCTATTTTGAAAATTTCAATATTTTCATCACCTATTGCTGGAATTTCTTGGGTAACTACTGCTCTAACATACTTTTCAGAATTTCTACTAAAAATTAAACTTTGATTTTTACCTGTTTCAATTCCTTCTAATACAACTCTAACCTTTGAACCCGGCTTTAAAAAATAACCATTAGCGTCTGAAAGAGAAATCTTACCTTCTGTTTCGTCATTTAAAACTAAAATAGCAGTATCTTTTAGAACTTTCTTAACAGTTGCTGTAAACAAAGTACCTATTAAAGAAGAATAATGTTCTTCAGAAGTTTTTCTCTCTGCTATTTTAAAATTTTGCTTAATAACTTGTTTAAAAACTTGTGCATTAACTCTACTTAAAGTTTTAACTTCAAGTTCTGTTTCCAAAGTATCTCCGATAACTACTTTAGAATTTATTTTTTTTGCTTCACTAAGTTTGATTTGATTTTCATCTTCATAATCTACATCTGCAACTACTTCTTGTAATTTAAAAGCCTTTATACTTCCATTAGCTCTATCAATGAAAGCTTTAATGTTAAATTTTCCAAAATCCTTCTTCAAAGACACACTTAATGAATCTTCTAAAGATTTAAAAATTAACTCTTTATCAACTTGTTTTTCATTTGATATTAATGTAACTAGGGATACAATTTCTTTACCATTCATACTCATTTTATAATCCTCCATTAAAAAATAACCCACTACAGGTAGTGGGGAATTATTATCAAGTAGTATAAATCATTTTTTTAATTATTTCAATAGACTATTAAAAAAAATATGATACAATTAAATAAAACAGGTCTATATTTATGTACAAATTTAATGATGAAAGGGTTAATGATTTATTAAAGACATCTAATTCTTATAAGTTTAGTAAAAATGCAGAAGAACCCAAAGATCCTAAAGATAAAATAATTAGAGCATTTTTTATTGACGCAAACACTTTAAAAACATTAAAAAAGAACCCAAATGAAACAATTGTTTTTAATAAAAACAAAGAAATCAAACTTGAGTTAGGAAATTATTTAACTAGTAATGGTAAAATAATAAAAAAAGAAGTTTTTGATAAAGTTTATAAAGAAACTAGTTATTTTATAAAACAATTTTTAATTGAAAAATCTAAATCTACAGAAAATATTGTTGATATTTTAGATAAGCTACAAAGTAGAAAAAGACACAAACCTTCTAATAAGATATAAAAAAACAAACTTCGAGTTTGTTTTTTATTGAATTTAATTATTGACTCACTAAAAAATCCAAATAATCTCGTGCAATTAATTTTGACAACTCTTCGTAATTAGAAAACTTATCATCAATTTTCATATTTAAATAAAAAGCACAAATTCTTTCAGTTAAAGTTTTAATATCTTTTATACCTTCAATAACATATAATAATTCAGAAGCTTCTTCTTGATATTTATATTCTTCTTTATTTTTATCCCACAAATAGTTAGAGATTATTTTAGCTAACTTGTCACTTTTAATTTCATAATTTGATATAACTTTCATTTTTTTCTCCATTTATCAATAAAATTTAAATATAATTTAATACATATTTAAACAATGTCAAATTTTAATATTGTTTCTTATTTTTTATAATATATAATGAATTTATATTTATATTTCAAGGAGGATTCTTATGAATGAAATATGCTGTGACTACTGTGGTTGTTCAATAAAAGATCTTAAAAAAGACGATATACCTTTTAAAAAGGGAATGAAAGAAAATTCTCTAATATGCTATAACTGTGTAAATAGTTTAGACGAAATAATAGAAGAAGAGTTAGATGAAGAACTAAATGGTGAGGAAGAAGATATTAATTTTGAATTTAATAAAACTCCTTTAGAAATAGTTAAAGAATTAGATAGGTTCGTAGTAGGTCAAGATAAAGCGAAAAGAACAATTGCTTTAGCAGCTTATCAACATTATAAAAGAATAAATGATAAAGATACTGAATTAGATAAAAATAATGTTATGTTGATAGGTCCTACTGGTTCTGGTAAAACATTAATTGTTAAACAATTAGCAAAATTATTAAATGTTCCTTTTTACATAGCTAGAGCAAATTCAATAACTGAAGCAGGTTATATAGGTGAAGACGTTGATAGTATAATTGAAGGATTGTTAGAAAAATGTAATGGAGATAGAAAAAAAGCAGAATTAGGAATAGTTTTTATTGATGAAATAGATAAAATAAGAAAATCTCCAGATAGCAGTATAGCTAAAGATGTTTCAGGTTTAGGAACTCAAAACTCTTTATTAACAATATTAGAAGATGAAGATGTAATTGCGTATAAAAGAAATGAATTTAAAAAACCAGTTAAAGTAAACACTAGAAACATATTATTCATAGCTTCAGGTGCTTTTTCTGGAATAAATGATATTGTAAATAAGAGACTTAATAAATCAAATAATAAAATAGGAATACTATCTCAAAACATTAAATTAGAAGAAGACCAAGATTTAAATATGGATGATGTGACAAATGAAGACATTATAAATTTCGGATTTGTACCAGAATTTGTAGGTAGATTTCCAGTAATAACTAGTTTAAATGGTTTAAAAATAAAAGATTTAATAAAAGTAATAAAAGAACCAGAGAACTCAATATTAAATCAATATATTAAAATCTTTGAAAAAGAAAATGTAAAACTTATAGTAACTGATGAAGCAATTGAAGAAATTGCTAAAGAAGCAATAAAGAAAAAAACAGGAGCTAGAGGTATAAAATCAGACTTTCATAAAATTTTTGAAAATGCTTTATTTTCTGTTTGTTCGAACGAAAACAAATCTGTATCTTGCATATTAGATAAAGAAACTTATTTAAAAGATAAAATTGCAAGAATAGAAATTATAAAAAAAGATATAGATAAAATCAAATCTGCAAGAAAATAAAAAAAGACCATAAGGTCTTTTTTATTTAAGTTTTCTAAACTCTTCTATACATAAAGGCTTGCTAAAGTAATATCCTTGAATATAATCACAATCTATATTTTTTAATATTTCATATTGACTCAAAGTTTCAACTCCTTCAGCAACTACATCACAATTCAAATTATGTGATAAACTAATTATTGTTTTTACAATTGCTAAATCTTTTTCATTACTCTCCATATTATTTACAAAAGTTCTATCTATTTTTATGGTATTTGCTGGTATTAACTTTAAGTAAGATAAAGATGAATATCCTGTCCCAAAATCATCTATAGATATTCTAACACCTAAATTTTTTAAATCTTGTAATGTTTTTATTCCATATTCAACATTTTCCATAACTAAACTTTCTGTTATTTCTAATTCTATATTAGAATGTGGAATGTCATAGCATTCAATTATATTTTTTATTTCGTTAAATAAGTCTTCTTCTTTAAATTGTTTTGTTGAAACGTTAACAGCAATTTTAATATCTCTTCCATTTGATCTCCAATATTCAATTTCTTCACAAGCAGATTTCAATACAAATTTTCCAATATCTCCTATTATACCAATATCTTCTGCAACTTTAATAAACTGCATTGGTGGTATTAATTTATTTCTTTTTACATTAAACCATCTAACTAATGCTTCTGCACCTATTATTTCGCCATTTAATGCTGAATATTTTGGTTGATAGTGTACAACTAACTCATTATTAGGAATGGCTTCTCTTAACTCGTTCTCCATTTCTAAATCAGCAATATTTTTAGATTCCATTTCGTTTTTATAAATATTAAACTGATTTCCACCATTCTTTTTAGAATAAGTCATTGCAATTTGTGATTTTTTAAGAATATCTTCTGCTTCTTCTTCTTTTTCTGATATATAACCACCAATACTAACGGATATATTTACTATTTGACTATTGCTTAAAATATATTTTTCATTAGTTAATAATTTTATATAATTTAATATTTCTTGCAATTCTTCATCATTTTTTAATTTTAATAATATAGAAAATTCGTCTCCATTTATTCTTGAAACTATATCATTGTTTTTCAATATTTTTTTTAATTTATGTGAAAATAATACTATTATTTCATCTCCTAGTTGATAACCTAAACTTTGATTAATATTTTTAAATCTGTCTATTCCTAAAGTGGCACAAAAAAATAAATTATCTTTGTTTTTATTTACAATAACTTCTTTCATTTTTTCTCTATAAGTAATTGCATTCATTAATCCAGTTAATTTATCTAACCTAACAATATCTTCTATTTTTTCTTCAAATTCTCTATTAGCTAAAAACCATTTAATACTAAAAAAGACGAAGCAAAAAAGCAATCCAGAACCACCTATTAATAATCCTGCTCCAAATTCTTTTGAACCATAGAATAAGTTAACTGTTCCTGAAATAATTAAAGTAAACATAAATAAAAAGAAAAATACTAAAAATATTATTAAATCTTTATTAAATTTTCCTTCTTTTAGAAATAATTTTAAGCTGTCCATAAAATTTTAAAATAGTTGCTAATAACATTATAATATCATTTACAACAAAATTTCAATACTATAATAATATTTTTTTAATAAATTATGGTTTTTTTCAAAAAAAAAGGAACTATAAAGGTTCCTTTTTTTAGATTAATTTAAAATTTAAAAATATTTTAAGCTGTTTCTTTTGAGACATCATTAAAGTTTATTTCAACTTCTGTTTGTCTACCAAACAACATTACACCTACAGTAAGAATCGCTCTTTCATAATTAACTTTTTTAATAAAACCTTCTGTATCTGCAAGCGGACCTGAAACAATTTTAACTTTTTCTTGTTCTTCGAATTTTAATTTTTGTTCTGGAATTGCTTCTGAGTCTTCATCTAATCTTACAATTACCTGATTAATATCTTTTGAACTCATAGGTTTTGGAAGACTTTCTGGTTTACCTTCAACGAATCTTGAAACCTTGCTAGACTCTCTTACAGCCATCATTACGTCTTCGTCCATATTTGCAAGAATAAAAATATAACCGGGATAACTTCTCTTTTTAGATATTTTTTTAGCACCATTTTTCACTTCAATAACTTTCTTTTCTGGCACTAAAATCATTCCAAATTTATCATTTAAATGTCTTACTTTTGCTTGTTCTAATATATTACGTTTAGCTGCTTCTTCTGACTTAGCCGCAGTTTGAACAATAAACCATCTCATTTCTGGATTTTTTTCAATAGCAATTTGAACGTCTTTCTTTGTATCTACTATAATTTCTTTACTCATATCAAAATACTCCTTTTTTTTCATTTAAAGGAATTATATATATTTTTTAATGATTGTCAAATTTTTATTGATTTAAAAAGAAAAAAAGTATAAAATTATATTAAATAGGAGTCCATATGAGTTTATATATTTACATTATAGAATGTACTAGAAAAAATGAAATTTTACACAAAATTGGTGTAACTAGTGATTTAGAAAAAAGATTGAAAAATATAAAAACAGGAAATCCAGATCCTGTTTGTTATGCTTATACAGAAGAAAGATCTGATGCTTATAATCTAGAAAAATGGTTACATTCTCAATTTTCAAATAAAAGACTTGAAGGTGAATGGTTTAAAGAACTATCAACTATAGAAATAAGAAAAAAAATATTTCAATATAACAATTTTGATTTTTAAAATTCCAGAAAAGAGATGTTACATACTTAGATGATCTTTTTATTTTTAGATGATCTTATATGTATTAAAGAATAAGGTTAAAAAAACATGGTTATATAAGATGGTTAAAGAGATGGTTATACTTTTTTACAGCCATTGATTTTATTGACTTTGAGGGGTGTCACTGCTTGTGGATCGTAACAAAAGTGCGTGCGGATCGTAACAAAAGTGCGTGTGGATCGTAACAAAAGTGCGTGTGGATCGTAACTCACTATGATTCATCAATGTTTCAAGGCATTAAAAAATGTTTTCATTTGTAAACAATATTTTTTTTAATATAACTCTCTATTCTATTATTTCTTACAATCCCTTTATTTTCTATAATTTATTGTTCTTTTATTGAAACTGAAATTCAATCGTAAGTCTTAAAATTATTTTTTTTACAGTTATCTTCCAAGAGCCTTTATTTACAAGGGTTTCTATTGTTTTTTGTGTTTTTATTTGACAAAGTTGTTTTCATTTGTATACTAATGAATACAATTGTAAACATGAAGGAGATTATAATGAGTAAAACAAAAGTAATGAGTTCAAGAATAGATACTGAAATTGCAGATCACTTTATTAATACTTGTGAGAAGTTAAAGATAAGACCTGCAACTGTTATGCAAGAATTATTAAAAGATTTTGTAGTTAGAAATATAAATAAAGAAGCTCACGAAAGCGTAGAAATTTTAGCACCTAAAATTAAGGACGATGATTAATACTTGACGTTTTTTTTATGTGTGATATTTTTTTAATACTTTGAGGTGTATATGAGCGGATTATTTGATGGAATTATAAAAAAAGAAAAAAAGAAAATAGATTTATTTGCTAAACTTGATGAAACAAGTAAAGAAGAAAAACCTTTATTTGGAAATCTAATAAAAAAAGACTCTAATAATTATGTTTCAGAATTAGGTTCTGTTTCAGGAAAGGCTCTTGCTAAAAATAATGTAGCAATTCCATATTATTTTTCACAAACAGCAATATATGCCCCACGTTCAGTTTCAAACAGAGACGATAGGAATACTAATATACCTATTTGGAATCAAGGTAAAAATTCAGTTTCTTATCAAGGACCTGAATTAGATACAAAAATTGATTATAAACTTATGTCTATAGTTTTAAAAGCCAGAGATCAAATGCCAGCGGATAAACATTTAGTTAAATTAAAATACAAAGAGACAATGAAGGCTCTTGGATTAAATCCTCATCATCCAGATTCCAGAAAAAAATTTCATGCCTCAATAGAAAGACATTTATCTGGTAAATTGTTTTTTTCTGTAGATAATGAAAAAGAAGGTTTTTGGAAACCATTATTTGAAGCTGAAAAAACTGTTTTTAGTTACACAAAAAATGTTTTAATAATACAGTTAAGTGATATTGTTCCTAAGTTATTTAATCATGGAAGAAAAGAAACATTTTCAATTGAAGATATGTTATTAAGTTTTTCGATTAATGATTCTTATGCTTCAAAACTTTATTCTTATTATGAAAGTAATAAAGTACCATTTGCTATTAAAGTGAGTACTATATTAAAAATTTGTGATCATCCATTAGAAGATGATGAAAAACCAAGTAATAATAATAGAGCAACTGTAAAAAAGGCTTTAAATAAACTCGTAGAAATAGGTTTTTTAGAAAGTTGGAATTTTATAGAAGATAAGGATAAAAGAGATCCTATGGTGGTTGTTAAAAAAGTAGAGAGAGAAAATAGAGTAAATTTAGGAATTGAATTCAAAACTGATTTTCTTGATAATTAAATTTGAAATGTTAATATGTTTATAATATTTATGGAGATCGTATGAAAAAATTGTCATTAGTTATTGCTATAGCTTCAATTTTAAATTTTAGCTATGTTCAAGCAGAAGAAATTTCTGTAGAAAAAAGTAATTGGGATTTACTTGATTCGAAATATGCTAAAAAAGTTTCTAAAATTGATTTAATAGAAGCAACTGAGATAGAAAAGGAAAAGTATTCTTCCCCACAAGAATATTATATAGCAGGATTATTTTTTTATGGTGATAAAAATTACAAAAACTTACCAAAAGCAGCACAATTATTTGCCGCAGGTGTAAACAATGATTTTCAACCAGCAAAATACATGTTAGCTAGAATGTCAATTAAAAGTGAGACTAATTTATTAACTAAATTTGAAGCTAGAGAATTATTAGAAAGTATTAAAGGAGACTATTATTATGAAGAAAAGGCTTCTGAGTTATTAATTGAAAGTTATCTAAATGAAAGAGATTACAATAAAGCAATTAAACATTTATCAAAGTTAAAAAGTAAAGACTCATTATATAAAATAGCAAAAATATATGAGTATAAAGGAGATAAAGAGACTGCTAATTTAATATACAGAGAAGCAATTACTCAAGGATATACAGATGCTAAAATAGAATTGGCTAAAAGATATTTGAGTGAAGGTGGATTAAATACTAAAAAAGCAATATCTATGTTAGAAGAGGTTGCTAGTAAAGGTCAAGATCCTGATATTGTATCACAAGCTCAAACATTATTGGGAGATATTTACTTTTATGGAAACCAAGATATGTATGCAAATCATGAAAAAGGTGTTGACTGGTATAAAAAAGCTGCTAATAATAATTATCCTGAAGCTTTAATTAAGCTTCATAAGGTTTATTTAGAAAATGAGCCAAATAACAAATATAGATTAGGTAGCAATAAATTTTATATACATGATTTAGGTGTAAAAATAAGAAAAGAACTTTACGATGAAGAATAATAGGAGAAAATTATGAAAATTATGAAAAACGTATTTAAATTATTAGGTGCTTCAATATTAGCAATAAGCTTTACAAACTTTGCTTCCGCAGAAGAATATAAACATGCACAAAAAGTTAAAAATGAAGTTGAACAAAAAATAGATGGTAAAATCTTAGTGCAACAATTTTTATGGCATAAATGTATTCATTGTTATAAATTAGATCCATTAGTTGATAAATGGTCTGAAACTAAACCAAGTTTTATAGAATTTGAAAGAGTTCCTGTAGTTTGGTCTGATAATCATAAAAATGATGCTTATTTTTATAATTATGCAAAAACTTTAAGAAAAACAAATAAAATTACTGATAAAGATTTAACTTTAATAAACGCAAATTTATTTAAATTAACTTTTGAAGAAGAAAAAGAATTAACTGCTGAAAATGTATATCCTTTATTTAAAGATTATGGTATTTCTTCTGCTGAAGAATTAGATAAGCTCGTTAAATCATTTGTTGCTTCTGGTGAAAATATGAAAAGTGTTAATTTAACTAATCAGTATGGAATACAGGGAGTACCAGTTTTCGTAGTAAATGGAAAATATATAGTAGGGTTCCAAACACTAAAAGGTGTTGAAGTAAATCCAGAGAACCTTTTTAAAGCAATAGAAGAAGTAGCAAAAGGTGAATTAGTTAAAAAATAAAAATTTTACATTTAAAAAAAATTGTATAATATAAAAAGACCGTGAGGTCTTTTTATGTTTTATGGATTAATTAGAATGAAAAAAATAACACAATATATTACAATTGCTATATCTCTTGCTTCAATAACTTCTAGCACGAATGCTGAAAGTTATAAAATAAATAATGAAAATTCAGCTATAAGAAATGAATTAGTTAAAAATTTCATAAATGAATTTTCAAAAGAAAATATATATACAAAAAAAGAGTTAAATAGTATATTTAGTAATACAGAAATCAGAAAAAAGAAAATTATAAAAGCTCAAAATAATCAAGCAGAAAAAACTTTAACTTGGAAAGAATATAAAAATATTGTTGTAACAAAAACAAGAATTAATGCTGGAAAAGTATTTTTATATAAATATTCAAATTTATTAGACTCAGTTGAAAAACAGTTTAAAGTGGATAAAGAAGTTATTACTGCAATTTTAGGAGTTGAAACTAATTATGGTTTTAAAAAAGGTGATTACAAGGCTATTGATTCTTTAACCACTTTATCTTTTGAATATTATCCTCGAGGAAAATTTTTCAAGAATGAATTAAAAGAATTTTTAAAATATTCTAAAAAGAACAATATAAATCCATTAAGTGTAAAAAGTTCTTGGGCTGGAGCTATAGGGTATCCACAATTTATTCCAAGTAGTATTAATAGTTATGGAATAGATTATGATAAAGATGGAAAAGTAGATTTAGTGAATTCAGTTGAAGATTCGGTTGCAAGTGTTGCTAACTATTTAAATAAAAATGGATTTTCATTTAATAAATTTTACTATAATAAAATAAAAATTAAAGATAATATAAAAATTTCTTCTGGTTTAAAACTTGATAAAGATTGCTCTATTGTTAAATTAGAAAATAAATATTGTAATGACAAATTTAAAATATTTAAATTAGATAATCAAACTTATATTGGAAGTAAAAATTTTTATTCAATTACTATGTATAATAGAAGTAATTTATATGCAGCAGCAGTTTTAGAGATAGCAAGAAACCTTAAGAATTAAGGTTTCTTTGCTGGTCTATTTTTTTTTTGAAGATTTAAATTAGGCACTAACTTTTTTACATATTTCTCTACTAATTCTAAAGCTTCTTCTTCTTTTCCTGTATCTTTTAATGAGTAATATTTTTTTAATATATCGTTTACATCATCTTTTAATTCTTTTTCATTATTACTTACCTTAGTAGGCAATATGTCAGGATACATATCATAAACTTTAATTCCTAAATGTTCTGATATACTATTTAATGTTTTTCTGTATGCAAGTCCTGCTTTATCATTATCTAAACCAAACATTAAAGTTGTACTTCCAAAATTTTTCATCATTTTAGAATATATTTCATTTTTAACGTCTTGATTAATTTTTAAGAATTCTTCTTTTTCATTTAACTTATAGGTTTTATATCTATTATTTTCATTATCAAATTCAAAAACTATTTTATTCAATTTAAAGAACTCTTCAAAAGAACTTTCATCTAAAAATACCGATTTCTTTTTATCAAATGAATCATATGATATATAATCTTCTCTTTGTTTTTTATTGATAATTTTTATATCTGTTCCTAGTATTTTATTTGCATTTGGAATTTTCTTTAAAATTTCTTTTGATTTTTCATTTTCAGTATGAACATAATAATAATCATTGTTAGAAAAACTATTATTATAATTCTCTATTGTTGCAGATGATAATTTTTCTTTTTCAGTTTTAAATTTTACACCAAAAACTTCCCCGTAAGGTCTATATTTTTCATTTATTTCTATAGAGAATCCCGCATTTATAGCTAAATAATTATTTAAATTATTACATCCTTGTAAAGAAATATAATTTATATTATCAGCGTCTAATCCTGCTATAGAAAATAATTCATATGCAGAACAAGCGTCAATAACAGCTTCTGCTATAAATGTACCTATAGGATTATTTGTTTTTGATTTTAATTTAAAACTATTTCCTTTTACTGGATGTGTATTTCTTTTATCTAATTTTTTTTCTTTTTTACCTAAATCATTAACTTTATCATATAAAGCTAATTTTTCAGCACCAGTTTCATTCATATCTTTATCAGTTAATTTAAAGAAAAACTGATTATGGTAATATTTAAGTTCAGAATCGTCTTTTCCTAATGAGTTAATTAATACTGAACCACCGTATAATAAATCTTCATTTACTAATCTATTAACTAATTTAGGAGATAATCTTCTTATGTTTATTAAGTGATCTTTTATAATATCTATTTTTGAATTATTTTTAAAAGGTAATCTTGAAAAATTAACCACTTTTATAGATTCAACACTTCCTATTTTATTTGCTAAATCGTGGTCATTTGCAAGATAACTTGGATCTACTTGTGGATAAATTTCATTTAATATAAAATTAACTGCTCTTTCATATCTCTTTTGATAATTTTTATCTCCATACAAAGGAGTTTCAAACAAACCATGATTTCCTAAAAATTGTATTAAACCTATTGAACCTTTACCATAACCTTTAGATTGGAATTTAACATCATTGAAAATACCATTTATTCCAGAATATAAATTAGCATTACTGGAAAAAAGGTGACTTTTTGTTTTTACAGATGTTTTAAACTCTCTACCTTCAGGATCGTCAGTTATTTTATAACTCCAAAATTCTTCTCCAGAAGTGTTTGGTGTTTTACCTAAAACAATTATTTTTCCTATTTTTTCTAATGTTTCTAAAACTATTACTGGTTTTATTTCGTTACACTTATCTCTTTCACTTACATTTTGTACTAAATTATTATTTGAATTTGTATATTCTTTTTTAACGTAAGTGTATTCTGGATTAAACCATTTATATTCAACATTAAGTTCATTTTTAAAAAATTCAACCATTTGGTTTAAAGTATCATTTTTTTTCTTTTCTGTATTTATAAATTTTTTTAATACATTTGAAAACTCTTTTTTCAATTGAATATATTCATTTTTTTCTTTAGTTTCAAATTGCATTATTAAAGGACTTTCTTTTTTTATTTCTTTGTTTTCATCTATTTTATGTATAAATGTAAAAAAAGATCCCTTATCAAAGAATGTAGTATATTGAAAATTCTGTCCTTCTACAGAAAAATTTATTAGTTCATTAGGACTTCTTACTTTTCTTTCTTCTTTCATTTTTTTCCCCTATTTATTAGATTATAACATATTTTTTTTTATTTTAAATATAGACTTATTAAAACTTTTATTGTATGCTGATTTTTGATATTTTATAATTTTGTTTTAAAAGGGAATAATTTATGCTTAAAAATAAGTTTTTTTTGGGAGCTTTTTTACTATTACTTTCAATAAGTAATAATACATTTGCAAATGACACTGCTTTATCTAAAATAAATTCTAAGTCTTATATACTAATTGATCAAGAAACAGGTCAAGTACTTAAATCTTTAGAAAGTTCAAAAAGATTAGCACCAGCAAGTTTAACAAAAGTTATGACAGCTTATGTAGTTTTTGATAAACTTAAAAATGGAAATTTAAAGTTAGAAGATGAAACTATAGTAAGTAAGAAAGCTTGGAAAACTGGTGGTTCTAAGACTTTTATTGAAGTTGGTAAAAGTGTAAAAATAGAAGATTTAATAAAAGGCATGATTATTCAATCAGGAAATGATGCAGCAACAGCTTTAGCAGAACATATAAGTGGATCAGAAGAATCTTTTGCAATAGAAATGAATGACTATGCAAAAAAAATAGGAATGGAAAATAGTAACTTCCTTAATGTGACTGGTTTACCTATGGAAAATCATTATTCCACTGCTGAAGATTTAGGAATATTAGCAAGAAGAATGATTTTAGATTTTCCTGAATATTACAAATATTATAGCATGAAAAGTTTTACATATAATAATATATTTCAAAATACAAGAAATAGATTACTCTTTTCAGATAAAGAAGTCGATGGTATGAAAACTGGATTTACAGATAAAGCTGGTTATTGTTATATATCTTCTTCTGTTAGAAATGGTAAAAGATTAGTTACAGTTGTTCTAGGTGCCGATAAACCACAACTTAGATTTGATGATGCCAAAATTTTATTTAATTATGGTTTCAATAACTTTGATACACATAGAGTTATTGTTAAAAATAAAATTATAGAACAGTTAAACACAAATGTTTTAAAAGGTGAAAAAAATATTGTACGAGTTGGAGCAGCAGAAGATGTATTATTTGTTTCCGAACGTTCAAAAAAAGAAGATATCGACATTGATGTTAATATGAAAGATTTAGTTATAGCGCCAATTAAGAAAGGTGATGTTTTAGGTGTAATGGTTATTAAAAGAAATTATTCAATAATAGGCGAAGTAGATGTTATTGCATTAGAAAACGTTAACACTGGAGACTTTGTGAAAGTTCTTAAAGATTCAATACAACTATATCTTGAAAAATTTAATTAAGGGGTTTTATAAAAATGCTAAAAAAAATAATGAAAATGTGGCAAATTTTAAATAATGATATTGCGATTGATTTAGGTTCTGCAAATACATTAATACATTTAAAAGGTAAAGAAGGAATACAATTAAGAGAACCTTCTATTGTTGCTTTAAAAATTGAAGATGGTAAAAAAAGTGTTGTTGCAGTTGGAGAAGATGCTAAAAAATTAGTAGGAAGAAATCCAAGTGGTATAGAAATTTATCATCCTATTCAAAATGGTATAATAGTTGATGATGCCATAACAGAAATAATGTTAAGAAATTTTATATATAAAGTTTCTAATTCTGAAGTTATTAGACCAAATCCAAGGGTGGTTTTATCAGTCCCAGCAAGTTCAACTCAAGTAGAAAGAAGAATTTTCAAAGAAGTTTTAACAGATGCTGGAGCAAGAGATGTTCTCTTAGTAGAATCAAATTTAGCTTCAGCAATAGGTGCTGGACTTGAAGTTGAATCTGAAAAAGCTTCTATGATAGTAAATATAGGTTCAGGAATTACTGAAATAGGGGTAATTGCATTAAAATCTCCAGTAGTGAAAAATACATTTAAAGTTGGTGGAGAAAAATTAGATAGAGCTATAATAGATTATATCAAATTTAATCTTGGAATAAAAATTGGACCTGAAACAGCAGAAAGAATAAAAAAAGAACTTGCTACTCCTTTAGAGTCTGAAGCAAATGAAAGTGATTTTATTGAAGTTCGTGGACAAGCAGCCCAAACAGGACTACCTGTAAAGTTTTCAGTAAATAAAAGAGATGTTTTACTAGCTACTGCAAAAGTCTATGAAGAGATTATAATGGGAATAGCACAAACTATTGAAGAATTACCACCCGAAGTCACTTCAGACTTATACGAAAAAGGAATGACAATTTGTGGTGGAGTCTCAAAAATTAAAGGACTTGATGTATTAATTGAAAGCTTCACCGGATTAAAAGTATCGGTTGCTAAAGATCCAGAGTTATGTGTTATAAATGGACTAGAAAAAGTAATTGAATTACTTAATAAGAAGGATTAAAAATGAGACAAAAAAGAGATGTTATAGAATATCAATTAAAAAAGATAATGTTAGGTAAATGTTTATCTAACTTATCTAAACATTTTGATAATGAATTTAAATCTACAAATGGAAACATGAAAAATCTTTATAAAAATTTAATAGAAGAAATTAAAATTTTTAAAGAGAATGAATCTATAAATTATAAATTAGCCTTTTTATTTTGTATTACACAAGGCAAAAGTTATAATAAAATAACTCAAAATGAAAATCTTTTTAATTCTACTATAAAAGAAATGGTTAATGAAAAAAATTGGGATACTGGTAATATTTCATTTGAAGTTTCTATTTATTTTTCTTATGTTTTCTTTAATGAACTTTATAAAGATATATCAATAGATATTTATAGAATTGATAATTCTAGTGCCCCACTAATTGAGTTAAGTAATATATTAAAAGAAATTTAAAATAACTTTTCAAATCTTAGTTTTTATGGTATAATAGTATTATAAATAAATAAACTAGGATATTGATTAATGAAAAAAATAGATAAATTCAAACAGATTTTAGAAAAATCTCTTATTTTAGACTTAAAAGATAAAGAATTATTTGATAAAGTTCCTGATGAAATATTTGAAAAAATATTTAATCATAACTTCAATTCTGATGTAAAATTAGCAGAGAGAATTTTATTAAATCAATTCGATAAAGTTGAAGAATTAGATGTTCCTAGACTATCAAAAGAAAAGAAAAAAATTGCAAATTTAGAAAAAGCTACTAATTTGTTTAATAATTTCGTAGATTCAAAAAATAAAATTATATTTATTACAGATAATGATAACGATGGTTCTTTATCACAAGCAGCAATTATTGAATTTTTAAAATTGATGAATACTGAAGATAAAGCTAATATTGAAGTTCTATATTCTCAAGCATTAAACGGTAATAAAAATCGTGGTTTCACTGTTGATTTAGTTGACGCATATTGTGAAAAGAATTTAATAGATGTTGATTCTAAATTTTTAATTGTAACAGCAGATAATGGAATAAACTCATTAGACGAACAATTAAAAATACAACAAAAATATAAAAATGCACACATAGTAATAACAGATCACCACTTACCAGATCCTACTGCGGTTATTAAAGAAAACTCAAAAACAATTATATTTAACCCTAAATATAAACCTACTTCTTTTTACCAAAAGAAAAACATATCAGGAGCAAATACAGTTGCTGTTCTATTAGAAAACATAATAGAAAAAAGGTATCCAGAGAAATTAATTGAAGAAACTCCTATTGAAATAAAGAATATGAGAGAAATTTCACAAGTAGCTAATTTACTAGATTATGTTGATACTGATATTGTAGATAAACCATTAAGAAATTATATTATTGAGAAAGCTAATAAAATAGGTACATTATTAAATGTTAACAACTCACTTAATAAAATTATTACTGGTGAACTTTCTACTAAATTTATAGATTCTTTAATAGCTAATATTGAAAATTTAGACGTTGATAAATTTAAATCTCATATTGATAACATTAAAAGACAAAATATTTTTGCTGCTAAGCTATTAAAAATGGAAAAGAAGTTTGATGCTGCATCTAACAATTTAGATAAAGCTGCTTTCTATGATTTATTAGCAATAGAGCTAGAACATGCAGAAGAAGATTTTGGTGGAATTAACCCTAACTATATAGAACAATTAAGACCATTAATATATAATTATTCATTTATAGATAATAAAAACAGTTTCCAAAATGAATTGAATGAAGTAATGCTTAAAGTTTTTGAAGAAATTAGAAGTTCTGAACGTGGATTGTTTGAGGAAATAAGAAAAGGTAAGATAATGATTTCTGAAAAATTAGATAATAGTACTATACTTTATCCAATAGAAGAAAATATTACAAAAATATTCAACAGAAAGTTTTTAGGTAAAGCTTATAATGAAGAAAATAACGGATTTTTATTAATCTTAGATAGCCTTGAAAAAACAAAAGTTTCTGGTTCTTTTAGATCTATTTATAGAATCCAAGATATATTAGATGGAAAAGAAGTTTTAGAAAAAGGTTTAAAAATAAAAATTGATTTCATGGGACATGATAAAGCAGCAGGTTTCTTTATAACTTCTACAGAAGATAATGAAATAACTCCTACTGTTATAAGTGAAGTTAATAAGTTCATAAATGCTAGAATTGAAATTTTAAGAAAACTTGAACAAGATACTACTCTTATTCAAGTAGTTAGTGATTTTGATTCTTTAGATATAATTGATAAAATAAATCAAAAAGTGAAAGGTAATCTTTCTAATATGCTATCTATTAATCCATTAATTAAATTTAATAATAGTACATATTTAACAGATTCAAAAACATCTGAACAATTTAGTTTACAACAATTAGTTAAAGAGAGAAAGTATGGTTATGTATCAGTTAAAATGAATTTCAATGATGATACTATTATATTACCTACTGAATTATTAAGAAAAATTGTAGATAATAATTTTAGAGATTATATTAAAGTTAGTTACATGGATAATGGAGTTTTTATGGCTTCTAATTATATAGAAGCTTCTAAAGTTAAAAATCCATTAAAAATAACTCGTGGAAATGAAGAAAGAGAAGAATTATTGAATTATTTTAAAGAAAGATTTTTAAATAATAATCACGAAGTTAATTTAACTTATGAAATGTTGAAAAATATTCCATATTTTAAAAACAATAGTTTTAGTGATATGGAATTTACAAGATTTGAAAATTTAGTAATCAGAATAATTGAGCAAACTGGATCTGATGTCCTTTCTGTTTTAGATACCGAAGGTACTGGATTAGGTAAAGCTCCTAAGTGTTTAAATATAGGTTCATTAAATTTCGAAGTTGATAAAGAAAGTGGATTAGAAATTAATTCTAAAGAATTTCATGATTCTTACTTCAAAACTTTACATGGTAATAGATACTTATTAAATGATAAAGAAAAATCAGAGCTTATAGAATTAACTAAAGAACAAGTAGATAATTTAACATTTGCTGATAGAAAGTTGTTATTAGTGAAAAATGATGATGACACTTATTATATGCACAATCCTGAAAATTCAAGAAAGAAAAATAAGTTTAAACAAACATTAAATAACTATAGACAATTTGGTGATATTGTTAAATACAATAGAAGAATTAAAGCTAGTATGTATTCTTATTTAATTAATGATACTGATTTTAAATTACCACAAGAAATTATAGCTTTAACTGGAATAAGTAATAGAATGCTTAACGCTGCTGGTAAAAGAACTCATGTTGTTGATGAAGAATTTACTAAAAAATTTGAAGGGAAAAAAGTAATATTCCAAGCACATAACTTACCTTATGATATGGGAGTTATACAAGCAAATATGCCATTATTATTCAAAAAAATGGAAGATTCAGTTTTATCAGACTCTGCTATATTCTCAAGAAGAATGAAATTAGCATATGATAAAGCAAAAGTTGCTAATTTCTTGCAATTACCTTCTATTTACTTTTATGCAAGCGATTATTCAGATACTTCAGTTAAATCATTTTTAATAAATGCTATAGCTGATAAAGAGTTTTCTGATGTATTCCCTGATAGAACTGGTAAGTTGTTATTAAAAATATCAAATCAAGAAGCTTCTATTATTGATAAAGTATCAAATAACGAATATAAGTTATTAAAAAATGGAGAATCTATGACTCCTACTGAACTTTTTGATGATATGGTTATTGGTGAATTACCTAATACTGGAATTAAGTATTCTGTAGAACAATTATCTTTACATGAAACTGTAAGAAATATTTTATTATCTAAAGAAGCATTTAACATTAAAAAAGTTGAAGTTCCTAGATATTTAGAAAGTCTTTCTAAAGAACTTAATTATTTTATGGAAAACTATCACTTTGATAGTACAGTAGAAGAAAACTTTAGCCATTTTGTTGAATATATAGGTTTTGAAAATGAAGAAATTTATTCAAAAAGAGATGAAATTGAAGCTTTGGCTTTGGATTTCTTAAGAGAAAATAAATCAATTCAAACAAAATTTGCTGATGCTTGGGTTTACAAAAAAGTACTAACTTTACATGATCCAGAAGTTGGTAAAATAACAGACGATTTAGTTGATTTGTTATCTTATCAGACAGATTTACCAAAAGAAAAAATAAAGGTAGTTTTACAAGATGCTTTAGATTATAAAGAGAAGTTTAATCTTGATCATACATTAGTTCATGAAGTACATAACAATATAGTTTATGATGGTGAAGGTCTAGGAGATGTTATGATTGAATCAATTTTAACATTAAAAAGACTTGCTGACACTAACTATAACTCTTATTTACATGACTCTGAATATGCTGTTAAATTGTTCTTAGGTAATGCACTAAAGACTACTTCTCAACATATACAAAGACAAATGAAAGATTTAGCACTTGATTCATATAGTGCAAAACAAGCAAGAGCTTATAAAAGAAAAAACAAATCAGACTTTGTAGATCAAGTTAATAAAAGAGCAGTAGATTTAGTTAAGTTTAAATTAGAAATAGATATATTACCTCCTGATACTGCTGTTTATGGAACTCCTAAAACTGAGTTATCTAATGAAGAAATTGATACATTATCTGAAAAATTAAGCTTTATCTTAAAAAATGAACAGTTATTAAATTCTTTAAATGGATATAAAAACCATGAATCTGCAAAATCTATGCGTTTAACATTAGAAAGAAATATAGAAAAATGCAATGAATATAAAGCTGAAATTAAAGAAAAATTAGAAAATGTTTTCTTTGATAGAAGTGATTCTAAATTGAAGAAGTTAACAACTACTTTATTCGATGTTTGTTTAGGAAAAAATCAAAAAAATTATGATGAAGTTTTCTTAGAAAGTGATAAAGTTATTTTTACTGGAGTTTTAGATAAATATGAAGAAGCATTTAATAAAGCTAATGTACCATTTAATAGATTAGCTGCTGAAACATTTTTATTATCTCTAACTTATGTTGATCCATTTGATGTAGAACAAATTGAAGAACTTTCAAATGATAAGAAAATGGCTAAAAAATTAGACGAATATAATTTTAAAGAAAGTGATTTCTTACCTTCTGTCGATATTAAAAGAAGAAATGTAATGAATTGGGCTTTAAAAAATGCTCCAGAAGTTATATATAATACTTTAGACAAAGGATATAAAGAAAATATGAAATTTTCAAACAATAGAAGGTTTGATAATTTCGCATTAAAATTATAAAATAAAAAGAGGTTAAGCCTCTTTTTTTTGTTGATTTATTATTTTTTTTTAATTATAATTATTTAAACTTAAGGAGTACCTATGGAAAATTTTACAAATGGTTTAAATGATAGAATAACTGATGCTATAAAATTTCTTATAACTAAAGGGCAAAACGAATTAAAAATTTATCATGTTCTATATGTTTTTTTAGAAAGCCTCCCTAATATAAAAGAAATATCTTCCATTATAGATAAGGAAAAAATATTATCTAAATTAAATAATGAAATAGAAAAAATAACTGTATTAAAAAAAGATCCTGATCTTGACGATAATTTAAAAGAAATAATTAAAAATTGTCATATATATTGCAGTGCAGTAGGAAAGGAAAAAATAGGTGAATTTGATTTTTTTAAGGTTTCACTAGAAAGTGAAGTTTTAAATTCATTTATTAAGAAAAATAAAATAAAGTTTAATTTGGAGATATTAGAAAATATTTTTAATATTATTAATTCTGAAATTAAAGTTATTGTAAAAAAGAAAAGAACTTTAGAAAATTCATTATCAAAATCAAAATTGATAAATAATCCCTTTAATTCAGATAAAAATGATGTATCTAATTATTTAAATAATTTAAATGAAAAAATAAACTCTGATTTTATATATGAAGATTATGATAATAAAATAGATGAAGTTATTAAAGTATTGTTAAGAAAAGAAAAATCAAATCCTTTAATTTTAGGAAAAGCAGGAGTTGGTAAAACTGCTTTAATCGAAGGACTTGTAAAAAGAATAATAGATAAAAAAGTTCCAGAAAAAATCATTAATAAAAAAATATATGAATTAAATCTAAGTTCTTTGTTAGCAGGAACTAATTTCCGTGGAGATTTTGAAAAAAGATTTGAAAATATTATAAAATTCATTAAAGATAATAAAGATATAATACTTTTTATTGATGAAATTCATTGTTTAAAAGGTCTTGGAGCAGCAACTAAAGACGATCTAGATCTTTCAAATATGTTAAAACCTTACTTATCTTCTGGTGAAATATCTTGTATTGGGACAACAACTTTTGAAGAGTATAAGAATACAATTGGCGCTGATAAAGCTTTAAATAGAAGATTTGAAATTATTACAGTTGAAGAACCTTCTAAAGAAAAAACTATTCAATTATTAAAAAATAAAAAAATCTCTTATGAAAATTTTCATAAAGTTTCTGTTGATGATAAAGTTATAGAAATAATTGTAAATTTAGCAGATAGATTTATAACAAAAGGAAGCTTTCCAGACAAAGCTTTTGATATTTTAGATTTATCTTGTTCACTTGCAGAAATGGAAAATAAATCTTTGTTAGATAATAATTTAGTTATAAGAAATATAGAAAAAGTATCAGGTATTAGTTATGAACAAATTATAGGATATGATAAAATTGTTTTATCTTTAGAGAACAAAATGAAAGAAACTATCTTTGGACAAGATAAACAATTAAAAGAAATTTGTGATAAAATAATTGTTTCAAAATCTGGTCTATCAAATCCTAATAAACCATTGGCTTCATTCTTGTTAATAGGTAGTACTGGAGTTGGTAAAACAGAAATTGTTAATCAATTATCAAAAGAATTAGCAATGAAAACACTAAGACTAGACATGTCTGAATTTTCAGAAAAAGGTTCTGTTTCAAGACTTATAGGTACAAGTGCCGGATATGTTGGTTTTGAAGAAGGTGGACAATTAACAGAATTTGTTTTCCATAATCCTTACTCAGTAATATTATTTGATGAAATAGAGAAAGCAGATAAAAGTGTACTGAATCTATTTTTACAAATTTTAGATTATGGAAAATTAACAGATGGTTCTGGTAAAGTTATTGACTTTAGAAACACTATTATTTTTATGACTAGTAATGCTGGTGCTGAAAATTTAAATAGTAATAGTATAGGGATAGTTTCTGAAAAGAGTTTTAATTTTGATAAAGCAGTAAATTCAATATTTTCTCCTGAATTTAGAAATAGAATATCAAAAATAATAGTTTTCAATTCTCTCGATTTAAATAGTATGGAAAAATTAGTAAATAAAAATTTATTAATATTACAAGAAAAATTGAAAGAAAAAAATATAGAAATAAAATTTAGTGAAAAAGTTAAAGAAATTATTATAAAAAATGGATTTAATCCAAAATTAGGTGCTAGACCACTTGAGAGATATATAGAAGATAATATTTCTTATTTAATAGCTAAATTAATGATTGAATCAAAAATAAAAGATAGTATATATATTGATTACAAAGAAGATGTTTTTATTGTAGAATGAAAATCTTAAATTTTATGTTATAAAAAAAGCCACTATTTAAGTGGCTTTTATTTTTTACTTCTTAGAAGGCTTATTTACAGATTCTTTTAAAGATTTACCTGCACGGAAAGCTGGGCTTTTAACTGCTGGAATCTTCATTTCAGCACCAGTTTTAGGGTTTCTTCCTTTTCTTGCTTTTCTGTTCTGGATACGGAAAGTACCAAAGCCTACTAAACCTACTTCATTTCCAGCAACTAATTCTTCGCTTATGCTCTGAATTACTGCATCTAAAAACTTCTCTGCTTCTACTTTAGAGCAGTCCATCTTTGTCGCAACTGAATTTACTACATCTAGCTTTTTAACTTTCATAATTTTCTCCTATTTTAAAGTTTAAAAGGTTGTTTAAGAACAACTTAAATTTGAGTATATAATTTTTTGGTATGTTGTCAACAAAAAACATTAAAAAAATCAATTTTTTCTTTTTTTTAATATATTTTCTTGACTTTTAGTTTTTTAATAATATGATTTTTAAATAATTGATATTTATTTATCAAAATTTTCTTTTTAAGGAGAGACAAAAAGATGAACGAAAATTTTGCACAACTTTTAAACGAGTATAGCTTTGATATATCAGAAGGACAGATAATAGACGCTGTTATAACTGATATTAAGAGAGATCTTGTTATCGTAGATATAGGTTTTAAAGGTGAAAGTTCTATTGAAAAATCAGAATTTTTAGATATAAATGGTAAATTCAACTATAAAGTTGGAGATCAAATACCAGTATTTGTTGATAAATTAGACAATGGTTCAGGTGAAATTGTATTATCATTCGGTAAATCAAAAGAAATTTCAAATTGGGCTAAATTAGAAAAAGCATTTAAAGAAAACACTCCAGTTCTTGCTAAATGTGAAAAAGCTATAAGAGGTGGTATAATTGTATCTCTTGATGGTGCCCAAGGCTTCCTTCCTAATTCATTAGTAGATTCTAAACCTGTTAGAGATTTAGAACAATTTGTAAGAAAAATAATTGAAGTTAAGATTATTAAAATGGATGAAGACGAAAAAACTATTCTTGTATCAAGAAAAGCAATGTTTTCAGCAAATCAAGAAAATCCACAAGTATTGTTATCAAAAATTAAAGAAGGTGATGTTGTAAAAGGTTCTGTTAAAAACATAACTGATTATGGTGTTTTCCTTGATTTAGGTGGTGTAGATGGACTTTTACATATAACTGATATTTCTTGGTCAAGAATTGAGAATCCTTCTTCTGTTTTTGAATTAGGACAAGAAGTTGAGTTAGTTGTTAGTAAATTTAATGAAGTTAAAAGACAAATTTCACTTTCAAGAAAAGCATTAGATACAACTCCTTGGGTAAACTTTGTAAATGGTAACAAAGTAGGTGATATTATAAACTGTAAAGTTGCTAAGTTCACTGATCATGGTGTTTTTGTTTTAATTAATGGAAATCTTGATGGTTTAATTCATAAAACTGAACTTGATTGGAGTGGAAAAGAAGTTAATCCAGAAAATTACTTAACTGAAGGTCAGAATGTTGATTTACAAGTTATTGAAATCGATCTTGAAAAGAATAGAGTTTCTTTAAGCTTAAAAAGAGTTAAAGATAACCCTTGGGAAGATTTTGCTAACAAAAATCAAATAGGTTCCGTAATTGAAGCAACAGTAAAATCAGTTAATGATTTTGGAATTGTAGTATCTCTTTCTGGTGGTTGTGAAGCAACTATACCTTCTGAGTATATTTCTTGGAATCCAAGAGAAAGATTCTCAACTCCAAGATTTGCTGTTGGTGATAAAGTTAAAGCTGTATTAAAAGATTGCAAACCAATCAAAGAAAAAATACAACTTAGCATTAGAGATCTAACTGAAGATCCATTAATTGCGTATCAAAAGAAAAATCCTGTTGGAACAAATGTTTCAGGTAAAGTTGTTGAAGTTTCAAATAAAAATATAACTATTGAAATTGGAAAAGATATATTTGGCTTAGTTAAGCATTCAGATGCTGGCGTATCTCAAGCTGATTCTTTAAAATCACTTTTCAAAGTTGGAGAAGAAATTTCTGCTAAAATATCTGGTTCTAACGGAAGATTCTTATCTTTATCAATTATAGATTTATTGAAATAATCTTTTTTTAATTGATTTTTTAAATAAGAGCCTAGTGCTCTTATTTTTTTTCCTTATTTTGCTTGATTTTTTGTAAATTATCAATATAATTCAAATATATTTTAGGAGTTACAATGATTACTATAAAAGCAACAATATCAAAGTATAAATTTTACAATGATGAAAATGGTTATGCTATTTTACAAGTATATAATGATGAATTCAAAAATTTTACTTTAACTGGATGTACTTGTGAGTTAGATGTCAACGAGATGATTGAAGCTACTGGCGAGTGGTTTATAGATAAAAAATTTGGAAAACAATTTCAAGCTAAAGAAATAAAAATATCAAAACCAGATACTTTAGATGGCATAAGAAAATATTTATCTTCTGGTATATTGCCCGGTATAGGACCTAGTTCTGCTGAAAAAATTGTAGATTATTTTAAAGACAAGGTTTTTGATATATTAGACAATAATCCTTCCAGACTTTTAGATGTTCCACGAATAGGTAGAAAAAAATTAAATTCTATAATTGATGCTTGGACTGAAAAAAGGGTTTCTCCTAATATAATTAATCAATTAACAGAATATGGAGTAGACTTTTCTAATAGCTTAAAATTATATAAGTCTTATGGAGAAGATGCAATAAAAGTTCTTAAATCAGACCCTTATAGTTTATTAGGCGTAATTAATACATTAAGTTTTGAAGATATTGATAGAATAGCACTTAAAAACGGACATTCTAGAGAAAATTCAGGAAGAATTCTTCATGGTATATTATTTGTTTTTAAACTTGAAGAAGATAAGTTAGGAAACTGTGCTATAGATTATAATTCATTAGTTGATAAAGCTAAAAAACTATTAAAGATTGATCAAATTTTAATAGAAAAAGTTCTAGAATTAGGTTTTAATAATAAATATTTTGATAAATATTTTATAGATGAAATAGAATATTGGCAAAGTTATAAAATATCTAAATTAGAAAAAGATATTGCATACTTTTTAAAAGAAATTAGTTCTACTAAACCATATTATTCAGAAGGTCTTGATTTTGAAATTGAAAAAAGAATTCAGAAAGAAGAAGAAAAGAATAAAAATAAAGGTTCTGTAATAAGATTAAATGACCAACAAAAATCTGGTGTTAAGAATTCTTTATATAATAAAATAAATATTATAAATGGCGGACCGGGTGTTGGTAAGACAACAGTTTTAAAACAACTTTTATCTATAATTAGAAAAGATGGTTATAATGTTTTATTATGTGCCCCTACAGGTAGAGCAGCACAAAGAATGTCTGAATCTACTCGTTCTCCTGCGCTAACTATTCATAGAGCTTTAGAATATAATCCTATTGAAAATGGATTTCAAAGAAATATTTCTAATCCATTAGATTATGACTTTATCATTATAGATGAATTTTCAATGGTAGATATTTATTTAATGCATAGTCTTATTTCAGCCATAAGAAAAAACACACATGTTATTATAGTTGGTGATACAAATCAATTATCTAGTATAGGGCCGGGTTGTATTCTTAAAGATTTAATTGATAGTGGATGTATAAAGGTTTCAAGAATAACTAAAATTTATAGACAAGCAGAAGAGTCAAAAATTATTGTAAATGCTCACCTTATAAATGAAGGCAAAATGATTAATTTAGAAAGTGATAAAGATAAAAAAAGCGATTTCTATTTTATATCAACAAAAAATGATGAATCTACAATAGAGAAAATAAGAGACTTAATTTCTTCTAGAGTTAAAGATGCTTTTGATATTGATCCTAAAACTGGAATTCAAATTTTAGTCCCTATGCATGATGAAATATTAGGTACAAAAAACACAAATATAGAAGTTCAAAATATTTTAAATCATTCTGAGAAAGAAGGTCTTAAAAAGGGTTCTTTTATTTTTAAAAAGAACGACAATATAATGCAAATTAAAAATAATTATGACAAAATGGTTTTCAATGGGGATGTTGGTGTTATTGAAAGAGTTGGTCAAGATGGAGTGTTAGCAGTATTTGGAGATCAAGAAGTTTATTATACTAAAAAAGAAATGGATGAAATAACACTTTCATATTCTATAACAATACATAAGTCACAAGGTTCAGAATATCCAGCAGTCATTATACCTATTTCTCATAAATATTCTTCTATGCTTGATAGAAGTTTACTATATACAGCAGTTACTAGAGGAAAAAATTTAGTAATTATAGTAGGAAGTAAAAACTTATTTGAAAAAGCATTAGAAAACGTTAATTCTAGAAAAAGAAATACTTGTTTAAAAGAAAAAATAATGTATGCATTTAACAAATCATAAATTCATATATTTTAAAATTTAAATTTAATGTTATCATATTTATAATTATGGAGTTTTTATGAGATTAGTATTATCAGGATTTGCTGGTGTAGGTAAAAGTAGTATTGTTTCTTTAGCTCAATCTAAATATAAAGATGTATTTATCTTTCCTGAAAGTGCTAGAGAAGTTAATTATACAAAAGATTTTTATCATATAAAAAATGATAAAGAAAATGAATTTTTTCAAAAATCTGTTATGGATAATGAAATCATGAAAGTTATGTTATCTTTTATTAATAAAATAGATAAAGCTCTTTATGATCGTTGTATTGTTGATAATTTTGCTTTCGCGGAAATATTTTATGGTTCCGATAGAGTAAATTATGCAAATTTTTCTAACTTTGTAAGAGAATTTTGTGATAAATATAATGTTGAAAGTTTATATGATACTGTTTTATTTATAAGAGCTACAGAAAATGAAGATTTTATAAAAAATAATATTTTAAATGACCAATTCAGAAAAGAAACAACATCCCATGAAGTGAAAGATTTTATAAAAAAATCAAAAGAATGGGAAAAGATATACTTTGATATTATGTATAAAACTGATGGTTTATATAAAAATATTATACACATAGATCATTTTATAGATAATAAAAAATATGATTTAGAAGTTTCAAGTATATTAGAGTGTGCATTCAAAAATTAAAAAAAACTTATAAAAATAATAAAATTTATAAAAAAATACTTGATTTTTAATTTTTATGTTATATTATTAATAGTAAATATTTTTAGGGGGTCATTTTATGGCGCGTAATAAAGGCAATGCTATAGTTAGAGCTATAGATTTAGGTTTTGGATACACTAAGTATTCAAAGATGATAGATAATCAAATTTGTTACAATAGTTTTCCTTCAGTAGCTCCTAGAGCTTCAAAGTTGGAAGACTCAGACTTAGCAATGATTAACGAAAGAGATACAATAGTAGTAAGAGTTGATGGTACAGACTATGAAGTAGGACCTGATAGTTTACTTCTTGAAACTTCTGATACAACAAGAACTTTAAATGATCAATATATTCATACTGCTCAATATAAAGCATTAACTTATGGTGCATTAGCATATATAGGTGAAACTGAAATTGATTTACTTGTTGTAGGTTTACCAGTATCAACTTATGCTCAAGGTCATGAACAATTAAAAAAATCTTTAATAGGTGAACACAAGATAAATGAGAAATTTACTTGCACTGTAAAAAACGCTTTAGTTGTTTATCAGCCTCTTGGTGGATTAACTTACTGTATGTCTCTTGCAAAATCAGAATTGTTTGAAGACAGAGATTTAAAAGAATCTATGAATCTTATTATAGATCCCGGTTTCTTAACATTTGACTTTTTATTAGCTAATGGTTCAAAAATTATAGAGAAAAAATCTGATGCTCATACTGGCGGTGTTTCTAGAATACTTTCAGCAATTGCAGAATCTATAAGCCATAAAATAGGTAAAAAGTATGATAATTTTGCTGCTATTGATAAAGCTTTAAAGAAAAAGAAAATTAGAATAGCTGGTAAAGAAGAAGATCTTATAGAGCATATTAAAAACACTAAAAGTGTTATAGAAAGCCCTATTACTTATATGAAAAATATTGTTGGTGATGGTAGTGATATTGATAATATAATTTTACTTGGTGGTGGTTCTCCGATATTTGAAAAAACTTTAAAAGAAAATTTTAAAGATCATGAAATTATATGTATAGATGATCCTTCTTTTGCTAACGTAAAAGGTTATCAAATAATAGGTGAAGACTATTTAGTAAGAATGCAAAAAACAGAAAATGCATGATTTTTTAATTAATTTTAAAATCCTCTAATGAGGATTTTTTTTTTATTCTTGAATTTGTTATGTTTTACTGTTAAAATATTATTAATAAATATTTTTTCATATAATGACAATTAAAAAAATAACATGGATGTTTTTTGCTCTATTCATATCTTTCATATCAATAACATTCTCAAATAATACTTATGCTGATAATTACTTTACAGATGCTGTTGAAGCTGAAGGTCAAGATTGTGGAGCAATGGGTTCTGGAGATTTAGTTGCTCCTAAAAGTTTTTCTATATGTAAAGAAGATCTTGCTTATAACATTCTATATATGTCATTTTCTAAAGTATTTAATACATTTAATATTTTAAAAGCTTTCGTTTTTGAAGATGCTGGAAGCCTAGATCTATCAGGTTATGCTAATGATATGGGTGGTGCAATACTAGCTGTTATATTAGGTGTTACTCAAATTGTTTTTATTATAGGTGGTATAACAATAGGTTTAGTTACAATAAAAGTAATTTATAAATCTATGACATCTGGTGATTTCTTAGGTAAGGGTGTTAATAAAGTTTGGCTTGTATTAAGAACACTTGGAATTATATTTTTAATCTTTCCAATTGATTCTACAGTATCATTATCTCAATTGATTGTTATAATGTTAGCTTTACTTTCTATAATGGGTGGTAATTTTTTCTATGGACTCTTTTTAAGTGTTCAACAACAACAAGCACTAGTTGCAGAAGAAAATTTTACTGAAAACTATGAAAAATCTTTAGGTCAAGCAGAAGCTATGGTTCAAATGTCATTATGTCAAACAAGAACCATAAAAGCTATTAGAACAAAAAATTTCAAAGATTATGATGACGGTATATTTACAGACTTAAATTTTAGCTCTCAATTAAAAAGAATATCAAACTGTATAGCTCCAGAGACATATTTTACATATCCTTCTTCTAATATAGGTGGAACTGGAAGTAAATATGGTAATGTAGAAGCTGTTAAATTTACAAAGAAAGAAGTATGTGAAGGAATAGGTGGAACTTCAGCATTAAGTGAATATGATCCTAAATATCATGGTTATCCATTTAGTTGTGGAACTATAACATTTTCCCATCCAGATATAGGAAAAGAGGCTAATTCTGCTTCTGGACAGAACGATGCAAATACAACACTAAATATTTTATCCACTACTAGAACTGCAATTGATACATATATAGGTTCAGGATTAACAGCTTTTAATTCTCCAGAAAAGCTTTCAACAATTGAAGGATTAGTTGCAAAAATAAAATCAGGTGAACAATTTGATTGGAAAGAACTAGATTCTTTAATACAAAGTTCTTCTACAAGTTTAGTCTCTGCTGGTACAGAATTATATACTACAGTAAAGCAAGCAACAGATCATAATACAGCAGTAAAGACTTTGTTTGTTGCTAATTCTATATTATTAAATAACTTATTAGGTGCTAAATCTTCTGGTGGAGAAGCTATTCCTACTGGCACTGATGTTGCTAAAGCATTATTACTTCCGGGTGGTGTTGCTAGTCTTGCATCTAGTGAGATTGCTAAATTAATGCAAGATAAATATGCAGCACATTCAACTGATATGATTACTTTACTTTCAAAATATAGCGTCAATGCTTCTTCTAGATTAGATGAAGCTCATTGTTTAAACAATTTTTCAAACGTATTTAAGGATACAAAGAAATCTTATGAAAGCTTAGTTAATAACACTGAAACAGATTTTGAAGATTTCATAAAACAAGGTGGTGTATATTTTGGTGAATGTTTATGGTTTAAGCCTTCAAACGAATTAAATGCAAGATATGATACAACAGGCGGAACAGGAATAGAAAATTCAAAATTAAAATTAACTTTCGGTTCTTCTGAAGCAAATAATCTTATTTTAAATTATAACGATAAAAATAATAGACAAGCTTTAAATAAAATGAGAGATGAAAATTATCCTAAATTATTATTACAAGCGCAAGCTGATAAAATGACTTTAGCTGGTTATTTTTATGTCGCTAGAGGTACTATAAAAAAATCTATGTTAGAAGTTTTAGATAAAAATACAGATAAAGAACTTCCTAAAAAAATGAGAAAAATGGGATTTGCTAGTTTTGGTGGATTTATATTACAAATGTCTGCTGATCAAACAAATGCTAATAGATACATGAAGCAAATAAATTCAGGAGTAAAATGGAGTTCTCATTCAGAAGATGCTGGTAATGGTTATTATATAAATGAAGATGTTTTTGGAAATGCTGATGAAAACCAAAATGTTATTTCAAGTTTAAAATTTAAAAAAATGACTTTAGGTAATTACTTTTTAGCTGGAGAGAATACAAATACAATTGTAACTGGTGCTGCTACTGGTGGTGATTCTACAGTTGAAGATGAAGACTCTATGTCAATAAAAGCAATTTTTAATTGGTTAGAGGATTCATTAACTTCTCCTTTGGTTTATTTGAAAAAAATGGGTGGAACTGATTTGAATTTACCTTTAAGAGAAGGTGTTGCTAAATGTTTTAGAGAATCTAATTGTTATCCGGGTGAAATACATCCTGTAAATGCACTATCTTATATGGGTGTTGATCTAATTGATACTTCAATTAACTTCTTTTTATTACATGCAACATTAGCAATATTAAGTACAAGTTTAAATTCTTTAGATTCAGGTAATGGATCTATAAAAAAACAAAATATTGTATCTCAATTTGCTAATGCATTATTTGATAAAATACCTGTAGTTAAAATAATTAAAACAACTGTTAAGTATGCTTATGGTATTACAAAAGCTTTATCCCCTATATTCTCTGCTCTTTTCTTAATGGGTATATTCTTTGGATATATGCTTCCAATAATGCCATATGCTGCATATCTAATTATGTTATTAGGCTGGTTAATTTTTATATTCCAATTATTGTTTACTGTACCAATTTGGTTAATAATGATTGCTATACCTGCTCCAAATGGTCAACCTAGAGGTAATGTTGGCTTATTATGGCAATATACATTATTGCTTTTATTAAAACCTTCCTTGATGGTTATAGGTTTAATAATTGCTTGGTTCTTCTCTATAGTTTCAGTATTCTTTATAAATATGACATTATTTGGAGCTTTAGGTCCAGTTTTTGAAGCAAGTAATGGTGAGTATATAATGAAATTTGTTGATGTTATCATGTTTTACTTCGTTTATTTAGTTGTTGTTTTTGTTGCCTTAAAGCATTCATTTAGTATCATATCTTCATTTCCTGATAGTGCTGCTAAAGCTTTAGAGTTAAGAGGTTACGATGATAGCAGAACTATAAGTAGTGTTGGTGCTGAACAATTATTAGGTTTAATGATTGTAAATAGAGTTAAAGATTCTATCTCTAGTGCATTTAAAACTGCATTGTTAGAATACCAGAATGATCCTGAGAAATATAGAAAAGCATCTTTACAAGAAGCTAGAGATACAGCAACAAGACATTTAAGTTCTACAACACAACAAATGTCTACTTCAGAACAAGATAATAAAAAATTTAATTCTGAAGAAGGTGAAAAAGAACCGGGATTACTTGATGAAATATTAGATGTTGTTAAAGACCCTAAAGGGGATAAAAATAAAAAATAAGGGTAATACCTTATTTTTTATTGACAAATTATTGTATAAAGTATAAAATTCATTAAATTTTAAAGGTATTTTAAATGGAAGAAAAAACATATTTAAAACTTTCCGATATAATGGAAGGTATTTCAAAAGCAGTTAGAGATGTCTTTCCATTACCACAATGGGTTGAAGCAGAAATTGTTTCTATTAATGTTAATAAAATTAGTGGACATTGTTATTTAGAAGTAATGGAAACAGATTCTAATGGAAATGAAGTTTGTAAGACTAAAATGTCTATTTGGAAATCAAATGTATCTAAAATTTTTGATAAATTTAAGAAAGCTACAAATTCAGATTTAAAAGCTGGAGTAAAAGTTTTATTTAATTGTAAAATTTCATTTCATAAACAATATATGCTATCAATGGCTATCGAAGATATTAATCCTGAATATACTTTAGGTGGAATGGAATTAAAAATAAAAGAAATATTGAATAAATTAGAATTAGAAAATTTAATTAATAAAAACAAATTTATTAATCCACCTTTTGACTTTTCAAGAGTAGCAGTTATTTCTCCTTCTGATGCTGCTGGTTTAGGTGATTTTAAAAAAGACGCTGATATTTTAGAGAAATTTAGTTTATGTAAGTTTGATTATTTCCCAGCTATTTTCCAAGGAAAAGAAACTGGAGTTAGTATATCTAATGCAATTAAATCTATTAATCAGGAAAATTATGATGCATTAATTATTATTCGTGGTGGTGGCGCAAAAACAGATCTTCATTTTCTTAATGAGTATGAAATAGCAAAAGAAATATGCATATCAAAGATTCCAGTATTAGTTGGTATAGGACACGAAAGAGACAAAGGTGTATTAGATTATGTTGCTAATATTTCATTTGATACACCAAGTAAAGTAATAGGATTTATATTTTCAGTTATTAATGAAAATGTGAATTTAATAAATAATAATTTTAAGTTTATTTCTCAAAATAGTAAAAATATTATTTTAAAAAATAAAATAGAATTAAATGATTTCTTTAATAATATTTCTCAAAATTCATTTAGAATTATAAATTTATTTAATAATGATGTTAATAATTTAAAAGGTGTCATTAGTTATTCAGCATCTTCTGTAGTTAAAGAAACTCAAAATAAAATTAAAAATAATTTTGACACTTCTTGTTTATTAGCTAAAAACTTAATTAATGAATATAATAAAGAAATTGAAAATTTAAATAAAGTAATTAAATCAGATGGATTAAAGTTGATTGAAATTTATAAAAAAGATATTTCTAATCTACTTCAATATATAAAATCATTCAGTCCTAATGAAATATTAAATTTTGGTTTTGCCATAGTAAAAAAAGAAGGTGAATTAGTTACTTCCACAAATAATTTAAAAGAAAATGATATTCTAGAAATTTTCTTTAAAAATAGTTCAATAAAAGTTAAAATAATAGGAGATTAAAAATGGTTAAAGAAACAGAAAGTTTACAAAAGTCTAAAGACAGATTAGAAGAAATTGCTAAAAAATTTAGAGAACAAAGTGTGTCAATTGATGAAATTATACCTTTGATTGAAGAATCTATTAAAATATATGATACTACAAGTGTTCGTTTAGAAGGTATGCAAAAAGCATTAGAAGAAAAACTAGGAAATAGAGAAAGCAAAGATTAATTCTTTGCTTTTTTGTTTTGATATATCTCATAAAAACTTATTGGCTGTATGTAAAATGGTGGATAACCACTATAATGAACTATATTATCTACTTCTTGTCTTAAATATGGGAATAAAATACTAGTGCAATTAACATTTAAACAGTTTTCTATTTCTTCTTCAGTTCCATTAATTTCAAATATTCCACCTTTAATTACTTTTATTTTATAAACATCTTCATTATTGTTATCTTTTCCTATTATATTTGATTCCATTACTAATTCATATATATTTTCACCTACTTTACTATATGAAAAATTTAAATCTAAATTTGTATTAATAGTTATTCCACTAAATAATTTTTGTGGCGTATCAAATGCTTCATATGAAATATTTTTTAAATATATTTTTCTTAAAAAAAGTTGTTGTTCCATTTTAATCTCCTTTGTAATTAAATTAAAATACATTATCTATTATACTTTAAGAAAGTCAATATTTTATTTTATTTATTGACTTTTTTGTCTTTTGAAATATAATTTATTTATTTATTATGGAGACTTTATGAACACATTAACATTTGTTGGTAAAATAGGTAAGATTAAATATTCTAATCTTTTAGATATAAATAATATAAAATATTCTCAAATACTAATATATGAAAAAACAAATAATGAAATAAATTATTTTCCTTGTCTATTACCATTTAGTTTATATGAAGACTATGAAGAATTTTTAACAGAAAATACAATTTTAGAAATTCAAGCAACTGTAAAATCTCATATTGTAGTAAAAAATGGTAAAAAAGATATAGAACATAGATTCATAATAGAAAAATTAAACTTTCTTGAATTAAATGAATTTAATAATGAATATGAATTAGTAGATGTTGATTTTTTTGAAGAAAGTTCTTTAAATAATATAGATGATGATATTCCTTTTTAATTAAAGGATGATAATATTTTATGATAAATGGAGTTAATTAAATGATTAGAAATAAAAATAAAGATAATAAAACAGTAGATAAAAGGTTATTAGTTATAATGATTTTATTTATAACATTCTTGTTTGTATTGTCTTCTAGAATGGTTTATTTACAGTTAGTAAAACATGACTATTATCAAGATTTAAGTGTTAAAAATATATTAAAAGAAAACTTTTTAATACCTAAAAGAGGTCTTATTGTAGATAGAAAAGAAAGAGTTATAGCAGATAATAGACCTATGTATTATGCGTTAGTAATTCCAGAAGAAATAGAAGGTTTTAAAAAAAATAAAAAACAAGCAGCCGAAAACTTTGTAAATAGAGCATCTGATTTTATTGAATTTGATGAAAAACAAAAAGAAAAGTTAGTAATAGATATTCTTAAGAATCCTATGTTTAAAGAAGTTGTAGTTAAAACAGATCTTAATGAAAAAGAATTATCAGAAACTACTTCTAATATAAAATACTTAAAAGGATTAAATATAGGTTCAGCATTTGTTAGAAATTATCCTTATAATGATATGTTTCTATCAGTTTTAGGCTATGTAGGTAAAGCAAACCAAAAAGACTTTGATACATATAATGGAACATTAACAAACTTAGATTATATAGGTAAAACAGGAATTGAAAGTGTATTTCAGAAGGAACTTCATGGAGTTCATGGTAAAGAAATTATTGCAATCAATGCTGGTGGTAGAGTTATAAATAGAGAAGTTAAATATTCACCAGTAGACGGTAAAAAATTAAAGACTACGTTAGATTTAGATTTACAAAAAATTGCAAGTGATATGTTAAAAGGTGAAAAAGGTGCAGTTGTTGCCATGAATCCTAATAACGGAGATGTATTAGCTTTTGTTAGTACACCTTCATATGATGCAAATAGATTTATAAAAGGAATCACTAAAGTAGAATATGATCAATATTTCAAAGTGGATTCACCGTTGTTTAACAGAGTTTTAATGGGGCAATATCCACCAGCTTCTACTTATAAGCCATTTGTTGGGTTAGCTGCTTTAGAAGGTTCATTTATAAAGCCTTATGAAAAAGTTTTTTGTGGACCTTCTTATTCTCTTCCGGGTTCAAGAAGAAGATTCCTTGACTGGAAAAAGCCGGGACATGGAAATATTGATATGATTCAATCAATTGCTGTTTCTGCTGACGTTTATTACTATAAGTTAGGTAATGCAATGGGTGTCGATTATATCCATGATGTAATAAAACATTTTGGATATGGTCAAAAAACTGGAATTATTTTACCTAATGAAAAAGCTGGTATTTTACCTTCTACTCAATGGAAAAAAGCATATAAAAAAGAACAATGGTGGAAAGGTGAATCTGTTATACATGCTATAGGTCAAGGTTATACAACTGTAACTCCTTTACAAATGGCTGTTGCAACTTCAATGCTCGTTAATGGTGGAACAAAATATAAACCAAGATTAACACAAGATGAAAAAATAGAAATTTTAGATAAAGTTGATTTTAATAAAGAAAACATTAATGTTATAAAAACTGGAATGAAAGAAGTTATGCATGGTTCTAGAGGTACTGCTAGGGCAGCAATTCAAGGTAAAAATAAAATTAATTTTACTATGGGTGGAAAAACAGGTACTGCTCAAGTTTACTCAACTCATGGTAAAAAAGATGAAAAAGAGATGAAAGAAAAACCAAAACACCTACAAGATCATGCCTTATTTATTGGATTTGCACCATTCGATAATCCAGAAATTGTAGTTGCTGTTGTTTTTGAGAATGGTCAACATGGTAGTTCTGCGGCAGCACCTATAGCTGTTGAAATGATGAGGAAATATTTAGAAAAACCAGTAGTTGAAAATGAAGTGCCAGTTGTTAAGGAGAGCATATGATAAAAAGTAATAAATCAATATTAAACACTGCAATAAATAAATTATCAAAATTGAATATTGATTTTTGGCTAGTGTTAGGTATTACAATAACATGTTTGTTTGGATTTTTAGTTTTATATTCTGCTTCAAATCAAAACTCAGTTGTTGTAGAAAAACAAATTTTTAGATTATTGTTGGGATTTGCAGTAATGGTTTTTGTTGCACAAATAAATCCAGTATATATTAAAGTTTGGACACCTAGAGTTTTTTTTGTAGCATTAGCATTTTTAGTTGCAGTTCCAATTTTTGGTGAAATTAGTTTAGGTGCAAGAAGATGGTTGGATTTAGGTTTCATAAGATTCCAACCTTCAGAAATGTTTAAAATTATATTACCTTTAATGCTTGCTTGGTTAGCAACAGAATATGGACCACCTAATAATTTTAAAAGATTATTTTTAAGTTTAATATTTTTATTAATTCCGGTATTGCTTATTATGAAACAACCAGACTTAGGAACTTCGATATTAGTTTTTACTGCTTCTTTTGCTGTTATATTTCTTGCTGGAATTAATTGGAAGGTTATAGGTTTTGGTGTTTTAGGATTTATAATGGCTGCTCCTTTTTTATGGTATGTATTACATGATTATCAAAGACAGAGAATATTAACATTATTTGATCCAGAAAGCGATCCAAGCGGTTCTGGCTTTCACATAATTCAATCTAAAATAGCAATAGGTTCAGGTGGTTTTGTTGGTCAAGGCTGGCTAAATGGTACACAAGCACATTTAAATTTCATTCCTGAACAGAAAACAGACTTTATATTTGCGGTCTTAGCAGAAGAATTTGGTTTCTTAGGTTTCTTGTTTTTAATGTTGTGTTATACATTTATTATATTTAGAATGTCCTATATGACTTTTAAATTAAATGATACATTTGAAAAACTTGTAAGTGGTGCTATGATAATGATGCTAATATCTTATGTTTGTGTAAACATAGGAATGGTTTCTGGAATATTACCTGTTGTTGGTGTTCCTTTACCTTTATTTAGTTATGGTGGAACTTCATTAGTTACAATGATGATAGGATTTGGACTTATATGTTCTTTCTATAATAGAAGATTTAAAAGATAAAACAGCTTAGGCTGTTTTTATTTTTTTATTTTTATGATATAATATAAGTAAGCGAATAATAATTGGAATTTAAATGAGTGTTTTAAAAGATAAAATAGATTATTTAAAAAATGGTTTTATTAATGGAAAACCTACAAAAGACAATCAAGATAGTTTATTGTTTTTAAATGAAATAATAGAAGAAATTTCTTCAGATAATGATAATTATAATGAATTCAAGAATGATATTCCAGTAATATATAATAAATGTATAGAAGAGTTAAAAGTTGCTCCTTTAGAAACAAAAACAATTTTACTTAATAATGTTTTTAAAAATATAGGAATTGATAGTTCTTTAAAAGAAGAAGTTAAAACAAAAACACCTATATTTAAAGATTTTATTGGTGAAAAAGGAGAAGAAGAAATAGCTTCAGAAATAGATTCACTTTTTAATTATTCTTTTGATGAAAATTATAAAAGAATAGAAGTTGATACTTTATTAGCAGTTGCTAAATCAGCTTTAAGTCAAGAAACAAATTCAGATTTATTATTAAATTATACTAATAGTAATAACTTTATTGATTCAAATTTAACAAAAGTAATGGCAGCTACTATTGCTTTAAATAGTTTTACTAAAGAAGGTATGTATAACTTAACAGAAAATCAAAATCAAATATTAGAAAATATTGTAATTGAAATAAAAAATGTTTCTAATAAAAATGAAGACTTTGAAAAAGATTTAGAAGAAGGAATAGAAAAATATAAAAAATTTATGTATTTCAATGATTTAAATGTTGAAAGTCAATTGCATGAAATGAAAAATGAAATTTTAGATTCAAATGTTGGTACTATTTCTAATCACCCTATAGAAGAAAACTTAAAAGAAACTTTAGAAAATAATAATAAAAAAAATAAAGATAATAAAATAAATATAGAAGTTGAAGATTGGGAGAAAAAATATAACGATTATTTGCAAAATTTAACTAATATGTACTCAAGTGTTAAAGTAATGAGTGCTTCTGATAAATTTAAACAAAAATTTGCAAGTCATGGTTTTGCTCCTGCTACTGCTAGTTTATTTGGAGACAGTATTGTTATGTCTGATAAATATGGCGACCCACAAAAAACTTTATGGAATATTTCTCCTTTAACTGGAACTATGAGATTATCACGAGATGTTGACTATTCAAACCAAGAATTAACAGCAAACACTTTCGCAATTGCTGCATTAAATGCAAGAAGAAATAATTGGAATACTGTATACTTAAATCATCCGGGTCAAGATAAAGAAGCTAAGGCTTTCTTAGAGGCTAGTATAACAGCTATGGTAGAAATAGGTCATTATAATTTTGAAGATATTAATGTTCCTAGAAAATATCAACATATATTAGATCATATTAAAAACACTTATGCAACTATTGAAAATGGAGTTGATAAAAAAGAAGAACAAGTTATTGAAAACAAAGTTAATAACAAAGAAGAAAAAATTATTGAAAACCAAATATATGAAAGAGAAATAATTACTTCAGATAATAAAGTTGAAAATAAAAATGATTTACAAAAACCTACTTCTACTCCTAATTCTAAAATAGTTGAAGTTGAAGATAATATTGATAATTCTTCTAAAAAAACAGATATTTCTGAGTTTGATAATGATAATGAAATATTTACAGACGGTAATCCACCAGATTATTTACTAGAAGTGGAAGATGATCATAACCCTGATAATGTTAATATAGGAGATCAAGATTTAGGAAATGAAGATTATGAATTGCCTGATTTGGGTGATTTACAATTAGATGATAATTCTAAAGAATTATTAGAAAATAAAGATATAAAAGAAAATATCGAAGATATTTCTCCTAATAAAAATACACCAAAACCTAGACAAAAACTGTTCTAATAATTAAGCCACTATAAGTGGCTTTTTTATTGATTATTCTTTTTTTTATGTTATTTTATATATATTTATTTGGAGTTAAAATAAACATGAATAATATATTTCATAAAATAGATATAGCAAAAAAAAATAATAAATATAAAAATCAACTTTCAATAGTTAAATTTAATATAATAAAAAACAAAAATTTATCGGAAGAAGATATAATAAAAGAAATAAAATTAGAAAAAGATTTTTTAATAAAAATATCATTAATTGTTTTACTAGTTAATAACACTTATAATATCAATGTTTATGATGAACAAATTTTAGCAGTTCTTGCACTGTATGATTTTAACGTTTTAGATATGAAAACTGGTGAAGGAAAAACTATTGTTGCATTAATAACTTCTATATTACATTCATTAAATAAAAACACAGTTCATTTAATTACTGCTAATGATTACTTGGTAAGTAGAGATTTTAATTTTGGTAAATTAATTTATGAAAAATTAGAAATTAAGACTTCATTAATATTAGATGAAATGAAATTTTCTCAGAAAGCTGATATATATAATTCTAGTATTATATATACAACTGCAAAAAATATATGTTTTGATTATTTAAATAATTCTTTAGTTAAAAATAAAGAAAAACAGATTATGAAAAATTTAGATATTGCAATTATAGACGAAATAGATTTTGTTTTAATAGAAGAAGCTAGATCTCCTATGTCAATATCAGGAAAAGAAGATTCTGAAGGAATTGAGTATTTAATAAAATTTAATGAACTTATTAAAGATTTTATTATAGATATAGATTTTAAAATAGAAGATAAATCAAAAAATATAGAATTTACAGAAATAGGATTTAAAAAGTTTGAAGATAGTTTAATTAATATAGGATATATAAAAAACAGTAAAGATCTCTATACAAATGAAAATACTAAATATATACAATTATTTAATCAAACTATAAAAGCAAATTTTATATTAAAAAGAGATATTGATTATGTTGTTTTAAATAATGATATTGTTATTGTTGACGAAAATACTGGTAGACTTGTATTAGGTAAAACTTGGAATGGTGGTTTACATCAAGCAATTGAAATAAAAGAAAATTTAGAAATACATAAAGATTCTAAAACATTAGCTACAACTTCTTTACAAGGATTCTTTTCAAAATATAAACATATTTGTGGAATGAGTGGAACATCAAAAGACGATGAAATAGAGTTTAGAGAAATTTATAATTTAGATGTTATAGAAATACCTACTCATAAAAAATTAGTTAGAAAAGTTTATGAAGATATTTTATTTAGTGAAAAAAAATACGCTTTAGATTATTTAATTGATGATATTAAAAAAAATAACGATTTAGGTAGACCTATATTAATAGGTACAACAACAGTAAAAGATTCAGAAATAATTTATGAAGCGTTATTAGAAAAAGGATTAAATTCAGAAATATTAAATGCAAAGAATCATGAAAAAGAATCTCTAATTATTGAATCAGCAGGAAAATATAAAAAAATAACAATTGCTACTAATATGGCTGGTCGTGGAACAGATATTATGCTAGGTGGTAATAAAGATACAGAAATAAACTTATTAATGAAAGATAAAGAACTAGATTATCAATCAGCTTATAATATATGGCTGGAAGAAAATAAGAAAATAAATAATTTAGGTGGTTTATATGTAATAGGATTTTCAAGATCTACTTCTAAAAAATTAGATAATCAATTAATGGGGCGTTGTGCGAGACAAGGAGATAACGGTTCTTGTAGATTTTATTTAACACTTGAAGATGAATTGTTATCAATATTTGGTAAGGCTGCTAAAATGCTTTGGTCTACATTAACTATGGGTGTAAAAAATGTGGGTATATCTGATAGAAAGATTACTAAACAAATTATAGAAGCTCAAAAGAAAAGTGAAAACTTTTTATTTAATTTTAGAAAAAGTATGTTGAGATATAGTCAAATTAATGAAAAACAATTTGATATTATAAATACCATGAGAAACAATGTTTTAGATAAAGATAATAAAATAAATAAAGATTTCTTTAGTTATATATCAAAAGAAGTTTTTTCTTATATTTTAGAAGATTATGAAGATACTAAAGTAATAGATGAAAATAGGTCTGAATTAAAGCGCCTTATAAAAGAATATACAGGTATTTCAGAAAATGTATTTAAAGATTTATATGAAATAAAAGATATTGAAAATTTATTTTATAAAACAGTAATAAATCTTTATGAAGAAAAAATTCAATTTTTTATTGATAAAAAAAGCTTTGAGAAAGAAATTATACTTAGAATTATAGATGATTATTGGACTGAACATTTAACTGCTCTTGAGAATATTAAAAAAGGAACTTCTTTTAGAAGTGTTGCTCAAAAAAATCCATTTGAAGAATTTAAAAATGAATCTTTTAAACTATTTGATTTTTTAATAAAGCAAATTTTTATAGATATAATTAAAGATACAATTAACTTAAATCCTGTTGACTTTATAAGAGAAATAAATGATAATACGAATAATTTTTCTAATGTAAAAGTTAATTTAGTAAATTATATGTTTTTAGATAAAGTTAACAAATTTGGTTTCTAGGAGATTTCATGGATAATATATATAAAGGTTTAAACGATAAACAAAAAGAAGCAGTAGCTACAACAAATAAAAGAGCTTTAGTTATTGCTGGTGCTGGAAGTGGTAAAACAACTGTTTTGACAAGAAAAATAGCACATATAATAAATTCTGGTGTTGCAGCACAAAATATTTTTGCTGTTACTTTTACAAATAAAGCAGCTAAAGAAATGAAAGAAAGAGTTGAAAAACTCTTTAATAAAAATACAGTTGATGGCATTTGGATAGGTACATTTCACAGTTTATTTAATAAAATTCTAAGAAAACATGCCCATTTAGTAGGCGTAGAAACTAATTATGAAATAATAGATGATGAAGATCAGAAAAAAATACTTAGAATAGTTATAGATGAAGACTTAAAGCTTTTTCAAGAATATGAAAAGAAAGAAAGAACTGCTCAAATTAAAGAAGCCGTTCTTCAAGCTATGATATATATATCTAATAAAAAAGATAATGGATTACAACCAGATGACTGTGAATGGACATTATTAGATAGTAATAAGTATTGTACTAACTTGTTAGCTGTATATTTTAAATATGAAGAAAGATTGAGAGATATAAATGCTGTAGATTTTGGAGATTTAATTCTTTATCCTTACATTATTTTTAGAGATAATAAAAATGTTTTAGAGGTTTATCAAAATAATTTTAAACATGTATTAGTTGATGAATTCCAAGATACTAACTTTACTCAATATGAATTAGTAAAAATGTTATCTAAAAAAGGTAGCTTATTCGTTGTGGGTGATGATGACCAGTCTATTTATGAATGGAGAAATGCTAATGTTGAAAATATAATTGATTTTGATAAAGAGTTTAAATCAGCAGATATAATCAAATTAGAACAAAATTATCGTTCAACATCTAATATATTAAATGGTGCAAATGGTTTAATTGATAAAAATAAAAAAAGAAGAGGTAAAAATCTTTGGTCTGATAAAGGTTCTGGTGATAAAATACAGGTTTTATTAACAAATAGTCCTTATGATGAAGCAGACTATATTGCTTCTTATATAAAAGATGAAATTAGAAAAGGTAAGAAAGCAAGCGATTTTGCTGTTTTATATAGAATAAACGCATTATCTAGAACAATGGAAATGAAATTAAACGACTATAGAGTTCCTTATAAAATAATAGGTGGACTAGCGTTTTGGGCACGTTCTGAAATAAAGGATATGCTTGCTTATTTATCAATTGTAGATAACCCTAATAATTTTTTAGCATTTGAAAGAATCATTAATATACCTACAAGGGGTATTGGTGAAAAAACTTTCCAAAAAATAAGAAATTATGCTGAAGAAAATTCTGTTAGTTTTAAAGATGCATTAAAAGATTTTGTTGAAAAATCATTATTACCTAAGAAATCATTAGAAGCTGTTTCTGAGTTTTATTCTTTAGTTAGTGAATTAGATTTATTAAAATCTAAAAATGTCACCATTAAAGAGTATATAGAACACATAATTGAGAATACTAGTATAATTGATTTCTATAAAGAAGATGGTGCTGATAAAGGTGATGAAAGAATAGCAAACATTATGGAATTAATAGCTGCAAGTGAAAACTTCCAAACAGAGAATTTATCCAGTAGTGTTCAGGATTTTGTTAACTTTGCAATGTTACAAACAACATTTGATAAAAATGATAATGGTGATTATGTTCAATTAATGACAGTTCATACAGCTAAAGGATTAGAATTTGATACTGTTTTTGTAATAGGAATGGAAATGGATATATTTCCTAGTTCAAGAAGTATTAAAGAAAATAAAATTGAAGAAGAAAGAAGATTGGCTTATGTAGCTTTAACAAGAGCAAAAAATAAATTATTCTTATCTAATACAATATTTAGATTTCCAAATAAAGACTTTGGTATTTCTTTCTTTATAGACGAAGTTCCTGATGAATATAAAACTGTTATTGATAAAAGAAAAAACAATAATTTTAGTCAAAATTATTTTAAAAATAATCAAAATGAAAAACAAGTTAAAAGTATGGCACTTGATAATATTCAAGCAGGAAAAACAATTAACCATAAAAAATATGGATCAGGTAAAATACTTTCAGTAGTTAGAGATGGTGGATATTATTTAATAACTGTTAATTTTGATAATTTTGGTAAAAAAACAATTATGTATACACCTTAAATTTTTTTAATTTTTAGTATAAAAGTATTGACTTTTTGTTTTTTTAGCAATATAATACTCAAACATTTTATAGATTGATTAGGAGGAAATAAAATGACTCAATTAAAAAATAAACCAATCGAAGACCGTAGCAACACTATTAGAGTTCAATACACTGCTGACAACCAAGCTCCAAGTAGCATTACTATTGATGAATTGTTATTTAAATTACTTGAAAAACAAGTAGTTGATGTTAAAGGCTGGTTAAAAGAGAAGGCAAGAGAAAAGCGTGCTGAATTACTAAAAGAAGCTAATGAACTTGCTAAAACTAAATCTCTTTACAAGAAGGTAGGTAAAGATTTAGTAGAGATGACTCCTGATGAATTTATTCGTGGTAAAGTCTCTGCTGCTGTTCGTGAATCTGTTATTCTAGAAATTGCAAAAGAGAGTTTAATTACTCAAATTAAAGTTTCTGATAGTTAATAGTTTTAATTAATAAAAAAACCGGATTAGTCCGGTTTTTTATTTGTTATATACATTTTTTCAATATCACCTTCGTCTTGATTAACTTCCATAATTAATATTGATTTTAATTCTTCTATTTTTTTCTTTAAATCTTCGTTATCAATTTCTATTTTTAAAATATTGCCACTTTTATAGTAAAAATAAATATAATTTTCTTTTAATTTATAAATAACATTCTCAACATCAGTCTCAAATAAATTAAATACCATTAAAATTATTGGCTTGCTTTTGTCTTCAGAAATTATAAAATCACCAGTTTTTATGTTTTTTTCCATTTTTTTTACCATTTTTTATTGACTTGTTCTTATTTTATTCTATCATTTCTAAATGATTATTCAATGAATTTAAATAAAAAGGTGGTAAGACAATGTTTGAAAACAACTTTGAAGTGAAAAATGGATTTCTATCTACTAAAACAATAAATATATCAAAAGATTTAAAGGAGTTTGAAGGTTTTATAAAAACTTCAGTATTACAGGCTCCATTTATGTTTAAATATAATGCATTTTTTATTGATATAGAATCAATTAAAAATGAAGAAATTGATTATATATTAGATTTATATTTAAAATCAGTAGAAATTTTAAAAAAATATGAAATATTTCCTTTAGGAATAAAAAACTGTAAAAAATCTTCTAGAGACTTTTTTAATAAAAATGGAATACTTGTTTTTATAGAATCTACTCCAAATCAATCTTCTAGTGTTAACTTAAAAGAAGAAGTAAAAGAAAAAGAAAAAATTATTGAAAAAATTATTGAAAAAGAAAAAATAGTTTTTAAAGATGGTGAACCTCCATTAATATATACTGGTGTAGTTCGTGGTGGTCAAGTTGTTTATGCAGAAAATAGAGATTTAATTATATTTGGACATGTTAAATCTAATGCAGAAGTTATTGCTGGAAGAAATTTAATAATTATAGGAAATGCTGAAGGTAGACTCATTGCTGGAATGTCTGATTGTGAAAATGCTAGTATTATTGTAGGTAAATATAACCCTTCTATTATATCAATAAATGGAAATTTTAATACTGTAGAAAAAGATAATAAACATATAGGAAAAACTGTCAAAATTAATTTTGAGAATAATGCTTTTAAATTTGAATACATATCAATATGATTTATTTAAGTTTTTTTTAACTTAGTGTATTGATTTTTTATTTTAATTAAGTAGGATAAAATTATAAAATATTACAAAAAAATAGGAAAATTTATGCTTGAAGAAATAAAATCTGTAAAACTTAAAAAAATAAATAACGCTTTTAATTCTGAATCAGTATCTGAAGAAACTCTTAACTTAATGGCTGAATTGACTGAAAAAGAGTTAATTGAGTTTTTTTATTTGATAGAAGAAGGCGTTATTAGTTTAAATATATTACCATATTACTTTGTAAGTTATTCAACTGATAAAGTTAAATCTATAGAAAGTAAAATGGAATTTGATTTTATTAATAAATTACTTGCTACTGCTTGGGAACATAATTTATTAGATAAGGATTCTTCTACTTTATTAAAAATGCTTTATGGTTTAACAATCATAAAAACAGATTTAGTAAAAAGAATAAGAGACGGATTTGCTCTTAATTCAAAAAAACAAAAAATATTTGATATACAGATAAAAGATGTTTTAAAAGAATTAGTTGAATCTTCAGAAAATAATAATCTATTTAAAGTTATTTTAAAAATTAATGAAAAAGATCAAAATTTAGTAAATGAAAATGAAAATTTATTTGAAATCAAAAAGAGTGTTTTAAATCTTTCTGAAGTTTTTGAATTATATGAATTATTACATGGTGATTATACTGGAAAAGAATATCTTTCAGAAAATAAGAAAAATTCTTCTTACGAAAAAGAATTGAGAAATAAAATTAAAAATAATTTTAAAAATGAAACCTTATCTAATTATAGTTTTCTACCAGAAATTTATAAAGAACTAGTAACTAGCTGTGTTTCTGGAGATATTCCAAACATTAAAGAAGTAGAAAGTAAAAAGTTAGATAAAAAAGAAGTTAAAAAAAGAAAATCATTATTAGAAAATATAACTCCTGATAATATAGATGATGAAGATTATGACAGATTAGAACCAAAATTATCATTTACTTCAGAAGAAAAAGTAATTAATGTTTTCGATAGAATAGTTAACAATAAAAAATCAGATAAAATAAAAGAAAGAGTCGAATTAAAACCATTAAGTAGTAATGATTTAATTTTAGAAGCTGATCCAAAAGAATCTCTTTCTGTATCTTCTTTTATAATTAGAGTATTAGTTAGTATAGTTTTATTACTTGCTTTAATAGGTTGGGGATTAAGTGTAAAATCTGATAATGGTAATGATGTTGATCATATTAAAAATATAACTTATGAAGAAATTTTATCATATAAATTATCTTCTGGTGGTGAAAATAAGTTTGATATGAAAATTAATAGATCTAAAAGTGAGATAAATAATGGAGCAGTTGAGCAAAGTAATCCAAATATTCAGTAATATAATTGTTGGTAATAATTTAAATTACTCTTTTATTTTATCTTTTATAACATTTATAACAGCTATAACAATTATTATAGCTGTTTTTAAATTTTGTTTACTATTGAAAGAACATTTTTATTCAGAAAAATTTTTGAAAGTATTTAAAAATAGTTCTGATTTTGAAGATATACTTGATCAGGCTGAGAATTTAAGTAATAAATCCATATTAGCAAATTGTTTTTTTAAAGGATTCAAAAGTTTTTATTCTTTATACAAAATCAATCCACATTATCAATCTGGTTCAACAATAGAGTTAAGTAAAAGAACAATGGAAATAATTTTAAATAATAAAATTCATTCATTTAGAAATTATTCTATATTTTTGTATTTAGCAATTTTATTACCCGGAATATCAATATCAGCAATTATTTATAATTATGCTGACTATATTGAAATTAATAAATCTTTTGATAATATTAATCCTATGATTTTAGTTGATTCATTAAGATTGTTTTTTATTTCAATAGTTAGTTCTATAATTATATTGTCAATATTTTTCTTTTTAGATAAATATTTAGAATACAGATTTTTAAATTTTAAAAATTTTATTGATGAATATGCTTATACTATACATAAAAATTTTTATACAAAAGAGTCGGATATAAATTAAGGAGTTTTAAATGTTATACAAAAGAAAAAAATCAATGATTCATGTTATGTTTAGTTTTATATTTTATATTTTTCTTTTTATATTTATTATTTTAGGTTTATTAAATTTATTTAACTTTACATATGAAGAGTTATATGCAGAAAAACAGAATACCCCTTCAGATTATATTGATCTTGAATTAAAACCTATGGAAGATGAAAATATAATAAGTAATAACTTCATTGAAGAAGAAAAAGAAAAGGAAGAAGAAATTCCAGAACCACAAGACCCAAATACAATAAAAGCAATGCAAGTTATATCTAATTATTATATTTCTGCAATTGATAAAAATATAAAAAAACATTTTAGTTCTAAACCTGATAATATGTGCAAGCTTGCTTATAAAGTATCCAAATTAGAGTTAATAATTGTATCTTGTGATGATTTTACATTTAAGAGACAAGTTGAACTTGCATTAGTAAATGTAAAGCCTTATCAAAATAAAATAGTAAATGGTGTTGATCTTTCAAAAGAATTGGTGTATTTTGATTATTTAATTAATCGTTAATAAAGTGAGGTTTTATATGTTTAAGAAAAGTGTGTTAGCTTTAGGTTGTATATTAAGTTTAAATTCTGCTAGTGCTTCAGTACTAAGTATAGATATTGAAGTGCAAGAAAAAAAGATTCCAGTAGTTTTTTTTAATAAAAAAGGATTATCTCAATATAATGATCCCATGTTTAATAAAATACAAACTAATATTTTTAAAACAAAAAAAATTGATTTAATTAAAGCTCAAAATAATTCTTCTTGTAATCAAATAGCTAAAATAAAAAAGACTTCAATATATTGTGTCAATTTAAGAACAGATATTAATTCTTATCCAGAAAACCAAACTGTTGTTGATATTGAGAGTGTAGGTTTTTCTGGTCAAAATATTTATTCAACAAAAGTTTCATTTTCTAATTCAAATGATAATTTTTATGCCGCAAGTAATGAAGTAAGTGATTTTGTTTATAAAACTATATTTAATCAAAATAGTTATTTTAATTCTAAGTTAGCATATGTTAAAAGTGTGGGAAGAGGAAAAGATGTTAATTATAATTTAGCTGTTAGCAATATAGATGGAAGCAATGAAAAAGTATATTTGGTTTCTAAAGCTCCAATAATGTCAATAGACTGGTCACCAGATAATTCAAAATTAGCATATGTATCATATGAAAAAATTCGTTCTGGTATTTTTATTCACGATTTAAATACAAATAATAGAACTCAAATAACAAATTATAAAGGTATCAATGGATTCCCTTCTTGGAACCCAAATGGAAGAAGTATAGTTATGTCTTTATCTAAAGATGGTTCTTCAGATATATACATTTATGAGTTAGCTTCACAAAAACTTTTTAAAGTTACTAATGATAAACGTTTTAATGAAACAGAACCTTCTTGGATTAATAGTGAAGAAATAATATTTACCTCAAATAAAACAGGAAATCCTAATCTTTATATTTATAATATAATTAATAAAAGAATTAGAAAGGCACAAAATCATTACAATTATGTAACAACACCTAAAGTTTCTAAAGATGGTACATTTACTATTGCCACTTATAAGAAAGGTAGACAATATGGCTTGATTAGAATAAATGAAAATGGTAAGGTTTCTTTAATAACTAATGATTATTATGGAGAATCCCCTACTGTATCAGGAAATAATAAACTTATAATGTATTCTACTAAATCAAAAAATGGATTAAATATATTGAGAGCATTAGATTTAGAAGGAAACGAGTTATTTAAAGTGGGTTCTAGCGTTGCTAATATAAAAGAACCTGCGTTATCAAATTAATATAGGAGAAAAAAATGAGTAAATTTAATTTAAAAGCAATATTGATACTTGTCTCTATGGCATTAGTTGCTGGTTGTGCTAAAGACAAATCAAAAGAAGGCATTATAAAAGATGAAGTTAGTGTACATAGCGTTTCTGATGGTGATTTAGCTTCTGAAATGGGTAGTATTTTATCAGAAGATGGATATACTGGCTCTATAAATGATGTTCCATTAGAAGAAAGAAGTGACGTTTTGGAAAATGATACTGTATACTTTTCTTATGACAGCAGTGAAATAACTTCTGAAATGAAGTCAGTTATTGATAAACATATGAGCTTTTTGCAAAATCATACTGATATAAAAGTTATTTTAGAAGGTCATACTGATGAACGTGGTGCTAATTCTTATAACGTAGTTTTAGGTGAGAGTAGAGCACAAGCAGTTAAAGATGTATTATTAGAAGCTGGTATCCCTGATACTCAAGTTGAAATAATTAGTTATGGTGAGTCTAGACCATTAGGTAGTGGTGGAAGTGAAGCTTCTTGGTCTAAAGATAGAAGAGCAGTATTTACATATCAGTGATAAGGAGATTGATTAATGTCAAAAGTTATTGTAGTTACATCTGGAAAAGGTGGGGTTGGTAAAACAACAACAAGTGCTAATATATCTATGGGTTTAGCACTTAGAGGTTATAAGGTTGCAGTTGTGGATTTTGATATAGGTCTAAGAAACTTAGATCTTATTATGGGTTGTGAAAGAAGAGTTGTTTATGATTTTGTGAATGTAATTCAAGGTACTGCTAATTTAAGACAAGCATTAATCCAAGATAAAAGAGTTCCAAATTTATATATATTAGCTGCTTCTCAAACTCAAGAAAAAGAAGCATTAACTCAAGAAGGTGTAGGAAAAGTTATTGATGGCTTAAAAGCAGATGGATTTGATTTTATAATTTGCGATTCTCCTGCTGGTATAGAACATGGTGCTATTATGGCAATGTATTATGCTGATGAAGCAATTGTTGTTACTAACCCTGAAGTTTCTTCTGTAAGAGATAGTGATAGAATGATTGGAATACTTAAAAGTAAATCTAAACGTTCTATAGATGGATTAGAACCAATAAAAGATAATTTATTAATAACTCGATATAATGCTGAAAGAGTTGATAAAGGTGATATGTTGAATAAAGATGATATAGTAGAGTTGTTATCTATTAAATTATTAGGAATAATACCAGAATCAGAAGATATTATAAAAGCTTCTAACAGTGGTGATCCTGCTATAAGAATAGAAGGCGGTAATGCTTCTATTGCTTATAAAGATGCTGTTTCAAGATTATTAGGTGAAGAAGTTCCTATGAAATTTACAGACATATCAAAGAATGGATTATTTGATAAATTATTAAAATTATTAGGAGCATAAAATGAGAAGATTTATTAATAGATTTCTAGGAGAAACTAAAAAAGAATGTTCAAGTTCTGCTAAAACAGCTAAAGAGAGATTACAAATAGTAATTGCTAAAGATTTAAGTGATAATACTCTAAATGGTGTTTTAATACAAAAAATAGAATCTGAAATTCTTGAAGTTCTTAAAAAGTATATGGATATTAGAGAAGAAAATATTGATATTGAAGTTTCACACGAAGATGGAAAAGAGATATTAGGTTTAAATATAACTTTTCCTGACGATTTAAAGAAGAAATAATTTAAACAATATTACAAAAAGCCATTGAAAAATGGCTTTTTTTTGTTATTATCTATATATAATTTTAAGGAGTTTTTAATGGCTAAGAAAGGTATAAAATACGTTTGCTCTAATTGTTCAGCACAACATCCAAAAATGCTAGGTAAATGCCCTAATTGTGGAGAATTTGGCTCAATAATGGAATTTTATGAAGAAGAAGAAAAAGTTAATTTTCATGTTGGATATGCTGGTGTATCAAATGAAAAGATAATGAAAATATCAGATATTGAAGAAAAAGAATTTCCTCGAATTGATACTGATTTAGGCGAACTAAATAGAGTTTTAGGTGGTGGACTTGTTGAAGGTTCAGTTAATCTTATAGGTGGAGATCCCGGTATAGGTAAATCTACAATATTGTTACAAGTAGTTGCAAATCTTGCTAAGAAAGGGTTAAAAGTATTATATATTTCTGGTGAAGAGTCTAAAAACCAAATAAAACTTAGAGCAACAAGGTTAAAAATTGATACAAATGAACTTTATCTATTTTGTGAGACTAATATAGATAATATTATAGCTAATTGTAAAGAATTTAATCCAGATATATTAATTATAGATTCTATACAAACAATGTATATACCTGATTTAAAATCTTCTGCTGGTTCTGTATCTCAAGTTAAAGAATCTGCTCAAGAAATTACAAAATATTGCAAACAAAATGGAGTTTCTGCTTTTTTAATTGGACATATTACTAAAGATGGTACTATTGCTGGACCTAAAGTTTTAGAACATATTGTTGATGCCGTGTTTTATTTTGAAGGTGAACAAGGTAGTAAATATAGAATGCTTAGATCTAATAAAAATAGATTTGGTGAAGTTAATGAATTAGGTGTTTTCGCAATGACAGAAACAGGTCTTAAAGAAGTTAAAAATCCTTCTGCTATATTTTTATCTAAATATGAAAAAGAAGCTTGTGGAAGTTCATTGTTAGTTACAAAAGAAGGTAGTCGTCCATTAATAGTAGAAATACAAGCATTAGTTTCAGAAACAAATTCAGAAATACCAAGAAGAATATGTTTAGGTTTAGAAAAAGATAGATTAACCTTGTTAATGGCTATTTTACAAAAATATCTTAGAATTAAATTTTATAAAAATGATGTTTATGTGACTATAGTTGGTGGAGTAAAGGTTTCAGAAACAGCTTCTGACGTTGCACTTGCTATGGCTTTGTTATCTTCTGAAAATGATGTTTTCTTACCAAGAGATTCTTGTTTCTTTGGTGAAATAGGTATAACTGGAGAAATACGTCCTGTACCTAACGGTGAAGAAAGAATTAAAGAAGCTATTAAACATGGAATGAAAACAATTGTTGTCCCTAAGTTAAATGCACCTAAGATTGCTGAATGGTGGAATGGTAAAGCAACAATAATACCTATCTCTGATGTTGAAGATCTTCATAAAGTTTTTAATGGTTTTCAAAAAATTAATACAAAAAAATAAGCCACATTAAGTGGCTTTATTTTTTTCTGCTTCTTCTAACTTTTTCCTTTTATATTCATCTATTTGTTTTGCTTTTTCATCCATTCTTTCTGCTTTTCCAGTTATCTCAACAACTTTATCTCTTAACATTGTTGATAAAGAAATAACTTTACTATTCAAATTTGGATTATGAGCCATAAATAAACATCCTAAAAAGAACACTACTATATACTTTAAAATTTGAATCATTTTATTCTCCATTTTAAAGTAGATGATTACTCATCTACTTCAACTTCATCATTTAAACTATCAACTTCAATTAAATCATCATTAGATTCAATTTCATCTTCATGTTCTACTAAGAAAACAGATACTAATTGATCATCTTTTTCTAATTTAACTAAACTTACACCAGTAGTATTTCTACTTGTTACATTTATATTTTCTAATGATATTCTATTATTTACACCATTTCTGGTTGTAGTTAATATATCAACATTCAGATCTGTAGTAAATAATGCAGCAAATAATCCACCACTTCTTTCATTTGATTTCATTGCTCTTAAACCTTTACCGCCTCTCTTTTGTATACGATATTGGTTAACTTCAGTGATTTTAACTAAACCATTTTCACTTATACAAACAATAAAACCATTATCGTCATGAACTATTGCACCACCAGTTATAAATTCTTCTTCAGTTAAATCCATACCAGTAACACCCATACTATTTCTGCTTAATTTTCTTAAGCTATTTATTTCAAAACGAATAGATTTATTGCTATCATTTAAAATAATTAACTGATCTTCATCAGAACATATTCCAGCGAAAACAATGTCATCATTTTCTTGCAAATTAATACCTATGATACCACCTTTTCTTTGAGAACTTAAATATTCTTTGATTTCAGTTCTTTTTACTTTACCTTTTTTAGTTACCATTAGTAAACTATTATTAATTTCTTCAAAATTAATTGGAAGCATTTGAATTATTTGTTCTTCGACTCCTAATCCATCTAATATATTATTTATATGTCTTCCTTTCTCACCACTTGGAATATCATAAGCCATAATTGTATATGTTTTACCTTTATTACTTATAAACATTAAAGAACTATGAGAGTGACAGTTAATGGAATTTTTAATCAAATCTTCTTTTTTCAATTTCATTTTTTTCTTTCCACGAGTTCCACGATTTTGAGACTCGAATTCTTCTAAAGAAACTCTACTAATGTATCCACTTGCACTATACATAATAGTACATTCTTCTTCTTTAGTTAATGCAGCTAAGTCATTTTTTATAATGTCTAATTTGAAATCAGAAAGTCTAGCACGATATGGATAAGTAACACCATAATAAGAATTTTTCTCTTTTATTGAAGCAAATGTTGTTATTTGTTCATCTGATTCTTCTAATATTACATTATATCTTCTAGTTTCATTACTTAACAAATCATTATAATCAGCAACAGATAATTTATAATTTTCATATTCTTCTTTCATTTCATCTAACTGCATACCAGTTAATTTTTGAAGTTTTAAGTCTAAAATTGCATTAGCTTGTTCTTCATCTATAACTAAGAAGTTAATTAATGCAACTCTTGCATCTTGAGTATTTGAAGATTTTTTAATTAAATCTATAACTTGATCTAAGTTTACTGGATCTATAGCTTTCATTAATCCTTCAAGAATATGTAATCTTGCTGCTGCTTTTTTTAATAAGTATTTAGTTCTTCTAATAATTACTTCCATTCTATGTGCAATAAAGTTTTCTAATATTTCAAGAATTCCTACTACTCTAGGTTTGTTATCTATTAAAACAGTAGCATTATAATTTATACCAACTTCAAGATCTGTTTCTTTTAAGAATTGATTGAATATTAATTCTGCATCATATCCTTGCTTTAAATAAATTGCAATTCTAATGCCATCTTTATCTGACTCATCTATAGCTTCGTCTACACCTTCAATTTTTACTTTTCCAAATAAAGGACTATTTTTATCAGTAATAGGCTCAGAAAGTTCAACTATTCTTTTATAGAGTTTAGCTTTATTTACTTGATAAGGTATTTTATCAATAACTATAACAGTTTTGCCATCAACTTCTTCTTCGTGCCAAGTAGCTCTTAATTTCATTTTAGCTCTACCATGAGTCCAAGCATTAATCATTTCTTTAGCCCCATGAACAATACCACCAGTAGGGAAATCTGGTGCTGGCATAATACTCATTAACTCTTCAATATTATGTTCTTTAGAGTTAAGTTTATTTTCAACCATTTTCTTTACACATTCTAATGCTTCAATTGGGTTATGTGGTGGAATATTAGAAGCCATTGCAACAGCAATACCTTGAACGCCATTAACTAATAAGTTTGGAAATCTTAAAGGTAAAACAGTAGGTTCTTTTTCATTGCCATCATAGTTTGGTCTATAATCAACAGTGTCTAAATCAATATCAGCAAACATTGATTGACCAATTTTATGCATTCTTACTTCTGTATAACGCATCGCTGCTGCACTATCACCATCTATTGAACCAAAGTTACCTTGACCATCAACTAAAAGTGCTCTCATTGAAAAAGGCTGCGCCATTCTTACTTTTGCTTCATAAACTGAAATATCACCATGTGGGTGATATTTACCGATTACATCACCTACAATTCTTGCTGATTTTTTATATGCTGTGTTATGATAAACTCCTAGTTCATTCATAGAATGTAATATTCTTCTATGAACTGGCTTTAATCCGTCTCTAACATCTGGTAATGCACGGTCAACAATTACTGACATTGCATAGTCTAAGTATTTTTGTTGAATTAAACTTACTATATCTACGTCATGTATTTTATCATGTTGTTCGTCTTTATTTTCATTACTGTTATTAATACTTTCTGTCATACAAATCTCCTATTAAGTCCTTAATTATCTTACATTTTTATATAAATTACAAGTCTATATTTGCTTTTTGAGCATTTTCTGTGATAAATTCTCTTCTTCTATCAACATCTTGTCCCATTAAATCTTCAAAGACTTTCAATATATTTTCTTTATATTCTTCTCTATAATCAACTCTCATTAAAGAACGAGTTTCAGGATTCATAGTTGTTTCCCATAATTGCTCAGGGTTCATTTCACCAAGTCCTTTAAAACGCTGTAATTCAAATCCAGTTTTTGCTAAACCTTCAGGGAACTTTTCTGCTAATTCTTCATCATTTAATGCATATTGATAATTTCCATTTCTTTTCTTTAATACATAAAGTGGTGGCATTGCTAAATAAATATGTCCACGCTTAATAAGTTCTGGCATTTTATTCATGAAGAATGTTAATAATAAAACCGCAATGTGAGAGCCATCAACGTCAGCGTCAGTCATTATAATAACTTTATCATATCTTAATTTATCATGATTATAATTTTCACCTATTTCTGTTCTTAAAACTTGAATTAAAGCTTTAACTTCTTGAGAGTTTTCAATTTTTTCGTCATCGCTTTTTGAAGTGTTTAATATCTTACCCTTTAATGGTAATATTGCTTGATAAACTCTATTCCTTCCTTGTTTAGCAGAACCACCCGCTGAGTCTCCCTCTACTAAAAATAGTTCGCATTTTGAAGCGTCTTTACTTTGACAGTCAGCTAATTTACCCGGTAATCCGCCAAAACGACCGCCTACCATTTCTTTTCTTGCTTTATTTCTTTCTTTTTCCATTTTTTCTCTAAGTTTTTTAGAGTTTAAAACTCTTAGAACAATAGACTGAGCTATTTCAGGATTTTCTTCAAAATAAGATTCCATATTTTCTTTAACAAGAGCATAAACTAATTTTATACCTAAGCCAGTAGATAATTTCTTTTTAGTTTGGTCTGAGAATTTAGGTTCTTGTGTTTTAAATGAAATTACACAATTCAAACCTTCTAGTACATCTTCTTTAATAAATTGTTGTTCTAATTTCATTGTGTTAATAGCATAATCATTAACAACTTTTAACAAAGCTCTTTCAAATCCTTGAACATGAGTACCACCTTGTTCAGTAAAAATGTTGTTAGCAAATGAAACTACATTACTTCTAAAAGATTTATTTAAATATGTAAAAGCAATTTCTGCTTCTGATATTTCATCTTTTCCTTCAAAATAAATGGTATCCATTAAATGTGGTGTTTCATCTTCTTCATATTGAATATTATCTTCTTGTACAATCATTTTTGTATTATCATTAACTAAGTCAATAATACCATTTTCTGAATAATAAATTGTTTCGTTATTGTCATAATCACGAATTGTTAATTTTAATTTTTTTGTTAAATAAGATGTTCTTTTTACTCTATCTAAAATAAATGTTGGATCTAGTTCAATACCACCTTCATCAATTGCTTCAGGGAACATTTCAGGATCAGGAGAGAATCTAACTCTTGTTCCATTTTTTTCATGTGGCTCCATATCTCTTATTTTCTTTAATGCTTCAACTGGATCGCCTTTTTCAAATCTTTGGAAATATACACTACCATTTTTAAATATTGTAAGATCTAAATATCTTGATAATGCATTAGTTACAGAAGCACCAACACCATGAAGACCACCGGAAACTTTGTATGATGAATCCTCACCACCAAACTTACCACCAGCATGCAATACAGTAAATACAATAGTAGCTGCTGAGATTCCTTCTTCTGGATGTATATCTACTGGAATACCTCTACCATTATCTATAATTTCTACAGAATTATCTTCTTTATGGAAATTTATTTGTATATCATTACAATAACCTGCTAAAGCTTCGTCTACTGAGTTATCTAAGATTTCATATAAGAGGTGGTGAAGACCTTTTCTGTTTGTGTCACCTATATACATACCGGGACGTTTTCTAACTGCTTCTAAGCCTTTTAATACTTTAATTGTATTAGCACTATAGGTATCTTTTTCTAAACTCATTAATAATTCTCCTTATAAATATAAATATTTATAAAAGTATACCATCTAATTTAAAAAAATCAATTAAAAATCAATCAAATATGCATTATTTTTTCATTTATTTGCAATATTTTATTTTTGTTTTATATTATCCTTTAAACATTTTAAAGGAGTATAAAAAATGATTGATTTTTTAATAGGTAAAGTATTTAGGAAAAATCCAGTTTCAACAACAATTCTTGTAAATGGTGCAATTGGATATGAAGTTTTCATTCCATTATGTTATCACGATTATAAAGAAAACGATATTTTAAATTTAGATATTGTTCATATTCAAAAAGAAGATGGTAGAGAAACATTATATGGTTTTTTTGATTATAACTCAAAATTGTTTTTTATATCATTATTAACTGTAGATGGAATAGGTGATAAGAAAGCATTCTCTATTTTAGCTAAAAATACTCCAGCAGAATTAATGGATATGGTTAATAGAAAAGATTTAAATGCTTTCAAAAAAGTAAAAGGTGTAGGACCTAAAACCGCAGAAAAAATTATAGAAACATTGGAAGGTAAAATTGAATTTGATAAAGAAGAACAAAATATATTCAATGATGCAAAAGAAGCTTTACTTACATTAGGTCTTAATGCAAAAGAAGTAGATTCATTTATCGACAGTTTAGATAAAACAAAAGATTATACTATACAAGAGTTAATTACATTAGGTCTTCAAAAATAAATTTTAAGTAATAAAAAAGGTGCATTTAGCACCTTTTTTTTATTTACTCTTAATTTACCATTAAGAATTTTTTTTTAATTAACCTTTTACTGGTTTTTTAATTTTTTTATGAATAGTGTTTAATGAAGGAATTTCAATTTTACGCTTACTTTCATGAGCACCTTCTTTAAATGATATTACTTCATCAACTAATCCAAACTCTTTAGCTTCAAATCCAGTCATAAAATTATCACGTTCAGTTGCTTTAACAATTTCACTAATTGAATGACCAGTATTAGCAGATAACACTTCATTTAAAAACTTTTTAACTCTTAACATTTCTTCAGTATGAATTTCAATGTCAGTTGCTTGTCCTTGATAACCGCCTAGTGGTTGGTGAATCATAATTCTAGAACTTCTCATAGCATAACGTTTATCACCAGCAGATAGAAGGAATGCACCCATACTGCAAGCCTGACCCATTACATATGTGTGAACAGGACAAGAAACAAGATTCATTACATCATAAATTGCTAAACCAGCAGTGACACTACCACCCGGAGAGTTTATATATAAATTAATTGGTTTAGTTGGATCTTCTGCTTCAAGATAAAGTAATTGTGATACAATACTGTTTGCCATATTATCTTCTACTTGACCAAGTAAAAAAACCACTCTTGATTTTAAGAGTTTTGAATAAATATCAAAATACATTTCTCTTCCATTTTCTTTATCTGCAACAGTAGGATGAATTGCAGCACCCATAGGGTTCATACTGTTTAACATAGCCATTTGATGTTGATTGATATTATGCATAAATTTATTTCTCCTTTTTCTTGAACATAATAATATCAAAGTTTTTTTTAAAAATCAATATTTATTTGAAAAAGTTTTTTTATTATGTATCATTAATAATATTAGATTTAAGGAGAATTTATGAATTTTTTACAAGATACAATTCAGTTTCATAAAAGTGTTTTTCAAAAGATAGTACTTAATAAACTTTTTTTTATTTTTTTAATGGGATTTTATTTATTAGCTGACATGCTTAAATATTATCAACCTTATTTAAATTCCTATTTAAAAAATGAAAACTTAACATTTCTTGATTCATTTGTTAATTTTTTAGTAGGATTAACTATTATAATTGCATATATGTCTTATGCTTGCTTATGGAGTTTATATTTTAAAAGAAGAGAAAAAACAAAAGATAAAATAAAAGCTTTTTTTGCTCCATTAATTAATTTTAGATTATATGTGGTTTATTTTTCATTTGTGTTTTTAATTGTTTTAGGATTAAGTTTAAGTATTAGATTCATACCAGAATTAAATTCAATATTTAATGAATCATTAAAAATATTTACAGATAAATCAAATTCTGGAATGTCTGAACAAGAAAGAATTGCTTTAATATTTGCTTCTGAAAAAATATTAACTATATATAATGAAATAAGTGTTTTTCAAATGATAGGTGCTTTAATAACATTCTTTATTTCAATAATTATTGCATATTGTTCAATAATATTCAGTTTACCATTAGTTTTAAAGAGCAAATCAAATAAAGCTTTTAAATCTATAAAAATTTCTATTCAATCTGTTTTTAGTAATTTTAAAATTTTTATTTTAACTATAGGATTTTATTTTTTACTTAAAGCAATATTAGAATCTCTTGTTTCTGATATTGATTTTCTAAATAAAGTTATTCCTATAATACTAGATTCTGTTTTATTTTTCTATATAGTTATAGGATTAGAAAATTTTATATTAACAAAAGAAAAAAATAGTGTATAATATAAATATGAATAAATTTAAATAAAATGATAGAACTTAAAAATTATAGCACAAACTCAAAAGAATATGGTTTTCTAACCATAGATGAAATAGTTAATTCAGAATCAGCAACCATACATAAAGTTGCTGCAATTACTGATGATACAACACTATTCTCTAGTATAGAATTTATAGATAAATGTAATGAAAAAAATATAAAACCAATTATTGGATTAACAGTTCATATAGGTCATGAAGGTAAAGATCTTGGGACTTTAACTCTTTATGCTAAAAATAAAGAAGGATTTTTATCTTTAAGTGCTATATTAAATAGCTCTGAAGAAAACAAAGACCAAGATAGATTGGTAGATATAGTTGAAATTATTAATAATAAAAATGGATTAATTGCTACTTTAGGTTCTTATGGTTCTTTGCTTTATAATCCTATTATTGAAAAAGACGAAGATTTTATTTACAATATAATTGATAATCTACATAAACATTTTCAAGATGATTTATATTTAGAAATATTAAGTAAAGAACAAGAAAATTATTCAGATTATAATAAAGTTATACATATTTTAGCAGAAAATTATAATATAGATGTAATAGCAACTAACGATAATAGATTTTTAAAGAAAGGTCATTATAAATTATTTTTACAAAAAGCTAAAAATGTTAGAAAAAAACAAAGTAAATTTAATTCTAAATTAACAATAAATGAACACCAATATATAAAAACAGATAAACAAAATAAATCTAATTTTGTAGAAGACTCAATTAATAATTTAGATAAGTTAGTTAATAAAATTGAAACTTATTCTCTTCTAAATGAAAATCATTACATTCCAACTTTTAATAAAACATTAAGAGAAGTTCTCAGAGAAAAATATCCTGAATTTATACGCTCTAAACCAGAAGATAAAATTGAAGTTTATAAAAGTAGAATACAAAAAGAGTTAGAAATTATAGAAAATTTAGGTTTTGAAAACTATTTTCTTATATTTGATGACATTGTAAAAAATAATGAAAATCTATCATTCTCAGTTAGAGGTTCTGCAATAGGTTCTCTTGTTACACATATGATTGGTTTAACTCATGTAGATCCAGTTGAAAGTGGATTATATTTTGAAAGATTTTTAAATTTAGGAAGAAGCGATAGAAAAGAACTTCCAGACATGGATTTAGAAACAAATGATGTTAAAGCTGTTATTAATTATTTAATGAAAAAATATGGTGATAATAGAATAGTTACATTATGTAAAGTTGATAAATTAAAAGCAAAATCTCAATTACAATATGCTTATGACACCATAAGAGATGATATTTTAGAAAAACCAGAAGACGAAAGTGGAAATCAAAGAAATTTACCAGATGACGAATATAGAGATCTATTAGATATATTAAAAAGAAGTTTTGGTTCTGACAAAAGAACATTAAATGAAGAATTATCAGTTAATAGAGAGTTAAAAGCTTATATTAAAAATAATCCTATTGCAAATAAGTTAGTAATAATGGGATTAACATACGAAAATCAATCTATGGATATAGGAAGAAGTCCTGCAAGCTATGCAATAACTCCATTTGATTATAAAAATTTATTTTCTGGATTTAGATCAAAAGATACTGCTAATGAATTAAACTCTGACTACAATGTTTTAGAAGTTTCAAAAGAAAATATAGAAAGAATAGGTCTTGTAAAATTAGATATTCTTGCAAATAAATATTTAGACAAATTGAAAAATACTTGTAAAAAAATTAATATAGTATTTGATGAAAATTTTAAAACTGACTCTAAAGAAGTTTATGAAATGTTAAATAAAGGTCAGACTAAAACAATAAATCAACTTAAAAATCAATCATATTTATGTCAAAATGTTGGTGTTGAAAACTTTAATGATATTGTAAACATAAATGCTCTTTTAAGACCGGGAGTTACTAAAAGAGAAAAAGATTCTTTTATTGAATCCAAAAAGAATGGATATAAAGGTTCAGAACTTTTAAAACCTATTTTGGGAGACACCTATGGAGTTATTATTTTTGATGAACAAGTAATGGCTATAGGACAAGAAATTGGTGGTTTATCTTTAGATGATGCTGATAAATTAAGAGCTTCTTTAAAGAAAAATAAAAAAGATATAGTTTCTGAAATAAAGCCTAAATTTATAGAAGGTGCAACAAATAAAAACATTCCATTAAAAGAAGTTGAAAAAATCTTTAATGAAATTGAAAATATGTGTGGAAAGTTTACATTCTCTAAGGCACATGCAATTGCTTATTCACATTTAATATATCAGCAATCGTGGTTAAAAGTTTTTCGCCCTGCTGAGTATTTTGAATATTATTTAGAAGACAGAAAAGAGAAAGAAGAATATGTTCAAGAATTAAAAGAGCGTGGTGTTGTTTTATTGCCACTTGATATTAATAGAAGTGTTAATACTTATAAAACAAGAAAAGTACCTACCAAACCAGATGTTCTTTATGTAGATTATTCATTGAGTGCTTTATTTCCTGATGGAGAAGAATTTTCTAAATTAATTGTTAATGAAAGAATTGCAAATAATGCGTATAAAGGTTTATATGATTTTGTTGAAAGAGTATTACCTAAGTATGCTGGTTTATCAGTTTACTCTCATAGATGGAGCGAAAATCCTAAAATAAAAGCTAATTTTAAAGCTAAGGTTGAAACATTGATTAGAGTTGGAGCATTTGATAAATTATTTACAAATAATGGTTATTCAATTCTTGAAAACAGAGAAATAATGAAAAACTCATTACAAAAAGCAATTGAAATGACATTAAAACCATTTGTTTCTGGAGATTTTGAATATACTATACCTGAAAAGTTTAGTTATAAAGTTGAAACATATATAAATGAAGAACTTGCTTTTTATGGTGGTCATTCATTTACGCAATCTAATCTTGCTCAAAAAAAAGATCAAACAATGAAACCTAAAATATAAAATAAAAAAGCTATTTAATATAGCTTTTTTTATTCTCTTTTATCTTTTATAGACTTCCAATTAATTCCGTCTTCATCCTCATCTTCATCTTCTACTTTTATTAAATCTTTTATTTGTTTTTGTTTAAATTCATTATTGTTAACACTTAAGAAATTACTTATTTTTCCATCTTTAATACAAATGGCGTCTAATAATTCTTCACTTTCATTTAAATAACCATCAGCTACTTTAATAACATATTTTAATATATTAGTAGTTAAAGCATTTGATGCAGTTTTCGGAACTGTTGCTGCAATATTTGGAACACAGTAATGAAATATTTCGTTAGATAAATAGATTGGTTCTCCTAAATTAGTTATTTTAGTACTTTCAGAAATTCCACCAGAAGACGTTGTTAAATCTATAAAAACACTTCTAGGTTCCATCATTTTCAACATTTCATTAGATATTATTTTAGGAACTTTTCTTTTAAAAGCTGAAGTCGCACCCAATACAACATCAGCATTTTGTAATTGTTTAATCAATAATTCATGATATGGCATAAATGTTTCCACTGATGGATATTCGTGATTTATTTTATTAAGTTTTTCTACATCAGTATCAAAAACAGATACTCTGCTTCCTGCTGAAACACCTAACCTTACTAATTCCATTCCAGCATTTCCACCGCCTATTACAACTATTTTACTTCTTGAAGCACTAGGTGAACCACCTAATAATAAACCTTTGCCACTATTAGGTTTAGATAGTATTTCACTTGCAATACTAAAACTTAATTTTCCTGCTATTCTACTCATTGAAGAAACAATTGGATATTGCCCATTTACTCTTATTAACTCATATGCAATTGCAGTTATTTTTTTCTTACTTAAAGTATCTAAAAGTGTAGGGTTTGTAAAAAAATTATAAAAAGAAAAAATTATTTGTTTTTCTTTTAGATATTTTATCTCACTATTTTCTGGATGATTTACTTTTACAACAAGATCAGCTTTTTCATAAAGCTCTTGATTGGATTGAACAATTATAGCACCATTTTTTTTATAATCTTCATTACTATAACCACTTTTAATTCCAGAGTCTACAGTTATGTATATTTTATGATTTTGTTTTCTTAATACATGAACTCCATATGGACTTATTGAAACTCTGTTTTCATATATATTTTCTTCAAATGGTATTCCTATGTTCATAAATCCTCCGATTTTATGTTAAGTTCTTTTAATATATTTTTAAGATATGAGCTATTAAATATGGATTTAGACAACTTAAAATATTCTTTTGCTTTTGTTTTTTCATTTAATTTCCATAAAACTCTTCCATAGTCTGCAAGATATGTATAATTATCTTTTATATTTAGAGTTAAAAATCTTTTTTGTGAATCTACATAATTATTTAATTTGTAATTAAACAATGCTGATAAATATATTGGGAATTCATTTAATTCTTTAATATTTGTTTTATTATTTAATTTTATTATTTTGTCAACTTCATTTAAACTCTTTCTTATATCTATATTATTTAAATATTTCATATACAATAAGACTAGTTTAGCGTCTAAATTATTATTATTATTGTAATATATTTCTGCTTCGTTTAAACCAATCTTCTTATTTTTTTCTCCTAATACTAATATTTTATATAAATTAGTTTCTAAATTATTAGGAATTTCTTCTTCTGTTTTATTTATATAAATTAATGCATTATCGTATTGTTCTAAATAATAATAATTTTTAGCAATCAACAAATTCAAATTAGTATCAGGTATTAAATCTGAATTACTTATTATTAATTCATAATCAAATTTATTATTCATTATCATTTTTAAAATTGTAAATGATATTGCAATTTCTTTAGATTCTTCTTTGTCATAATGATTTATAAATTTTTTAATATTATATTCATTATTTTTAATTTTTAAATCTACTACATTAGATATTATATTGTCTTTATTTTGAACTAAAATTTTATCTCTATTTATAATGTTAAAAGCTTTCATTGAGTATAATAGAGCTTTTTGTTGATTATTTTCCATAATACTTAATTCATACCAAAATTGATAATTACTAGCATATTTTTTTATAAGTTTAGATTTTAGTTCTTCATATTGTTTTTCATCAAACTTATTAAAGTTTTTTAAAATATTAATTTCAAAATTATAATCTTCAACATAATCTAATAAATAATTTAATTCTTCAATAAAAGTAGACAAATTATAGCTTTCAGATGCTGCAACTTTAAATATTGTAAAGTTGTGCATTAAGTTAGTCTTATTTTCTATAATATAATTTAAAGCTTGATCTGGTTCTTCACCTTTTTTATTTCCTTCTATATATTTAAAGAAAAAGTTAATCATTATAAAGTCTTCTTCTTTTAAGTATTTTTTAAAATAAATAGGGTCTTTACTTGTAAAGCTCATAATATGAGCAATATCTTTATATATATTCAAATTTTGATTTAAAGAATTTAAATCATATGATAAATTCTTTTTACTTAATATTGAATTTATTAATTCTCCTGATTCTATTTCTTTATTTTGGAATAATAAAATTAAAAGATTTTCATAATGCTTATTTAAAACTAATTTATTAGTTGTATAAATTTTATCGGCAATCTCTTTTGTTTTTAAATAATTATTCTCTTTATAATATATTTGTAAAACAGTATAAGATATATCTGAGTATTTAATAGCTAAAGATTTTTCAAAATATTCTAATGCTTTTTTATTGTTACCTTTATTTAATTCTATTTGACCTTGCATTATTAAATACATATATTCTTTTTCATTTAAAGATTTCTGATGTTTTAATTTTTCATCATCTTCATAATTAATAATTTCTTCAAAGAAAGGTATAAAAAAACTTTTTTCATGTTCTTCTTTTTTTACTTGAGTATTTTGACAACCAGAAAGTAAAAAAAACATAGATAAATAAAGTATTTTTTGATTCATTAATTTATCTCCTTATAATTTTTTTTAGTATAACATCAATAATATAATTTTCTATATTATATAATATATTTTTTTAAGTCTTTATTTTATTTGACTTTTTTAAAATAGAGTGTAGTTTATTTAATAATTGTAATTTTTAAGGAGTAGTTATGGAAAAGTTTCTAATGACCCCTACAGGGTATTCAAAACTTAATATGGAGTTAAATAGATTAATAAATGATGAAAGACCTAAAGTTATAGATGCTTTAAAGGAATCTAGAAGCTATGGTGGAGAACTTTCAGAAAATGCTGAATATCTGGAAGCTAAAGATGCACAAGATAATCTAGAGAAAAAGATTATGGAAATTCAGAACAAATTAAATAATTCTAAAGTTGTTAGAATTGAAGATATAGTTGATGATAAAGTTGCTAGATTTGGAACTATTGTTAAACTTCTTGATTTAGATACTGAAGAAGAATTAGAATATCAAATTGTTGGATTAGATGAATCTGATATTAAACAGTTTAAAATTTCTTATTTATCTCCTATAGGTGCCGCTATGCTTAATAAAAAAGTTGGTGATATTATATATTTTAGAATACCTAATGGTGATAGAGAGCTTGAAATATTAGATGTTAAAATACCTAAAGTTTAATATTTAAAAATATCATAATAAATAACCGGCATAAGCCGGTTTTTATTTAATTAATAATATCAGTAGTATTAGTATAGAATCATACTTTCAGCTTGACGATCTGTTTCTTTTAATATTGCTCTTGCACGGTTTTTATCTAAGTCTGGATCAAAAACATTTATTAATTTACCAACACTTCCATAACTTCCACGAAGCTCGCCATTAATCATACCATTAACGTCAGTTACATCACCATAGTCATATCCACCAGTAGCTTCTTCTAATGCTTCATCACCATAATCATAAACAGTATCCATAACATTATCAGTACTTAATCTTTCACATAAACCTTTCTGGATTTCTTCAGCCATTCCTGTTGCAATATCATAAACTCTTTCTTTTGATTTATTTAAAATGGCATTAATATCTCCAGATAAAATAGCACTTATAATCTCATTATCAACTTTGTTTTCATATTTTACTTTTTCTAAATCACCCCAAAAATAATTACAGTCTTCTTCTGCTGCACCACCAGTTCCAGTTCCAGGTGCTCCTGCACTTCCTGCTGAAGTTCTTTCTGTATTTCTTTTTACGAACTCTTTAAATTTAGGTATAGTTGTTTTTCTTTGAACTAACCCTTCAGTTTTTTTACCTATGTAAGATTTTAATTCATCTACTGTACAATCATAATCATTTACTTGCTGGTCGTTAGCAATTGTTACACTTGTAATAGATAGTACTATACATATACTCATTAAGGACTTTTTAAACATTTTTGCCTCATAAATTATTAATTTCTTTTTCTAAAGCTTTTAATCTATCTTCTGAAAATATTTTTGGTAATATTGAAAGTCTATAAATTACTAACAATCTTCTTGCTAATAACATACTAAATATAGGCATCTCATTTTCATTTAATTGATTAACAGAATTCATTAAAGCTTCTATAAAATCTTTATCTATTTTTTCAAGTGAAGATACAAAATGAATCATATCTCCAGTTGATATATAACTTAACAATTTTATTATTCTATCTTTTTTTATATCTTTAGATTCACTTATTTCTTCCCAATTTGAAATTAAATGGTCTATTTTTTCTTGTATTTCAGATTCTTCAATAGTCCAGTTTTCTTGCTCTTCTAAAAGTTTTATTAGATCTGGTCTATTTTGTTTTGCGCTTTTGGCAAAATCTAATATATCTTGTGTTATATAGCTAGACATTATTTATATAATTGTTTATAGTTCTATTTTAGCGTATATAAAGTTTTTTTCAAGCAATTTTGTTTTTTTAATTTATTATGATATAATTTAATTAGAAACAAGAATACTATTTAAAATGGAAAATACAAATATAGAACAAAATATTAAAAAATTTACTTTATATCCTACTTTAACTTCAAATGTTAATATAATGGATTTTAACTTTCATCCAAACTTAACAATAGGTAGAATAACAAATGATAGACAATTGAAAGATTTTCTTAATTTTAATATGGAAAGTAAAAATGAAATCTTATTTAATATAGATGATTTATTAAAGAAAGAATTACCAGAAGTTTCCTTTGAGCAAGTTTCAGATTATTTCTTAAATAATAATAAAAATAATCAAGATCTATTATCATTAAATAAAGTAATAGAAAGAAGTAGAAATAATAAAATGGATAAATTAAAACTAAAAATGACTGGACCTTCTCCTTCAATGTCTTCTAAAAATGATGAAGAAATGAAGAAAAAGAATTTACTTAAAATGAATCCTTTTAAGATTCCGAATCCTAATCCTACTTTATAAAATAAAAAAGGCTTGTAAGCCTTTTTTTTATTCTAACATTTCAATAACTTCTTCTATTATAGAATCATAAAGTTTACATAAATCTTCACTATTCTGATTAGATTTAGAGTAAATTTTTTCAATTATTACTCTTTTCTTTTCTGATATATTCCATATATGTTCTTCTATTGTATCTTTTGCTATAATATACCAAGCATTTACAGAAGATTCTTGACCTATTCTATGACATCTATCTTCAGCTTGATTATTAAGAGCAGGACACCAATCCATTTCTGCAAATATAACATTAGATGCTGCTGTTAAATCAAATCCCATATTTGCAACTTTAAATGAACATATGATTATTTTTTTATTTTCATCTTCTTGGAAAATTTTTTTATTAATATCTTGAATATTAGGTTCATCTGATATTATTTTACAAGCATCAGGGTACATTTCTATTAATTTATTTTGTATACTTCTGTGATAAGCAAAAACAACTATTTTTTGATTGTTATCTAGAAAGTCATCTATAATTTCTTTTACTAAAGTTAATTTATATTCTGCAACTGCTTGTCTAAAATCTTCAATTTTTTTAAGTTTGCTTTTTTTGTCTAAACTTAAGAAATCTTTTAAGGTTCTTTTATAATCAGTAATATGTGGAATATCAACTAATATCTTTGTTCTAGTTTTTTCTGGAAGTTCTTTTAATACTTCCATTTTTGTTCTTCTAATAAAACATATTTCTCTTAGACTCTTTGACAAATCTTCTAAATTACTAGAACCACTGTAATCTGTACCAAATGTTGTTTTAGCAGGATTACAATACTTTTCCAAAAACTTATCTTTACCACCAAATAATTCTAACTTATTAATTAGCTTTAATTGACTTACTAAATCTAAAGGAACCTTTAAAACGGGAGTTCCAGTCAATTCTATTCTATATTCTATATTTTTCACTGCTTCTAAACTATTTTGTGTCCTTTTTGCTTCTTCGTTTTTTAAATAATGACTTTCATCAAATATAATTGACTTTAAATTTAATGATTTTATAAAATCTAAATGTTTATGTAAAGATTCATAATTTATAATATAAAAGTTTTTATCTGTAGGGTTTTTACCATTTAAAAAATGAGAACTTGCTGAAGTTGCTTCATTTATTTCATCTTTCCAATTATATTTTAAAGAAGAAGGACAAACAACTAAACATGGATAAGCATTTGCTATATCAACTACGCTTATTGCTTGTAAACTTTTTCCTAATCCCATTTCATCGCCTAATATAATTCTTTTATTTATTAAAGAAAAAGCAATTCCTACTTCTTGAAATGGTTTTGGTTCTTTTTTAAATTTATAAGGTAATCCTTTTTTCATTTCTGATTCATTCAAAGAATTTAAAAAATAGTTTATTTTAAATAATGCCTCCTTATCTATAACTATTTTATTTTCAATTATATAAGGTATTATTTTATAAATATTTTCTAAAGATAAATCAAATTTATAATTGGTAGATTCACAACAATTTTTTAAAATTTTTAATTCATTCCTTAAACAATCAGATACATCTTTAAAATATAGTTGATTATTATCTAAAATTAAAGTATCATTGCAAGAACTTTTATTAATTTGAGATTCATCAAAATCTGGTTTATCTATATCACTTGTATCATAATCATTATCTTGGAAATATTCTTTGTATTTTTCTATAATTTCCCAAGAAGAATATAACATCCTTGAATTCCATTTTACATCTGGCATGGTTATTGCTGCTTTTATCTTTGAATAGTCACATTTACTTAATATAGCGCCTTCATCCATTTCAATGTAAGAATTATGCAATTCGTGCAAATATTTTATTGCAGACTGAATTGGATATTTCTTCATAAGCTCCCCCAAATTTATTTATTATTTTGATTTTATACTAAAAAAACTATTTTTCAAGTTTTTCATTTATTTAAAAGATTTTTATAATAAAAAATGGGCATTTAGCCCATTTATTTTAGTCATTTTTTATGAAAATGACTTTTTAAGATCTGTTATTATTTCAGCAAAATCACCAACCATTATTTCCATAGTCGCTTTTAATAAAGCATATTGGTCATCTGATTCTCCTAATTCTTCATCTATTTGTTCATTAACAATATCTAAAAACTTAACTTTAGATATTCTGAATGCAGAGTTTAAAGAAAATGAAACTCTTTTTTGCCATATAATATCCATTTTTTCTGTTATATTATCATTTTCTAAATGTTGTATAATGTCTTCAGTTGTTAAATCGTGTTGTGATACAGTTATTTTACCATTATTACCACTTCTCTCTTTAAACATACAAGAGTTCCCAATATCAAATGGTCTATCTGCTTTTTTGTTTTTTAGCCATTCACCCATAACTTCAGAAACATCTTTCTCTGGATTTATAATCTCTATATCTAATGAACCTAATGAATCTCTTAAAAATGAATTAAATTTATCTGCTTTACCCGGAGAAGAAGCATCGACTACTAAGAGTTTATTTTTAAAATCTAAATACCCATGAATAAAAGAAGCTTTTACAAATGCTTGACTCAAAAGGTCATGCTTTAATTCTTCTTTCATTACTTTTATTTCTTTTTTACTAGGATATTCATTTCCTTCTTTTACACTTGATTTTATTTTAGCTTTTAATTTTTCAGATATAACAGAAGATGGAACGCTTTTTTCTTCTATCTTTAATTTTAATAAATAGACACCTTTATTAACTTTAAATATTAAATTATCTTCTTCGTCAAGGTAATCATCCCATCCAATTGACTTTTCATCATGTTTTCCACATGGGACTATTCTCATATTTTCTAATTTTTCAACTAATTTATCTTCTGTTATTTCGCTTTCATTTAATTGAAAAGCAAATATATTTTTAAAAAATGACATATATATAATCTCCTTATTAATTTAAGTGATTATATGATATGATATTTTTTTTATATTGCAATAGTTAAATTGAATTATTTAACAAAAGATTTTGAATTGAAGGATATTAGATTACAAGCGTTAACGTAGTCTATTTCTGAATAGTTATTAAAAAATGTTTTACCATTTATCCAATAAAAATTCATTGCTTCTTGGATAATATCAGTGATGTTTTTAGAAATCTCTATTTCTTCTTTATTTGAAGAAATTAAATTTTTCATATCTTCTGTAAAATCAATAATCAAATTTTTACTTGTTTTATTAAATAAATCATTTGCTGGCTGTATCTCTATCAATTTTTCTAAAGCTAAAACATATTGAGCCATTATTTCTTTTATAAGATCAAAAGATTTTCTTTTTTGATCGTTATTTATTACTATTTTATTTACGCTCATACTACTCCATGTATTTATATATTCTAATATCAATATAAATTCTTTTTAATAAAAATCAAATATTTAATGGTTTTTTTTAATAAATGAAATAGTTTTTTTTAGATTTTTTTATTTAAATAAAAAAAATTGACACTTTAAAATGTCAATTTTTTATTGTTATATCAAATTAATTAATACTTTTTTATTAGCTTCTAATAATATTTTTTTATTTTCATAATTTAAAGTATAATTTTTGTTAGAATTATTAAATATATTTATAGATTTGATTCTTTTTAAGTTATCTTTTGTTTCAAAATCTAATATTTCAACTTTTAAATCTTTATTAATGTTTTTTAGTATAGATAATTCTTCTTTTTCGTTAAAGTTTATATTGTCTGAAATTATTAATTTATTGTTACTATAAACTTTTAACTCTCCTGAAGGGAAGATATCTTCTTTATTATTTATACTTATATAGTTGCTAAATGATATTTCTTTTTCTATCTCTTTATTTTCAGTTTCTATCGAATATGCATAAATATTATTTATTTTAACATATTCTTCATATTTGAAATCTTTATTTTTATAAAGTATTTTATTTAGTCCACTTCTTAAGTTATCTACTTTTATTGAAACTAACTTTATATTTGAAATTGATTCTTCTGAAAACTTAGCACTCCTTGAATAATTATCAGACATTGAAGACATTTCCATTTTTGCCATCGCAACAGGTGAATTTGAATTATTTATATTCATATCTCCTTGAAAAAAAGATAGTGTTAAATCTTTATATGGATTCCCATTATTTATGACTTCTACAAAATGATTTAAATTTAAATTTTCATTATCTAAAATTTTTATTTCATAGTTGTTTTTATAAGAAAGAGAATTTTCTTCAAAAGAATAAAATATATCATCATTTTCTTTTATTTCGTCATTAAATAAAATTTCATATCCGTTATTTATATTAAACCAAGATAAAGGGAATTTAAAATTATTTAGATTGTTCTCATATAAAACTTCTTTATTTTTTGATTCTATTACAATAAAAGGGTCTTCTATTTTTAAAATTTTACTTATATTATGTTCTTTGTGTAATATATCTTCACCTACTTTTTTTCTAAGTTTATTATATATAGAATCATTATCAGTATAATAATAATATATTCCAGTATTGTCATTTAATCTTAAAAATAAATCTCTATTAACTTTATCTAAATAAAGAGTTTTATTATCAAATTTAATATTGTTAAATTCATTTATTTTTCCTTCAAATGAAATAACTGATTTATTAGGATAAAAATCAATATTGGTATTTACAGCAAATGCACTGTTTGAAAATAATAAAATAGGTATTAATAAGTTTTTATTCATGTTAGCCTCTTAACTGTTTTAAAACAGTATATCAAATAAATTATTTAAGTCAAAAATAAAAAAAGACCTTAAAGGTCTTTTTCTATATTTTCTATTTTTTGAAATAAAAACTGCATTTGATTTATGACTTCTATTATTTCCATTAAAGAAAAAGATATTTTAGAAATACTATCTTCAAAGTTTTCTATTTTTTTCAATTTTGAGAATAGATTTTCTATTTCTTTTGTAATTGAAACAATTTCAATAATTTTCTTTTCTGCTAAATCACAATCAGAAGTAAATAAATCACCATATTCTGCATCTTCAATAATATTGTCTATGTTCCAAACAATATCAATTAAGTTATCATCAAATATTTTAATTAATTCAATGATTTTATTTTTATTTGCTGTTGATAATTTTTTTGCGGTAAAACAATTCTCTAAAACACAAATTAATTGAATAAGTGTACTTTGAGTAATTATCATCATTTCAGAAATATTTTTTAATCTCTTTTTTAATTTTTTTAAATTAGCTTTTTGATTAATTCCAGTAAAGTTTAAATAATCTTTTTCACTAATTCCAAATTGATTAAGATCTAAATCTTCAATTTCGTTATCTTCTTCTAAATCCTTTTTCTTAGTTCTAGCCATGATATTATCTTATTGTGCAATATTTATTTTAATTTATTTTTTTTAACATTTCAAGAAATTTTATTTTATCTAAATATCCAATATTAATTTCTTCGAATTGTTTCTCATTACTATCATATAAAACATAAAAAGGAGCGATTTGCAAATTGTATTTTGATAATATTTCTTTTTCTTTATTTGTTACATCAGTAATATCTAAATAATATACTTTAAATTTTTTTAATTCTTTAATTACTTCTTTATCTCTAAATGTAGTTGATTCCATTTGACGACAAGATACACACCAATCTGCACCTACATATATAAGTGTTTTATTTTCAATTTTTAAATCTTCTATTTTATTTAATTTTAAAAATTCTTCTTTTATGTTTTTATCATTTTCTTCTATACCTTTATTACTAAAAAATATAGTAAATATAATTGTTAAAAATATAAATCCTAATGATATTTTATTTTTTATATCAAAATTTGAAAACTTAAGGAAATAAAATATCAATGTAGATACAACTACTGTATTAAATATTATTCTTATTAAGTCATATGAATTATGTGAGATAACTTTATCTAATAGACTATAAGAAACAAAAACCATTAATATACCAATTAAATATTTAATTTCATACATCCATTTACCTGCTTTTGGTAATATTTTTTTCAAAGAGCTTGCAAATATTATTAAAGGCAATCCACTACTAAATCCTAAAACAAACAATAAGAATGTAGAATATAAATAATTTTCATATTTACTTGCAAATAAAAGAGCACCAGCTAATGGAGCAACTGCACATGGACTTAACATTAATGCTGAAATAAAACCACTTAAAATTAAAGAATGATAATTATTTTTTTTATCAAGTTCTTCTGTTTTTTCATGTAGTTTACTTTGTATGAAATTAGGCATTCTTATATTAATAAATCCAAACATAGTTAATGCTAATATAAAAATAAAAATAGAAGTCAATATTAAGAAATATATATTTTGTAATGCTACTTGAATATTAAAGTTAAACAAAGATAATATTATACCTATAGTTGAATAACATAAACCAATTCCTAATACATATAAGCTCGATACAAGAACTGGATGTTTTTTATCATGTTTTACAATAATACTTGATATTATAGGAACCATAGGAAAAACACATGGAGTAAAAGCCATTAATATCCCTATTAAAGAAAACATTAATATTGTTATAAATATATTTTTATCGTTTATAAATTTAGATATAAAATTGGCATCTGTTGAAGAATTAAATATATTTATATTTTCAGAATTATTAATAGTCTTTTCTTTGAAATTATTTTTGTAAATATTATTTTCTGTGATTGAAATTTTTTCTACTGGATAACATATATTAAATTCTTCTGAACAACCCTGATATGTAAAATCAATCTTTAATTCTTTTTTATTTTCATTTATTTTTTCTGAGTTTATTTTTATATAATCTTCGTATATTTCTACATTTCCATATATAGCATCATTTTTAAAAATTCCATTTGGTTTTTCTAAATTATAATTTTTGTTATTTATAGTTAAATGTAATTTGTCTTTGTATATATAATGATTGGGTTTTATATTTAACTCTATTGTTATTTTTTCTTTTTCTAAATTTAATTTAGGATTAAAAGCTTCTTGTGGGCTTAAAGGATAATTACTTGAGCTATTTTTATTTATAAAATTTAATCCTTCGGCATTTACCACTATTGAATTTAATAAAATAAGTGTTGTAATAATGTTTTTAAAAATATTTAACATAAAAAAAATCCTTTACTTTGTAGTAAAGGATAACATAAGTAATAAATGAGTCAATTAAACTTTAAAGTTTTATATCATCTTGCTGATCTTTTTCTTTTTCTTTTTCTTTATTTTTATTTGATATTACTTTTAAACATTCATTCATTATTTTCAATGAAACATCTGTACTTGCTTTATCTAATGATTTTATATTATATACAGCAAAAAGATCTTTTTCTTTTAATCCTGAAATCTTTATTAAAGATTTTATATGAGCAACTATTTCTGGAGTTAGATCTGAGCCAGTTTTAGTTTTCATTTCATTTAAACTTGCAAATTCACCACCAGTTAAGCCTAAATTAGCTAACGCTCTACCGATAGCGGATGTTTCAGCATTTTCTAATGCTGCTGCTTTATTTATTTCTGATGAAGTTCTATTTTCTTCTGAGTGTCCTGTGGCAACTTCAATCCAATTATCACCATCTTTTACACTTATAGTACAACAAAAAACAACAGCATCTGTTTCTACTTTTAATGGCTCTGTTATTACTTTAACTCCAAATCCTAAATATTTTCTTAAGATTTCATTTCTTTTTCCTACAGTAGTATATTTTCTACCATCAATTTCAATTTTATCTTCAGTTTCACTAATCTCTTTCATCATTTTTTCAATAATAGAAAGTTCTTTTTCTTCTACTTGTTTTGTTGTCTTTGTTTTATCGTTCATAAAATTATCCTCTATCTAAAAATTTACTAAAATTATAATGCAGAATAAAAAAAAGTAAAGGTTTTAGCTTTACTTTTTTTTAATTTTATTCTTCTGGTTGTATTTCTATTATTTCTTCAAGTGAAACGCCAGCGATTTGACTTTTTACTTTTTCTTCTATTTCTAATGCAATTTTTTGATTTTCTTGTAAATAAGCTCTGGTTTTTTCTTTACCTTGACCAATTTTGTTACCGTTATAACTAAACCAAGCACCAGACTTTTCAACAATATTTAACTTTACTGCCAAGTCAATAATTTCACCTTCTTTGTTAATACCTTTTCCATAAAGTATTTCAAAGTTTGCAGTTCTGAATGGAGGTGCTACTTTGTTTTTAACTATTTTAACATTTGTTTCATTACCTATAACTGTATCTCCATCTTTTAATGCAGTACTTTTTCTAACTTCTAATCTAACAGAAGCGAAGAATTTTAGAGCATTACCACCAGTTGTAGTTTCAGGGTTTCCAAACATAACACCAATTTTCATACGAATCTGGTTAATAAATACAACAGTACAATTCATTTTTTTAACATTACCAGTTATTTTTCTTAAAGCTTGAGACATCATTCTTGCTTGTAAACCTACATGGCTATCACCCATTTCGCCTTCAATTTCTGCTTTAGGAACTAATGCTGCAACGGAGTCAACAACTGCAAAGTCTACTGCCCCTGAAGATACTAATCTGTCAAGGATTTCAAGACCTTGTTCACCAGTATCTGGTTGAGATATAATTAAGTCTTCTGTATTTACACCTAACTTTCTAGCATAAAATGGGTCTAAAGCATGTTCAGCATCAATGAATGCACAAACTTTACCAGCTTTTTGTGCTTCTGCAATTGCATGAAGTGTTAAAGTTGTTTTACCAGATGATTCAGGGCCATATATTTCTACAATTCTTCCTTCTGGATAACCACCTATTCCTAATGCTAAGTCTAAAGTCAATGAACCTGTACTAATTGCTGGTATTTTTTCTTGGGCTTTGTCACCCATTTTCATGATTGAACCTTTACCAAAATCCTTCTCAATTTGTTGCATTACTGAAGCTAACATCGCTTTCTTTTTATCATCTATACTCATTATATCCTCCAATGTTTTATAAAGTCTTTATATGTTATCAAATAAAATTTTAATGTCAATTAAGATTTACCAAAAACTTCATTAAGTTGTTCTTGAACTTGAATAAACACTGTATTTTTTCCTAAATCTTTTATGTTTCTTGCACCTACATATGTACAGGTAGATCTTATACCACCTAAAAGGTCTTTTACTGTATCATTTAAATCACCTTTAAATGGAAGTAAAACAAATTTACCTTCTGAAGAACGATATTCAGCTACACCACCAGAATGTTTATCCATTGCTGCTTTAGAACTCATACCATAAAATTCAATATATTGTTTACCATCTTTTTCAATACGATTACCACCAGATTGCTGATGTCCTGCTAACATTCCACCTAACATAACAAAATCAGCATTACCACCAAAAGCTTTTGCTACATCACCCGGAGTTGTACAACCACCATCACTACATACAGAACCACCAGTTCTATGAGCTTTTGAAGAACACTCTAAAACAGCACTTAATTGTGGATAACCAACACCTGTTTGTTTTCTTGTAGTACAAACAGAACCCGGTCCTATACCGACTTTAACTACATCAGCACCATCAACTATGAGTTGGTGAGTCATTTCTTCAGTTACTACATTACCAGCAAAAATAATATGATTTGGATGCGCTAATCTAAATTTTTTAACAAAATTTGAAAAATGCTGACTATATCCATTTGCTACATCTATGCATATAAATTTAAAAGGATATTTTTTCATTAAGAAAGTGTTTTTTTCATAATCATTGTCACTTGTTCCAGTACTTAACATAGAGTATTCAAAAAATTCTTCTTTCTCACTATTAGTTAAAGAATTTATAAAGTTTTCCCAATCACTTATGCTGTAGTGTTTATGAACAGCAGTTAGCATTCTATACTTCATTAAGACTTTAGCTGTTTCAAAAGTTCCTACAGTATCCATATTTGCTGCTACAATAGGAACACCACTCCATTTTAAAGGAGAATTTTTAAATTTAAATTCTCTAACTAAATCAACTTCTGATCTACTATTTAATTCACTTCTTTGTGGAACTATAAGAACATCTTTAAACCCTAGTTTTAAACCAGTAATTATTTTATCGCTCATTTCTTTACTCCTTATTTTGATAATATGTTATTTTTGGTAAATCTAATATTCCTATTAATTTATCAATGTATTCATTTTGAACAATACCTTCTTGTATTGCTATTGAATTTAAATTTTTTTCTTTATATACATTAGAAATTTTAATAAAACCTTGATGAACATATTCAGCATTATATGTATCTTTCCAAGTTTCTTGAATAGGCATTATTAAAACTTTTTTACCATTATGGATTTTTAATAATAATAATTCACCTTCATTTATTTTTTCTACAATACAATTCTTATAAATTATTTTTTCTACATTAGAATTTAACTGCTTTATTGCATTAAATGTTGGATGGAGACATACGCCATCTTTGGATATAAAGAAAAGAATAATTTCTTCTTCACAATTTAATATGGGAAATGATTCAATTAAAAATTCGTTACTTAAAAACTTATACATACTTAATCCTTTTTTGGCTTTTAATTATATTACTATTTTAATAATAGTCAATCTATTTTCCAATCTATTAAACTTAAATTATTTTCTTTTAATAAATTGTTTATTTTTGAAAATGGTTTACTTCCCCAAAATCCTCGATAGCAAGATAATGGTGAAGGATGTGGACTTTCAATTATAAAATTATTTTTTGATATATATTTTTTATACTTCTTTGCTTCTCCACCCCATAATAAAAATATAACTTTTTCTTTCTTATTTATTTCTTTTATTGTGTCTACAATAAAACTATCCCAGCCTATATCTACATGAGATAGTGGTTGATTTTTTTCAACTGTTAATATTGTATTTATTAAAAAAACACCTTGTTTAGCCCATTTTGTTAAATCACCATTTTTATTTTCTATATTTAAATCATTATTTAGTTCAATATATATATTTTTTAAAGAAGGTGGTAGTTTAAAATTTTCTGGAACAGAAAATGCTAATCCTTGTGCTTGACCTTCATTATGATAAGGATCTTGTCCTATTATTACTACTTTTATTTCTTCATATGGAGTTAATTCGTATGCTTTAAAAATATTTTCTATTTTTGGAAATATAGTTTTATTTTTAAAGTCTATTTTTGAAAGTGTATCATTAATATATTGTTCTCTTTCCGAAAAAAAAGAAATCCATTTTCCTTTTATATTTATTTTTTTTATCATAATCTTATTCCAAAGTAATATATATCATCTAATGCACCTTTATAATTATTATCATCTTCCATTCTTAATGTTTGGATATTTAAATCAATTTTATTTTTTTCAAGAAGTAAAAAAGAAGGTATCTTATAATTTAAATTATTTTTCTGATAATTTAAGTAATCTACTTTTTTGTTTAATATTGTTGAAATATTATTTTTATAGATATCATTTGTTTTTTTTGTTATTATTTTTAGGCATTCTTGTACACTTATATGTTTTTGACTTTGTTGAAAATCAAAATATCTATTTAAAAATAATTCAATAATGTTTAGTTTATTATCATAAAAATTAAATGCTATAGGTGGTATTTGCCAGTTTCCATTATGTTTTCTAACTACTATTGTTAAATTATCTCTTATTTTATATTTAGAATTTATTAGTAAATTTAAGTTTTGAAAATTATTGTTATTTTCTTTAATACTTATATATATTGTTGGTGTGAATGTTTTCATTCTGGTATTTTTACTAATTAATTCATAAGATTCTATTTCTGATTCTATTATTAAAGTTTGTTCTAAATCATAATTACTAACTAGATTTTTATTAAATGGATAATCTTCAATGTGTTGTGGAATAATATAAAAAATAGGTTTTTTTATTAATGATAATATTTCATTAATAATATTAATTTCTACAATTGTTGTATTTTTATCAATTACATTATCTATTGAATTAATAAAATCATTGAAGTATCCATTTATTTCTAACATTAAACACCTATACCAGATATTTTCATTCTATTATAAACATTTCTAGTTAATATTATATCATCTTTTTGATAAGTTACAATTTCACTTATCAATCCTTCTTTATATTTTTCGTAAACTTTACTTCCATCCATATCACCTTTTTTGCCTTGTATGCCAAGTGTTTTAGATATGTTATCAAGAGAAATATATGCAGTAGGATCGCCAGCATTCCATTCTTCCATAAGGTCAAAAGATTTACCATTATTATATCTTTTTCTTGCTGGAGCAACTAATTGTGCTAAATAAGGCATTTCATATTTAAGTGCTTTTACATAAAGTAGTTGTAAATCAAATTTTTTAATATTATGACCTATAAATAAAACATCATGAAAAATATATCTTGTTTCTGATACACCTTCTTTTATTAACTCTTCTAAATTGTTCTTTAAATATTTTTCAAAATTATTTAATACATCTCTTTCATTAAAGTTAGTAAAATCTATAAAACATTCTGGTTGACTATTATCAAATGCTGCTCCAATTGTTAATATTTTAGCTCTATTTGTATCAACTGCTTGTTTTAAAAATTGTTCTTCTTTGGCTTCTTCTTCCCATTTTTTAATTTTTTCTGGATCTTTTAGATTTTTTGGTGCTTCTTTGTAAAGCTCAAAGTCTTCTAATTCTCCTTCTGGTACTGTTTCAATATCTATAAATAGTTCTTTTTTCATTTTTTAATCCCCTTTATCCCAAAATAAAATTACAAATTAAAACTTTTTCCACAACCACAATAAGAAGTTATATTCTCATTTTTAAAAATAAATTTTTCTTCAAATTTACTATATAAATAATCTACTTTTGTTTTTTCAAAAATTTCTAAAAAATTTTTATCTAAAGCAATAAATATATCATCATGATTTTCAATATGATAATCTTCTCTATTATTAGTTAATTTAACTATAAATTCTAAACCTGAACATCCTGTTTTATTTATAGTAAATAACAATATTTTTTCTAAATCTTTTTTATATAAATCTTTTATTTTTGATTTTGCCAAATCACTTAATATCATTTTAACTATCCAAAAATCTTCTATTATTGGCTTGTTCAGTTCGCCATACATCAATTTCTGTTTTAAACATTTCAAGTTCCCAATAAGCTTTTGTTTCTTCTTCTGTAGCTATTTGAATAGCATCAATTACTTTTTCATATTCAGGATTTCCATAAGCTTCTCTTTCTTGAGCTTGAACTGATGTGTGTCCTGATAGTTGTGCTTTTTTCATTAATCTAGCTTTTAAAATTTTTCTATAATTTTCAAATGAAATACGTTTAGATTTATAATCGGCTAATCTTCTTATATGTTCTTGTATTTCTGCCTTTTTTTCATCACTGAAAAAGTCTTCATAAGTTTTATCACTCATTTTATTTCCTCTATAATATTTCAATTAGATTTTATATTGAAAATAAAAAAAGTCAAACGAGTTTGACTTTTTTATTTAATTGTAGTTATTTATTTTCTTGGTCTAAGTATTTATAATAATTAGCATAGGCTATAAATTTAGGTAAATATTCTCTGGATTCTTTCTTAAATGTCTTTATATCTTTAATTAAAACCCAAACGTCAGCGGATTGATTTTTCAAAATTGCTTTTTTTACTTTACCTACACCAGCATTATAAGCTAATACAGCTAACTCATAATCACCATAGAAGTGTTCTTCAGCTAAATATTTTATATATTTTATAGCTGCAACTGTTGATTTTTCCCAATTTTTTCTATTATCTCTTCCAGAACCTCTCAAACCCATATCACTAGCAGTTCCTTTCATAAATTGCCACATTCCAGTTGCTCCTGCATTACTAACAGCATTTGGATTAAATCCTGATTCAACTCCTGCTAATGCAAAAAGCTCTTTTGGAACGCCTTCTTTTTTAGCCATTGCTTCTATGTAATCTCTATATTTTTGACCTTTATTATAAGATGTGCTTGCCCATCTTATTATGTCTTCTTTATTATTTTTTACATATTCTAGCAAAATTGAATCATCGTCTGACCATTCATACTCAAATGCTTGTGCAACATTTGTAAAGGCTAAAATTGAACTTAAAAATAATAACTTTAAAATTCCTTTTTTAAAATTCATCTTTCATAAAAATGTTATTATAATATAAATATAACATTATTATTTTAATAATCAAGGATTGAAAAAAGACCTTAGATAAGGTCTTTATATTAAAATTATTTATTAGGCTGGTTCTGCATGTTTAATTGATATTTGTGGATACCTTCTACCATTATACCAGTTTTCTCTAATTTCAACTACCATATCATATATTTCGCCTTCTTTTATAGAACCAAATAGATAACTCAAATTAAATTTAAACCAGATTGCTTTATATTCATATCCATCAATATTTAATACAAACATTCCTGTATCGCCTTTTTCACTTAATCTTTTACTTACTATTCTACCTCTTAAAGTAAATGCTGGATAGTCAAATTGTCTTCCATAAGGCTCTAAACGATTTATTTCATCTATAAGATCTGTATTAATCCTAACACCTCTTGGTAAACAACCATCCGTCATGACTTTTGGATATATATCTTCTTTCCTTACTTTTTCTCTAACTGCTTCTTCTATCCCTTTTCTCAATAAAGGTATATTTTCAAAGTTCAATGCCATACCAGCAGCCATACAGTGTCCACCGAATCCTAAAAATACTTTATATTTATCTTGTGTATCAATCATACATTCTAAAATACTTAAATAATCTTTCTGATCTGGTCCTAATCCATCAATACTTCTAGCAGATCCTGAAACTACCTTGATGGTATTTAAATAGAATTTAACTTCCTTTTTATCTTTTTCAGAACTAATAAATTGATTTTCAGGTAAATCATAAAACTCTTCGAATTTTAATATTTTTCTAGATAATAATTTTTCTGCTTCTTCTTTTTTAATTTCTACTTTATCTACTTCTTTAGGACTTAACATAATTACTGGTCTTCCAAATCTTTCAACTAATCTACTTGCAGCAATACCATGTATACCATGATGTCCATTTTTATTTAATATTACTAAACTTAAATATCCACTTTTAACCATACTTTTAGCAACTTCAGTTGCTTCATCTACTAATCTTTTTTCAATTTCTTTTCTTACTTCATTGTCTGAATTTAAGTATTCTAAATAACGTTCAGCATCAATATCATTATCAGATAAATAATATCTAACAGCATTTAAACCATCACCACCAGTTCTTGAACAAGCATTAATTCTAGGACCTAATCCAAAACCTATAGATTCAGCTTTTAAAACTTCATTAGGATCTTTTTTGAATTTATTCATTTGACGCCAAGCAGGTAAGCTTCCAGAATTTATTTCTCTTAAACCTTGTGTGACTATCGCTCTATTTGATTCACTTGCCATAGAAACACAATCAGCAATTGTTGCCGCAGTAGAATAAGCAACTAATTCTCTTATTCCTTTACCATTATCAGTTAAAGCTCCTTTTTTTATTAATTTTTGTCTTGTTGCTGCCATTAAGAATAAAGCAACTGTGCAACCACATATAGTTCTATCTGGAAAATTACTGTCATGTCTTTGTGGATTTACGAAAGCATACGCATCTTTAGGACCTCCACTTTTTGGTATTTCATGGTGGTCACTTACTATGACATCACCACTTAATTTTCTTTTCTTCATTTCTTCTAAATATTTAGTTACTCTATCACCATCGGCAGAACCCTGATCTGCTGTTATTAATAATGTAGGAATAGGATCTCTATCTAATATTCTATCTAATACATGAAATGAAAAACCATATCCTTCTTTCATTCTATTTGATATAAATACATTTATAGTGCTTGGTTCTGCTCCAAATAAATCTACTAATGCTTTGTACATTACTGCTGCTGAAGAGGTTCCATCTACGTCAAAGTCACATACTAAACCAATAACTTCTTTATTTATAACTGCATCTGCAATTCTTTCACCAGCCTTATGTATATCTGCTAAAAGACCTATATTTGGTATATGAGAAAAATCAGGATTCATAAATCCTTCTAAATTTGTACCTTCTGGAATTTCTCTGTTTGCTAAAATTAATGCTTGTAAATGAGTGTATCCTTTATCTCTTGCTTGGTCATATAACTCTTTATTCAATATTCTATTTTTTATAACTGGCATTGGTAATGACATTTGTAGATCTCCTTTTCGCCATATTGTAATGTATTTTTGTTATTTTGTCAATTTTAAAATCTGTGTTATAATATTTAGTATAAACAAATTATTAGGAAAATAATGAAGTTAGATACTAATTTTATATATATTGCTGGATATGCTGGTCACGGTAAAGATACAGCAAAAAATATAATGTTCGAGCATTATGATAACATGTTTTTAGAAATAAGTATGGCTGAAACTTTGAAAAGTAATGCTGCCTTATTAGTTACTGATGAACAAAAAAATATAGTAGGTAATGATAATAGTCTTTATGTTTTAAACTATTTTAAAGATAATTATCCAGATAAAGAGTTTTTTGCTGGTCTTCCTGCTAGGAATTTTTTACAAAAGTTAGGGACTGAATATTATAGAAATATTTATGACGATATTCATGCAAATTTTGTTGCTCTAAAAATATTAAAGTCATTAGAAGAAAATGAAAGAAATGATCTAGTTTTTGTTGCTTGTGATATAAGATTTCCAAATGAATTAGAATTCATGATGAAAATGTCTCAATTAAAAAATGAAGATTTAAAAGACTATTTAAGATTTTTATTGAATAACGTAAAAAAACAATTACCAGAAGAGGAAAAATTTGTAAGTCATTTTGAAGATGTTTTTAATGTAAATAGAAATGATAAGCAAGTTAAAATAATACTAGATTCTATATTGTCAAACATTAATGTATTAAATAACACAAAAGAAAATATAAAAGAATGGAACATTAAGGCTCCTATTACTAAAGACATGAAAAAAGAAGACGCTATTAAGTATGGATTAATTCATGTATTTAGACCTATTTTAAATCCTTCTATAGATTATCCAAAAGATATGAAATCAAAAGATATAGTAGAAGAAATAAAAAAATACACTGGATTAGAATATTCAAAAATTGCTGATGTAATGAAATATTATAAAATATCAGAAGTTGATTTCAGTGTTGATAATGTAGTAAAATATGGTTATTTAAGAGCAGATATAAGACATCCTTCTGAAAATGCTATAAATGATAGAAAGCCAGAAGCTATATTATCAACTCCATTAAAAGATAATTCATTTGAAATTGACTTATTAAAGTTATTATCAAATATTACAATTAAAGAAGAGTTAACAAACAATATAAAAAAAAAGAATTTATTAAATAGAGGTGTTTAAATGAGTGACAAATCAAAACCAGAAATATTAACAATCGGTTTCTCTGCTGGTTCTCTTTTCGATTTGAAAGAAGTTGAAAGTATATATGAGAAAGATGGGTTGAGAGCATATATTGAAAGATTAAAAGAGATGAATGAAAACGAAGAATGTTTCTTGCCTGGTCCTGCATTAGGTTTTTACTTGGCTTTAAGAAAGTTAAAAGAAATTGTTCCACCAGATATTATTAATATAAGATTTGGAATGATATCTAAAAACAGTCCTAATTATGAAACAGAACCTTTATTTAAATCTATTAGAAAATATATTGCTGATGATTCTAAAGAAATAGATATTTCTAAAGAGTTTGATTATGCAAGCTTTATAGATGGTGAGTCTTCTATACCTTATCATAAAGCACAAGGCGCAGATTTAGTATTCAGCACTTCAACTGAAGCCGCTAAGGAATATTATAATAATGGAATTGCTGCTTTATATATTCCTAATCAAGATAGAGAAAAAAATTTAGAAATGTATAAAAAGAAAGACAATAAAATAGTTCTAGTTTCTGACTTTGATGGTGTTATAGGAGATGTACACTCAGAAATGAATTATCAAAATGCAAAATTAATTGATAATGTAGATCCAATAGAAGTTTTCAGATTAAATGAAAAACTACATAGAGATGTTCCTATGGAATTAGGTCCTTTAGGTAATGTTGTAAGAAAATTAGGATTAATAGTTGAATATTTTTCAGAGCAAAGAATTGATGGTAAATTAAAAGCTTCTGATATTCCTTTCAAAACTATTGTAGTTACAGCAAGAGGTGGTTCAGCTTTTGAAAGATTTAATACTACAAGAAAAAAACATGGAATAAATATTTCACAAGCTCATTTAATGGATGGAGTTAATAAAAATTATGTACTAGAAATTATTGCTAATGAAAATAAGAACGCAAACATATTATTTATTGATGATGGTAAAGTACACTTTGATAGAGCTTTAGAGTTAAAAGATGTATTATCAGGTTATGTTCATAATGATTTTACAGTAGGTAAAATTAAAGCAGATGGTAATTTATCTAATGATTTAAAAAGTTTAATACAAAAAACAAATAACACAAAAGTTAAACCTAATTAATATTGACATAATTTGGTTTTTATTGTATAATTTTGAAAAATGGAGAAAAAATAATGTTTAAAGTTATCTTATCAAGCAGTTCAAGTCATAGTCATTCTAGTTCCTTAGAAGGATAGTTTCTGCTTGTAAGTTTTTCGGAAGCAGAAACAGGCTTCCGAATTTCTTGAAACGTTTATTAATTTAAGAACTCGGTAGCCTAAAAGTTACCGAGTTTTTTTATGCATAAAATATGCAGGATATTGTTCAACCATAAATAACGCAAGTTGTTGATTTAAAAGGAAAAAAGTTAAAAAATATTTAAAAAAGTAGTTGACAAGTAAAAAAAGTTTAGGTAGAATATGTAGTATGAAGAGTTGAGAAAGAAATTAAAACTTTTCAAATAAATGGAAGAATGGTCGAGTCTGGTTTATGGCGCTAGTCTTGAAAACTAGAGGGTGTAAAAGCTCCGTGGGTTCAAATCCCACTTCTTCCTCCAAATTTATAGTGTGATGGCTGAGAGGCTGAAGGTATCCGACTGGAAATCGGAAGCTGCTGAAAAGTGGTCGTGGGTTCGAATCCCACTCACACTGCCAAATATGGTGTAGTTAGCTTAATGGTAAAGCACTCCGCTGTGAACGGAGTAAATGTGGGTTCGAGTCCCATACTTCACCCCAAATTTATATGGTGCGTTGGTTGAGTTGGATTAAAACACCACCCTGCTAAGGTGGCGGGTGTAAAAGCCCCGTGGGTTCGAATCCCACACGCACCGCCAAATTTAATTTTTATGTGTGGTTAGCTTAATGGTAAAGTGCAAGGTTGTGGACCTTGTGATGTCAGTTCGATTCTGACACCTCACCCCAAATTATATGGTGTATTGGTTGAGTTGGATTAAAACACCTTCCTGCTAAGAAGGCAAGTCAGAAATGGCTTCGTGGGTTCGAATCCCACATACACCTCCAAATAAAAAAGAGAACATTATGTTCTCTTTATTTTTTATCTATCAATTTAAATTAATTATCAAGATCTTCAATTTTGAATTCATCTAGATTTTCAGTAGCCTTAAATTGCTTTTTAGCTGTAGCTAATTTTTTCTTTATTACTTCAAAAACTTTATCTACAAGTTCATCACTTACTTCACCTCTGTTTTTTAGCCCAAAATCACCAAAAGCATTAATTTCTTTTAATATTTTATTAACGTGCATTTCTAAAGGCTTCTTTGCTTTCTCAGAAATAAAGTTTTTATTTGCTTCATTCATTTTTTATATCCTTATAAATTGTTTTACTTATATCTATTATAATATGCATTTTAAAAAAATCAATTATTATTTGATCTTTTTTAATATTGAGTTAGTATTATAATATGAAACAAATTTTTATTATATGTCTTTAAATATTTTCTTTGCCAGTATAGTTTTAACAATAATATCATGTTCTTTTTTGATTGTATTTACAATTTACAAACAAAATAGAGTATTAAAAAATCTATTACAGTTAACTAGTTTAATAGCTAAAACAACAAATATAAAAGAGAATATTGAAAAGTTAAAAAAAGAAAATATTGATGTTTCTGAAGAAATTAAACTTAATAGTGTTATATTTTATTCTACTAAAGAACCTATTTGTATATTAAATAAAGATTTTAAAATAACTTCGGTTAATCCAGCATTTGAAAATGTGTTAGGTCTTAATTTAGAAACAATTAAAGGTAATACTATAGAATGTATTAATACAGGTATTCAAGATGAAGATTATTATAAAAACTTTTATAATGTTTCTAGTTCTAAAGAGTCTAGTTCTTTTCAGATGTGGGTAAGATGTGCTGATGGTGATGCTTCATATCACTTAGTGAAAGTAACAAAAGTATTAGAAGATAATTTAATTGATGTAAAACAATACATACTAATATTTTCAGATATTACTGATATTAAAGAGAACGAATTAGAAATATCAGAAAAATCAAAACATGACCATTTAACAGGATTACCTAATAGGTCTTTATTTATAGACAGACTTGATAGATCAGTTGCCTTCTCTAAGAGAAATGATATTGTTGGTGCTGTTATGTTTTTGGACTTAGATCATTTTAAATCATTAAATGATACCCTTGGTCATAGAATAGGTGATTTATTGCTTATAGAAATTGCAAAAAGATTAAGAAATTGTGTTAGAGAAACAGATACAGTATGTAGACTAGCTGGAGATGAATTTACAATTATTCTTCCAGAAATAGCAAGAAGTGAAGATGCTGCAATTGTTGCTGAAAAAATAATTAAATCTATTGTTCAAGAATATAATTTAGAAGGAAATAAAATTAAAACTTCTTGTTCTTTAGGTATAGCAGTTTTTCCAAATGATGGTTCTAATGTTGATTTATTAATTCATGCTGCTGACCAAGCAATGTATAATGCAAAGAAAGAAGGTCGTAATCAATATAAATTTTATTCTTCTTCTTTAGATATAGAAGCTCATCGTAAAAAACAAATTGAAAAAGAACTTGTTAATGCTGCAAAAGAAAATCAATTCTATCTTGAATACTTACCTGCTTATAAATTAGATAATTCCATATCTCACTACGATGTATTGATTCGTTGGAAACATCCTACTTTGGGTGACATTAAACCAAATGAATTTATTCCTTTAGCTGAAGAAAGTAGATTAATAATGGAAATAACAGATTGGATTATTAATAAAACATTTAAAGATTTAAAGAGTTTACTACATAAATTTAAAGAAAAAAATATAAAACTTTCTTTTAAATTATCAAGTGTACATTTTAAACAAAATGATATTGTAGAAAGAATAGTTGATTTAGTCGGTGAAGATTTTATAAAAATAGTTCAAATAAAAATAGATGAACCAATAATTTCAAAAAATTTAGTTGAAGCAAAAGAAAAAATTTCTAAATTATTAGAAAAAGGATTCTTTATTTGTATTGATGACTTTGGTACTGGAAAAATATCTTTTCTTGATATTTTAGATTTAAAATTTAATGCAGTTAAAATACCAAGAGAGTTAACTAAAAATATTAATGATAATGAAGACTATTTTGCTGCTGTTCGTTCATTAATATCACTTGCTAAAAATTTAGATAGTTATATTACAATTGAAGGTATTGAGAATTCAGAACAAAATGATAAAATAGAAAAATATAGAGATGATAAAGTTTTTATGCAAGGGCATTATTATTCAAAACCCCTTGGATTAAAAGATTTAAAAAATAATATATAAAATTTATAAATACTATTGATTTTTATTTTTTATGTATTATTATTTAAAGTAATTTTAATAATTAGTGATTATTAAATGTTTGTGTATAATTTTATGGAGGATAGATATGAGTATTTTAAAACAATATAAAGAGCAACATCCAGAGTTGTCAAAAGTAAAAACTGAAAAAACATCAAGCCCACCTTTAAACTTACCTGTTAAATGTATAAATTATGAGGGTGATGTTCTTGTAGGTATTAGACTTGATACTAATGAAGAAGTTAGAATTAAGTTAATGCCAATAGAGCAAAAAACAAATTCAAAATATAAAAGAATAGAAATAAAAGATTTCTCTAATGAAAAAAGCAAGCATTATGCTGCGCCGGGTAAAGCGGTTTTCATAGCTGAAACTAGCTATCATTCAAAAGACAACCTTTATAACAGCCGTTGGTTGAAAGTCATATCTTCTGATCCATTAGCCACTAAAGTTGATATTTTCAATTGCAGTTTACTTCATTATGTAAAAGGTTCTGAAGGCGATCAAACTGAGATTTATTTTGTTAAAATAGCTTTCCCTGAAAGAGCTAAAATTGTTAACTCAAATGCTGAATTAGAATCAGTATTATCAACTGCTTTAAATCCAAAAAGTATAGGTTCTAATCCTTTCTGTTATGTAAGAATTAAAGATAATAACTCTGATGATGTAGAATTCATTGAAGTTCAACCTCAAAGAACTGAAAGAGAAGATGGATTGGGCAAGAAGTGTGTTGAAGGTTCTATATCTGCTAAACATTTCATGGATTCTCAGGATAGTCAAATGGTTAAAGATCTTTTAGATAATAACTCAAGTGAAATAACTGTTGATGTAATTCAAGGTTCTGTGATTTATCCGGGTACTGCTACTAAAGAAAAGATGATTGATAGTCATCCAAATGCTAAAAAGATTTTAGAAGAATCTTTCTTAATACAAGCAGCAGAAGAAGGTGCTAAACCAGAAGTTGGTTATTTGAAGTGTGTGTTTGCGACTAAAAAACACGCTGATGGTACTTCATACTTTACATTTATCAAGCCAATACACCAATATGTTGAAGCAACAAGTGTAAAAAATCTTAAATAAAATAAGCCCTACGGGGCTTTTTTATACCTATTTAATTGGATTATAAAATGAATTTTACAGATCAACAAAATTATATATTTGAATCAAAAGAACAAATTATACTTGTTAAAGCTTATGCTGGTTCAGGAAAGACTACAACACTTGTTGAATTTGCAAAAAGACATAGTGATAAAAAAATATTATATATAGCATTTAACAGTTCAGTTGTAGAAAGTGCTAAAAGGAAGTTTCCTAGTAATGTAGTTGTATCGACATTCCATAGTATAGCATTTAAAGAGTTTGGAAAAGATTATTCAGAAAAACTTAACAGACCTTTAAAAATATCAAATATAATATCTTTATTAAAAGTTGAAAGAAATAAATATAACTTAGAGTTTGCTAAATTTTTACTAGAGATTATAAATTCATTTAATAATTCTGCTTATTATAGTTTAAAAGAAGCAATTCCTTTAAAAAGTAAATATAGTTATCATGTAATAGAAGAAGCTTTAGAAACAATTTGGTTTGAAATGCTTAATAGCACAAATAACTTCCCTATAACACATGATACATATTTAAAGCTTTATCATTTATCTAATCCTACTCTGAATTATGATTATATATTGTTTGATGAAGCACAAGATGCAAACCCTGTTATTGTAGATATTATATTAAATCAGATTAGAAAAGTTAATTCTAAAATTGTTGTTGTAGGTGATAATCATCAATCAATTTACAGTTTCAAGAATGCTATAAATTCTTTAAATAAATTTAATCATAGAAAAGAATACTATTTAAATAAGTCATTTAGATTTGGTAATAATATAGCAAATTATGTAAATGCAATATTAAAAGTATTAAAAGGAGAAACCATTGACTTAATAGGTTCAGATCATGAAGATTGTATCGTTAACAATTTTGAGAAAGACGAAAAATTTACAATTATTTCTAGAACTAATGCTTGTTTATTTTTAAAAGCAATACAAGCAGTCGAAAATAATAAAAAAATACATTTTATTTCAGGGTTTAAAAAATATAATTTTTATAATGTACTAGATTTAGATTTTCTTGCTAGAGGAAAATTAAATTTAATTAACGATTTACATATTAAAGATTATGGTAATTATGAAACATTTGTTCATGAAGCCAATGCAACTCAAGATAAAGAATTATTATTCTTAAAAAAAATAGTTGATAAATATAAAGGAAAATTAGAAGATTTATTTAAGAAAATAGAAAATAGTATTGTTGATGAAAAGTCTGCTGATATTGTTTTAACCACTGCTCATAAATCTAAAGGATTACAATTTGAGAATGTATTTTTATGTAATGATTTTTCAACTTTTATAGATAATGAAGGTGAAATAATAATAAGAAACTGGTCAGAAGAAGAAATTAATATTTTATATGTTGCTTCTTCAAGAGCAATAAAAAAACTTAA
>JACCEA011422807.1_pt1 | contig 114216 bp, 126 predicted proteins | sample 7449851 | NCBI WGS metagenome assembly JACCEA01 (sample SAMN15323453, study PRJNA562643) | freshwater metagenome | isolation source: river surface water | place: USA:Blue River Watershed | collected 2017-08-18
ATACAAGGCACACATCGAGCCTCTAATGCTTTTGATTGTAGATGCGCTTACTGTTATGTACCTGCGCCCATACCTAGTTGCCAACGGCTACCCAGAGGCCGAGGTAAACAAGGTTCAGATTTGGTATGACCCAAGCCAGGTTGCTACTCGCAATGACCGTGCAGCTGACGCTGACATGGGCTTTGACAAGATGGCAATCTCGTTCGACTCATGGCGTCGTGCTCACGGATTCTCCGAGGCTGACGCTCCGGACCCAACCGAGCTTGCACTACGACTAGTTCTGACAAAGGGTGCCATCGCTCCAGAACTTACCGAGTCTATGCTTGCCGCGATTGCACCTGATGTAATGAACGCTGCTAGACAGCAAGCATCTGAAGCAACTGGTGCTCCAATTCCACCAGACGTAGATCAAATTCTAGAGCAGGCTACTGGAGTTCCTTCAGCTCAGCCGGCTGAACCAACAGCCCCACCGGCACTAGCAGAACCAGAGGCCTAATATGAACGAACAAAATCCACAGCTAGCAGAAAAACTAGCCAAGCTACTTTCAGAGCTTGTAACTGCAAAGTTTATTATGCAGGGCTATCACTGGAACGTGCTCGGTCCAGACTTCGGTGAGTACCACGAGTTTTTTGGTGAAATCTACGAAGACTTCGAGTCTGCTATTGACCCAGTTGCAGAAAACATTCTAAAGCTCGGATACCCAGCACCATATCTTCTAACTGACTTCTGTGAGATGAGCAGCGTTCAAGAGGCCCGCCAAGACGGTTCTTCGTCTCGATTCCTTTTGGAATCTGCTTTACGAGTTAACGAGACTCTTCTCTACTGCCACATCGATGCGTTTAATATGGCAGACAGCTGCAATGAGCAAGGACTCGCAGATTTTCTAGCCGGACGTATTGACATGCACAAGAAGTGGAACTGGCAGATTAAGGCTTTCTTAGGAGTTCGTTAATGTCTAAATATATTGAAACTGTAGTCAATGCTTCTGGCGGAGTAGCTGCTCCTGCAGAGGTTCTAAAGGAAGAAGACATCAGAGAGTCTCTTAAGGCAGCTGGGGTACTTGTACCAGAAGAACAAGACTTGGCCGATGCTTTACTAGAAATCGTAGAAAAGCACGGTAAGTTCAATGCCGACAACACAGGTGTGTGGGCTGGATACGACTCTGCTGTAAAGAACGCAGAAAATGCAGCTATTGGCGTCAAGTGCGGCAACTGCGTGTTCTGGGAGGCACCTCACGGTTGCAAGGTGATTGTTGCCGAGACCGAAGAAGGTGGACTTTGCCGATTTGCTATTCTGCCAGATGGCGCTGTAACTGCTTCTGCGGATGAAGCTGCCAAGCTAGAAAAGGATGACGATGACCCTTGCTGGTCTGGATATGTCCAGGTTGGCATGAAGGAAAAGAACGGTAAGCGTGTCCCCAACTGCGTCCCATCTGCTGCAACTATCGACTACGTTCTTGACTCCGTAAACTCTGAGTTTGGCGTGTCTCGTCACGTTTCTAAGGAAGATGCCTACGCTGTTGCCAGAAAAGCTTACGAAAAGTACGAATCTTTGTCGGATGACGAGCTATACAACGCTATCCTCTGGGAGGTTCAGAGCTTCGCCGAGTATGCTACTTCTGGAGAATCCGAGGACCTCGAAGATATGGCTGAGTATTCGTCTCTTTTGCCAGAAGGCCACCCAGCAACCGAGCCTTCAATTACCGCATCTGCTACTTGGCTAGCTGGTGCATCTGACCTAGACAACTCGTCTAGGGATGCCGTACTTACTGCCTTCTCGGAGAGCGAAGACTACGTAAGAGCTATGCACGCAACCACCAGACTGCGGGCAATTATCTCTAGCGGGGACCTTTCTGCTAAGACTCTTAATCAGCTAAAACATTTGGTCACTCGCTACTCTAAAGTCGACTAAACAGTAATAGGGTAAAATTTTAAATAGATTTATACCTACATTTGTAGAGGACTTTCATGCCCAACGAACTACACGAGCGAATTCTCGCACTAACAGCCTCTATCGGATTTAACGACGGCGCTAACAAAGGTTTCTGGAGATTCCAGCCACGCGAGAAGTTCGGCGAAGGCGCTGGCCAGTGGATCGAGATGGGTGCAGAGCTACGCATGTTCTACAAGAACAAGCGTGGCCAAACTGATAGCGTAACCGGAAGAGCTGTTGGCTCCACCGGTAGCCCTGACGGCGTTCGTGTTTTAGTTCAAGGTCAAGGCAAAAAGGGTGTGCCAGACGGCATTTACGGTGCTGACACTGCAAACGTTCGAATTGCAGAAGGTATTATTCCTGAAGAGGTTCTAGAGAAGCAGGGCATCAAGAACACTCCAAAGATTACCAAAGAGCAAGAAGCACTTCTTCCATCTATTGATCAGCTAGAAAGAGCTGACATTACTGACGGAGATATCCGCCTTATCAACGAGGGTGCAAAGTCTGCAGAAGCAAAACAGCAAGCAGAATACAAAAAGTCCGTTGAGTCTGAAGAAAAGAAAGCTGCACCTAAGAAAGCAAAAGCTAAGCCTGAAGAGTCAGCAAAGGCAGAAGAAGTTGACCCTAGAGAGTCCGATCCAGATCTAAGGGCTACGGTGCCTTTCAGCACCGACATTGGTGACGTTATTAGGGGACGTGACGGCAAAGACAGAACAATTGTTGACATAAAGTTTGATATTGACCAGGGTGGAGTTTCTAAGGTAAAACTTCAAAACGAAGACGGGTCTATTGAAGAGTTTAACTTTGACCCTAAGAAGCCTTTTTACAAAGTAAAGGGCAAAAAAGGTAAACCAGTAAAACCTGCTAAGCCTGCTAAGCCAGCTCCAAAATCTCAGGAAGAAAAACCAGAAGCTCCGGCTCCAGCTCCTAAGCCAGAACCAGCAAAGCCAGAGCCAACAGCAGTTGAAAAGCCAGCAACAAAAGAGAAGCGCCCAACTCTGACTAAACCAGAGAACACTATTGCTCCTGAACTTCCAGCAAACTTCCCGCCTGCTGGTCGAGTAGATGAGGGCGCAGACATCGAGATGAAGAAGTTGTCTGATGCTCAGCTCAAAGCAGCTAGGAAAAAGAGGGCACTACCTCTACTTAGACCAGACGGAGTTCCAGACTCATACATAGACGAGAAGGGCAAGACTCAGGCCGCCTCTGACCCATTCTCTCTGATGAATGTACTAGCCGAGACTTATCCAAATGCTAAATTTACCGAAGATGGTCTTAACTTAATTTTGAACAGGCAAACAGACAAAGATGGCCGCATCTTCGAGCTTCGCGCCTCTAGCGCTGGTCAAAAAGTTATTTCTTACTCTATGCGTTGGACCGACCCAAACACTGGTGAAGTAGAAGAGCTTTTCCACTACGACACCCGTCACAGTGTGCAAGCCCTATTTACCAAGGCTAACGGTCCAGATGGTTTGATGGACAAGATTCTTGGTAGGGGTAAATTTAAAGAGCTAGTACACGGAAACTGGAAGAGGGGCCCCGAAGCCTCCTTCCGTGAGCGTGCAAACTGGTTTGTCTTGAAGCAAAAAATGCAGGACGCTAAGACTATAGCGACTAACATGGCAGATGGACGATCCGAGACCTACCACACCGACCAGAAGAACTATGGCCGAGTTAGGAAGAGCGAAATTCTTTCGCTGTGGGATGCCGTTGAAGGTCTCTTTACTAACAATGCAAATGACTCTGTCAAGCATGAGATTTCTCTTAGACTAGAAAAAATCATGGGATCTGTCCCTAGTACAGATAGAGCTCACAAGCTAGTCATGGAATCACTTAGAGCAGCCTATGCAACTAAATTTGGAGACCGAAAAAATACACCAGCCAACCGTGCTTTTAATGTTCTAATGACTCAGGCTTCTCTAAATGCTAAAGGAAAGTCATTTAGTAGACAAAAAGACCCTGGCTTTAGAGCAAACCCATACGCCTCTGCAAACAGACACACCCCAATTAAAGAAGGCATGGTTGTTCAGTACGAAAACAACAACGGTAAAGTTTCAACTCTAAGAGTTGTATCGAAGCACGTAAACTTCTCGGCAGTAGCCGGAAAGAATAATGATGTTTACGATTTTGGAGACTACGTTAAAGTTGTAGATTCTAATGGAAAAACTAGAACTTTTTCAGCCCTAGAGCTGAGCATTCTAAAGGATCAAAATACTCCACTAACTCCATACATTCCTAACCTGAAAAACCAAAGTCTCACGGATTACAGAATTAGAACTGGAAAAATTAGACCTGCTGGTTCTAAAGATGAGTCTGCAATTCCAGGTGGGCGTGATGCCATATCTACACCTAGAAAAGAGCCAGAGTTTGAGGCTTTAGTTGATGATTTGATTCCTGGAGACGACCTTTACGATGACAAGGGTAACCTTCTTGGAGAAATTATCGCAGTCGAGCCTACCCAGGACGACGATGGAAACAACGGGTTTGCATTCCTAGTTTCCGACCCAGAGGGTGACGAATTTGCTGTGTTCTACCCTCAGGGCACGGGGATTAGCTCTGCTGTAGATATCCCTGAGGTAACTACTGCAAAAGAAACAGACGGACAAGATCCAGAAGAAACTGTTTTCTTTAGAATGATGGCTGAGGACACTCCGCTAAGCTCTAGCATAAACCCTGTTCCAGACGCTTCAAAGCTTGATGCACCTGTAGGCGAGCCAGAAGAAGATTCCGATGGAAAGAATGAAGTACAGTCTACTAAAACAGCAGTAGAAAAAGTTCTCTCTGTAATGCTAGAAGCTATCAAAAATGGAGAAGTTCCATGGAGAAAGCCTTTCACGGACGACCCTCGACTAGCCGGTGCGGCACTCCCGAGAAACCCTAAGACCAAACACATTTACAGCGGCACAAACCGACTGGTTCTTAGTTTTATGGCTGACCTAAATGGGTATGAAGATGGTCGCTGGATGACATACAACCAGGCTAAGGAAATGGGTGGTCAGGTTCGCAAAGGCGAAAAAGGCACGTATATTTTAGTTCCACGAATCATCCCTGCAAAAGATAAAGATGGTAATCCAGCAGTGGACGAAAAAGGAAACAAAAAAACTTTTGTAAAGTTCAACGCAGTTTCCGTGTTTAACGTAGCTCAAATTGACGGCCTAGATCTAAAAGATGACACAAAAAACACTGACCTTCAAGCAAAGACACCACTGGAAGCTCAGCAGTTTGTTCTTGACCGCTACTTGAAGTCAATGGAAGCTCTAGGACTTGATATTCCAAAGATTAGGTACACCTATGTTGGCGAGTATGGCTCTCACTCGAGCTCTCCTAACTGGAGCCCCAATAGCGACGTGATTACCCTTCCAACCCTTGAGCAGTTCAACAGCCCAGAGGAAATCTTTGACACCCTGATGCACGAACTTGCTCACTCCACCGGACACCCTAGCCGATTGGACCGCACTACCCTAACTAAAGACTATGCCAACCCAGATGGTGTAGCCAGAGCCAAGGAAGAGCTCATCGCGGAAATCTCGTCTGCTTTGTTCCAGCAAATGTTTGGAATTACTGCAAACCTAGACAATAGTGCGGCATATGTGCAAAGCTGGCTAAAGAGACTACAAAACAACCCTGAAGAGGTTATTAACGCTACGAAAGAAGCTCAGAAGGTTGTAGACTACATGCTAGGTATGCACCTAGGAGACTGGTCCCCAGTTGACGGCTACACAATGAAAGGAGCGTCATTAGGTGAGTAAAGAATACACTATGGACGACCCAGAATATTGGGTGCTATTTGCCAAAACTATTGGTAATCCAGTCCCCGAGATTGAAGATGACAGCGAGTTCGTAGACGAAAACGGCGTTGTCATAGCTGAAAGTGCATCAGAACCTACAGACCAACCAGAGTAGCCTAAACAAAATATATACAACCGTGCTAAAATAGTGTTTAGCTCTAACTGGCTAGCAAGACAAGGATATAACTTATGGCTGAAGAGTCCTACTTTGAAACTTCTTTGATTCCGACCCTTTACTTTTTTACGGACAAGGAAGACAAAGAAGTTGTTGCTATTCACATGTATAGCATCCTTGGAATTATGAAAATGGATCAGTCTATTCAAGACTGGAGACCAGCTAGTCGTGAAGAAGAAGACTTCTCTAACTACATAAACGGATCATACAATATTTTTGAGTATGACTGGGAATCTGAGCCTTACGATGTCACGGATGAGAACTGGAGAGCAGATGACCTCCAAGATTGGTACCCAACGGTGACCAAAGCCTGGGCAAAAGGCGAGACTGTAACAGAAGACGACTTGGCTCCGTATGCTAACAAACTAGAGTCAAACTTTATTGCTGAAGTAACAGAGAAAGACCTCGTAGAGGAATAATAGTGTCAGAACGTCGCATGTATACGATTCCTGGTGGAGTTCAAGCTGAAGCTAAGAAAGCCCTAGAGTGGAGAAAAAAGCACAAGCGTGGCGGTACGCCTGTTGGACTTAATACTGCACGCACTCTTGCTAAGGGTGGGCAAATTGGAATTGAAAAAGTTCGTCACATTGCAAAATATTTCCCTCGTCACGAAGTTGACAAAAAGGGTAAAGGCTGGGCTCCAGGCGAAGACAAGTTCCCATCTAATGGCCGCATCGCATGGGCACTTTGGGGTGGAGAGCCAGCAAAGCGTTGGGCATCGGCAATCGTAGAGCGCGAAAACAAAAAAGAAGCTACCACTGCTGGTGGCGGCGCATATGGATTTGTTGAAGAGTCATACAGAGATGAAGAGCTTAACGCTTTTAAGATTGCTCACGAACTAGACCCATATATGGGACCAGAGTTTATGGCTCGCGTTCGTCTTGACAACACTGGTATCGACCGTCTCTACAAAGTAGAAGTTGATGGCGAAGTTTATGTTTGGGATGGCTCGGGCTGGGACGACATGGGTCACGTTGATGGCGACGTTTACTCATACGACAAGTCACTAGACGACCCATTCGACATGGTCGAAAAGACTCACGTAATTATTGATCCATCTTCTGCAGTTATTATTTCTGCATTCTTGCAAGAGCGTCCATTCCAGCCAGTCCTTCTTGAGGAGATTGACCCAGAAGAGACTCAGATGATGGCTGATGGGCTTGCAGGCGAAGACTTTGGCATGATTGACATGGTTATTCGTGCCGCTGGAACTGCTGACGTTGATCAAGACGGAAATTACACTCCGGAAGAGCGCTCAGCCCTTGCTCAGAACCAGCCAAGAGATGCAAACGGTCGTTTTGCAACTGCTGGAACTCGAGTTGTAGTGGCCGGAGATTCAGACCGCGGTCGCGGTGTTATTACAGATGTTGACAGCAAAACTGGACTAGTTTCAGTCAAGCTAGATAACGGCAAAGTTATCAATGTGGACTCTAGATATACAGAAGCAGAAAAAACCTTCAAGGGTGCTCGCCCTGTGCCTTCAGACCTTCCTCCACTAGACCTTTCTGGAATTATTGGAGAGCCTCGCACTCCAATGAACATGCCTAAGGCTCAGTTGCCTGGCACTCTGCCACCGATGTCTAACAAAGAAATCCAGTTGATGATGACTGACTTCCCTAAGTACGTCGAGAACATGAGAAATTCTTACAAGCCACTCGATGCTGCCGACAAAGCACGCGTTCAAAAGAGATGGGAGCTAAAGAAGTTTGCTGGCGAGAACTCAATAATTGCTGCAGCTGAGGGCGAAGAGCCTATGACTCCAGAGACTTCTGATGTTGAGCCAAAGTATCTTGCCATCGTATCGCCTGACGACAAGACAGCAGTTATGGACATGGTTGCACTTGTTCCTGCTTCCGCAACCAGCACTATGCCAGCAATTTACGAACGCAAAGATGGCCAGTGGGTTCAAAACAACCAAATTCTTGCTGATCTAAAGTCATCTACTCCACCTCCAGTAGTTAAGTTGGATGACAAGGAAGTTCTGAACGATGTTCTAAAGCAGGTAGATGGTATTTCTACCGTTACTGCTTCTGCGTATGACTTTGCAATTTTCTGGGAAAAGGTTGTAGAGCCACTGCTAGCTGCTGGTGGCGCTGACCGCAATCGTGGTAACGCCGAAGAGCTTCGCCGCTACTGGACTCGTGGCAAGGGCGCTCTAAAGATCCGCTGGGGAACCCCTGGAGACTGGACCCGTTGTGTTCGTCAGCTTTCCAAATACATGGGACCACGTGCAAAGGGCTACTGCCAGCTTCGCCACAAGGAAGCAACCGGTGTCTACACTGGAAGCCGACTAAACCCAGGGCGTAAAAACAAGTTTGCAATTGAAACTGACCTATTTGTGTCAGAAGATGAGCTCACTCAAAAAACTATCGAGCAGGCCGTGCTAACTGCTGCAGCAACTGCAGCCAAAGAAAGAGTCGGCATTGTTGCTGCTGCTACAGCCACCACAGGCTCACGCTTTTTTATTCCAATGCTAATCCCAGAAGAGACCGAGTCTGGTGATGGACGTAAGTTTAAGGCTGGCTCGATTAGCATGCGAGAACTACCAGTTCCACTGCTATGGCAGATTAAGACTGGCGAGGGACACAACGGCTCAGTTGTAGTTGGACGTATCGACTACATTGAGCGTATCGAAGGCGGTATGGGCAATGCCTATGGCGTATTTGATAGTGGGGCTTATGGTCGCGAAGCAGAGCGTCTAGTTAAGAACGGGTTCCTTCGTGGCGTTTCTGTTGACCTAGACCAGTTCGAGGCTAAAGAAGATAAAAAGCCAAAACCAGAGATGGCAGAGGACGATGGCCAAGAATACGGTAAAGACAAGCTAACTGTCAACAAGGCACGAATAATGGCTGCTACAATTGTAGCTAAGCCTGCATTCCAAGAGTGCACTATTTCTATTGAAGGGGACCAGGAGGATACCGTGATCCCTGAGGATGGCGTCTATGAAGAGTCTATGGAGGATTTTTCTGACCTAGAGCCAGTAACTGCTTCTGGATTCCTAAAGGCAGAGGTTCCTATGCTACCTCCAGCCGACTGGTTTAAAGATCCAGGGCTAACTAAGGCTACCCCGCTAACCGTCGATGAGTACGGCCGCATCTATGGTCACATTGCAGCTTGGAACGTAAGTCATATCGGGCTTCCACGTTCTACAAAGCCTCCGCGTTCACGTAGCAAGTATTCATACTTCCACACTGGTGTCATCCGCTGCGATGACGGCAAAGACATGCCAGTTGGCCAGCTAACCCTTGCTGGCGGACACGCTCCTCTAAATGCAGACGCAGCTTCTGCTGCTAAGCACTACGATGACACTGCTTCTGCTGTTGCAGATATTCACGTTGGTGAAGACCAGTACGGAATTTGGTGCGCAGGTTCGATTCGTCCTGGATTAGATGAAATGCAGATTCGCGCACTTCGCGCTTCCGCCCCTTCAGGTGACTGGCGTCCAATTAACGGCTCACTTGAGCTAGTTGCTATTTGTCAGGTTAACGTTCCAGGCTTCCCAACTGCTCGTGCAATGGTTGCGTCTGGAAAGATTCTTGCTCTTGTTGCTGCTGGTGCTAGCTACATGGCAGCTATGAGATGCTCCGGCGCAGCGTGCGCTCTATCTACCAAAGCAGAGTTGCTAAATGAGCTTGTTGCTAGTGCACCTAATCTAAGAATCCGTGTCAGGGAAGCAAAGAAAGCGCTTCGTGAAGCAAACATCCAAGCAGTCACCGCTAGTGCAAATCAACTAAGAGAAAAGACTCTTGTTGCAGCTGCTGTAGCAGAGCTTGCAAAGATTTCTACTAAAGAGCGCGAAGTTCTTGCTAAAGAAGGCAAAGCTCTACCAGATGGTGCCTACCCTATTCGCAACGTTGAGGACCTAAAGAACGCTATTCAAGCTTACGGACGTTCAAAGCCTTCAGAGCGTAAGATGGTTAGAAACCACATCATCAAGCGTGCTCGTCAACTAAAGCGTGCTGATTTAATTCCAGATCAGTGGAAGAATGCTGACTCTATGGAAGCAGCAGAAATTGTTGCATCACTGCGCTCTCGCATTGAGTCGGTGGTGGCTGCCCCAAAAGAAGAAGAGATCTCTGAAGAAGAGCTAGACGAGCTTCGTGAAATAAAAGAAGAAGCCGACAAGCAAACCCAAGAAGAGATCGAAGCTGCTGAAGAGGTAAAAGCAAACCGCGGCAATCTACCAGAGCGTGACGAAGAAGGTCGCGTTAAGTATGTATCTGGTGTAAACCAGCCTCGCGACGCAAAAGGTAAGTACCGCAAGGTTCTAGCTCGTCTAAAGCAAGACCTAGGTGTTGCTGGTCTATCTCGTGCTCTCAAAAAAGTTGAAGAAGCCGAGAACCTCGACTTTGCGGGTGACTACACAGCATCCGCGGCCGCCAGTTCCGAGCTACTCAGCATGATTGACCGTCTAGATGCCAAGGCCCTAAATCCGAGGGCTCTAGAGAACGTTCGTCTTACTGCCGCTGAGCTTGGCAAGACAATTGCCAACCTTCCTCTGCCATTTGGCAAGGAATCATCAAAATTAAGGTTTAGCGATCTGCCAGCTGGACTCAAGGACCTCATCGAAAAGATGATTACTCGGGTCGAAGCAAAGATCGGTAAAGAGGACGCAGACATCGCCACTAAAAGTCTGAAGTCCTACATGTCGGGAGCCGACCTCTACTCTCAGGGTGAAGTCCAGTCTGAGATGAGTAAGCTACTCCGACTCCTTACCTAAAAAGTAAGGTAAAATTAGTGGTGGGTGGAGCGCCTCACGCCTTCTGTGCGTAGAGTCCCTCAACCTTGACTGTAATCACGGGCGCTAAATGACGTCCAAAACTAACTGGCCTAGGAGGTACAGTGTACGACCAGATTAAAACTCAGCTGGACACTATTGCTGAGCTTAGCGACGAGCAAGTCGCAGAGCTTCAGGCAGATATTGTCTCGCAGTTTGAAATGGTTGAGGGTGAAGACCCAACTCCTGAGACAGTTGATGCTATGACGTCGCTAGCCGACTCTCTTGACATTGTTCGCGGTGAGCTATCTCGCCGTGAAGCTCTGGCTGCAGAGCTTGCAGCAAAGGCCGCTGAAGCCGTTGCTCGTGTTAAGGGCCAGGCTGACGACGCCGGAGAGGAAATGGCTATGACCGAAGACGAGCCAATGGAGGAGGCTCCTGTAGAGGAGACTCCAGCTGAGGAAGAGACTCCTATGGAGGAAACCCCAGCTGAGCCAGAAGCCGAAGTCGAGGTAGAGGCTGACGAGGAGGACAAGGAAGATGAGGATGAGGCCATGAAGGCATCAGCTGAAGCTACCGAGACCGCCCCAGAGCTTATTACCGAGGCTCCAGTCGAGGCCGAAGCATCTGCAGAAGTTGAGGAGACTGTTGTTGAGACAGTTGAGTCAGCTGCAGAGTTGTCAGAGGCTACCGAAGAAGTATCAGAGACTGTTGTAGATTCTCAGGAATCTGCAGAGTTTTCTGCTTCTGAGGAGACCGTTGCCGAAGCATCAACCGAACAGGAAGACGGTTCCGAACTATCAACCGAAAACCCAGCAGAGACTGTAGAGCTAACAACTGAAGTTGTTGAAGGTTCTGAAGCATCTGTTGCAGAAACTATCGAATCACCAATCGCTCTCGTAGAAGAGCAGGAAGAGCAGGCCCCAGTGACCGCCGCAGCAGAACAGCCTTTCGAGGCCCCAGCTGACCGTCAGCCTGTTGTTCAGGTTACCGAAGCTCCAGTGGCAATCACCGCTGGTGCCGACATTCCTGGTTACACAGCTGGCAGCACCATTAACGACATGAACGAAGTAGCTCAGGCTATGGAAAAGCGTATCCACTCGCTTCGTCGTGTCAACGGTGGAGATGGAGAGCAGCACATCGTTGCATCTATCACCACTCAGTACCCAGAGTCACGCACTCTGTCATCCGATGCAGAGTCAAACATGGCTAAGATCGACTCAGTAGTTGGCCAGGAGGCACTTGTTGCTTCTGGTGGTCACGCTGCGCCTTTCGAGGTTAAGTATGACATCTACGCAATCGGCTCAACCACTGTACGCCCAGTTCGCGATGCACTGCCTCGCTTCCAGGCTGACCGTGGTGGTGTCCGCTTTGTTACCCCACCAAGCTTTGCAGCTGGTTCTTACGCTAACGCAGTTGGCGTTTGGACTGCAGCTGTCGACGCTGACCCACAGAGCGCAACCAAGACCAGCCTTACCGTTTCAGCTGCTCAAGAGCAGACTGTTGCAACTGACGCTGTAACCCTACAGCTACAGTTCGGTAACCTCATGACTCGTGCTTACCCAGAGTTGATTGCTCGCCACAACGAGCTAGCTCTTGTACAGCACGCACGTGAGGCAGAGCAGTACCTACTAGGCAAGATTGCTGACGGCTCAACCGCTGTTACCACTTCTTCTCTAATCGGTTTTGGTCGCGACTTCCTGGTTCAGGTTCGTCGTGCAGCAACTGCATACCGCTCACGCCACCGTATCTCCCCAGATGCTCGCCTAAAGGTGATCATTCCTGCGTGGATCTACGACGCGATGGCTGCTGACCTAGCTTTGGCTATGCCAGGCGACGGAACTCTGTCTGTTTCTAAGGCAGAGATCGAGGGCTACCTAGCTTCTCTAAACGTTGACCTAGTGGCTTCGCTAGACCAGAACGTCTTCGGTTCTCAGGGTGCTACTGCACTTGTTGAGTTCCCAGACACCTTTACCTGGTACCTATTCGCCGAGGGAACCTTCTTGTTCCTAGACGGTGGAACTCTAGACCTAGGTATCATCCGTGACTCCTCACTAGTTGGAACCAACGACTACAAGATGTTCGTTGAGACCTTCGAGGGTGTTGCCAAGGTTGGTATTGAGTCTCTAGCAATCACCTCGACCATCTCGGTCAACGGTGTTGCTGCAGCTCTACGCGACACCACTGGTGGCGCTACCGCAGCTGCAATCGAGCTCTAAGCCGATAGCAAACCAAGTGGCGGGGGAGGTCAGAAATGGCCTCCCCCAACACAAAAAACTTTAATTAAAGGATTTTAAATGGCTTTTCCAAATAACGGCGTAGTAGAGGCACCAAAAGTTGTGCCCTCCGCTTTTGGACTACTTGCTGTAGTCAAGCCAGAGAACTCAGCTGATGAGGACCGCTGGATTAGAGGATTTTCCCAGGAGTGGGAAACAGAGGTAAGCAACCTCGTAAACTGGGACGACACTGACACTACCGTAGACGTGTTTGCCACTCGTGCAAATCCAGTTCGTCACGTAAAAATTAAGCCTTTCTTCATCGAGGCTACTGAAGAAGTATCGACCCTTGGATTCTTAGGGCTTGACAGAATTGCTCGCCTTACTCGACAGATTGAGGCCGGCTCTCAGGTAGCAATCGAAAGAGAACTGTGGGATGGTGTAGTTCGTAAGGGCGAAAGCCACGACAACCTGGCCCTATCTGATACTTCTGCCACCATTCTAGGAGGAGGAACTGCATACTCACCTAAGCGTGCGCTAGCTTTACTAGAGCAAGGAATTGCAGAGGCTTCTCAGTTCGGCGAGCAGGGTCTAATTCACGTTACTCGTGATGTTGCTGCTCTTCTCTCTAGCAACTCAAACATGCTCTTCCATGACAAGGAAAGAGAGCACCTACAGACTTTGGGCGGAACTCCAGTTGTTGTCGGAAACGGCTACTCTGGAAACGGCCCTGATGGTGACCAGCACGCAGAAGCGTCGGCTACCAACAAATGGATCTACGCCACCGGCACTGTCAAGGTCTACCTAGGCAATGTCGATGTCGTGAACGACAATCTCGCGCAAGCATATGATGTGTCGGGAAATCAAAATGACATGCGTCTCAAAGCAATCCGCCCAGCCGCGGTTTACTTTGACACATCCATCCACCTCGCTGTTAGAGTCGATCTAACAGCCTAAAGAAACATAAGGAGAATAGCTAGATGGCTACTCAAGAATATGCTGCCAGCATTCAGGGTGTGTCAATCCGTGTCACCCGCCTAGATGCTGCTGGTAACCTAATGACAGGACCAGCTGACAGTTACACAACTTCAGCTTTTATGCGTATTTCGTTTACCCCTGAATATGAAGAGGGCGACGAGATCACCGAGAAGGGTGCCAACGGCGTTGTATGCGTAACATACAAGGCTCCAGACACCCTAAAGCGTATCACCATGGAGCTCGCTATTTGTGAGCCAGACCCAGAGCTATCTGCTCTGATCTCTGGTGGTCTACTACTTCGCAAGAACCTTGGAAGCTCCGGTCAGCCAAACCACAAGTCAATCGGTTGGGCTGCTCCTGGTGTTGGTGACGACCCTGCTGGTAACGGTGTTGCCATCGAGGCTTGGTCACACGCAGTCAAGGACGGAAAGCGTGCAGGCGTTCTTCCTTACTTCCACTGGGTATTCCCATACGTCAAGATGCGTCAGTCCGGCGACCGTGTTATCGAAAACGGCCTATTGGCTAACACCTTCGAAGGTTACGGTCTTGGAAACGCTTCATTCCAGTCAGGTATCGACGGCCGCTGGGAGTTCCCAGTTGCTGCAGAGCGTCCATACGCTTACGCACGTACCGACTGGGCTCCAACTGGTCTAAACGGCTTCTACAGCTGGACCGATGGAGGTTCTGGACCTGTTGTCTTCACTTCAGCCAGCGCTAAGGAGCCTACTGCAATCACCATTAGCTCTGCTACAGCCACTGTAACTGACACCAAGGCAAACATCACCTTCAGTGCTGACCCAGACATCGAAGTTGGCGACGAGCTATATGTACAGAACCTAGGAAGCCTATTCAACGGAACCTGGACTGTCGCTAGCAAGTCTGGTAACGCGGTTAGCTATGTAAACTCTGCAATCACTGCAGACGTTACTGCAACTGTTGGTTCTGGAGCTCGTGTGACTGTTGTTAACAGCGAAGACGAGAACGCTTACCCAACTCCTACTGCAGCTACTAGCTCACAGATTGGTACTGGTGGAAGCACCTACAACGTTCCAGGAAACATCAACTACAACGCTGATGTAGCGATCGACAACATCATCGCTTCGAACGAGAACTAATAACTAGTACGGACGGGTGGTGGCTTGAGCAATTAGCTTAGGCTACCACCCGTTAAACTTATAAAGAGGTAAAGATGACCAATAACCTGTGGATTCAGCCCGAAGAAATGGGCGACTACTCCTACACTGAGTACACCCTAGAGGCTGCTCAGACGGCGTCATACCTACTTTGGGCAATGTCAGGTCGTAAATATACAGGAGTTACAACTGTCACCGAGCGTTATACCTGTACCCTCCGCAACAATAGACTTGGTCCTTCTACTAAAACTACTAGCCCCGTTCTTTTTGGTGGCGATGTATACAACATTCCGTCGGGAGACTACGACGAGTATTCAGAGCTAACTTCTGATGGAATGTCTCCTGACTCAAGAATCAAACTACGCGGGCGTCCAGTAACTAAGATCCATGCAATTAGAAATAGACTTGGAGAAGTACTAGACCCATCTAGCTACTACCTAGTTGACCACTCAACTGTCCACATCAAGGCTGGAACTCCTTGGACTCCGTGCAACACTGAAATCACTTACTCTTACGGCACTCCAGTGCCCATTGCCGGAAAAATGGCTGCTCGTAAGCTAGCAATCGAGTTTGCTCGCCTCTGGGCTGGCGATGAGATGTGCGAACTACCTCAGCGTGTAACTTCTGTATCGCGCCAAGGAGTTTCTTACACTATCCTTGACAACCAGGAGTTTATCGACGAGCTTCGCACTGGTCTATATGAGATTGACCTATTTCTTAAGACAGTTAACCCGGACAATGCTCGTCGCAAGTCAAAGGTATTCTCTGTAGACACTCCTCGTGCTCGTAGGTACAGCCCTAAGCCTCTAGTCTTGACCGCAGACGATGACTACGACATTACCCTAGTAAAAGGTGCTAGTGCCACGTGGAGTAGCGCTGGGCTTTCGGTTAACCTTAGTAACTTTTTCCCTGACACTGGCTGGGATCCTTCCGTGGTTCTTCGTAACTACTCTGGCAGTAAGTTTGTTGACCTAGATGCGAGCTCAATAACGCTGAACCCATCTCCGGCAACTCTGTCTTTTGTTGTTCCATATGACAAGGCAATTGCCGCCCTTAGTATGGTGGATCCTGGGACTTGGACTCTATACGCAACAAAGACTATCGATGGTGTCCCAAATCTTGTAGAACTTGCGTCTGGAAACCTCCAGATCAAGATGTACGACTAATAGAAAGAAGAAAAAATGGCAGAAATTATGACTAACTTCCGTGCAGTAGATATGCTCGGCGTTAAGAAGGCAAAGCCAGTTGCTAAGGCAAAAGCTCCTAAGGCTGCTCCTAAGATGGAAGCACCAGTAGTAGTTGAAGAGCCAGTAGTTGCAGCTGCTCCTGAAGTTGTAGAAGAGACCGCTGCAGTAGAAGAGCCTACTCCTACTGTAGACTAATATCATGAACAACATAGATAGCGTCGGAGTACTAGAGGGTGCTACCAACCTCCGTGACATGATGGAGGGGGTATTAGAGCGTGTAGAGGCCATATTTCAGTCCTACAACGTTGAACTACCTCAACGCCGCTATTGGACTGTTGGTCAACCAGCAATCGACTGCGAACAGCTAGTCGTCTACTTTCAGCAGATGTATCTAGGCCCACCCGGAGCACAGGTAGGAGAGCCCCAGCGTTGCCACGTTCCTCGAAGTGCCACCATAACAATTTCAATTGCTAGAGCTACCCCAATTGTGAATCAAAACGGTCGCCCGCCTTCTCCAGAAAGAATTAAAGCTGCTTCCGAGGTTTTAGCAATTGATGCATGGGTTTTGATGGAATCTATAAACCAGCTCGACCAGTGGGACGAAACTGGCTATGGAGTGGGAGTTATAGCTACGCTAGAAATTAATCCACCAGAAGGCGGTTTCCAGACAACCGATATGGTTGTCACAATGGCGGTTCCATAAAATGCCAGCATATGGATTAATCCCAGACAGTCCTCTTTTTTATTATGGAAGCAAAGTAAGAAGAGGTATTCAAAAAAGTTTTGGAAATAAAGGCCTAAACTTACGCCCTAGAAACATAGAAGTTTCTATCCAGTTTAAAAGATTAGTTGTCTACAAACCAATTCTGAATTTTGAGCTAAACCATCGATTTGGAACTGTTGGTCGGCATTTGCACCGAACTGCAAACAGAATAACCCAGCTAGCAAAACTCCAGGTTGGCAAGAAAACTGGTCGACTAAAGAGAAGTATCTCATTCGAGCATATTGCTAAAAATGCTCTTGGCCCCGGTGTAAAGGTGGGCGCATACACCCCCTACGCACTGCTACACCACAGAGGCACTAAACCTCACATAATTACTCCTAACAAGCCAGGTGGGACCCTGGTTTTCAGGAAGGGGTCAAAAATTATTAGCACTACCGTAGTTAGGCACCCAGGCACTCGTCCTAACCAATACCTGACTGATCCGATGCGTACTGTCATCAGGCAACAGCGTCGCTCACTCAGGGCTTAATTATTAAGGTAAAATTATTAGTACTGCATAGTGCAGTGTGTCCGCAAATATAAAAAGAAATAGGAATGACTAATATGGCAAAATTTAAGGACTTCGGGTCCCCTGCAATTGAGAATGCTGAACCAATCTCGTTTAAAATTTTTGAGGAAGAGTTCCACTGTGTTCCAGCTCTTCCAGGAAAAGTCTTGCTTGACATGGTGGCTAAGTCAAATTCAACTGATTCAGCCGAACAGGCAACTATGGTAACCGACTTTTTCTCTAGCGTCCTAACCGCTGAAAGTCTAGTTAGATTCAACAATTTGGTTGTAGACAAAGAAAGAGTCGTTACGACCGAAACTTTGGGAGAGATCACCGGGTGGCTCATTGAGCAGTATGCATCACGCCCGGAAGAGCAGCCAGAGGTCTAACAGAATGGGCCGTTGATCTCTGGCCATATGTAAATGGAAAGGCGCTGACTTTAGGCCTAAGGTTAGCTGACATGGAGGTGCGCGACATGCTTGACGTTGTGCATTACCTGTTTGAAGAAGATGCTAGGTACACCTCAGCCGAAGAAGCAGAATCTGTTAGTGCCATCAGAACTTCTATTTACGGAAGGCTCTATGGAACTACCTACCGATACCAAACAAAGTCTAAGTTAAGTAAGAAAAATATGGATTCCTCTTTTAGTGACCCTAATGAGGTTAAGCCATACATGGCTCCTACCGAGTTTAATCCAAACTCTGCCAATCCGTTTGGCTCTGTCCTAGATGCTCCGATAGGCTAAAAAATGGCAGTAATCGGACATGCAGAAATAGTTGTTAGGGCTATAACTAACAACTTCGAAAAAGAACTCAAGGACACGCTTAAAAATGTGTCTAAGAGTATTTCTGTTGGTGCCGGAAGAAGAATTGGTGACGGCTTTGCAGACGGATTTAACCGAAGCGGAGCAACTTCAATTTTTGGAAAGCTTTCCGATGGGCTTAGGAGCATGGTCCCGGAAGCCGAGTCAGCTAGGCAGCAATTCCAAAGTCTAGTCCGTACTGGATTTGTGCTACAAGGAGTACTAGGCGGAGTAGTTGGAGCCATATCTTCTGTTGCTGTTTCTATCGGACCTCTTGTTGGCTCATTACTTAACGCTGGAGCTGCAGCTGGTGTTTTAGTTAATGCTTTTGTTGCTCTTAGAGTTGCAACAGCAGTTGGGCGAACCGCTTTTGGAAACATATTTTCCGCTGTTCAACAGGCAACTCAAGTAAATGGTGGTTATTCTAGATCTCTTCGAGACATAAGGGAAGAGTGGCAACAGCTACAGTTTGACGCTGAGCAAGCTGCAATGAGCGAAGAAGAAGCAGCTTTAAACCTAGAAAAGGCGCTCAACAACCTTCGCAGGATGCAAGACCTGCCGCCAAACAACATGGCACGCCGCGAGGCTGAGCTTGATGCAAAGCAGGCAGAACTAGCTTATCGAAGGGCTAAAGACAGAACTAAAGACCTTAACGATACAGTAAAAGAAGGTTTTGACTCTTTCAAAGACGCCCAAAGAACCGCTGGTGGAGCAGGAGCTGATCCACTTGCTCAGCTTAACGACGCTCAAAGGAAGTTTGCTGAAAGGCTAATAAAACTAAATCCGAAGCTTGACAGACTAAAGCTAAAAATGTCTGAAGCGTTCTTATCGCCTTTATATGAAACAGTTGATGTTTTTGAAAAACAACTTCTTCCTATTTTGGACAAGAGACTGCCAGAAATTGCTGATCAAGCCGGTAGCGCGATTAATCAGATATTTACTGGATTAAATTTTGACAGAATAGATGCAATTCTTTCAGAGATGACTACGCCTTTCGAGGAGGGCGGAAGAAGTAACCTTCAACTTTTTGGTGACATCTTAGGTCAAATTTTAGACCTGTTCCTAAAAATACTAGATGCCACTGGCAAACCACTAAATGATCTTTTGACTTCTATAAAAGATACTTTTGGTGAGTTTGTTGCCAATGTTGACACCAAAAAGGTAGAAGAGTTTTTCACTGGGGCTGTAGAAGAAGCCAAAAAGTGGGGACCGGTATTTTCCAACGTTTTTGGTGGTCTATTAAACCTAATTAATCTCACTACCGGTCCTGGAAGTGCTGGCGAATACATGCTTGAGTGGTTCACCGAGGCCACTGCAGCATTTAGGAACATGTTTGCCGAAGATCCAGCCGGTGGTAGAAAATTCTTTAGAGATGCAATGATAAATGCTAGGTCTGTCCTATCTACAATAGGCGCATTTATCAAAGAAATCCTGGGAGTCGCGGATAACCCAGCTATTAAAGAAACCTTTGACAGACTAAAAGAAGGTGCTCCAGGCTTTGGCAAGTTCTTAGATGAAATTATTAAGGCTGGACCTTCATTTGCTGATCTTTTAGTCAATGTTGGAAGAATTATTGTCGCGTTGACTGACTCTGACCAGATTTCCGCATTCTTTGACACTCTTAGTGGGGCTGCTGACAAGCTAGCCGATGGTCTAGAGTCTCAGGGGGTTAAGACCTTCTTAGACAACATAGGCCCTCTATTTGGTGCTTTGTCTGCAATTGGTGTAGTTATAGACGTGATTAATTTTGGTTTCCAAGTGTTAATTGGTTATGCTGCTTTTTTCTTTTTAAAAATGCAGGGAGCGTTTGACTTTTTAACGAAAACCCCTGGACAAGTTGGTAAAGGATTTGGAATCCTAGGGAAACTTTTAAAGGGTGCTGGCATTCTTGGAGTAATTCTTTTCATAATCGGAAAAATACAAGAATTCTACGGAGAATTTGAAGACTTCCGAGTAATGATAGACAGCGTTTTTGCTGGTGTTGGAGAAGCTTTTGGCGGCCTATGGGAATCTATAGGTGGGCTATTCGACAATCTGTTTGGTAGTGAGGGGCTGGGCGGCCTCATGGAAGCCTTTGACCCGATATTGAAGTTCTTACTAGAGCTAATTATTCCAGCTGTTGGTGGTGCAATTGAGGGAATCTTAAACTCTTTAAGCAGCATAGTTGATTTTATTTCCAGTGTTGTTGGCAGCTTATTCGATAGCGTCGGAACAGTCATATCGGGAATTATGGACCTGTTCAAAGGAAACTTTGGAAGCGGTCTGGCAAAAATCTTTGGTGGAATTGGAATTATGCTTCTTGGAATAATTCAGTTCGTAGTCAATGGAGTAATCACTCTTATAAATGTTGGAATTATCGACAGAATTAACACCTTCATTTCTAGTATCGCTGAAGGCCCTATTGGAAAATTTATTAAGGACACCTTTGGTCTTGACACGACTAAAGTAAGGGTTGGCAAACTTGGTCTAGTGGACTGGACTGGCGACGCTAAAAGAAATCTAGATAAATATCTGGCAAGCCAAAATACAGCTGCAGCTGCTACAACACGAACCAGAGCAAATGGGCTACCAAAGCTCGCCATGGGTGGAACTGTGTTCCCATCCATGGGAGGAAGCGTGGTCACAGTAGCCGAGGCTGGCAGACCAGAGCGCATTGAGCCACTAGATCCATCTGGTCTATCCAACAGAGACCGCGCCTTGATTAAGGAACTTTCTGGAAACGGGCCTTCGATGAATATTACAGTCAACCCAGCGCCTGGAATGGATGAGCGTGAGCTGGCCGAGCTAGTTTCTAGACGTATTGCTTTTGAGATCCGTAAGGGAGCATTCTAATGTCAGAGTTTTATGATCCAACAATTAATTTAAATCCGGTAGATCAGTCAAACGAAAATAAGTTAGTAAATAAAGCACTAACTAAATACCCAGTACCGCACTTTTCTGGTCTAAAGCTGCAGGCAGATGTTAAACTAGGCAATCTTGTTTTAAACACCATAGACGATGACAACGTGGTTTGGGTTTGTACAGACATCGAGGGTTGGTGGAACTTCCCAGACCCAGAAATTCCTGACCTTATCCGTGGTTGGGGTGACGGTTCCTACGATGCACGTGGCCGCTGGGCAGCCAGATTGCTCACCCTAACTGGAGTCTTTTTGACTCAGGACCCTAGCCAGGTTCCAGCTGCAAGAGCTAAGCTAATTGAAGCTGCAAATCTTGTGTATGAAGGTGGATGGCTAACAGTAAATGAGGGTCCCTGGAAGGGCTCTTTTGTTCGTCTTAGCGGACGACCAGAAATTGCAACTATTAGTGCTAGAGGACGCACCGAGTTTTCGATCGGACTTCGCGCTGCAGATCCAATTAAGTATGAATATGTTGACGGTGTCGAAGACGGATATAGAACTGCAACACTCACCCCTTCATCCCCATCTGTGGTTATCAACAATATTGGAAACACTAGGGTTCCTATTGTTATCGAGCTTTCTAAAGGATTTACCGTCTCGAACCCGTCTAATCCACCAACAATAACAAACTCAGCTACTGATCAAGAAATGAGAATTATTGCTGGAACAGACGCTGACAATCAACTAGAAATCGATACATACAACAGAGAAGTGTTAGATGTTGAGTATGACGGTACTACCGTTGTAACCGTAGAAAACGGAAGAGCAAAGTTGACTGTACTCAGTGAATGGATATATCTAGACCCGGGTCAGAATACTCTAGCAATTACTAACTTTCCTGCTGGAAGTACTTGTACGATTTACTATCGCTCCGGCTGGATCGGCTAGTATAGGGCTAAAGAAAGACACAGACTAAAACAATGACAACCGCGTTTTCAAACAGAAATCTAGTAGCAGAGTATAGGTACTTTGCTTATGATTTGCTGACCAATGAGCTTCTAGCAGAGCTCCCAATCACGGGTGTGTCCTACAGTCGTTCTCTTAGGGAAGCTGGCACATTCGCTGGGTCAATTACGGCAAATGAAAACACTGTTAATTTAAATCTTTATGCAAACACACTCCCTGGTAAAACTGCACTATATGTCACTAGAAATGGCATCTGCGTGTGGGGCGGCATTATTTGGACCAGGTCTTACAACATTGTTGAAAAGACTCTCGAGATTAGCGCGTCCGAGTTCACTAGCTACCTATACAAGCGTGTTCTTTGGAAGACCTGGAGCAATGCATATCAGGCCTCTATAACAGTCACAGGCGGTAGGGCCGACATAACTCTTGATTTTGCTAAATATGATTTTGCTGCTGGTATGCCACTTTATATCGACTGGGGTAAAGATAGAAAAGCATATACCGGATACTATACGGTGCTAGCTAGTCCGGCCCCTAGCGTTATTACCGTTGATGGGGAAGATCGATCAAAATTTAGTGTCTCAGCGAGCTATGCTAATGCTAAAGGTCAACAAAAAACCATTCCAGATTTGGTAGTAGAAGGCGAAGCTACCGTAGAGGTCAGACAAGATACTTATGACTACGCTAGAGATTTGTTGTCTGAGCTAGTTACTGATTTGTATGATTTTGATTTTCCTAATGAAGAAATTCGTCCTGGTATAGACATATTTAATGAGATTCAGTCTTATTCGCGCAGTGGCGGAGTGGCATTGATTACTACTAAAGAGCCGCACGAACTAGTTCCTGGTCAAAAAATATCTATTACCGATGTCGGTGGGGGATTTGATGATGGAGAAGCTACAGTAATTTCGGCTCCTACCAATTTGACATTTACTTATGCAAACACGGGATCAAACGTCTCTACCACAAACACTGTTCCTATTCAGCGAGGAATAGTTAACTTCCAAAGAAGATCTAACATTGTTACTTTTACAACTGATTCTGCTCCTGGGTTTGCAGTTGGAGATATTGTATTTATTGATGAATTAAATGCATCTATTGACGGTTTTCATACCGTATATAGTGTTGGCACACCTACTAGCAACAATTTCCAAATTGTAGACGTTGGAGATCGAATAGATCTTAGTGTTTCAAACCCTGCCACTGCTAAAGCTACTGTTGCTCCAGCGGTTTCATACGCAACTTGGGGAGAGTTTACTGACAATGGTGATTTGGGTATTGACTACTCGACTTCAGCGCAAAGTCAAAAACGTCAAAGAAATGAATTAATTAGAGGATTTAAATTAGAGTCTATTGGAGAAATCCTAGAAAAGTACTCAAACGTTCCAGACGGTTTTGAATATAGAATTGACTGCACGTACGACCAAGCTACTGCAAAATTTAAGCGAACATTTGTGTTCTTGCCTATTAAGCCAACCAGCCTAACAAATTATATAAATAGTCTCCCTGGCGGGAAGCTCCCGACTGGGCAGTTTGCTCCAGTTAGTGCTTATGGTGCAGACAAAACTGTATTCGAATATCCGGGCAATGTTCTCAATGCTTCTTTGGAAGAGAACGCTCAGGATGCGGCCACCAGATTCTGGGTACAAGGAGATGACCCGACTTTAAGTTCCGAAGCAAGCCAGCCGTATGCTGGAGCTGCCGATGTTGATCTGCTACTTCGTGGTTGGCCTATCCTAGAAGAAGTAGAAAAAGTAGATAACGTTGCGGAAGAAAATACTCTTCACACATATGCTGAACGCTTCCTAGCAGAATCTAGACCACCAATTAGCAACTTTTCTATTTCTGTAAACGGTTCGCTAACTCCAGAAGTTGGCTCATACAAACCAGGCGACTGGTGCTCGGTTATAATTACTGATGACTTTGTGCGACTGAGAATGAACAGTTACATAGAGTTGAATGACGGAACCGGAAGAGAAGTTCTTCTACGTAAGATTGACGCTTTTGAAGTTACTGTTCCAGACAATCCTTCATTCCCCGAAGACGTATCTTTACAGCTGGTAACAGAAGCGGAGGTGGACAGAATTGGCGATTAGAAGACGTCGTAAGACACTAACTAACCTTCTTAGCTCGATGGAGCGTCGCGTAACCTCGGTCGAGCTACGCCCTATTAATTTGCTTACCTCTTCCCAGGTGGCCGCTGCCACCGCAGGCGAAGAGACCCTGGATCCAGGTCCTGACTCTGTTGTAGCACTTAATGCTCCTAATCAATACAGGCCAATAACTGATGGCTTCTACTACAGCTCAAACGTGGCTGGAAAGCCTAGAGTAGAGCTTTACTTTAATGGGGACCCGGGTCTTGCAAAAGACAAAACTATTCGTATTAGTGGGATTAATAAGCTAATAAATAACAACAATCCAGTCGACTTTGATATATCTAATGACTACAAAGTTTTAGAGGTAGACGAGCCTCCTTACAATACTGACAGAAATACCTACAACGGCAAGCGAGACACTCCCGCTGAAACAGTTACGGCTACTGCCACATTTAACCCAGCAATATCACTTTCTTATGGAAGTAGTCGCAGGCTGGCAGTAAAAGCAAGAATTTCTACTGTTCAAGCAACTACCACCACTGCAACAATTGTTTTTTCTGGGCCCCACTATTTTGAAGACAACCAGGTTGTCTATGTCGATATGCCAACTGATAGCCCGTACTACGGGATAGACGGGCTTTTTAGGGTTAAAGACGTAGTTAGTTCTACTTCTATTACATACGATTTTGACGCTCCGCTGGCTGAGCCGATTAACGTAGCAAATGTCACCGAAGAACGATACGTACATGCAGTAGCTCAGTCTGCAATTAGAGACGGTGCTACTTGGTTTGATACTTCTCAGGAGCCGGACGTTGCTTATGTTTGGGACGACTACCGCTGGGTTTTGTTCGGTAGCTCGGGTGTTGCAGATGACGATATGCCACCAGCTCCGGTCACAGAACTGTTTGCAAACGATGAGAATGACACCCCTCCTGGGACTGGAACCGTAAGAAGTCGAATAACCCTCGAGTGGACACCGCCAACCACAAATCAAGACGGGACACCGCTAGTTGATTTGTATGGCTATGTGGTTCAGTACAAACAATATGAGTTCCAGCCTTGGCAAACCTCAGCAACTCAGATAGAAACAGTTTGGACTCGTTCTGATTTTGTTCCGGCTCAGCCTGCTTACTTTAGAGTTTTTGCGGTAGACAGCGGAAATAATCGGTCGACAGCCGTGAATATCACACATACGCCAGGAAAAGCTGAACCTGTAGTTTCTAAGCCCAAGGCTCCGTCAGTCACTACTTACCTTGGAACAATCAAGGTTGCCTACGATGATTTGACCGCCTTCAATCTTGCTCAGTCCCCAACTGCTTCAGAAATTGAGGTTTACTTTTCTCAGCAGTCTGGATTTACTCCGGGGCCCACAAACTTTTATGGCAAGTTTCCGGCTAATAAAGGTAGCTACATAATCATTCCTGGAACCGAACTTACTGATGGCGTTGATTACTACATCAAGATTATTGTTCGAGACATTTATGGAAATATAACTGATGCGTCAGAACAAGTATCAGTTAGAGCAAAGCTGTCAGACATTGTCACTTTTGACATGATTGATGTTGGTACTCTAACTGGTCAAGTAATTATTGGTTTAGATATTCGAACTAGCCCAAATCCATCAGTTGGCGGTGGGCTTGTACTTAACCAGCAGGGAATGGTTGCTTACGACCCCTTAGGCACTCCAACTTTTAGACTAAATGCGCTAAATGGTGCTGTCACTATTGGAGACTATCTAGGAAAAGAAGATGCAGCTGGAATTTATCTAGGTAAACTAGATGCAGCGGCTAGCTATGCAACAATCGGACAAGCCAATGGCATTGCTATTGTTGCTGGCAACGCAAAAGCAGTTGCAGATGCTGCTCAGCTCGGTGTCAATTCTGCAAGAGCAGACTTAGATGCTGTAACCGAACTAGGCGCGGGCAGCATCCGTGTTATGAAGCGTGATAAAGTTCTTGGCTCTATCAACGAAAACTCCAACACAACCACCATTGAGGGTGGAAAGATTCGTACCGGATCTCTAAACGCTGACCGGATTGGTGCTGGAACAATTGATGCTAGCGTAATTACTGTAGATAATATAAGTGCCAGCAGAATATCTTCTGGAATCCTAACTGGTAGAAGGGTCCAGACTGCATCATCAGGCCAAAGAGCCGTACTACAAACAGGAACGTTTAACCGAGTTGAACTCTATAACCCAAATGGAAGCCTTGATGGATATATATCTTCCACTGTTAACGGTGCATTTTTTGGCAGTGAAATTAGCCCCGGGTATGTCCGCTTAAATGTTGGTGGATCATCTTTAAATGCCAATAACTCTTACAGAATATTTGTAACTACTGATGGAGACTTCGGGGTTCAACAGCCTCGAAGAAGCTCTGGAGGTAACACTTCTATAGGAGCTATTAGCGGTATAAGTGGTAAAGCCTACGTATTTGCCGATCTTGGTGGTAATCTAACAGCTAGTACCAGCACCTCAGGGGTATCTGATTCGCGAGTTAAGACAAACGTAGTTGAATCGCCCCTAGGACTAAACTTAGTTGATCAACTAAAACCAATCCAATTTGACTGGTTAGAGATAAACGATGCCGATGTAGAGCCTCATAAATTACACAAGCAATACGGGTTCTTGGCTCAAGATGTTGAGGCTACGTTAGATAGTTTAGGCGTAGATCATGCAATTGTCATAGGAGATCCAAACTCAAAATCTTGGTCAGAAGGATACCCTAATCTAGAAATATCTGACGAGAATCCTCTACTTACTTTAGATCAAATCCAGCTTATACCTGCACTTGTAAAATCTATACAGGAGCTTTCTGCTAGAATCAAACTTCTAGAGACGCAAACTCAGGACACAAAGGACACAAACAATGGCTAGTATTACCACTTATGTAATTGACACCCAACCAGAAATAACTTCTATACCGTTCCCTAGACTATATAGAGTGGTATCTGTTGATGGCACCGAAATAGCTAGATACGATGTATCATTTGATGAAGTGTCAACCGTGGCCCCCGAGGTTTCTGGTCAGTACGTTTCTGCCTTTAAAACTTTTTTAGCAAACTTTAATGAAACTCTTGACCCAGCTATTGGTGTTTCAGATTTTAATCATTCTGATTTTAGTTCGCTAGCACAAGCTATTGCATATATAACTTCCAGAACTCCTATGCCAATGGAGTCATAGTGTTTGAAGTAAAAGACGGAAACAGGACTTTACAATTTAACGGTAAGTCATTGGCACAGTCCACATCGAGAAAGCGCGACTCTACGCGATGGATAGAGTTTGAGCTTTTTAGGACAGATAGCGGATCCTACATTCTTTCTAGGATTGGTGTTTCACTAGTTTTTCATGGTGCTGCGTGCTCCCTTGTAAAAAGATACAGCCTTCAAGAAGCCCCCATATCTGAACTTCACGTAGATGCTATACCTTGCGAAGAGTGCAATCCAAACGAAAGCGCCGTGTTACTATTTCCTGAAAAATACAGATACTGGGCTCAGGTTTCGGAAGAGCCTTCGGCAGTTCTAGACGCGCTATATAAATACGATAACGGCGGAGCCAGATACCTAACAAATGTGGCACAAAGATTGCTCGAAGAGGCTTCAAAAAATGACAGTGAAATTGAGAAAGCCTATAGGTTTGAAATAATTCCATAATTTTGATAAAGTAGTACCCCCACCTTCGGAAAGACAAAAATGACAACAGGACTAGAAGGAGTTCGTTTAGAGCTCGTTGATAGCGTAGCTCAGGCAGAACGCTTTATATCGTGGCTCAGCGAACGCCGTCCGCACAATGCTATTGCAATTGATACCGAAACTGGAGAGCTTCCCGGCAATCCCCGTGACCACGCATTATCACCTTGGCACGGTCGGCTGAGACTAGTTCAAGTGGGCGATGGTATGACTGGTTGGTCAATTCCATGGGACAGTTGGAAGGGTGTTTTCTATGAAGCAATGGAAAAGTTTGATGGCCCACTTGTTTGTCACAACGTAGCATTCGAAGCTCGTTGGTTTGAGATTCAGTCTGAATGGTCTTTCCCCTGGCACCGTGGACACGACACGATGATTATGGCTCAGCTTTTAGACCCTCTAGGAAGCGGTGCCCTCAAGAAGCTGACTCAGCAGTACATCGATCCGCAAGCTGCCAGTCTTCAAAGGGTTTTAGATGACGGACTAATTACCAATGGTTGGACATGGGGCTCCGTGCCAGTAACCTATCAGCCCTACTGGGCATATGGCGCTCTTGACCCTGTACTAACGATGCGCCTATGGGAAAAGTTTTGGGAGAAGTGTGGACCTGGCGGTGCGTACAGTAGGCCCTACGAGCTAGAAATGAACACTCGACGCATCGTAACTCGCATGGAGCTAAACGGTGCCAGGGTAGACCTCGACTATTCGCAAAAAAAGTACGACGAACTTGTTGCGTACACAGAGCAAGTAAAAGATTGGGCAAAAAAGTCATACAACGGATTAGCTATAGGCAGCAACCAGCAGTTGGTGTATCAGTTTGAGAAGATGGGCGCTGAAATCACAGAGCTTACCGAAACCGGGCAGAAGTCTGCATCGGCAGATCAGCTCAAGCTGTTATCAATTACTGGTTCCCCGGAAGTAAAACAGCTGGCAGAAACTACCCTTAAGTATCGCAAAGCTGGAAAACTAGCTAGCACCTACTTTTTGAACTTTATCAAAGACAATGTAAACGGCTTTGTACATCCGTCGGTGAAAACCATGGGCGCTCGTACTGGCCGTATGTCGATTCAAAACCCTGCGTTGCAGACCCTGCCTAAAGGTGACGATACCGTCCGCCGTGCGTTCCTACCTAAAGATGAAGACCACGTAATTATCACCTCCGACCTTGACCAGGTTGAGTTCCGTATGTTTGCTTCTCTTTCTCGTGACCCGAACTTAATTCAGCTATTCAACTTGGCAGATGCCACTGGCTCAGATCCGTTCACCGAAATCGGTCGTGAAATTTATCAAGACCCGACCATGCAAAAGTCCGACAAGCGACGCGCACTAATTAAGGGTGTTGTCTACGGTCGTCTTTATGGTGCTGGTGTGTCTAAGCAAGCTCTAACTGCTGGTGTTCCTGAAGAGCAAATGCGCGGTGTGTCAAACGAGTTTGACAAACGATTCCCTGGCATGCAAAGATTCCAAAAAGAGATTGAGGACAAGGGAATGCGAAGACTCAAGGGGGAGGGTCAAGGATATGTAAATACTTGGACCGGTAGGAGAATCCCTTGCGACGATGAGCGAGTCTACACATTGGTTAACTACCTGATTCAAGGAGGAGCCGCTGAGGTGTTTAAGTCTAATCTAATCAAGCTTGACCAGGCCGATCTCACCGAATACCTAATTGTTCCGGTCCACGACGAAATAGTTTTAAATGCTCCCCGAGAAAGTGCTGAAGAGCTCAAAAAAATCGTCCAAGAGTGCATGACTACTAGGGACGGGTGGGCTGTACCCCTGACAGCTGATGTGGATGGCCCACTAGAGAATTGGGGGTCTAAATATGCCTAAATACGTGCTAGCTGTAGACCCGGGGAAGGTCACTGGAATGGCTCTATTTAGCCTCCAAACGCCCGCTGAGCCTGTTTTAGAGTGGTCTAAGGAGCTAGAACAGCATGAGGTTGCAGAGGCCGTACGAGGCGTTCTGTGGGCTCCCGATAAGCGGCTAGAACTGGACGTTGTGTGCGAGCGCTTTGTGATTAATGCTCAGACTGTTAGAAACTCCCAGGCCCCTTACTCCCTAGAGGTTATTGGCATAGTTAAGCAGTGCCTACTGGATAACGGGCGTCCAATGGACGATATATACTTCCAGGCTCCGGCTGACGCCATGAGTATGTTTGACAACAAGAAACTTAAGAAACTAGACTACTGGCATGTAGGTGGCGCTGGACACGCCTTAGACGCAATCCGACACGCCCTACTTAGATGCATAAAACTTGGCTGGAAACCGCTAAGATTACTAGAAAGCTAGTTATTATCAAAAAATAAAACTTGCAAACTTTTTTCTGATAATATAGACTCAAGACAAAATGACGATATGGAGGCTAAGTGCCAGTTTTTGTAGAGCTCGATGAATCAGGCGAGCACATAAAAATTCATGCTGAGTGGCGGCTAAAAGAAGTATGTAGAGCCCTCCCTGGATCTGGCTATAACGGCAAAGAGCAGGTTTGGAGTATTCCTGTCTCTTGGACTGGGTGCTTAGCTCTTCGCTCCACTTTTAAGTCTGATCTGCAAATCGGTCCAAGGTTGGCGGAGTGGGCTAAAAACGAAAAAGCCAATCGAATTGACCCAAGCAACTTTCTGAGAGAAATTGAAGTCCAAGAGGCTGGAGATGCAGATTTGTTCCCTCACCAGCGTGCTGGAGTTGACTTTTTAGTTAAAGCACGTAGAGCCCTTCTTGCTGATGAGCCTGGTCTAGGTAAAACTGCTCAGGCAATTCGTGCACTAAAACATTTGTCGGATTCAGGGGAGCAAGTTTTTCCTGCTCTAATTGTTTGCCCTAATACGCTTAAGAAAAACTGGGAGCGTGAGTTTGATAAGTGGTGGCCAGGAGTAAATGTTTCTGTTATTAACGGCAGTGCTACTCAGCGTAAAAAGGCTTTCGAGGATGAAGCTCAGGTTTACGTAATCAACTGGGAGTCATTAAGAACGCACTCAAAGCTAGGTAGCTACGGGTCTATTGCTCTTGCCCGCTGTGAAGATTGCGGTGGCCACGACACCAAAATTACTCCAGCACGATGTGAAGTTCACGCTAGAGAGCTAAACCTAATTGATTTTAAAGCCGTGATTGCTGACGAGATTCACCGTTCTAAGGATCCTAAGTCGAAGCAAACTCGCGCTCTTTGGGCAGCAACGGACAAAGCTGACATTCGATACGCATTAACTGGTACTCCTATTGCTAATGATGTCGTTGACTTGTGGCCGATTCTTCACTGGCTCGACCCAAAAGAGTGGCCAAGTAAGACAAAGTGGATTGACCGATACGTCAACACCATGATGAACGCTTTCGGCGGGATGATGGTTATCGGTCTAAAGCCTGCAATGACAGATGAGTTTTATGCCGGAATCAATCCACGCATGCGTCGCATGCTAAAAGCTAAAGTGCTTCCTTGGCTACCAGCTGTACTAAACGAGCGCCGTGATGTAGAGATGGGAGCAAAGCAAGCTAAGGCCTACAAGCAAATGATGGAAAACATGATTGCTTTGTTAGAAAGAGATGAGTCGGAGTCTTACTCTGGAGAGGCTGTAGTTGCCCCAAATCCGCTAACCCAGGCGCTAAGACTTCTTCAATTTGCTAGTTCCTACGCTCAGATAGAGATCACCGAGACCGGCGAAGAAAAGATTATATTGTCAGACCCCTCTTGTAAGGTTGACGCTCTAATAGATGACATGAAGAGTGGAGACTTTGGAGATGACTCGGTGGCAGTTTGCGCTGTATCTAGACAGCTGATTGACATTCTAAGCGCCAGATTGACCAAAGAGGGTATTGCTCACGGTCTAATTACCGGTGCTATAGATGCAGATGGTAGACAAAAAGCAATTGACGACTTCCAGTCCGGAAAAACAAAGTGGATACTGTTCACCGCTCAGGCGGGTGGTGTTGGTGTCACCTTGACAGCGGCACGTCGACTTGTTATGCTTCAGAGACCATGGTCTCTTGTCGACTACAAGCAGGCATTGGATCGGGTACACCGAATCGGGTCAGAAGTTCACGATTCAGTGATTATTACGGACTATGTAACGGAAGGCACCATCGAAGAGCGAGTTATTCAGGCACTTGATGTAAAGTCTGAAAACTTTGAAGAAGTAGTAAAAGATAGAGCAAAGCTGCTCGAAATACTAAAAGACGGGAAGTCGTAACTATGACTGATGTAGCACCAGTAAGAATTTCTAACTCAGAGATTCAGACATTTAAAGATTGCCGACGTCGTTGGTGGTTCACGTACTACCGCAGGCTTCAGCCAAAAATGAGAGACTTTACGGGGGCCCTTGCACTAGGGTCTCGCATTCACGAAGCGTTGGACATGTACTACTCCAAAGACATTCCACTTCTAGAGGCTCACGCTCAATTGGTTGCAAAGGACCTAAAAACTCTTACTGACGACTACCGAGACACCTCGACTTTAGAGACAGAAGCAGAGCTAGGTCGAGTCATGCTTGAAGGCTACCTAGAGTGGGTAGAGATGGAAGGCATTGACGCCGAACTTGAAATGATTTCTACTGAAGAAATTATTGAGCGCCCAATGATGGATGGTCGAGTCACTCTTCAAGGAAAGATTGATATGCGTGTCCGTCGCAAGATTGATGGTGTTCGTATGTTCCGTGATTTTAAGACAGTTGGTGGTTCTTTTACCGACTTTGGCTCAACCGCGCACATGAATGAGCAGATTCTTACCTACATGGTTCTCGAAGAAGCTCAAAATAAAGAAGGCGAGCGTTCCGAAGGTGGAATTTTTACAATGCTTCGCAAAGTTAAGCGCGGGTCATATGCTAAACCACCGTTCTATGACCAGATTGAAGTCAGACACAATAAGTTTGCAATTCGCTCTTTCTACGAAAGGCTAGAGGGAACTCTGGAGGACATTCTCCGAGTTAGAGATGGGCTTGATGCTGGTGAAAGCCACTACAAGCTTGCCTACCCAAAGCCTTCTCGTGACTGCAAGTGGAAATGCCAATTCTTCGCTATTTGCCCGCTGGTTGACGATGGTTCGGCAGCTGAAGCAGCAATTAGTGATGCGTTCGAGGTCGCCGACCCGTACGGTTATTACCTATCTAATGAGCAGAAAGGAAGTGAGTAAGCATGTCGGAAGTCGATCGCAGTTTAACAATTATGGTTTATGGCGAATCGAAGGTTGGTAAATCAACTTTTGCCGTTACAGCACCTTACCCACGTCTAATGCTTGACGTTGAAGGTGGACACAGATTCCTACCTATCAACGTGAAGTATTGGGACCCCCTGACTGAAGAGCCACCTCAGGCTGATGGAACTTGGGACACTGTTGTGGTCCAGGTTCGTGACTACGATGTAGTCATTAAAGCCTTCCAGTGGTTGCAGTCAGGAAAGCACCAGTTCAAGTCCTTGATCATTGACTCCATTTCGGAGCTTCAGGTCAAGTGCATGGACAACATCGCAGGTACAGAGCAAATGAAGATGCAGCAGTGGGGCGAACTACTTCGCCACATGGGTGCTCTACTTCGTGACCTCCGTGACCTTACGATGCACCCAACCCAGCCGCTTGAGGCTGTGGTACTGACAGCTATGGCTCGTAAGGGTCAGGACGGCGTATACCGTCCTTACCTACAGGGTCAGCTAGCAATTCAGGCCCCGTACTTCTACGACATCCTAGGCGCAATCACAGTGGAGACGATGCCAAATCCAGACCCACTACAGCCACCATATAAGGTACGACGCATGTACGTCGAGCGTACCCCTGAGTATGAGGCTGGAGAGCGCGTACAAGGTCGTCTAGGTAAAGTAGTGGAGCAGGGCGACCTCGGCGTAGAACGCATGCTCGACATGGTCTTCGGATCAAAAGCAACAACAACAAGTAAAAAGGCATAAGGAGCCAAATGAGTACAATCAACTGGGCAGACCTCGTCAAGCAGGCGGGCGATGCCGGAGGCAACACCAATTATGAACCACTACCAGATGGTGACTACGAGCTAAAGGTTATTGATGCCAAGGCTACTACCACTCAGACTGGTAAGACCATGTTCAAGATCACTAACGAGGTGCAGGGCGGTCCATTCGCTAAGCGTCGCGTTTGGGACCAGCTAGTTGTCACTACTGACAACCCGAAGGCTATGAACATGTTCTTCATGAAAGTCACCGCTATGGGACTAACCACAGCGTTCTTTGACTCTAACCCAACTAATGCACAGATTGAGCAGGCTCTAAACGGTCGTACTTTCCGTGCCACGCTGGGTAAGCGTAGCTACAACGGAAATGAGAGTAACGAGATTAAGCGTTACTACAAGGTTCAGGGATCGGCCCCAGCGGCAACTACTGCTGGCGCAGCTGTTCCTCCACCTCCTCCTGCACCTAGTGCAGCTCCAGCGCCAGCTCCGGCTCCAGCGCCTGCTGCACCTATCAATGCAGAAGAACCATTCTAAATACAAGTAACAATAGCGGTGGGGTGTCTTAGGGCACCCCACTGCTCTTCCTTAGGAACTTATGAAAATTTTATTTACTGGCACAGCGTCATCCCACTGTAAAGCTCCGTCTAACGTTACATTTTTTGGGCTACTTTCTAAAGCAGTGTCTGAGTTTTCTGAAGTTGTTTGGGCAGCCCCTAAGCTATCTTGGACAGAAAAAGACTTAGAGGAATTTGACGTAATTATTTTTGGACTTACACCCCCCACATCCCTTAGTGCAAATAAAATTTATGGCGCTATGCACTTACTGGGCATGATGTACAACTCACCTAAGCTGAGGATAGTAGTAGACAGCCAACAAATGTGGCAGTACAAAAACAGTGTAGAAGCGGTCAAACGTGACGTTAATACACTATTTAGCCCCTTCTTCTCCAAGAAGTATGGATATTTTGAAGCAAAAGCAGACTCCGGTAGAAAATACATTGAGCTTGCGTCAACAAAACTAAAATCAGAAAGCACCCCCGTAATCTACTACCCAGCGTTACCTTGGAGCTCCAACGATAGAGTTTCTTCAACTTTAGGGTTTGCTTCTGCAAATAAAATTAAAGGTTTAAATTTAGACTCGCTGCTACTTCTTCCAGAGCCGTATTCTGAAGGAGGCAGGTCAAACTTTTGGTCAGTAGAAGACACTAAGAGAAGCTGGTACACGGAGCTAAAACCTACACTGACTTTTTCCGAAACTGACGTTAGGTCCTCGAAGAGTTTGGACGACAAGTCAGCGGCCTCAATAATTAGATCTTCAGCCGGGCTAATCGTCCCGCCTCAGGAAAGAAAGACTGGAACTTGGTGGTCATATAGATACGTCCAAGCCCTAAACTCACACACCCCGGTGGCCACTCTATGGCAAGAAAGTCGATCACTAGACCACTCTTGGGCCTACTTGCCGTACCAAATAGAGGAGATGTCTGAGTCCCAAAGGGGCGAGCTGGCACGGGCTCAGTTGGAGTCATATCAGCAGGCTATAAAACCTAAAAACATAATTATTGAAGAAATACAGCAAAATCTGATAAGCTTGGCGGAAGAGAGGATTTAAATGCCAGAAGTAAATCACGAATGGATTAGAGAGCAGCTAGAGGCTGCTAAAGTCAAGGTTGGCTCCGGCAAGGCAATACTAAAATTGCTGGAAACCTGGGAAGAGCTACCAAAATTGTCACCAGCTCTTATTGATGAAATTACTAACGTTTTCCCTAAACTTGTTAAGGGTCAGCCACTTACGGTTGAAGAGCAAGAAGATGACTATTTTTGGATTGATGTTCAACCGGGAAACATTAAAGTTGGAGAAATAGTTCGAATAAAAAGTGACGCCTTTGCAGAAAAACTCGGAACTATTCACAATGGAAGACGCGGAGTCGTCGTGGGTGTCCGATACGGCGATGTCATCGTAAATGACACTGATGGAAAAAATCCGCCACTTAAAGGAGTCCACTACTCGCCTTATAAGATGGAAAAAAGAGTTAAGAAGCAAGGCTAATGAGAACTAGTTTTGAACTAAAACTTCTTGCAAACACATACGACAAAGCAAAAAAGACAGCTATTGCTGAAGTGGGCAGATTCCTAGGTATACCCGAAAATGAGGTAGAGGAGCGAGTCTCTATGGAACTAAAAATCTCGTACCCCAAGGCTGAGTCTTTAGTAGAGATAGAACAATCTGTAGAAGCTGGGATCTTTCAAGTGACTGTTTTTGGCTCTGTAAAGCAGAGTGTTGCCAAACCTTTTGGATTTGACAAATCCTAACTAACCTGCTAGCTTCTAAGCATGCAAACATTTGTACCGCTATTTGGCTCGGCGGACACCGCACAGGTTCTTGACCGCGCCCGTTTAAATAAGCAAGCCCTAGAAGGCTGGCAGATTCTGATGAACCTTGTGGAGCTAGATCCGCATGGCAATCACCGCACAGCTAAAGGCTGGCGTAACCACCCCGCTGTAAAGATGTGGCGAGGTCATGAAGGAGCATTAGTTTCCTACATTCTCAAGATGGTTATGGAGTGGGAAAAGCGTGGATACAAATCCACAATTGGAACCAAGACTTTAACTACCTACACTCAAGCAGTGAAGCTTGGTCGTATTACTAGAGAAAGCCACCGCTATCCGGCTTGGATGAAAGACCGAGAGCTATTTGCTCAGATTGCGTCTAGTCACCGAATGGCACTGCTCAACAAAGATTATGAGTGGTACAGCCAATTTAACTGGCCAGAAGATACCGGAAAACGTCCAGACACGTATAGTTACATTTGGCCAGTGTAATTTGTAATTTACGGTAAGGTTACTAGCACTTGACTTTAGAATCTTTCTATGAAAGATTCAAGAATCGGCCAATCACTCTGGTCAATATGGGAGGGACTTGGCTATTTCGAGCAGCTTCCAAACTCTATCGTTTACTACACAGAAGACCATGTTGATTTAGAGCATGAAATAGTTCGAAAGGCTTTGGCGTCTTCTATACAGAGAGACGGAATTGTATTTTCTCTTTCTCAGGGATTTCAAGCAATAGATGCTGGTATTGTTTCTCAGACTTGGGTTGGGTCGTACGAAGCAGGCGAGTACTTCCAAGAAGTTTGCGATGAGTATGGGAACACAGATTCTGGGGCTCGGCTAACTGATGTAGTTGCAGCAACTTTTGTTGAGGTGCCTGACCTTGTTTGATTCTCAGGATTGGCACGAAGAGGCCGAATGCGCTAAGCCAAAAAATGCAAAATACATAGAAAACTTTTTTGCCAATAAACCTGCTCAGCAGTGGGAAGCAAAAAAACTGTGCAACTCATGCCCTGTACGAAAGCAATGCGTGCAGTGGGCGCTAAACGAAAAGCAGCTTTGGGGTATTTGGGGTGGCCTGGACTATAAAGAAATTCGTAGAACTCTATCTGTGAATTGGGAGGGTCAGGAAATGCGTCATAAACGCTTTCCACTATGTCCTTATTGCAAGGCAAAAACTAAGCATCTTAAGAGCGACACAATTGAGCGTCCAGATGGTGGCCGCTGGTCTACGATGAGAATTGTTACCTGCAATAGCTGTGGGTTTACTTGGCAGAGCAGAACAAGCGCAAATGCAGTTGATGCCTACCACTCACTGGAAACTAAGAAGCAACAGCAGCGAGATAGTAACCAAGATTAGCTAGTAGTCTTTCATTTCCAGGATTTAGCTCTAGAGCCTTTTTTCCTAGCTCTACTGCCTCTTGATACTTGCCGAGATGGTAGGCCGAAAGAGCAGCCAGGTCCCATGGCAGATCGCCCCAGGCAAACTCTTCGCATAGGTAATCTAGGGGCTTTTCTACTACCTCTAAAGCAGCCCTAGAATGCTCGTAGCAGCCCTCCCAGCTTTGTCTGTCGTAATGATGCTGGGCAAGTTCTACAAGGGCCTCACGGCGTCCTGGAGCCTGTTTTATGGCCATTAAGAGCCACTGCGCGGCGTTGTCTTGTTCAATCTTGGCCAGATACCTCATAGAGGCTGCTCTTTCTGGTGCCCAGGTGGCCGTTGGTAAAGATAGGTGCCTTTTAAACTCCGACTGCGCCTGCGGGTATTTATTGTAGAAGTATAGCTCCCTAGCATAGTAAAAAGCATTTCTATCACTGTACGGGTCTTCTTTGACTGACATAGCTAAAAGCGGCAAATATTGAGACCTACTTTTAGTTGGATCTGGATGGTGGTGAGTTTCTATATCACTTGTAAACTCTTGAACCTCTTCGATACCGTATGGAAATAGCGTCTCGTGAACAGGATGACGCCAACGATAACCTTTTCTAGTGTGAATGTGGTCATAGCCGAATTCTAATCCTGGAGTTCCGTCTTGATTCCAAGACCATATGTGCTTATATCTTGGTCTCGTCACTCCTTTTTCCCAAAGCTTTTCTAGAGGCTCTCTCCAGTTTGGAGTGATAATTTCATCCATGTCTAGAGAAATACACATATCGATGTCAGCCGGAAGAGCCGCGAGAGCCGCGTTTCTTGCGTCGTCAAATCTCCATGGCACAACTTTTACAGTTATGACGTTAATTCCTAGCTTTTGCGCAAGCTCTACAGTTCTATCTGTACTTCCAGTATCAGCAATAAGTAGGTAGTCTGCATCTTTAGCGCTTTCATACCAGCGCTCAACAAACTGCTCTTCATTTAGTGCGATTGTGTAGATTGCAGCTTTCATTTGTCAATCCTAGTCTTTAGGTCTGTACTGCTTATTCCGCGAGTGTATGGCACATAGATTAGCCCTATGCCTCGCTCGTCAAGCCAATCTTGAGTAAAGTTCATTTGCTTGTAGTAATCTTTGCGAGCCCAATCGGAACCAATAATTATGTAATCGGGCTTAACTATATCTATAGAAATCTTGCTGTCAGCCCCGCCATAATTTGGGATAACTTCATCGACCCAACGGCAAGCTAGCAATATTTCTTTGCGCTCTTCATATGACATGATTGGGGCTTTGCCTTTGTAGTCAAGAATAAATTCATCTGTATTTAAGCCCACCACTACGCGACCGAAATCATATGCCCTTTGAAGAAGTCTAAAGTGCCCGTGGTGCGGCAAATCGAAAGTGCCGCCCGTATACACCACTCTATCTTTAGATTTGAGCTGGGTATCTACCATTTTGGTACACCTCCTTGAGATTAATAGTATAGGAGTCTTTTTGATTAACCTTACGCATAAATACCGAAAAAAGATTTCTTATCTTATGCCCTCCTGGTCTGTATATTGACCAATACCTAACAAAAGATCCCGTAATAATGGTTGATTCTTTCTCGGCTATTGTGTAGTTGTAACCACTACCGTCTGGGTGGTACATTTTTACGCTGCTGTCTTTATATACCTTTTTGTCCAACATGTAGCTAACGGCTGCGTAAACATAATCTAGGCCCCACCCGGAAGTCATAGCGTAGAAATCTATTCCATTTTCTGATGCCCACTTCATGTAGTCGTAGGTTATTTCAGCAACCTCGCGGCTTAATGCTAAAAATATTCCGTTAGTTACGGTACATAAATAAAGTCCAGGATGGACATTGGAATCTTGAATACGGGAGCCGCTACCAGTAAATGGGTCATTTGTCTGATCTGGGGATAAGACTCCAATAATTGGGTCTAACTCAAATAAATATTCAATTCTCTCTGTGTATCCTGATATGTCTGGCCACCTAGAATCTCCAGCATTAAAAATAAAAATAGAGTTTTGAGTCTTATTTACAAAATGATCTAAAGCATCAAAAAAGTGCCCATAATACCTAGTATCTTTTGCAGTTTGCCATTTATTGGAATCTGATTTAAAGCTAGATTTATTGATGACTAAATAATCACGGTCTATCTTTACTAGTTCGTTTTCTATATGAATCGTGTTGTCAAACACTTCATCCCAGCAAGCAACATACGTAATGCTTGCTGACACTATTTCACCGCTAAGACGCTAATAAACTCTCTTGGCTCGAAGTCTCCACCGATTACCATGGTTAGTAGTCCCGGCTTTGATTCGAGTCCAGCCTTATCTCTGAACCACTCGCTTCCAGGATCTGTGGTCGGAGCTTGTACCCACAAACGTCCACCAATATCCATAGTTCGAAAATTGTGGAAGTGACCAGAAATCCAGACGTCTGCAAGTCCAAGCGCGGTCTGCCCGGCGGCCTGCTGAGAGATATACCTAAGAGTATTGTTCTGTCCAGCTTGATGTCCGTGAAAAAGACCTAGCATAGTTCCGTCTATATTCACCGTGAGAGTCTGATGTCCAGTAGATGGGTATCTAAACTCGATGTGCTGTAGTGCTGGATTTTCTGCGCAGATGTCTTGTACAGCTGATGCAATTTCAACGTTCCATCCGTCAGCTGGATCTGTCACAACTTGGCGAGTTGCCTCGTCGTGGTTTCCGTTGATAACAGGAACAATCATTCGTTCTGTTAAAGGAGCAAGCGCTTTGATTTGAGCAAGAAGTAGTCTTCTAGCTACTCGTACCTGCTCGGTTATTCCGAGGTCGGACGCTGCTTGTCCTTGGAGTCTTCCGTTTTGGCTTGTGGTTCCTTCCACGTGATCGCCTGGTAACGCCAGACAAATTGTTCCAAGAGAAAGACCCATCTTTTTATAAGCTTCAAATCTATGCACCGCCGATTCTGTTAGTTGGAGAATTCTGTCTACCGACTGAGAAGTTCCTTCTCCGTTTGCCTTTTTACCAATTTGTTGGTCGCTAGGTGCCACTGTGTAAGCACCTTGACCGGTGGAAGCCTTAACTCCACGCTCTGGTCTCCACTTTTTAATTTCATCAATTAGCTGCTCAACGTCGAGCTGATCCATTTTTGCTGAAACTGCTGGGACTAGATTAATTCTAGTCGACTCTAAAAACTCTCCATCATATTTTTGCCACTTACCGCGCCTAACAGAAGAGACTGCCCACTCGGCTGGATTGAGTCCAAATTCTTTAATTAGATCGTCGGCATTTAAGTCTGAACCTTCTGGCCTGGGGCTTGATATTAGATATCCCCCTCGCTTGTCGTCTATGTCCATTCTTGGACGCCAATCTTCTGGCACCCCCAGCTTTTTAAAATCAGAACCTGATGTACCAGGATTTCTTAGCTGTTCTAGCTTGTCTGATAGTCCCAAATTACTTTACCAATCTTCGGCAAGAACATTTGTTCCCGCGGTGTCTGTCTACGGAGCTTGCGCTTATATCGTAGCCTTCTTCTTTAAGAAGTACAGCCAGCATGGAATTGGGAATAAAACCTTCTTCGTTTTCAGTTAGGTCTATTACTTGAGCCAACGCATCCCGATCTTTCTTCGGGATTTTTGGATCTAATGTGAGAGCAACTAACTTGCAGGTGGTTTTGTCCTTGCGGTAACTCTCAGAAGCGTCGGACAACTTGTCTGCTAATGGCATAATCTCTCCTCCAGCTAAGCCGTGAGGACAATGCTACTACAAGTTTTTAAAATTAACTAGCTTTTTTTGATTTAGACACGCGCTTTTTTACAAGCGGTCTTTCAACTAGCGGAAGAAGGTCACTGGGTACTGTGTTAGGAACAGTCGAGTTGCTAATCCCCAGAGTAAGGTTTTTGATGAATTCTAGCTCAGTTGAAGACTTAATTACGTGCTTTTCAATGTTGTTGACGCGGTCAGCCAACGAACTTCCGCCATTTTCCCAGAGCTGGTGCTCCACTTTTTCTAGGCGCTCTGATATAGTTCTACCTTCGCGGTCTGTACCAATAGCGGCGTCTATGCGCTTAGCTAGCTTATATAGGGAATAGACGGCACCAAAGACTACTATTAGTGAGCCAATAATTCCGGCAATTGACATAATTGCTTCTGCGGGCATGTATACTGTTCCTATTGAGTGGGGCAGGGATTAGGTTCTCGCCTGTACTATTTTACCCTAGTAAAATTAGGGCTATTTTAATTTATTCCTTTTGACCATTAAATTGGCAGAAAATTCATAGTTTGACTTGCAGTCTGTCGTACAGTGTGTAGTATGGTGGTTAGCTATTGACCGCCAAATAATGAAGTGACATAGAGGTTTTAATGGGAGAAGTAGATTCTGCAGCAGGTGGCAGATTAAAAAACGGAGCTCTTTACTACGCCCGAGAACTGGGCTGGAAGATTCTCCCTGTTCACGGCGTTGTGAATGGAAAATGTACGTGCGGTCAAACTCACGTTGACGCAAAATCAGCCGGCAAGCATCCGGCAATCAATGCCTGGCAGAACAACGCTACTTCTGACGTAGATACAGTTGCAAAATGGTGGGATGAAAACCCCGAATACAATGTTGGAGTTTTCTGTAAAGATTCTGGATTTTTAGTAATTGACATCGACCCGCGCAACGGCGGGGATGATGCATTTTTACGACTAGAAGAACGTGCAGCAGGAAATCTTCCGCCGACCGTTGAAGCGATTACTGGTGTGTGGTCTAAGGATGGAAACCCGGCCAGAGGTCGTCACCTTATATATAAGTGCAACCCAAACGAAAAGTTCATTGCAAACTTCAAAAAAGCTGGCCTTGAAGGTATTGACGTAAAACACAATGGCTACATTCTTCTTGCTCCATCTCGGCACTTTTCTGGTGTCAACTATCAATGGAAGCCTGGCCACTCTCCTGCTCAGATTGAAATAGCAGAAGCGCCTGAAGAGCTCCTATCGGTAATTAGAGCTGGCAATAACAGATCATCTTCTGGAAGAAGCTCTAGCTACTACAAAGAGGGAATCTGGGAGTCATTCCAGGATTTGGAGTTTGCTGGCGAAAAAGTCGACATTGAGTTAATCATGAAAGAGGGCCTTGTCGAAGGCCAAAGAGCAGTAGAAATTTACAGACTTGTCTGTGCGCTTGCAAATAAAATGGGCACTGACGAAATTCAAAGAAATGCAATTGAATCAATGATGATTCGATTCAACCACGAGTCAGTTCGTCCACCTATGGAGTTGGAAGGGCAAAACTCGCTTTTGATGCACGTAAATCGTGCAATTGATTTTGTTGCAAACAATCCAAAAGTCAATCTTAAGTGGAATGGACTTTCCGACTGGGTTAAAAATCAAGGAATGTCCTGGGCAAACCAATCTCAGGAGGAAAGTAGCTCTAAAGCTCTTGTTGCAAAGTCAGATGAACCTGCAGAAATTGTAGAAGCTCAAATTTATGTTGAGCCTAGAGTTTACGATGCTGACTTTGTTTCTCCATCAGTTGGCCCCAACTTTGTCGGCGAAAAAATCACAAAGCTAGTTAAAAACGGTATGTCTGTTGCTGACGCTATTGGTGGTGGAAACTTAGACCTACCAGACGACCAAGACGCAATTGATGCCGAAGACGGTGGAATTATTGGGTCTAGAACTCTTACTGACGTTGGAAATAGCAGAAGACTAGTAGATACTTTTAATTCTGCAATTAGATATACCCCTGGGCTTGGGTGGTTTTACTGGGAAGGCAACTACTGGAAGCCTGACATTGAAAACCTAGAACTTCAAGAGCTTGCCAAAAGAATTGCTCCAGTAATTGCGTCTGAAGTTGCAAACTACGACCTTAGCGACCCTAAAGTAAATGAAATCATCAACTGGGCTAAGCAGGCTAAGTCAAACACTCGAATCAATAACATGATTAAGAGCGCGGTTTCAGATAAGCGCATCCAAGTTCCAATTGAAAAATGGGATGGAGACACTCACCTGCTCGGTGTGAATAATGGTGTTGTTGACCTAAAGACTGGAGAGCTACTCAGCGGTAGACCTGATCTTTACATTACTAGACGTGCACCACTTTCCTATACTCCAGGGCTTAGGAATGTTAGATTCGAACAGTTCCTAGACTTTTCAACTGGCGGAGACAAAGAATTTCAGGATTGGCTACAACGTGCAGTCGGATACACCCTTACAGGTCTAAACAACCAAGACGCTTTGTTCTTGGTATACGGTCCTCCTGGATCCGGTAAGACTACATTTGTTGAAACTATTGTGAATGCGCTGGGAACCCAGCAGTATTCTTGGACCCTAGACTCTTCTGTTCTAGCTGCCGGTGACGGTAGTGCTAACAGAACCGATGAGTATCACATGGCAGAACTTCGTGGTCGCCGTATGATCTGGGTCGATGAACTTCCAGAATCAGAGCGTCTCAAGGAAAACCAAGTCAAGAAGATGACTGGTTCTGGAACACTTCAAGGTCGTTCACCAGGTGAGCGTCCATTTACATTTAGGTCTCAGGGTAAGTTGTGGGTCACAACTAACCACAGACCAATCATTACAGATGACGCAATGTGGCGTCGTCTACGTCCAATTCCACTAACAAACGTGCCAGACAACCCAGACAAGGATCTACGTCCTTATTTATCCGATCCTGAGGGTGGGTTACCTGCAGTCCTCTCGTGGGCGGTTGATGGTGCAATTAAGTATCTAAACTCATCGGCTAAAGACCCACTGGGCTGGTGCTCTGTCGTTCGAGATGCCGCAGAAATTTATCGAAGAAATGAAGATAGAATTGGTCTCTTCTTCGAAGAAGAAACCCGGCAATCTCAAGACAGCTCTATATCTATGGGTGATCTGTACAACATGTATAGAAGATGGAGTGACTACCGAGGCGAGCGTCCAATGACGCAGATTGCTTTCCAAAGAAAGCTAAGTGACAGAGGGATGAAATTGGTTGGTCAGGGCTCGAAAGCAGAGCTACACGGATACATGAAACTTCCGACGCTTGTTGAAGACAATGACGTTGTGTGGTCAGACCAAGTTAGATATTTTAGAGGATAAAATGACTGAAAAAAAGACTGAATACAAAGGGACAATTGCAGTTTGTACCCCTATGTATGGAGATGTTGCCCACCGTACTTATATCAACAGTGTTATCTTACTAGCCGACGCTCTCAGGATAAATGGTTATGGTATGTCACTATATACAGTCGGAAACGAAAGTTTAATTTCAAGGGCAAGGAACACTCTTGTATATCAAGCACTAAAAACTAAAGATTTAGTTGGTGTTTTATTTTTGGATGCTGATCAGGGTGTGGACCCGCTAGATGTCCTATCTCTAATAGAATCTGAAAAAGAAATTATCGGAGGAATTGTTCCTAAAAAATATATTAACTGGGCTCAAGTAAGAAACGCAGTTTTAATGAAAGAAGAAGATCTATCTCTTTACTCTGGTCAGTTTGCAGTTAGTTTTTTAAATGATAACTCTATCACTATCACCTACAATGAACCAATTGAGGTTAGACACATCGGTACTGGGCTTATGTATGTGGCCGCTGAAGTTTTTGAAAAGCTTAAGCCTGAATGTAAAATCTACAAAAATGGTGAAGTAAACGATGAAATTATTGAAGATGGAATCGTAGAGTTTTTTACAACACACATAACAGAAGGCACTCAGGAACTTCTGTCCGAAGACTACACTTTCTGTGAAAAGTGGAGATCTTTAGGCGGCAAGGTTTGGGCTGCTCCTTGGATCGACTCTTTGCATTCAGGAACATACACTTTTGCTGGAAGCTTTAGGCACACAGTAGATATGATTTCCAGGCTAGACCAAATTTCTAAATCTATAAGTTCCAACTAAGGAATTGGGTCTGCCCAGACGCTGCCGTTCCAAACTTTAGCCTGGGATTCAACCCAAGACGATCCATTCCAAACTCTAAAGGGTGCCGAAACCCATGCGCTACCGTTCCAAACCTTACCTGACCCGGCTGGCTCTACGACTACTGAGAGTGTGCTAGTAAAAATTCTTTCATCAATGCTATTAGCTGCTCTTAATACAAAGCTGTACGATCCCGCAGTGGTAGGTTGACCAGTAAGAGAGCCTGTGCTGGTATCTAGCGCTATGCCAGGCGGAAGGCTTCCGCTCTCAATTGCATATGATGAAGCATTATTTGCAAGTACGCCATCGGTATATGTTTGACCAACTCTTATAGTTGTTGTGCTAAGTGTGTTGTCTGTCCAAACGGCAAAAGCTGGTTTTGCAGTTAAATTAAAGTTTAGATTTGTAGTAAAACCATCAGAGTTAGCTGCGGTTATTGTAAAAAAGATAGTAGAGGTTGTGCTTGGCGTTCCGCTAACTGTTCCACCGCTGTGAGATAGCCCCCCGGATGGCAACCCACTCGCTGAGTACGAAGTTGCATTCGAAGCTTGAACAAAATCTGAATAAGGGACACCAACTCTTAAGTCAGAACTCAATGTGCTATCTGTCCAAGATGGCAATGCTTGGTATCTAGTTATAAAGAACGTATTAGATGCGGTAGATCCGCCAGCGTTAGTTGCGTTTACCGTAAAAGAAAAAGTTTGGCTAGCTCCGGCAGATGGGGTTCCAGAAATAGTTCCATTAGAAGCTAAAGATATTCCGGACGGCAAACTTCCTGAAGCTAAAGAATAACTAGTAGCTCCTGATGCCGAAACAGACGAGCTAAATGATGACCCAATGAAAACTGCTTCACTGAATGAAGTAGTACTCCAAGTTGGCGGCGGTGTGGGCGCTGACCCTGAAGACATTACAATTTGAGCGGTAGCTGAACCAATCAAGGATCCCATGCTGACGGCTAAGGTAAAAGTATAGTTACCTGATCCAGCAGGGGCGCTTCTAGTTCCACCTGAAAATGTGTAAGTTCTGTTTTGGTTGGGGCTTCTGTAGTCGTATCCGAAGCTTTGAGCACCATTGCTTGTACCACCTACGAATGTTGTAGCTGGGCTAGTTGAGTTGTTGTAGCTTCCAGTTCCATAAGGAGTGTTGATGTTTCCAGAAGTTAGAATTCTAAAAGACCAAGTAAAAGTAGTGGTGGCCCCGGAAGTAGATGAGTTTACTGTGTACTCTAGTCTGTGTTGAGGTCGGTTGCTAAAATTAACGGTTGTAGTTGGCACCTATTTCACCGACCTTTACTTTTCAAATTCGTCATTTTGTGAATTAATACTACTTTAAATTTGAATCCACACGTCGCCAATTTGAGGTGAAGTTGGCTGTACTCCAACAAAAAGTCGTCTATGAGATCCCGAAGTTGTATTAAACACAAAGCCCGAACTCATGCTGATAGTTTGAGTCCCAGCGTTATAAGATAAAGGCGACTGAGCAGTGACAATTCCAGTCGGACCTGATGCTCCTGTTGGACCAGTTGGGCCGGTAGGACCGGCTATACCATTAGCACCTGTTGCACCTGTTGGACCAGTTGGACCAGTTGCACCAGTTGCACCTGTAGGTCCAGGCTGACCTGTAACTCCGTTTGCTCCGGCGGCACCAGTTGGACCGGTTGGCCCTTGCTGAGCTGACAAGCTTATTTTTGGACTAACAAGGGACGCTAAAGTTCCACCAGTCTGGTCAAAGAAAATGGTAATTGAAACTTCAAGACCAGTAATAGAAAAAATAGTTCCATCGGCAAAGACGCCTGGGTTAGCGTTTGAAATTACTCTAACTGTAGAACCATTAATAAGTGCGCCTAGTTTATTTAGGTTTCCAGTTAGAGTGTTCCCTGTGTAGCTAGAGATTGTTAGAGTTAGCCCGTCATATCCAACACCAGCTGCACCAGTAGCTCCCGTAGCGCCTGTGGGTCCGGTAGGGCCTGGAATACTGGAGTCTGCGCCTCGAACACCTGTCGGTCCAGTGGGGCCTGTAGGACCTTGAATTGGACCAGCATTAAACCAAATTAAGTTTGCTGCATCCCATACCCAGAGATTGCCTGAAACAACATAAGAGTCTCCAGCAGCATTCCCTAAAGTTGGCAGTGCCCCGGTGCTACTCAAAACGCCGAGAATTGTTACGCCAGAACCGTCTTTACCTGCTGGTCCAGTTGATCCAGTAGGTCCAGTGAATCCTGCTGGTCCAGATGGTCCTGTAGGACCTGTAGGACCAGTAACTCCCTGAGGCCCCTGGGGTCCAACTGAAATTGCACCAAAGACATCCCAGACAGTGCCGTTCCAAATCCAAGCCCTACCAGATGCAATGAATTTATCTCCAAGGTCTGGATTATCGGGGAAATTAATTGACATGGTTTATGCCTGTGCTTCCGTCCAAGAGATTCTACCTAGCAACTGAGCAGCAACTGTTCCTGTATTAGTTACAACAACTGTAAGAACGTCCGGTCCATCTGGGTATATCTGCTGATTAACGGCCGACACTCCACCACTCAAGATAGAAGTTCCTAGTTCACGGACTAGAGATAGGTCTAGGGTATCAGTTCCAGCTACAAAATAACCAGCTACAACTTCACCACCAAGAATAGGGACATCTCGGTTGCTGTAGTCAACAATTTGAGCTAGCGACGAGTTGGCCTGAGCACCAATACCACCAGTGGCATCCGTCCAAGTCTGACTAGTAGCAGGTGTACCATTTAGAACAGCTCTAACTAGGAAGTTTCCGCTGTTTCTAGATGAAATTCCCAGGCTTCTAAGGATTAACTGCATTCTGTTTACGACCTCTCGGCCGCCGTACTCGGCAATAAGACCGTTGTCTACGGAAGGAGCAATTCGAATCGAGAACAATGAACGAGTGATTCCTGGTGGAATAGTAATGCTGTTTCTCTGTCCGTAGGTAAACACGAGTGACTTATCATCGTCATAGCCACCATCCATAATCACCGATGTTCCCCAGTGGGATACGGTAGGTGAGAATTCCGGGAACGCATTTTCAACAATAACCGGAGCTGTACCAGTAACAGTAAATGCCTGTGGGATACCACTCATTGGTGCGAACGTTACTCCAGTCGGATTTGCTGTTGTTGCAGCTTGGCTAAAGGTAATAACGCTTCCCGTTATGTCTGTGACAAATGTTCCTTCTGGGAAGCTTGTAGTTATTACACGTTGTCCTACTTGAACATTAGCTAGGTCTGCTTGATTAGATACTGTTCCTACAGATGATCCCGCCTGAATAGTCAAGTTTATTGAGGCATTTCCTGACTTAGCTCTTGTTAGTGCCAAGAATGATGTAGGGGTCTTACCAAAGTAGTTCATAAGCTCTACCTTGCTACCATCTCTAACTACAAGCGTTCCCTCATTATTGAAATCAGCTGTGGATTCCACAAAGAGTGTAGTGGCGGTAGAATTTAGGTCTCCAGTTAGCTTTGTGTAGACCGGAATTGTGTTGGTCTCATACCTACCAGGAAGGTTTCCAGAACGCATGTATGCTTCTAGATTTACGTTGTTGTTCTCTTCCTTGTGAACGTAAGTTACCTCGCCGTTTGTTGCTCGAAGACCCCAACGGATGTATCCAGCTCCATACCAAGAGTAGTCAATATAGAACATCTGCATTCTGTTAAGGTCTAGGTTATATCCCGAGAACCCAGTGCCATCAACCTTGTCAATATTAAATTGAGATTGAGGTGTTTTTTTATCGACAGTCTTAGACACAATTACGTTTGTGGCAGTTGCACCTCTATAAGATGGTGTAATTGTTAGACTTGTATCACTTTCGATGCTTAAGACTTTATATGACTGTCCTCTAATTACAATGTAGTCTCCTGGATCAATTTGAGAGTTAAAACTTGTAGGGAAAGCTACGTTTGTCTGAGAAATTGTGTTGCTTCCTCTAGTTACAGATACCCGACCTGCAATTTGGAATGTAGAGTTTCTTCTCACTGCATAAAGAGTTTTTCCGTCATACTCGAAGAAAACTCCATTTTGCTCATCAAACAGACCGATCCTAACTACTGACCCGGTCCAGCTACTAACTGTGATGTAGTATCTTCCCTCGGCTTTTGCTGGAAGTGGAGTAAGAGTTCTTACTGTAAACCTGTTGTAACTTAGCACTGACTCTACGGTGTAAGTTCCGTTGTAGCCGGTAGTAGTGGCGTTTATGATATTAATTTGAGCGCCAGGAATCAGGTTGTGCTGCTCTTTAGTCTGAATAGTGATTATGTCACCAGCGCAAGACAGCTCGTCTAGCTGGAAAGACGGTCTTAGTACGCTACCGGAGCTGTACTGAATACCCTTACCAGACTGATACCTAAAGTAACGACGTGTCTGACGAATAGCCTGCTGGTTATTTGAGTTTCCGTTTGTCGAAAAAATCACACCGCCATCAAAAGGTCTGTGGGCAAATGTGCCTTGAGGTCTTGGGTAGAGCCTTGCGGTTCCGGCAATAGTTCCTGTTGGTGCAGCGTCTGCGTAAAACTCAATCGAGGTCGGGCTTAAAACAGTTGCAACCACCCAGGAGCCGTTAGGAGCGTTTGTATCAGCAGTAGTACCAGTTAGGGCAATAGGGTTTCCTAGAGATAGCCCGTGTGGAACGCTAGTTACAACAGTTATCTTTGTTCCGCTGTAAGTTACTGTTGGAGTTGTTCCAATTTCAGCTGAGCTGTAAAGCTGTCCAGTAAATATAGATGTTTTGTTTGTATCTAGAATTGAAGTAATGGTAGTTGTATTTTCAGCTGTTCCATAGTATGTAAACTGAGCAGTACCACCACCGCTCTCGATCAAGAATGTTCCGTCAGCTGGTTTTGCTAGCGTGTCTACTACAGTAATAATTGATCCAGTTGGAGGTGCAAATCCTGCCTCTGCGCTTCCAGACTGGTCAGTAGCAGGAGTAGTGCTTGCGTTTACTACCACAAAAGTGGTAGCTGTAGGAACTTCAATAATTTGATATAGACCGGTGTATGCAGAAGTTACGTTAGTAATATTTACATACTCACCAATCACAAAACCGTGGTCAACGCTTGTTGTGTACGTTACATAGCCGGTTGCAGGGGTTCCTAAAGCAATAGCTGTAACAGTTCTAGTTCTAGTAGTTAGGTTTACTGTAACTATTTTTGAACCGGTTGACATAGAAATAGAAGCAACATTTCTAAAAGGAATAGCAGTGTTGTAAGCAAATGGACGGTTGTTGGTCATTGCCAACGACTCCCACTTAGTGGTCTGAATACCATATTCAAAGTCGGTATCGATAAGGGCTTGCGCCTGCGACACACGCAGCTTGCTTACTGGGTCAGTAAACGGCTGTGATGGAGTAAACTCTTGATTAAAGTTAGACAAAAACTGAGGCATTAAACGATTCTCCATCCATAGGTTGAGCCGACGTATCTAATCACAATCGATGCTCTATCAACATTTAAGAACATGTTGTCTGTTCTTCCTTCTATTTTTTCTGCTCCACCAGACAAAATCAAAGGATTGCGTCTAAACGAAAGTTTCAGGTCAATTATACCAACAGACTCGCCCTCCTGCGGATTCTCGGGCAGGATAAGTGTGAAGCTTCCAGCCGATGTGTCAGCTAGAATTCCCTCGTTTGCAGTCAGTACTCGGTTTGAGTTGACAGTGCTCCAGTTTTGATATGCAGTTCCACCCGCAATACCGACCCAGAAGTTGTCGTAGTAGACATAAGTACTTCCTTGGTTTGTGTTAAACCAAACGTCTCCAGTGCCTGGTCCGGTTGGTGGTAACTGACCAGCAAAGTAAGATCCGGTTGGTCCGGTGGGGCCAGTAGCTCCCTGAGGACCCTGAGACCCATCTTGACCATTTTCACCTGGAACTCCCTGAGGACCAGTTGGCCCGGGGACCGTAGAATCTGCACCAGTTGGACCTGTAGGACCAGTTGGCCCAATCGGACCAACGTTTCCTTCAACTCCAGCTGCTCCTGTTGGGCCTTGAGCACCAGTCGGACCGGTTATTCCTCTGGCTCCAGTTGGTCCTGTTGGCCCCGCTGCTCCCGTAGGTCCGGCTGGACCAACTGAACCGGTTGGACCTTGTATTCCGGGTGTTCCTGAATCACCAGTTGCACCTGTAGGACCAGTTGGACCCGTAGCACCAGTTAGACCAGTTGCGCCAGTTGGACCTGTTGGACCAGTTGCACCAGTTGAACCAGTTGCACCGGTTGGACCGGCAATAGCACCTAAACTAACCCAGGAGCTTGACGCGGTTGACCAAACATAAAGTTCTGATCCAACTGTATAAATGTCTCCAGCATTTCCAGTTGGGTGTGCTGCCACTAATTCTGCATACGTGCTAAATGTGTCAAGAATCTCTAGCCCTTGACCCTGAACACCTGTAGGTCCAGTCGGGCCGGTTGCACCAGTTGCGCCTGTAGGTCCAGTAGCACCCGTTGGTCCTGTAACCGTAGAAGCAGCTCCTGTAGCACCAGTTGGACCAGTTGGACCCACTGCACCAGTTGGACCTGTAACATTAGAAGCAGCACCAGTTGCACCTGTGGGACCAGTTGGACCCACTGCACCAGTTGGTCCAGTAACGTTTGAAGCCGCACCTGTTGCACCAGTTGGACCAGTTGGACCTTGCAAACCAGTTAAACCTTGGGAACCAGCTGCACCAGTCGGACCAGTTGCTCCTTGAGCTCCAGTTGCACCTGTTGGACCAGTAGCACCTACCGCACCTGTAGAGCCTGTAGGGCCAGTTGGACCGGCACTACCTTGAGAACCTGTAGCACCGGTTGCTCCTGTTGGCCCAGTGGCACCTTGAGATCCAGTCGCACCTGTTGGTCCGGTAGCACCTTGTAGTCCAGTCAAACCTTGAGAGCCGGTCGCACCTGTTGGTCCAGTAGCGCCAGCTGCACCCGTTGCACCTGCCGCGCCAGTTGGACCAGTGGCACCAGTTGGACCTGTTGCACCGACTGCTCCTGTCGGACCCGTGACATTTGACGCAGCGCCAGTTGGACCAGTCGCACCTGTAGCGCCAGCTGGTCCTGTAGGTCCAGGTACAGTAGAAGCAGCTCCAGTTGCGCCGGTTGGTCCAGCTGCGCCAGTTAAGCCGGTAGCACCAGTTGGGCCAGTTGGGCCTGGAACTGTAGAAGCTGCACCTGTTGCACCAGTCGCACCAGTTGGACCAGTTGCACCAACAGGACCTGTTGGACCAGTTGCGCCAGATAAGCCTGTTAGACCGGCATCACCCTGAGGGCCAGTCGCACCTCTTGCACCAGTTGCACCAGTTGCACCGGTTGGACCTGTTGCACCTACTGCACCTGTAGGTCCAGTTGCACCTGTTGCACCAGCTGCTCCTGCTGGTCCGGTGGGACCTGGAATAGTTGATGCAGCACCGGTTGCACCTGTTGCACCAGTTGCACCAGTTGCACCTGTAGGTCCAGGAATTGTTGAAGCAGCACCAGTAGGACCGGTGGGACCGGTCTGTCCCTGTAGACCAGTTAAACCTGCAGCACCAGTTGGACCGGTTGGTCCAATCTGGCCTTGAATACCTTGATTACCTTGAGCTCCGACTGGACCAGTTGCTCCGGTCGGTCCTGTAGCTCCAGCAGCTCCAGATGCGCCAGTTGCACCGGTTGGACCTGTTGCACCTGTGGCACCAGTTGCACCAGCTGGACCGGTATCTCCTGTGTAACCCCTTAAACCAGTTAAACCCTGAGCTCCGGTTGGACCAGTTGCACCGGTCGCACCGGTTGGACCAGTAGCACCAGCGGGACCAGTTGCACCTGTTGCACCAGCTGCTCCGCTTGCTCCAGTTGCTCCAGTTGGTCCTTGAATACCGGTTAATCCGGTATCTCCTGATGGACCTGTAGGACCTGTGGGTCCCATTGGGCCAGTAGGACCTGTTGGACCAGTTGCACCTTCTCCTTCTTGAGTGCCACCAGTCCCTGCTGGACCTTGAGGGCCGGGAGCGGTGACTACGAGATATGCAAAATCATCTGAGAGCATTAGTAGGTAATCTCCGCTCTTATAGTAAGTTTTCCTGAAACGATTTTTGTTACGTCTCCCTCTTCAGACTCAAGTTCTAGGTCGTAGACGTAATTTTTAGCCCCTAAATCGTCTGTGTCTGATGGTTTTAGAAGGATATCAACTCGGCCAATTGAACCGTCAATGGTTATTCCACCATTCTCAGTTGTAAGAGTTTTGACTATGACCGAAGAATCGACATAGTCCCTAATGTGCATTCTGCCGATATAACCAGAAACATTGACTGGGCGCTTGGTAGAGTTCTTTAAAAACAGGGCGCGATTGAGTGTGGCACCTTGGTCTGCAAGGATATCATAAACATTTGAAGTAGAGTAATGCACGCCGTCGTTCCTATGGGATAGAACACCAGTTATATTTTACCCGAGATGATTAATAGTGATTATTTACTTGCTGTAAAATGTGGTCATCACCGGGCAATCTTACCAGGGTTTAGAGATTAAGCGTACTTATTGCCCTTTTCCCACTCGACTTTTTGGTCAGCCTGTTCTTTTCGGATTACCTTAATTTCTTCTTCCCAGGCCGCTTTCTTCTCTTCTGAATACTCGGCCTCTGCAAAGTCCCAGAATGAAACCATGGTGTACCTAACGCCTTCGGTAATTTCTTGCACTCCGTGGATATTCTCTACTCCTCCGGGAAAGCAGATGTATGAGTAGGCTGATGGCTTAAATTCTATGTTGTGGTCCGGAAAGTAGAGCTCTCCGCCACCATAATTTCCGTTTAGGTATAGGATTCCCACGTACTTGTTAATCTCAAAGGCATTAGGGTGCCCATCATGGTCAGAATTATCAGAGTGTGGGGCTGCAAAACCGCCCACGTCCCACTTCTGGGCGTGTGAAGTATTAGCTTTTACTGGACGCTCAAAAACAAGCTCGATAGCCTCTTGAAACTTTTTACGGAGCGAGTCAAAGTAGAAAGATGGGAGCCCGTAATCCGCTAATCGTGGGTCGTCAGGGTGGATCCCCATACCAGATGAACCGTAGAATGCGATATCGCCCCACAAGTCTGAATAGGACTCTATGTAACCAATCATTTTCTCTGCAGCTTCAGGTGTTACAAAATTAGGAATCTCTATGATTTTATTCTGAGGAATTCCCAGCTCGCCTTTTTCGTTTGGCTCGTCTTTGTAGATTTTAAAGGTGCTAGGGTCAATTTTGTCGACAAATAAAGACATTTAGTTCTCCTCGGATTTTTCTTTGTGTTCAATAATTGTCCAAAAAAACGGGCTAACATATCTAATTCCACTTGTAATCATGGTTACTCCGTGAATGTAGTGAAGATCTCCAGGGAAAAAATAAGCAGCACCTTTTTTAGGTTTAAACTGAATTCCTTGCTTTGGGAAGTAAAGCTCCCCGCCCTCGTAGTCATCGTTTAAGTAGAACAAACCAGCAATGTCATAGTAAGGAAAATCGTTTGGTTTTCCTTCATCTTCTCCTATGTGAAGCTCTTTGTCAGCATGGGGGTGTTGAAGTTGCCCAGGCAGCCATCTAACTAAAGCGGCACTAGTTGGAAGGGCGTCTACACTAAAAAACTTATCTACTTCGACTTTTAAGCGAGCCTGCATCCCCTTAATTACTTGCACCACGTTAGGGTCTGCAGACATAAGGGTGTCTTCAGTCGCGACTCTATTCTCCCAGTAGCTGGCATCATAGATTACAGTTCCCTCTTCGTTATAGTGGGTTTCAGTTACGTCCCACTTGTCATTTTGTCTAGCAAACTTGTCTAAGTAGTCAAGCTCTTCTTGGGTCATAAAGTTTTCTAGCTCGACAATGTTGTCTCGTGAATTACCAAAGAAGCCTGATGGAGTTATAGAGACTCTATCTGCACCTCTATTATTTGAAAACTCATTATCGTTCATTTATGCTCTTTCTTTGTAGTGCGTAAACACAGCAACGGAATACTTAGTTCCCCTAAGTACTGGCTTTGATTCGTGCTCGTAGAGGTAGTTTGATGGGAAAACCAAAATATCTCCAAGTTTTGGCTTAACAGTCAGTCCGTCTAGTCTAGAAAAATTAAGCTCTCCGCCGTCATAGTTATCATTCAAGTATACAACGGCAGATACCGTCCTGGGAGAATCTGGATTGTCATCTATGTGATAATCAAAGCTATTGTGGGGGTACGAATACTTTACAAAATTCAGTGGGTCATAGTGAGCAATACTAATTTTCCAAGAGCTAGCGTAGTCATCTATGCATTGTTTTACTACTTTAAATACAGAGTCATGTAGCTTTCTAAGAACCACATTTTCTTTATTCTCAATCGGTAGTAGTTCTTCATTTGTTAAAAAGTAATTAGCGTTTCTGCCTGGCTCCGGGGTCAACCAAGCGTGAGGACCAGATCCTTCTAACTCTTCATTTAGAGTAACAATGTGCTGATAGCAATCTTCTTTACTAAGAGTGTTTCTATATAAATTTACGCCAAAACCTATATTTAGTACCGATATTTCGGGAGAATCAGGTAAGACTCTATCAGGAACACGAACTAGGATAGTTTCTAGGTTAGTCATACGTACGTCTCTCCCAGACTTCCTTTTGATAGACGCCACCGTTTGGTACTCGATATTTTTTACTGTTTTCTGCGTTTTTCTCGTACATCTCTTGGTGGCTAAGTCTATCAACTATTTCAGATGTCCAGTTTTCTCTCTTAAATGGAAGAATTTGTGCGTAAGGGGTTCCTGCTGGAATCAGCCCACTAAAGCCCTTAACGATAAAAAATGGCATTGTTCCCGGGAGGTTGACCTTGTCATTGTCAATGATTCCGCTAGTGGTTAAAAATGGCAGTTCAAATCTATTAAATGGCTGCGAATAAAGTGCGCTGTATCCTTCTGGAAGCTCCACTGCCCAGTCGGACCACCAAGCAAAATGGTGTTCGTAATATCCCTGTGGTGGCAAAAACTGTGGCATTGGTGGTCGCACTTGGACAAAGTCTTTATTTTTTTGATCCAAAACCTTTAAAACTGGAATTCCGTTTTCTTCTACAACTTCAATATCGCAGGGGGTTTTGTATGTGTAGCCGCTTCCCATAATGTCAAAAATAGCTGGACAAGCTTTCCAGGTTGGGACTTTCCCGCCGGTAAATGGATCTTTCCAGTGCTCGTTGTTGGCTGGATTTATTGCAAATCTGTCTGCTTTTCTATACCAGTCAGGCAAAGTTTTAATTATTGGTCCAGGCGTTGATGGGCTGTTCTTGTTTAACCAGGGCCTATTGATTACAAATTTAATTTTTTTGCTGTCCAAGTTTATCTATCCTCTAATGAAAATCCTGTTACCGGACAAACTGAAGTTTTTAGCCTGATTGATTTAGTCTCATGGGCTCCGATACTGTCCCCGTTGTAGTCTACAGCGTCTCTGTACATTTTTGACCATTCGCCTTTTGAGTTTTTTTCTTCAGCTATGTCTCCATACTTTCTTAGTTCGTCCCAGAACTCTGACCCTGGATAATTTTCATTTAGCTCTAGCTCGTAGTCGTCTTGCAGTGCTGTCAAGGAAATCGGCAAAACCGCTGCTACAGGTGTTCCTGCTGGAATTGTGATTTCTAGATTTGGCTCCATAATTTGCCAAGCAACTGGAAGCTCTGGCTTATAGAAAGAAGTACTAATTAATGTAGTAAAGCACTGAGTCCCGCGAATAAATTGATTTGGAACTGGCATTGTCAGCATAGTTGTTTGTTCGTCAGTTCTAAACAGCAGTCCAGTCTCAAAGCTAATAGTGGCGTTTCCTCTTTTAGGAGTTGCATACTGCTCGCCCTTAATAACTTTTACGTGATCTGGGCTGTGGTCATAGACTCCGTCCCAGACAAAGACAATGTCTTCTGGAAAAGATATGCCCCAGCCCAGGCGATTAGTTACAGTTAGGGGAAAACACATGTATGCGTGTTTTTCTGCACTCTCGTCCATCCAGGGTCTAGTTGCTGGTAGTGCAGAAATATCTCCACCACCTGGCCTAGACTTTTGAACTTGTATAGTTCTCATTAGTTGTGTGTCTCTTGGTAAAACCTAGGATTGTGGAACTTGTCTGAGTAATCGAGCATTGTGACCATTGAATACTTAGTTCCAGAGTGTACTGGCATCGCCCTGTGTGGGTACATGTAGTTAGAAGGAAATACATACAAGTCGCCAGCCTTTGGCTTAATCTTTACTCCCTGTATGCTAAACGACAGTTCTCCTCCCTCGTAGTCGTCATTCGGGAATCCAACTAGTGACACAACGCAGTTGTATGAGTAGCCATGGTCGTGGTGCTCTTGGAAGTGCTGTCCTGGACCATACTTTACGAAGTTGGTTGCTTCCCAGTAGCGTAGCTCTCCGATGTTGTAGTGTTTTGTGTAGTGTTTTACAGCCTGCAACTGTCTAAAGTGCGTGTCTTCCCAGAGTGAGATTAGACTTTGACCAGCTTCAGACTTGTCAAACTGTAGGTCTGTTTTTTTGTATTTAAAGTCATAGCAGTCTCTATACTCTGGCATCTTTACCCCGTAACCTACGAGTGCTTCTGAAAAGCTATAACTATTTGAAGGGTCAAGAAGTACATCTTCTAGTCTTTTAATAATGTTCATAGACTTTGGCAAAACGTCTTCGTAGACCCAAATTCCAGACATAGGAACAACTTCTCTGCAGTCCGTCCAAGTTTTTTCTTCTATTTCGTACCAAGCAAGCAGACGGTCGTTGTGCGAAGTCATATCTTCTTCTGCTCTGTTTGAAGTAGGTTCCGAAGTATTTTTTTCTGTCATGTGTTTTCCTAGTATTTGAGTGGGTAGTCTACGATTACAGGAGAAACCTTGTGGTTTACTCCGCCTCTGTCATTGTAGTCAGTCATAATTACTACTGAATACTTTACGCCAGAAATCATATCTTGCGATGCGTGTTCATAAATATATGTAGATGGAAAAACTACAATGTCTCCGGGCTCTGGTTTAATGATTAAGTTGTCTAGCCTTGGGAACCAGATTTCTCCGCCCTCATAATCATCATTCAAATAGATGACTGCGGATACGGTACACACGTAAGTTGGTCCATGATCAGCATGAACTTTAAAGTGAGTTCCAGGTCCGTCATACTTTACAAAGTTAAATGATTCGTAGGAACAGATACCCACACCCCAGTAGGCACCGTAGTCATCAATACATTGCTTAAGAGCCTGAAAAATTGCTTCATGCATATCATAAAGCTCAGCGTTTTCTGGGGTGCGCGGTCCTAGATTGTTAGAACTGATTTTAAAATCTAAAGCATTTCTAGCTGAGATAGTCACTTCTGCAGATGAAGTTACTTTAGCACCATTCCAGTTGTACCTACCAGACCCGTCTAAATTTTTTTCCAAAGTTTGTATGTAGTTTTGGCCCTGCTCTTTTGTTATAGCACCCTTATACACGTTTACACCAAGGGCAGGATTTACAACAGAAATACTTGGATTGTACATATTTGTTCGTTCTGTCATCCTATTGGATGCAGTTTCGGATCTATCTTTGGTAAACCAGTCGCTCATTATTAAACCTTTGTTTGACTTTTTGGCACTAGGCCTTGTAGGTACAGCATATCAAATTTTTTGATTTGATGGGTCTAATTTGTGAAGCTAGAAATATCTACCTAAAAAGAAAGAGGAGCAGGGGTTACCTGCTCCTCTTTTTTGGCTCTACTAGGCAATTACTATAGCGGACTTAGTAATAAACCACGGTTGTGGCCCGGTTCTGATGTCAATGACTTCAGACTCTTGATCGTCTTCCTGGATCGACTCTACTAGGGTCTCCACTAGGGCTCCGCTTTCGTCAACTCCAAGAAGCACATCTCCAACCTGAACATCTGAAGCTGTCATGTAGACGATATTTGCCTCTTTCTTCACAAAGACTGGCTGGGTGCCGGAGTGCTGCTTATCTAGGTTATTAAACCCGACTAGAACACCCGTCTTTTGTGTTACAGATTCAACGGTTGCTTCTACAAGTTTAACTGTTGAAGGCAGTGAATCTGAGGTTCCGGTTGACATTAGTGACTCTAGATTCATTTGATCACTGCTGATCGTCAGAACCTTGTCTCCAAGTCTGATTAGTCCTGCATCAACCCAGCCGCTAGGAGTAAGAATCTGCGTTGTTGGAGCCAAGCAGCGTCTCTTAAATCCAGGCGGGAAGAATGGGAAGAATGGGAAGAACGGAGGGAACCGCGGTGGGAAGAACGGGAAGAACGGCGGGAAGAACGGGAAGAACGGGAACATCGGTGGGAAGAACGGGAAGAACGGGAACATCGGTGGGAAGAACGGGAAGAACGGGAACATCGGTGGGAAGAACGGGAAGAATGGGAAGCTAGGTGGGAAGAATGGGAAGAACGGTGGGAAAAACGGGAAGAACGGTGGAAAAAACGGAGGAGTAGTAATGTTTCCAGAAAATGGTGACCACTCGGAAGGTCCATTGGCGTTTACAGCACGTACTCTATATTGCTGACTAGTGTTTGCTTCTTGGCCAACCGCAAACTGACCAGCAGCAGCTCTATTTCCTGACTTTGAGTCAGTACTCTCCCAGTTGTATTGGGTGATTGGCTTACCACCATTTGATGTTGGTGCAGTAATAGTTACGTAGTCATTTTGGTCATTTGAAAAGCTTTGTACACTTGGTGCTACAGGAGTGCTAGGTACGGTTGTGATAAGAACTTCGGAGGTAGGAGCCGAAGGAACCGAGTTGCCAGAGTTATTGATTGCTGTTACGGTAAATGTATAGGTGGAGTTAGAGTCCAGTCCGCCAACAACAATAGGAGAGGTTGTTCCTGTAGTAGTAGTTGCTGTTGTATCTACACCAGTTCCTACTTTGGTAGCTGTAACACTAAAACTGTCGGCTGGTGGTGATGCCTCAGGCAGTGCGAATGAGACAGAAGCAGCTCCATCGTTAAATGGTCGGTTTGTACCAACGTCAGTCGCGGTGACGTTTATCGGGGCCGCTGCCTCTAAGAAATCGTTCTGAGACTGCGACCTTCTGCCGGGTTTCTTTCCTGCTGCCATAGTACGATATTCTACCTTATTTTTATAGAGACAAGTCGCCGTATAGCAGCCAAGTATTTGCTGCTACTTTTGTCAGAGTGGCTGACGAGAATAGTGACCTAAGTTTTAGCCCAGGGGTTCTTTGAATGGTTACACCTGCCCCCTCAACAAAAGCCGCTCCAGTTCCTGAAGACTGATAAAAGTCAATAGAAGTTCCGACTGGGAAAGTGATACCGTTTGTTGTATCTGCATCAACTGTTATATTTCTAGCGCCGGACACAGGTACTAAAGTGTCTCTATAAGTAAGAGCATTAGCAAGAGTACTAGTAGAGACGTTTTGGCTTACAGTAGGTTTGATTTCTGTTAGCGATGGAACGCCTTGCTTAGTTTGAGGTCCATCAGTGAATTCAATACCAGACGCACCTACTGTCACTGTTCCAGTAAAAGTTGGGCTAGCTAAAGGAGCTCTTGTAGTGTCGGTTGGGTGAACGTGGTCGGCTCTTGCATACTTCAATGAGGTACCAACAGCAACAGTACCATTTACTAGTGGGTTTGCTGACGATGCCTGTCCAACTACGTACGCAGTTGTGGCAACCTGAGTCGTGTTTGTGTCTGCAGCTGCTGTTGGAGCGGTAGGAGTTCCTGTTAGCGCAGGATCTTCTAACGGAGCTTTTGAATTCAATTGCGTCTGAATAGAGCTAGTTACCCCATCAAGGTAGGAAACCTCGGTTGAGGTAACTGGGGATGCAATTAAATATCCGTCTGCATCTGAAATGATGTCTCTATCAGCAGTGTATTGTGGTCGGTTTGGGGTCCACACTGTTCCGGAGTAAGTCCAAGACCTATTGTTGTAGGTATAAACTTCTCCAGTTGCGGGGGAGCTTGGGAAATCAATTGGCATTAGGCCTGAGCCTCCGTCCACGAAACACGACCGCTAAACGAAGCAGTGGAGCTAGATAGGTTAGTAATTACAATTGTAAGAGTGTCTGGACCATCTGGGTAGATACCAGCTTCAGAGCTTGTGCCACCTCCACCTAAAATACAGTTACCCAAATCGCGGAGCCTTGTGAGGTCTAGTGAGTCAGTTCCTGCTGACAAGAATCCACCAACAATTTCTCCACCAGAAATGGTCACACCACCGGATGCTCTATAGTCTGCAATCTGTGCAAACGAAGAGTTGTCAGTTCCGGTCTCGAAGAAGTTCGGCGGTCTCCAAGTTGTTCCGATAGATGGAACAGCATTTAGGTACGCTCTTACCAGGTAGTTAGTTCCAGGGTTAGCGGTAGTAACACCTAGGTTAAGCAGCTTCAACTGACCTCTGTTAATAAGCTCTCGCTGACCAAAGTTTGCAGCAATACCGTTATCAACTGAAGGAGCTAGACGAATCGCAAAGATGGCTCGAGATTGGTTAGCTCCAATTTGTACCTGACCAGTCTGACCATAGGTGAAGATAAGCGATGCGTCATCATCAAAACGACCATCCATGATCACCGAGGTGCCCCAGTGGGAGATAGATGGTGCAAATGTTGGATATGCAAGCTCTACTGAAGTCGGAGACGAGATGCTGTACGTGTAAGACTGTGCTCCAGTTGCGCCCATTGGGGGGAACATTATTGTTGGGTTAGCTCCTGTAACTGGAAGATTCAACGTAACTTGGGTTCCATTGAGTCCAGTGATAAATGCTCCTTCAGGAACGGCATTAGCTGGGCTACTAGCAATAGCTCTCATACCAATTTGAAGGTTGGTTGCTGACGAAACAGTTCCGGTATTTGAGCCAATTGTCCAAGTAGAGGTTAGTGTAGCTCCCATTTTTCCTCTGGTTAGACCAGTGAAAGTGGTGGCAGTTTTACCAGAGTAGTTTACGTACTCACGCTGCAAAGTTGACTGGTTGTTGGTTGTGCTAGGAATAATAACCAAAGTTCCACTTTCTGGGAACGCTGCAGTGCTGGCTACTGTCATAGTTTGCCCGCTGTCAGTCAAGCTAGCCTTTAACAAAGTTGTTGGTGGCAAGGTGGAAGTCTCATAGCGAGCTGGCAAGTTACCAGAACGCATGTATGCCTCAGTGTTGACGTTGTTGTTTGGCATCTTGTGCGCATAAATAACGTCACCTTCTGGGCCACGAACACCCCAGCGGATAAATCCGGCACCATACCAAGAGTAGTCGATGTACCACATCTGCATCTTGGTTAGGTCAATGTTATATCCGGAAGGTCCGTTACCATCTAGAGTGTCTAGATTGAATTGCGACTGAGGAATTCTTAGTTCTTCGGTCTTAGAGATGGTCACGTGCTGAGCAGTGATTCCTCTATAAGATGGAGAAATAGTGAAGTTAGGAGTTGCAGACAAGTCGTCAATCGCAATAACACGATATGACTGACCGCGGATTACTACATAATCTCCTGGGTTTAGCTGACTAGAGTATGAAGTCGGGAAAGATGCACTAGTCCTAGTTACTGTATTAGAGCCAAAAGTAACGTTGGATCTTCCTGAAAGTTGCTGGGTAGAAGAACGGCGAACAGCAAATAGTCCTTGACCATCAAACTCCCAGAAAATACCATTTTGTGAGTCGAACTGACCTAGTCTGTTTGCAGACCCAAACCATGATGCTACGTTTAAGTCAATGATTCCAGTTGCCGGGCTTGCAGCTGAACTAGGGAGTCCATAAGTAAAGCTGTTTAGTCCAGTTACTTGATCTACAGTAAAGGTTCCATTGTAGGCAGACTGAGTTGCTCCAGCGATTTGCACCTGAGCACCTGGCAATATGCCATGAGGATCTTTAGTAAGAACGGTAGCTGTAGTTCCAGAAGAAGTGATGCTATCGACATTTAGATATGGTTTGATTGTGGTACCAGAAGATACCTGCAAACCTTTACCAGACTGGTAACGGAAGTAACGTCTAGTCTGACGAATTGCAGCTTCGTAGTTTGACGTTGCATTGGTTGAGAACACAACTCCACCATCAAATGGTCGGTGCAAGTATGTCGCCTGAGGACGCACAAAAACTGATGCATTTGTTGGATCAATGTTTGCTGGCACACCTTCAGAAACCTCGGCAAAATATGTAAAAGTAGTTGCCGAATCTACAATAGATACTCGATAAGCTCCGTTTGGCGGGTTAGTTCCAGTAAGTCCGCTAACAGCAATAGTGTTTCCAATAGATAGACCGTGTGGAACACTTGTAGTTACTGAAATAGCAAGTCCACCAAAATTATTAATATCGTTATTAATAATAGGGTTGGTGCCAATTCGGGCTCCGGTATATACAGTTGCACTGTAAATAGCAGTTTTGTTTGCATCCAAAATGTTGGTTACGTTAGTCCTGTTTTGGGACTTTCCAAGATATGTAAATGTTCCAGTACCACCACCAGTTTCAATTAGGTAGATACCATTTGCCTCTGACAGGAATGTGTCCTGAATAGTCAGTGCAGTTCCAGTTGGTGGAGCAACTCCAGCTAGTGCAGTTCCATTTGTAAAGTTAACGTTACCAGTTGCAGTACTTAGAACAGTAAATTGGTTTGATGCTGGAATAGAGGTGATAAAAAACAAGCCATTGTAGACTGACTGGCTTGCACCAGACACCACAACATACTGCTCTACGGAAAAACCGTGAGCGCCGGATGTCGTGTAAGTTACATAGTTTGCAACTGGGTTACCTCCAGATGCTGCAGTAATAGTAGCAGTTTGGGTGGCAAGAGTGACTGTAACGGTTCGTGAATTAGTTGGCATGCTAATGCCAGAAACGTTAGTAAATGGGGTAGGGGAGAAATATGCAAAAGGTCTGTTGTTAGTTACAGCCAAGTTTTCCCACTTGGTGATCTGAGTACCGTACTCAAAGTCGGTATCGATAAGCGCCTGAGGGGCAGAAATCCTAAGCTTATTTACTGGGTCAATCAGTGTTTCGATTGGATTGAATCTGTCATCAGATGACGTTGGAAATTGCTGAATGCTCATTAGGAAATCACTACTCCACTCATGTGTACTTTTACGTCTGCGCTAGAAGCAGAACCGCTTATTTCGCCGTTAGGGGCAAGAAGTGCTTGTTTCAAATCTATAGATATTGTGGAGTTTGCAGCTATTTGAGTGTCTTTGAAGACTTCTACTTCATCAAAAAGTATGGTAAAAGTTCGAGGTCCGTTGCTCGTATTGACTACGAGAATGTTGGTCACTACTGCAGACACAGCGCCCGCATCAACCGAATAAAGTGTTTGGTTTGACCCCGTAGGAAGTGACGAACGGAAAAATACTTCAGTTATTGTAGCCATTAATTACTACTCTTTCTGTTTTTTGTTTTATTTTATTTTTAGAGTTATAGCGCACCCATAAGCACAATTATAGCATCTGGAGCATTCGTAGGAGTTTCCCAACTTGCATCTCCATCTGTGCTAGACAGTTTTACTAAGTACTGCCCTTCAGTTCCTCCAGTAGGCAGTGCCTGTCCTGCAGGACCTGTAGGACCAACTGGACCCTGAGGACCAGCTTCACCAGAAGTTAGAACCCAGTAGCCATCGAAGTAGACGTAGACTCCAGCCTGCTCGGTGTTAAACCACATGTCACCTTCAACAGCTCCGGCTGGAGGAGTTGCAGAAACTTCTAGAGTTGCAGCTTCACCGCTAGAGGCAACAGTAATTCTACCCTTTGCGTCAACAGTAATGTTTGCGTTGGTGTAGACGCCAGCCGTTACTCCACTAGTTGCAAGAGTCGGGTTTGGGTAGGTTCCGGTTAAGTCTCCGCCAGCTGCTCCGGTTGGAGTTCTAGGATTGCTTAGTCTGCTATCTGTAGTAATTACTGCAGTACCAGCAACGTCCTCTGGGTCAATGTTTCCAGAACTAACAACACCTGCGTTGTTGGTTTGCAAGATACCAGCGCCTACAGGAAGTCCTACGTTTCCTGTAAATGTTGGGTTTGCTATTGGAGCAATGGTGTCAGTATCTACTGCAAACACAGAGCCATTAAGCTCTAGCCCATAGCCAGCAGTGTAGGTGCCTGCACCAGAGAACTGAGTAAATACAATCGGGTCAGTTCCAATCGTCACAATGTTTGTGGTGGTCTGTACCCAACCAGTGTTGTCATAAAGAGTTCCGCCGGTTACGAATATAAAGTCACCGCCGTCAACTTCCATCGGCTCATTGAAGTCAGAAGCGCGTAGGGCGGCTCCGGAAGCCTGCACAACGTAGATACCATTCTGAGCAGAGTTAGTCTGGCTCTTAACTAGAACGCGGTCACCCTCTGCAAGAGTTACGTTATCAATAACGTCCCCCGGCTCTAGGCCAGTTGCAATATTTACGTTTGCCGAAGTTGCAGCCACACAGGAAGCATGGATGTGTAAACCCTCTGAAACACCGTCAACATAAGCTTTTGTGGCAGCTTGTAGGGCCTGCTCCGGATTCCCTGGAAGAACTACGGCTCCGGTAAATGTAGCTCCAGCTAAAGGTGCATATAGAGAGGCAGCGGTTGCCTCTGCAGCAGCCTGAGCTGCATCTACATCGTCCTTCGTGGCTATTTCGTTACCGGCAGTTGCAGAACCAATGTACGAGGCACCCTGTGGAGTGTCTAAGACGATGTCTGATTCATAGCTAGTAAGAAGAACTTCAGTTTGTGCCTGAATGCTTATGTACTGACCACCCTGAAGCCCAAACCCTCCGCCGCTGCCTTGACCAACGGTGTTGTTATTCTGTGAAGGACCAACTTTTAAAGTTGCTACTGTCACATCCTGAGCAGCAAAGTTTCCAGATAAGTCACGCTGGACAATCTTGTCTGCAGTGTTGTCTGGAGTTGCTGCTGCCTCAACGGCATCTACTGCTCTTTGGTCAGTAAAGTATTTATTAGTAGTGCCTTCTTCAATGTCGTCTGTATCTAACGCATTGATTGCGGTACTAATGGCTGAGTCTGCATAACCTTCAGCGGCTAGCTCGGCTGCGGCAGCTGAACCGGCTGGGTCATATGCAGCTGCAGTAGCATCGAGAGCACGCTGGTCTGTGAAGTATTTGTTGGTAGCACCTTCTTCAATGTCATCTGTGTCCAGAGCATTGATTGCGGTACTAGCGGCTAACTCCGCGGCTGCGGCTGAACCAGCTGGGTCATATGCAGCTGCAGTAGCATCGAGAGCACGCTGGTTGGTGAAGTACTTATTATTTGTACCTTCATCTAGGTCATCGGTAGTTGAGTCGGCAACGCCATTTTCGGCAGTAATAGTTAAGCCAGAGCCATTTCCGCTAATGGTGATGTTAGTTAGAGTTGCACCAGTTAAAAGCTCCGCAGCATCGGTTTTTGCACGTAACTCGGTGTAGTAGAGATTAGTAGTGCCCTCTTCAATATCATCAGTATCTAGCGCATTGATCGCGGTGCTAATTGCGGAATCAGCGTAATCCTCGGCAGCTGATTGAGCATTGGAAACAGCAGTTGTGATAGTTGTGAAGAACTGCGGGTCGTCGTTGATAGCAGCAGCTAGCTCGTTTAGTGTGTCTAGAGTGCTCGGAGATAGGTCAATCACACCAGCAATTGCATTCGAGATTGCGGTGCTGATTTCAGTGGGGGTCAGTCCAACATAAGGCAAAGAGTTCCAGGCAGTAGAACCTGTTCCAATCTTTAGCTTTCCAGTATTGGTTTCTAGACCAAACTCACCCGCGGATAGCGTCGGGTTAGTCGAGGTCCAGTTTGTCGCTGTTCCCCGTCTTACTTGTAGTTTAACTGCCATTAGAAGCTACTCTCATTTCCACCATCAAAAACTGACACGAAGAGGGTGGTGTCTGGTGATCCACCATCTATTGTAGCAGCGAACTGCTCGGTATTATAGCTTCCACCTTCACCTGTTATTGCTCCAAGCTCGCTTAAAATGTCAGCCAAACTAAGGTTGACCCATTTATTTAAAGCAGAGTTGTAGAGAAGAACATGTCCGTCTGTGGGAGCTGTTATCTGAACGTCTGTTAAAGACGAAACGGTTAGGTTGCTAGCCGCGCTGGATACCCACCCAGTGCTTGTGTAGACGTATAAAGACTGGTCAGAGGTCCTAAAAAAGAGATCACCGATAGAACCTACCAAGGGCAGACTTGAGCCACTTGGTAGGTTTACCGGTGTTAAAAATCTTTTTGACATGTCTTAGTCTTTCAGGATTTAGCCAATAATTACGACTTGGTACTTGTCTGCCTCAACGTCATCCGCAGCAACCCAGGTTAGTGTCGCCTGGGTGGTGTTGGTGCGCTCGACATCCACGACAACCTCATCGCTAGTAGCTAGATCATACACTTGAACAATTACGTTTTTGGTGCCTAGGTTGTGAGTTACAACCCACTCGACTCCACCGCTTGTCTCTGTTAGAAGAGGGTTAGCTGCAGTGTAACGGGTCATGAACCCTAGGTTGGTCTTAGCTCCAGCAGCAGTAGTTGCCCCGGTACCACCATTTGCAATAGCAATAGTGTCGGCATTCCATGTACCAGTGGTTACTGTACCTAGAGTGGTGATGGAGGTCTGACCGACGTAGGTAGAAGCAATATCAACGCTATCTGCGTTTACATGGATTCTGTCTGCAGTACCAACTACGTTGAATTCAGTGCCATCGACAGTTAGACCGTCACCTGCAGTAAAAGTACCTGCACCAGAGAACTGTACCCAAACAATGTCGTCATCGCCTAGGGTGGTAATGGTGTTAGTCTGAACCCAGCCGGTGTTACCGTAAGTGTTTCCACCGTCTACGAATACGAAGTCACCAGCGTCAATCTCAGGCGCTGTGTCGTAGTCAACAGTACGAACAAGAGCGTCGGTAGCTGAGTCGTAGCGGTAGATACCGTTTTCTGCAGCATCGCTCTGAGCCTTTACCAGAATACGCATTCCGTTGGTTAGCGTTACACCATCAATTGTTGAAGGTGCAGAAGCTAGATCTACGTTTCCAGTGGTAGCAGCTGCTACAGATGCGTGAACGTGTAGACCCTCGGCTACCGAGTCAACATATGCCTTAGTTGCAGCATCTGTATCGGCTGTCGGAGTTCCTAGGTTAGTGATCTTGAAGTTTGCAGCATCAAGGTCGGCACCTAGGTCTGTGGTCGACCCTAGAGTCTTGTTGGTAAGAGTCTGAGTGTTATCAGTCCCTACAACATCTCCGGTCACACCGTGAACACCTGTGGTTAGGTCCGAGTGGGCCTCAATTTCAGTGTCTACGTAGTTCTTGGTGGCTGCATCTTGAGCAGAGGTTGGGTCTCCAAGGTCAACAATCTTGTTGGCGTTTGCGTCAACGTCTGCGCTAAGCGAGGTCCCGCTTCCCAGGCTCTTGTTGGTCAGTTCCTGAGAGTCAGAAGTTCCTACAACAGTTCCAGTTACGCCGTGAACACCAGTGGTGGCGTTGTTGTGGGTGTTGATTGCGCTAGTTACATCCGAGTCTGTGGCAACTACAGTGTCGTCAATGGCAATCTGACCGCTGCCATCAATTAAAAGACCATTTCCTAGGTCTGCACTAAAGACTCCAGTAGAACTGTTGTAGTCAAGACCGTCCCCAGCAGAAACTGAATCACGGGCACGCTGAGTAGTAAAGTACTTGTTAGTGGTGCCTTCAGCTAAGTCGTCAGTGTCCGAATCAGCAACGCCGTTCTCAGCCGTGATAGTAAGCCCATCACCATCTCCAGTGATAATGATGTTAGTTTTAGTTGCACTGGTAATTAGCTCAGCGGCGGCATCCTTGGCACGCTGGTCAGTGAAGTATAGGTTTGTGCCTTCTTCAATAACAGTAGTGGTAATGGCGTCGATGGCTGCGGTAATTGCTTCTTCAACGCTTCCACCCTGAGCAAGGGTAAGCCAGGTAGAGCCAGTGTAGTACTTTAGAACACTGTCTGCGGTGTTGTAGTAGATTTGACCTGCTACAGCACCAGATGGGTCAAGCGCCAGATTTTGAATTCTGGCATTAAGTAACTCATTCTTATTAAGATTGAGACCAGTCAAAAACTGACGTGCCATTTTTGTTTCTCCTTAGGATAGGTATGCTTTGCCAGATATCGGATCTGAAAAGCTGATTGTTAGTGCTAGTGTGTTTACATGGTTGACTGTTCCCTCCACCATTGAACCTGCGCTATCGTAGATAGTGACGTTTGGGTGGAAGTTTAGGTTGTGGTTTATGGTCCACAGATTAGACACAGCGTTCTGGATGTGTCTAAAAGAGACAAGTTCTGCAACATCACTAGATTGAACTCCATCAATACCAGCCGGACCCTGAGGCCCTGGGGCAGTTACTTGAATTTGTCTGACGTATTTGCCAGAGGTTATATTGCTTGGTACATCACTAGGCATTATCTAGTTACCTCCGGTCTTACTACAAAATTTCCTTGTAAAAGTTTGTAAATATATATGTCGCTGGTGGGGGCAACCATCTCTAGGTCGTATAAATATTTACCTTCTGGTATAGTTGCCATGTCCTCGTCCGAAACATATAGAGTTATTTGTCCGTTGGTAGAGCCCAGGGAGATTCTGCCGTTCTCAGTGGTTAGACTGAGAACAGGCTCGGTGCTCGCTGTTGCCCTAACCTTCATTCTGGCTGTATACCCGTCCATTAGAATTGGCTTTTTTGCCGGGTCTCTCCAGACAATCGTGCGCGACAAAGTGGAGCCTTGATCAGCCACGATATTATAAAGACCGGCAGGAGCGCTCATGAGACTCTTTCGGCGAGGGTACAGTCTCTATTATTTTACATCATTTGAGCTTTGCCAATAAGGGCGGTATACTTTTGGCATGGCCCAAACTTTAGAGGCTCCAACTGAGCAAAAATCCGACCTAGAAGATGAAAATAGGTTTGCCCACTATGCCGAAAAAGTGTCTATCACCGAAGGCTACGTTCTCGGAAGTCCTATAGTTGCAATCTGCGGAAAAATTTTTGTTCCTTCTAGAGATCCAAAAAAATTTCCACTTTGTCCGATTTGCAAAGAATTAGCTGAAGCACTATTCTTGCCACCAGAATAAAAATCAACCACTAAATTTTGTTCTATACTGGTTATCCAATCAGTCCTGACGTGATCAATTTTTGATCAACAAGCGTCAGGATTTCTCATCTAAACATCGAAAGGTACCAACAAAATGGTAACTGTGTACACCCTCCCAGCTTGTGTTCAGTGTGAAAGCACTAAGAAATATTTAGCAAACAAGGATGTACCTTTTGATGTAGTAGATATGAGCGAGGATCCAGTGGCTTTAGAAATGGTAAAGTCCCTTGGATATCAGGCAGCGCCAGTTGTTGTTGCCGGTGAAGACCACTGGAGTGGCTTTAGACCAGACAAACTCGCTACACTTTCCTAGAAGTGTATGACATTGTTTATTTTTCTAACGTCTCGAACAATACTCACAGGTTTGTCGAGAAGTTAGGTTTGCCTGCTCAGCGGATTCCTATTCGTTGGGAAGGAGACGAGCCACTTGTGGCTCGGGGTCCATATGTTTTAATTGTTCCCACCTATGGCGGCGGGAATGATTCAAGCACTATACCCCCGCAAGTCAAAAAGTTCTTGAACATCAAGACTAATCGAGACTTGCTAAAAGGCATCGTTGGCATGGGTAACACCAATTTTGGTGAACACTTTTGCAAAGCAGCCGAACTGATTTCAGCAAAAACTGGTGCTCCTTTGCTGTATCGTGTAGAAATCACTGGAACGCCAGACGACGTAGAGCAAGTAAAAGAGAGGCTAACACTACTGTGGAAAACTATAGCTACCACGAACTAAATGCAATGCTTAACCTTTGGGGAGAGGGAAAGACTATTCAGTTTGACAAAGATAAGGAAGCCGCTCGACGTTACTTCTTAGATCACGTAAATCAGAACACAGTCTTTTTCCACAGCATCGAAGAAAAGCTTCACTATCTAATTGAAAACGAATACTACGAAAAAGAAGTTTTAGACGGATACTCAGAAGAGTTTGTCAAAGATCTCTTTAAGCAGGCATATGCCCACAAGTTTCGCTTCCCTACTTTCGTAGGTGCTTACAAGTTCTACAGCCAGTACGCCCTCAAGACCTTTGACGGTTCTCGCTACCTAGAGCGCTTCGAGGACCGCGTTGTGATGAACGCCCTTATGCTAGCCAAGGGCAACGAGGAGTTTGCTAAAGATTTAGTGGAGGAGATCATCTCTGGCAGGTTCCAGCCTGCTACTCCTACATTCTTGAACGCTGGCAAGAAGCAGCGCGGTGAGTTCGTTTCCTGTTTCCTACTTCGCATCGAAGACAACATGGAGTCAATCTCCAGAGGTATTAACTCAGCTCTGCAGCTATCAAAGCGCGGTGGCGGTGTCGCCCTAAACCTCAGCAACCTTCGTGAACTAGGTGCACCTATCAAGAAGATTGAGAACCAGTCTTCTGGTGTTATTCCAGTGATGAAGCTTTTGGAAGACAGCTTCTCCTACTCCAACCAACTAGGTGCTCGACAGGGTGCAGGAGCTGTTTACCTAAACGCTCACCACCCAGACATCATGCGCTTCCTTGACACCAAGCGTGAGAACGCAGACGAGAAGATCCGTATCAAGACTCTCTCCATCGGTGTGGTCATCCCGGACGTAACTATGGAGCTTGCCAAGAACGGCGAGGATATGTACCTGTTCTCTCCATACGATGTCGAGCGCGTTTACGGAATCCCATTCGGCGACATCTCTGTAACTGAAAAGTACCAGGAGATGGTTGACAATCCTGAAATCAAAAAGACCAAGATTAAAGCTCGTGAGCTACTACAACGTATCGCTGAGCTTCAGTTCGAATCTGGCTACCCATACATTATGTATGAAGACACTACCAATGCTGCTAACCAGATCGAGGGCCGCATCAACATGTCTAACCTTTGCTCTGAAATCCTTCAGGTCAACACCCCGACTACATACAACAACGATCTTAGCTACAAGGAAATTGGTAAGGATATTTCTTGTAACCTTGGCTCACTGAACGTAGCTAATATGATGCAGTCTCCAGACTTTGCTAAGTCTGTAAAGACCGCTATCAAGGCTCTTACCGCAGTGGCAGACCTAAGCTACATCGACTCAGTTATGTCTATCGCTGAGGGCAACCGCAAGTCCCGCGCTATCGGTCTAGGTCAGATGAACCTTCACGGTTACTTTGGTCAGGAGCGTATGCACTATGGCGACGAGGAGTCACTGGACTTCACTAACATGTACTTCATGACTATCCTCTACAACGCTCTAAAGGCATCGGCAGAGATGGCTCAGGAGACCAAGAGTCCGTTTGATGGCTTTGAGAAGTCTAAGTATGCCGACGGCAGCTTCTTCAACAAGTACATTGACCAGAAGTGGGAACCTATTACTGAGAAGGTTGCTCAGCTGTTTAAAAATGCAAAGGTCAAACTCCCAAAGAAGAAAGACTGGACCGAGCTTCGTGACTTCGTAATGGAGCACGGCCTCTACAACCAAAACCTACAGGCTGTTCCGCCTACAGGTTCTATCAGCTATGTAAACAACTCGACCAGCTCTATCCACCCAATCGCGGCTCCTATTGAGGTTCGCAAGGAAGGCAAGCTAGGCCGCGTTTACTACCCAGCTCCTGGGCTTACCAACGACAATCTTGAGTACTTCAAGGATGCCTACGAGATTGGTCCTGAGAAGATCATTGATGTCTACGCGGCTGCAACCCAGCACGTAGACCAGGGTCTATCTCTTACCTTGTTCTTCAAGGACACCGCAACCACCCGAGATGTTAACCGTGCACAGATTTACGCATGGAAGAAGGGCATCAAGACCATTTACTACATTCGCATTCGCCAGGCTGCCCTTGAGGGCACTGACGTTGAAAACTGTGTGAGCTGCATGCTCTAATGAAACCAATTAAAGGACTAGCACCAGACAGTCCCTCTCTAGAAAATCTAGGAGGGGCTGTTTGGCCTATGGACTGTAAAGAAGTCCCACTAGCCTTTAATCCGTCTTTATGTAGAGATAAGAACGGTCAAATTGTTGCAGTTGTAAGAAGAACTAATTATCAACTAGACACTAAGTTTGGGGCTTTGAGTATTCCATCCGGAGCAAGATCTGTTAAAAATGCTAGCTACTTTAGTGTTCTTGATGAGAACCTAACTCCTACTGGATGGACGAAGATCGAGTTTATTGGTGATCCTCAGTTGAAGCGGGGCGCTGAGGATGCTCGAATAATTAAACGTGGTGACAAACTTTACCTAAATGTTGTTCTTCTCGAAAAGGATATTCCCCGGGCTAGGGTTGCTATTTACAGGCTCGAAGATGACTTAACTGCTTCTCACATTAAAACTTACCCAGGAAAATCCACCTCCGTGCCAGAAAAAAATTGGATGACCTATTTAGAAGCATCTAGCAATAAATTTGATTTTGTTTCTGATCTTGAAAATAATATTCGTGGCGGCAGCAGTCTAATCACCTGGGGCAGTGGATATTTGGCTATATGCCATAAAACTTACTTAGATAAAAATAAGTACTACAACCCAATGACTTTTGGCATTCAAGAGGGCATTGAGAGGACTTATACCCATCTTTTTGTGGAGTTTGACTCAAATTTAAATCAAATAAGAACTTCTAAAGAGTTCTTTTTGGTTGATAGAGGGATAGAGTTTGCTACTGGACTTATTGAACTAGATGATGATCTAGTTATCGGATTTGGTAGAAAAGATAAAGAAGCTTGGTTTGGTAAAATATCAAAATCAAAAGTAGACAAAATGCTAAAAGAAGGAGCATAAAGTGGCTATCTCCCGCCCTGTGAACTGGAACAAGATTGAAGACTCTGTTGACCTAGACGTCTGGAACCGACTAACCCAGAATTTCTGGCTACCTGAAAAGATTGCTTTGTCTAACGACATCCAGTCATGGAGCACTCTTCGCCCTGAAGAGCAACTCCTTACTATGCGGGTTTTTACCGGCCTCACCATGCTTGACACAATCCAGGGCACAGTGGGTGCAATGAGTCTTATGCCTGACTCTAGAACTCAGCACGAAGAGGCAGTTATTACCAACATCGCCTTCATGGAGTCAGTGCACGCAAAGAGCTACTCCTCGGTGTTCTCGACCCTGTGCTCCACCAACGACATCGACGAGGCTTTCCGCTGGTCAGAAGACAACCCATACCTTCAGAAGAAGGCCGAAATTGTCTTGAGCTACTACAAAGGTGACGACCCGCTAAAGCGCAAGGTTGCTTCAACCCTGCTTGAGTCATTCTTGTTCTACTCCGGGTTCTACCTACCTATGTACTGGTCATCCAGAGCCAAGCTCACCAACACTGCTGACCTAATTCGCCTAATCATTCGTGACGAAGCCATCCACGGCTACTACATCGGATACAAGTTCCAGCTAGCTTTAGCAGAAGAGTCTAAAGAGCGTCAAGAAGAGCTTAAGAACTACACTTATGACCTACTTATGGAGCTTTACGAAAACGAGGTTCGCTATACGGCTGACCTATACGACGACATTGGTCTTACCGAGGATGTCAAGAAGTTCCTGCACTACAACGCGAACAAAGCCCTAATGAACTTGGGCTACGACCCACTGTTTCCTAAAGAAATCACGAATGTTAATCCAGCTATTTTGGCAGCCCTTTCCCCGAATTCGGACGAAAACCACGACTTCTTCTCGGGATCTGGGTCTAGCTACGTAATGGGCAAGCACGAGTCTCTAACAGACGAAGACTGGGACTTTTAGTATCATTTATTAGCCAACGATATTAGAAGAAGAGGAGAACCCGTGAAAGAGATTAAGCACTTACATTTGATGGTTAGAGCCGAAATCGAAAAGCCCATTAAGACAGAAGACTATGCCAAGATTTGGCTAGAAGAGTTAGTGTCCTTAATCGACATGAAAGTTGCGGCTGGTCCTATCTCTAAGTACGTAGATATGCCAGGAAACGAAGGAGTGACTGCTGCTATTTCGGTGGAAACTTCTCACATTGCTTTTCACATTTGGGAAAAGCGTGACCCTATGATTCTTCAATTTGATCTCTACACTTGCGGTGAGCTAGACCATCTAAAAGTTTTGGACCACCTAGCCGAAAGCTTTGGCATTATTAAAATGCAGTGGCAATATCTAGACAGAGAAAACGAGTTTAAGCTTCTAGATTCTTCAAACTAAATAACTTTATTCGTCTAAAAGTCTTGTAACCATTTCAGCTACCTGACTTCGTTCCGAGCGAGTTAGTTTGATATGTGCAAATAGCTCTTCGCCTTTTAGCTTTTCCACCACTGAGGCGATGCCGTCGTGTCTACCAACTCGCAAGTTGTCGCGCTGGGCTACGTCACTACTAATAAATACTCGAGAGTTTTCTCCAGTTCGGCTAAGTGCCGTTAGTAGTACATTGCGCTCCAAGTTCTGAGCCTCATCCACGATAATGATTGTGTCAGTAAAAGTGCGTCCTCGAATGTGAGTTAGCGGTAATACTTCGATAATTTCTCGATCAATCACATCTTCAATCACATTCTTGGACGCGAATGCGCTTAATGCGTCATAGACAGCTGCTGCCCATGGATTCATCTTTTCGGCTTCAGTTCCTGGTAGGAATCCTAAGTCTTGCCCTCCAACGGCAAATAGAGGTCTAAATACCACAATTTTTTTCTGAGTTCGTCGTTCTATTACTGCCTCCAGCCCCGCTGCTAGAGCTAGCATGCTCTTTCCAGTACCACCACTACCACTCATCGACACAATGCCAATAGAGTTGTCTAGCAAGTGCGCTAAAGCAATTCTTTGCTCTGCAGACCTGCCTCTAACTCCAAAGGCCTCTAGGTCTTGCTGAATTATCTCCAAACCACCGCGGGTGTTGATTCTTGCAATTCCTGATGATCTTCCTGACTTTAGGATTACTCCAGTGTGGATAGGAACATCTTTTAGCTCGTCGCTTACTGAATCTAGTTTTAGGGTTTTACTTTCATACAGCGAATCCAAGACTTCTCGTTCTACTTGAATTTGAACTAGTCCGGTATATCCGGAATCTGGCAGAATGTCGGCTCTGTAATCTTCAGCAATAATATTTACAGCTGTAGAAGCCAATAGTCTCATTGGCAAATCTTTACTTACTAGCTTTACCTTTTTTCCCTGTTTAGATAAAGTTGCCGCCACCGTGAGGATTGAAGTGTCGTGCGAATAGCTGGTTCTCAGTGGTTCTGGTAAAAGGTCTCTGTCCCCTTGAGCAGTCTCCACCCTCAGGGTGCCACCGTCACTATTAACTACAACTCCAGTTTTTAGTTCGCCTTTAGTTGTCCTGAGCTCTTCTAGGGATCTCAGGGCTTGTCTGGCTAGGTAGCCGATCTCTGGGTCGTTTCTTTTATTTTCTAGTTCCTTAATAACCACTAGCGGTAGAACCACTTCATGTTCGTCGAAGGAAAAAATGGACTTTGGACTAGCTAAAAGAACACTAGTGTCTAAGATGTAGGTGGTAGCCACTAAGACTCTTTCCTATTGATACAATTTACAGTGCCCATGCTATCAGTTTTTAGGAGACCCTTTGCCCACGTACGAATATAAATGCTCCGAAAATCCAAACCATCTTTTTAAAGAAGTGCGTGGGATGACTGAAGAGGTTAGTAGATCAACTTGCGCAGAGGAGGGGTGTTCCGGTAGACTGACTCGCATATTTGGTACACCCCCAATTACTTTTAAAGGAACGGGGTTTAGCGCAAAACGAGGATAACTGTATATGATCGATGGAATCATCATTCCAGCTGACTACCCAGACTTTGAAGAATTTGGGCCGACTCCATGTTCTCAGCTAGATGCTGAAATATTTTTTTCTGTAGATTTTTCAGAGGAAGCTCCTAAAAAGCAAATAATCTATCCAAATGAAAGTGCCGCTAAAGAGGCTTGCGGATCTTGCCCATATCAGTTGCGGTGTGCCCTCTATGCCCTAAAAAACTCAGAGTTGCAAGGAATTTGGGGTGGTACAACAGAAAGGGAGAGGGCTGCCCTACGCCGTGGCCGTGGAATAAAAACCCAAAAAATGCTGGGCCTTGCCGCAACTAACAAACGCTAGACTGAGGTAAAATAGAACTGCCTGGGAGAGAGGCTAAATTGTCGTTACTCTACCCAGGGAGAATGTGTGAATATTGCAACAACAGTCGCTAAGAGGACTATAGCTCTTATCATCCTACGTGTCAGCGGAACCCTTGCTGGTGGTAGCATTGCAGGCGTTGAGCTATGGCAGGCAGCCATGCTAGCTGCCTTTATTGGCGTAATGGACGTCGCTGAATCACTATCTAGATCATATGTAGTTGACGGCGACTTAAACGTAGACGAAATCAATCGTGCTTTTGCTAGCTCAGCTGAAGCCGAGCTTTCAGCTCAAAGCTCTGCCCCTGCAGCAGCAGCAGCAGCAGTTGTGGCTGCACCAGTGCTAGCTCAAACAGTAGAAGTATCTCAGGACCAGTTGAACTCATTTGCTAGTGACGATGAGGAAGACGAAGAGTATGAGGAAGACGAAGAAGAGCTTAAAAGCTAATTAGCTCCTAAACCGTACTTGCAACGGGGTCAGACTTCTGATAGTCTGGCCCCGTTCCTGTTTTACTAAACTATAAATAGTTACATTAAGGATTGATTATGGATCTGGACTTTGAAGAGTGGCTACGCCAAGGAATTGAGCATGGCTGGTGTGGTCCAGCTATTTGCTATACCCACGATGGGCTTCCTACTTCCGAGCCGGAAGATGCTGAGTTTGAGGAGGGCAATGACCCCTGCCTACACATTGTTCGTCTCTATGAAGATGACGACCATAAAGCCGCGATAGAAGCAAACCACTCACCATCGACGTGGCGTGCAACTAACCGTGGAATCGACGTATAAGAGAAAGAGAGACAATGGCAAAAGGTAAGGGTGGAGCACCAGCTCCTCAAAAGACAACTACCGACCGAAAGAACGGTAAGGCGTCTAAGAAGCGTCCAAAGGTTTTCGATGCTGTAAAGCGTCGATTGGTTACAAAAAAGTAGCCAATAATCTCCTCTAGCTCAACGGCAGAGCGTTCGGCTGTTAACCGGATGGTTCGTGGTTCGAATCCACGGGGGAGAGCGAAGGTGCGATTCCTTCAGAAGCGGGCCCGCCAGTAAACGAGTTTTTCCTCAAAAATCTGGTAGGGCCCGCTTTCTTTTCTGTAACTATCGTGTTAGCATTTAGCTATAAAATCCGCCTACAGAAAGACATAAATGAGCACTGTTCAAGAGCTGTATGACAGAAACATACAGGAAGAAAATTTCGCTTTACTGGTTGCTGCCAGGGTAAACGAAATTAGATCCGGAAATGCGACAGTTTTGGAATTTGAAAGAGTAGGTGGAGTGTTCTACACAGTGGAACAAGAGCACCTAATGTTTGCAGACAAAATTGCACGCGCTGTGTGTGCTTATCTAGATACAGGAGATACTAAGTGACAAGCTACAATACAAATGACAGTGAGGCTAAGTGCCCAATCCCGCATGGAACTGCGGGTGGAGCTAGTGCATCACTAGGAACTACAAACAATGACTGGTGGCCAAATCAGCTATCAGTAGACTCACTACTTCGACACAACCCTAAGAGCGACCCTATGGGCTCTGATTTTGACTACATTGCAGAGTTCAACACTCTTGACCTAGCCGAAGTCAAAAAGGACATTGTCGATGTTATGAAAAATAGCCAGGAGTGGTGGCCAGCAGACTACGGCCACTATGGTCCGCTATTTATTCGCATGGCATGGCACTCGGCTGGTACCTACCGTGTAAGCGACGGTCGTGGTGGTGGTGGGGAGGGGCTACAGCGTTTTGCACCTCTTAACTCCTGGCCTGACAACGTCAACTTGGACAAAGCAAGAAGATTGCTTTGGCCTGTAAAGAAGAAGTATGGTCGCAAGTTAAGCTGGGCAGACCTAATGATTCTTGCAGGTAACGTTGCACTTGAAGACATGGGATTCCCAACCTTCGGTTTTGCTGGAGGACGTGCAGATGTTTGGGAGCCAGACAACACCTACTGGGGCAACGAAACTGAGTGGTTAGCCAACAAGCGTTACGACGCAAGTCGCGAAGCTAGCACTTTGGAAGACCCGCTAGCTGCAGTTCAGATGGGGCTTATCTACGTAAACCCAGAGGGTCCAGACGGCAACCCAGACTTCAAGTTAGCCGCTGCAGACATCCGCGAGACATTCGGCCGTATGGCAATGAATGACGAGGAGACTGTTGCGCTGATTGCTGGTGGTCACGCCTTCGGTAAGACTCATGGTGCTGGCGATGCAAGTAAGGTTGGCTCCGAGCCAGAGGCTGTAGATGACCTAGCCGCTGTTGGGCTTGGCTGGCACAACCCTCAAGGTAAGGGCCACTCGGAAGACACCATCTCTTCTGGTCTAGAGGTTACTTGGACACCAAACCCAACCCGCTGGGACAATGACTACCTACGCTTGATTTACAAGTATGAGTGGGAGATGGAAGAGTCTCCATCTGGCGCAAAGCAGTGGAGACCAGTGGGTAAGGTAGATGAAGAAGATCAGGTTTCTCATGCTCATCTGGTGGGTAAGAAGTCTGCTCCTAGAATGCTAACCACTGACCTAGCTCTACGCTTTGGTGATGAAGAGTATGACCGCATATCGCGTAAGTTCCTAGAAGACTTCGACTACTTTACTGATGTTTTTGCTCGTGCTTGGTTCAAGCTGACTCACCGTGATATGGGACCACGTTCTCGCTATCACGGCGCAGAAGTTCCTTCTGAAGAGTTGATCTGGCAAGATCCTGTACCAGCTGGTGTACGTCCTTCAGATGAGACAAAAGAAAACATCTTAAAGGCTGTGGATGAGGCTGGAATTACTAAGTCCGCTTTAGTAGAGCTTGCTCTAGCCTCTGCCTTAAGCTTCCGTAATACTGACAAGCGTGGTGGAGCTAACGGCGCTCGCATTCGCCTAGAGCCGCAGCGTTCTTGGCCAGTCAATGCAAACGTAATTGGCACCCTAGAGCAGCTAGAGCAGCTTCACAAGGGTTTTGAGAGTGAGATTTCACTGTCAGACTTCATTGTTCTAGCCGGTACTTATGCAGTCACTCGACTAGCTCCTGACAATCGAATAATTGTATTCCCTTACTTTGATGGTGGACGCGGGGATGCTACTCAGGAGCAGACTGATGTCGAGTCATTCAATCACTTGTATCCACTTGCAGATGCCTTCCGGAACTGGTCTCACAAGAGGTTTGCAGGCTCACTAGAAAAGTACCTGATTGAAAAGGCTACAGTTCTAGGTCTAACTCCACCAGAGATGACAGCACTCTATGGAGGACTTCGCTCTATCGGAGTTGGAGTTGACTCGGGGCACTCTATTGCCAACCCAAATGGCCACCTGTCAAATGATTTCTTTGTAAATCTTCTTGACATGGGAACCAAGTGGGAAGTTGCAGAAGACAAGAACCACATATATCGCGGAGTTGACCGAGCCACTAAAGAGGTAAAGTATCTAGTTTCTAGAGCTGACCTAGTGTTTGCATCTAACTCTATCCTTCGTGCTTACGCAGAGGTCTATGCGTCTGACGATGGCGAAGGTAAGCTAGTGACCGATTTTGTCACAGCTTGGGATAAAATCATGAAGAACGACATGTTCTAAAATAGAAATAGGGATCCCCCGCGTTGCCCCGGACGGTGCTGTGCGGGGGGTTTCTTTTATAATTAAATATGGGCCTGACTGGTTTCGACGGTAAGTCTGAAGTTGGTGAAGCGTGCGGAGAAGCCTGTACCTCCTGAATCGGGCAAACCAATAACTGCAAACTCACGTTCTGCATTCGCTCTAGCTGCTTAGCTGAGCCCCACTGGTAGCAGTAGTCCTAGCCGGGCACCACTGGGTTTAAATAAATAGGACAACCAAGGTGGCGACCTTAACCGCAAACCGTTGCGCGTTGCGCAACATGCAACACCGTGGCTGGTAGAGCCTACGCACGTAGAAGAACAATGAATCGCTTATCGGACGGGGGTTCGAATCCCCCCAGGTCCACCATATCATAGTATTTAGATTAAGCAACTTATCTAACCTATTTGACATATTTGACTAAATCTATTAACATCAGAACATGATTAGTTCAAGACAGAACAAGTTGACAGCCTCATTGGCTGCGATAGCACTTGCGCTCTCTGTGGGCCTTATAGCGCCAGCTGAGGCTTCCACTAGAGCCAATACCACGCAAAGCTCTACCAGTACTGCTGTAGGGTCTGTGTGGGTCACACAGACGGGCGGACCCGGCTCTGTGTTTGGATTACTTGAGTGGACTCCAGTTGCTGGTGCCACTCAATACACAATTCAAAAGACTGGATCGATTAGACCCCAGTGGAGACTATTTTTTGTTGCTCCTGCTAGCATGACAAAACTTGAAGTAGTTGATAAGCCTGGAGCCATAGCTGTCTACCGAGTGTGGGCAACTGTTAGCTCTCGAGAGGTTTTAGTGGGTCGATTCAACTACAGACCTAAAAGATAAGGTACTAAATATAGCATACTGGTTGCCTGTATCTAAAGGTTAATGTACAAAAGGTAGTGTACAAAAACGCCGTACAAACTTAAACCTAAGGTTATACGGATTCTGATGGATTTCTATTGATGTAGTCCAAGGAACCTAGGTCAAGCTCGCTTTGGGCTCTAGTTACAGCCACGTAGGCTAGGTTTAGCTCTTCGTCGCTTGGTGGCTCCATTTCACCAGTCTGGTAGTTCAGTCTGTAGCCCCAGAAGTCGTCATAGATTCGAACCTTTGGCCACTCCGAGCCCTTTGCCCTGTGAGCTGTAATAATCTCGATGGCTCCAGTCTTCTTGTGAGCTGTGAGCTTGGATAACCTCTCCACCAGTTGAGGATAGCCTTCTTGCTCAATCATCTGAGCTAACTCAACAATCTTCTTGCTTTCCTCGTTTGCCTCGATAGCTGCCTCCAGCTCTGACCTAGTGTCATAGTTTTCTAGATCAGAGTGCATAATTCGTGGTTTCTTTGGGACTTGACCGTATAGCCAGGCTAGGCTTTCAAGCAAATGAAGAAGGTCCTTCTTGTAGTCAGCTGAAACTAGAGTTGGCTTTCCCTGCTTAAGCCTTGCAAAGATTGCCCTGAGAACCCCAGCGTTAGTTCGACAAATAATCACGTCTGGGTCATCCATAGTGTCAGTCTGAACTACTTTGCCTGGATCTGAGCTTCCGCCCTCTAGTAGATTTTCAGACCTGAGCATCTTAAGAAATTTATTGGCTGCTAGGGCAATGTTGGGGCCGAACCTCCAAGATTTCACCAGTGGCAGTCTAAGCTTTATATCTACCTTGCGTAGCTCGTCTTCGGCTCCTCTGAACTGGTATATGGCCTGGTTTTTGTCTCCAACATAGATACGAGGTATTGATTGGCTACGGTAAACCTTGCCGAAGACAGGATTAGTGTCCTGAGCCTCGTCAATTAGGATTGCATCATATTTTATGGTCAAGTCCTTATCGGACCGGGTTAGGTCTGGATTGGTGATTGCCCAGAGCTTAGCAATGTGGGTAAAGCTAATCTTCATTCGACCCTGCATAGACTTAATGTCGTCCCAGATCTTGTTTGCATCTTGGACTGCCTCTGGCGGGAATGTGTACTTTGATGAGAAGTGGTTTGTATCAATTTCAGTAGCTTCGCTGACACAAAACTTGTCGATAGCCTTTTTAATATGGCTAATTGTCTGGAAGATGGTTAGCTGTTCTTCCTTCTGGTCCTGAGACTCCTGAGCCGGGTTTCTCTTATTTTGCCTAGGAACTACCTTGTAGTTTTTGATGTCGAAGTGCTCGGCTATTTCTTTGTTTGTATTTAAATAGACGCCCTTACTGTTGATTAGGCGTTCATGAAGCTCCAAGCCGTTGCTTTTGTAGACCTTTGAGACAAAAGTCCATGACAGTGAGTCTCCGGTCCTTGCCTTTACGTTTTTAGGCATTTTTCGATCGGCTTCTTCTTGAAGCTTCTTATTAAAAACAACATATAAAAAGTGCTTATCTGGGTAGGCTTCAGCCAGAAGACGAAGCGTAGTTGTCTTTCCTGCGCCAGCTAAGGCTTCGACAATGAAAGACTCTCCTATGTCAGCTGCTTCTATAATGGCTTTTTGCTCTGCACTCGGTTCCATGGATTAGAGCATAGGCTATTATCAAAAATAACTCAAGCTTTAAGTATGAGTTTCAGAATTACGGTATTCTAAAGTAATGGACGCCCCTATTGGTAAAGCACTTCTTTACGCACGTGTATCTACGCAGATGCAGGTTAATGACGGTGTGTCACTGGATGTGCAGGAGAGGCAGCTCATAACCGCGGCTGAGTTCCACGGGTTTACCGAGTGGGAAGTCGTCCGCGAAGAGGGTAGGTCAGGTAAGAGCGTTAAGGGACGCCCTGTGCTGCAGAAGGCTTTGAGGGACCTTGAGAACAAAGTAGCAGACGCCCTTATTGTTACCAGAATCGACCGACTGGCCAGAAGTACGTCGGACTTCCTCCAAATAGTGGACCAGGCCAATAAGCAGGGTTGGCGACTAATCATGCTGGACCTAAACCTGGATACGTCCTCCTACCAAGGTCGCTTTGTGGTGACAGTGATGTCCGCGCTCGCGGAGATGGAGCGAGGCATTATTGCTTCGCGCCAGAAGGATGTGCATAAGGACCGCCGTGAGAGGGGAATCGTTTGGGGCGTAGACATGGGCCCTAAGAACAAAACACCTATCGAAATAAAAGATAGGATTTTTAAGGAGAGGGCAAGTGGACTCTCATATAGAAAAATAGCCGAAGGTTTAAATAAAGACGGTGTACCGACACAAAACGGTCGCCAATGGCACGCCTCGACTGTAAAGAACATAATAGACGCCCCTACTGTAGAGGAACCGAAAGATGAGGCCCCGGAGCTTTAATAATGTAGAGATTGACACTAACCAAGGGGTTGTGCGCAAGTCTTCTACTGATGTGGATAAGCTAAAGGCTGAGATCCTTTTCTACCTAAACGCCCCGGAACATATCAAAAAGATTATGCCTGTGTTGTATAGGTATTCCGAGGATTATTCATGGTATGAAATGGAGTATCTAGATTGGACAGCCTTAACTGACCTAGCAAACAGTAGGGAGCTGTCCTCTGAGGAGTGGGCTCAGGTGTTCTTTTCAATAAATGAAACATATTGTTTGTTTAATGAAAATAGCCAAAAGACCGATTTTTCATATTTATATCAAGTCTTTGTTAGAAAAGCTCTTGATAGAGCTGAGAAGCTAGATAACAAAGAACTGAAAAACATCTTTTTTAATGGCTGCATCCTCAATGGGTCTTCCAGGAAAAGCCTAGCTGATTTACTGCTTAGAAATATTGGGGTATTATTCAGAGTCCCAATGGGAATGTCTATACTGCACGGGGATTTCTGCTTCTCTAACATAATGATTAGCGACGATTTAAAAAAGGTTAAAGTTATCGACCCAAGGGGCGGATTCGAGGAGCCATCAATCTATGGCCCGAAGGCTTATGACATAGCCAAGCTAGCTCAGAGCTGCTACAGCTGGTACGACAAAATTGTGGCAGACCAGTATGAACTTATCAGATCTGATAACGGATATGGACTTTCCCTAGTTGGCCAGGATTGGGCCCAGGAGGCCAGAATAGCCTTTGACCCTATGCTTGAGACCCTAGGGCTGACAGAGCAGGAAGCTAAGGTTTTGGCTGGTCTTATGCTGGCTGGGACCCCTGCCTTGCACCTAGATGACCCCCGTAGAGCCGTGGCTTTGGCCTTAAATTCGGTACTACTACTGTCTGACTAAATGGACTACCATAGAGGTATGCCAGCCCCCAAGAAAGTCCGTATAGGCGCTCAGGTCTTCAAGATCGAAGAACGGAGCGTTAAACAGGACGGTACCCTAAACGATAATTCCTATGGGTATACTCTAGACCAGGGGAACCTCATAGTAATAGACGCAAGTATTGCTTTCACCAAAAAACAGCAGACGCTTCTACACGAAATTATCCATGCGATTGGTATGGTGTATGGTAGTGGACAGAAAGAGCCAAGTGCTAAAGACACCTATGAAATTTGGGAACATCATTTTATTGGTATTTGGGAAGCACCTATGCTATCGTTCATCAAAGACAACCCTGAGGTTGTTGAATGGTTACAGCTAGAGGAGGAACCACAAGGTGGGGCGCAGAAAGAAGTTGGAGTCGTCAGGTCCAAGACCAAACGATAATTGGGTCTACGAGACCGAGCTTCAGATTCATGGCAGAAATGTTACTCCAGGAACAGAACTAAAGATTTCCGGAGAGCGGGGACGATTCAGATTCCAACAACAAGTCACTAACCACAATGGCGTGGTTTGGATTGATGTTTGGGGAGGGCCTAAGGGTATGGAGTCCCTACGTAGTTTTAGACTTGATCGAGTAAAACGAGTACACTACAAGAATCAGACAATTGCAAACTTAGCCGTCGAGCATAAAGCTAAGATGGCTGCTAAGAAAGCAGAGCTAGAGAATGGTGAGGATTAGAGCAAAAATGAGTTGTTCATGCAAAACAGTAAACGCCCCTATTGTTGACATCGAAGTACTAGAGGACGGATCTGTTCCTCTTTATGCCAGGGATGGGGATGCTGGTGCTGACCTATATTCCAGGGAGACTGTAGTTGTGCCTGCAAAGGGTAGGACCCTTGTGAGGACTGGCATCAAGATTGCCATCCCTTATGGATACGTCGGACTTGTGCACCCCCGCAGTGGATTGGCTCTAAAGAGCGGAATCACTGTGCTAAACACTCCGGGAACTATTGACTCTGGTTATAGAGGCGAGGTTGGGGTCATTCTGTTCAACTCGACAGACGAGGACTTCGAAGTCGAAGTTGGCGACAGAATCGCTCAACTGGTTATTCAAAAAGTCTCGACAGTAGAATTCAATATCGTAGACGCCCTTACTGAAAGTGACAGAGGCGAAGGCGGATTTGGGTCTACAGGAGTTTAGAGGATCTTTTCGATCTCTGAGCAAATGTACTCGTAAGCCTCTTCTTTGCTAAGAGGTGGGACTTCCTGGTCATTCATAACTTCAGTGATGCCTTCTTCTACGTTGTTCTTGTAGTAGTCAAGCAGCATGTAGTTGTGGAATCTCTTAACTAGCTTTCCGTCTCGGTCTACTAGGAACTTCTCGAAGTTACCACCCATGTCTTCGTTGCTCTCGGCAGTCAGGTGAGCAAATAGCTCGTGGGTTTCGCCATAGTTGTTGCGCTTTTCGCGCCAGACAGGGTGTGGGCGTGAGACAACTAGCTCCGAAAACTCGAAGCTAACGTCGTACTTTCTTAGGGCATAGTCCCTAGCATCTGCACCACAGCTGATTCCGTTTTCTGCATACTCGTTGTATGTGATGCCATTACCGCAAAAGTCGTTGGTTGGGATGGCGGCAATCTCGAAGCCACGGTCCTTGTACTTCTGGTAGATAGCTTCTAGGGTTTCTAGCTGAGGGGCATTCCCACAGTCAGCAGTTACGTTAACTACTAAAGTTACCTTGCCCTTGTACTGAGCTAAGAAGTCTTCCTTCCCGTCCCAGGTTTTTAGGGGGATGTCGTAAACTGACTTGACTTGAGTGTCTAGCACGGTGTCTCCAAAGTTGATAGGTTCCATGTGGTCTACCAACATTTTACTACAGTCCTAGGGACTGGATTCACTCTCCTGGCTTGGAATTGCCAGTGACGTAGCTGGCTAGCTCCTTGTAGACCTCGTTCTTCTCAGCGTAGTCAAGAATCTTGTAGTACTGGGCCGCGATAAGCTGGTCTAGCTCGAACCAGTTCTTGCCATCTTCCAGAATGGGGTGCCAGTTGGTGCCATCGAAAACAGCTGGCTCTTCTTCGCCATAGACAAGTACATACCCCATCTGCTCGGTGCCTTCCATAAATGGGCTAACCAGAATCCCTTCCGGGTCTGCCCATAGTCGAGCTCCGCGCATAAGGCCTGCTCGTGGCTTAATACTCAGGGTTGTCTCTTCTGACACAATCTGCTCCTTATCTTGCTGCAACGCTAGCACCAACTAGGCGCTCTGCGATTGCTTTGTATGCTGGATTCTTCTGTGCGTGCTCATATACTTTGTAGTACTGAGCAACAATTTGCTCTTGCATGTCTTCCCACTTAAAGTCGCCAGACATGATTGGATGCCACTCCTTGCCATCAAAGACAGCCGGAGAGTCTTCTCCGTAGACAAAAATGTAGCCAAGCTGTTGGCCCTGCTCGATAAATGGTGAGAAGAATATGCCATCTGGATCTGGCCAAATTCTTACGCCTCTGGTTGTACCAGCGCGTGGACGAATAATCGCTTCAGTAGAAAGTTCGTTGTTTTCTGTCATAGTCCCTATCCTATAGCTAAGATTTAATAGACGCAACTACTGAAAGCAGTATACATGGAAATCGACGAAAATTTATTCTTTTGTAGGGACGCTGGGGAAGTGTTCCTGGGGAAAGAGTCGGTGGACCTGTTTATCGGGCATCCCCCCTACCACATGGCAGAGCTAGAGCTAAACGGGGGAGATCCAGCTAAACAGATGCAGAACACCAGGTCTCTAGAAGAGTACTACGACCGTCTTATGGACTCCGTCTACCACATGGAGTGGGCGCTAAAGCCGGAGGGGAACATCTTCTTGGCACTAGACAACACCAAGTCGGGGCTGGGAATTCTTAACTTAATAAACGCAAATACTGATCTAAGACTCCATAGCCTACGAATCTGGGACTATTCGGGAGTTGGAAGTCCGTTGGGAAACAGGACTGTGGTGTTTGCTCATCTGAGAAAGAGTGACTGGTATCCGGGCGAAGTGGAGCAGGGCCCTTTTGTTTTGACTACTCCCTGGGAAGAAGCCTACAAAGAAATAGAACCATACAACCAAGAATATGCAACGGTAGGCGCTGCACCTAGCGCCATCTACGTAGAGATGATAAAAAACTTCTCCAAAGAAGGAGATGTAGTTGGTGATTTATTTGCAGGCTGCGGGACTGTTCAGCTAGTGGCACTCAAGCTTGGACGAAGATTTGTCTACAATGATGTGTCTGAAGACAAGCTGATTATGGCTAAAAAGCGAATTCAGGACTATCTAGAATCCCCAGTCAGTTTTATTTAATTTCATGTTGTAGTAGTGGTGGCCTTGCTTGCCTAGGTACTCGATTAGTTTTTCGTTACTTACGCCTAGGAGCGTTGGGTGGCCGTCCATAGACTCATTGATGAACTGATCCCACTTCTCGCGTATCTCGTCTTTATGTGTTTCTAGGACTTCTTCCCATGGCATAAGGTGTGTGTCCCTTGGGTAGGTTTTCATTAAAAAGATTTCCTCGATAGACCAGGGCCAGTAGACATCGTGAGGAATGCGCTTGGCGATCTCACGCATATCTTTTAGCACCCATTTAAGAGTCTGAAGTTCGTAGTGGTCTGGGAGTAGGCAGTCGTACTTTTTATCAGTTTTATATGTTGACGCGTCTTCTTGGAGAATGGTTACGTTGTAGTCCAACTGGTTATATGCCAGGTAGGCGTCAATAACATCTTGATTTAGCTCTAAGACCGTGACACTGGTAACAGCTTCTTTCTGGGCAAGAGCCTTAGTTAAAATGCCAAAACCTAGGCCAGTAAGCAGCACATCTCCATAAGCCTGGTCATACTGAGAATGCATCAAGTCTTTTGCACTTATAAAGTCTTTGTCAGTCCCCATCCAAGAGATGCCTTTGTGCAGAAGGTTGTAGTGTCCGGTTTCTTCACTGTATTCGACCTCGACGTCGCCATAAGTTCCAGGAACTACTAATGGCATTTCTGCATCATAGATTGATTTTTTGGCTTGCATTTGCTACTTTCCGTCCATAGGATAATACTACACCGAAAGGAAAAATGATGCATAGAGACAAAGAGACGTGGAACGCCTACATACGCGAATATCAAAAAAAGAAGTATGTGGAGCGCAAAGACATGTATCTGAGTAAGCTGGGAGGCAAGTGTGTGGTGTGTAGCACTACAGAAAGCCTTGAGTTTGACCATATAGACGCCACTACTAAGTCTTTCACTTTTACTACCAAGATAGCCAGTCTTTCCATCGAGAAGCTGGACGCTGAAGCTAAAAAGCTTCAGTTGCTGTGTAACAAGTGCCACGGCGAGAAGACAGCTGCCAGTAGCGATGACGGGTCCGTTGGGCATGGTGGAGGTAATAGTGGTAAAAGAAATTGCCCTTGTGCGCTATGTAAAGCTAAAAAAGCAGAGTACATGAGAAGCAAGAAGGGCCAATACCAAGCTGCTAGAGACGCTAAGCGAAAGAAAAGCCAATAATGCCTCTGCACGTAACAATAAAGATTAATAGGCACACAATCGAGACTTTGCATATTGGAAGACTCAGTGGTGGAACTAAGCCTAACGACATGAACACTTACGCAGCGGTTTTAGGTGAGCAACCCTACTGGATTGAAGACTGGGAAAAGGGTGTCCAGTACGAGCACAGATATGGTGACGGTGCTTTGGTTTGTGTCAAGAAAGCTATAGAAGCACTAGAAAATAAAGACGAGTTGTCGCGATTGAAAGTGGATCTAGATAAAGCAGAGCACTACTGTGACTATGACTTTCAGATTTGGAAGCCGACTGCTGTTTGTAGATGTGGCGCGATTGCAAATAATCCGTACTATGTTAGAGTGTCTAATTATGAAGCCTGATTGTCCTAGACGCCATGAAGGCAACTGTCCGCATCTGGAACAGCCTATAGAGGATATTTAGCATGAGTTTTGAGAGATTTGGTAGCTCGGATGTCTACATCTTTGAGCATGTAGCTGGCTACATTGAGTGCTGTGGCTGTTCGCTGACTGAAGCAGAAGAACATGAAGTGTTTGGCTTTGCACACCTAAAGACTCCGCGGGAGGCATTGGCGCACCTGGACGCGCACGAAGCAGCAGGTGATGACATCGGCGGCGCTCGCAGGCGTATCGAGAAAGAATACAAAAACCTAGACGCCCCTATTGTTCCTTTCTTCGAAGACAAAGAAGTGGTGTTTCCAAATCCATGGTTTAGAGATAGGAGCAACGGAGAATGATGTGGGTAATTTATAGCAAAGAGACAAACACTCCTATTTGGAAGTCTGACAACAGGTCTGATCTAGAAATAATTATGGCCAACCTAAAGATTGCATTGGGCGACAAGTTTTACATCGACAAAAAAGATAAAGCGCACTATTAATCTTGTAGTGTGATGTGCGTCTCCCAGCCGTACTTTTTAGCCAGTTCAAAATAGGTTGTCTTTTCTCCGTAATAGTCAACGTCGTAATCAGTATTAAACTCGTTTTTTATGCCCTCTGAGTGGATGGCCCCAATAAAATTAAAAGAAACTAGTGATGGACTTTCTATAAAAACTACATCTATATAGACACCTGGGTGTAGTTTTATCTCTTTACTAACCTGCTCCCAAAATTCTTTTTCGGTATTAGAGTCCATAATAATACGTGCGTAGTTTACTCTTTCATAGTAAAACACGAGATTCCTTATGACTTTTTCCATTAAGGTACTTGACTTTGTTACTGCAAAATTAGAATTGTTTACAAAATTATTTGGGTATTCAACCGGGGTGGCTATCAAGTCTGCACCATGTTGGTTATTTTCTATCAAATAATTAAGCGGCATGGTGCAAATAGAGTCCATGTCCGCATAAACCCCGCCATGTTCGTAAGTTACAAGATATCGCCACATATCTGCTTGACTTACGTTGTCAGACAGTAAGTACATTTTGTATAGCGATGGGTTGGCATTTTTGACATATTCAGCCCTCTCTTTAGCACTTACATATCTGTATTCCCAGTCTGGATTCAGATTTTTCCAAGTCATAGTGACAGACAGAAAATTTTGTGGTAAATCAGAATATTCCCATTCATGTGTTTGCCAAATTATTTTAGGTATTAGTGGGGCGCTCATGTGGTCCTAAGTAATGTAGGTTTCCCAGTCAAGCTCTTTGGCTAGCTCGATATAAGACACTTTTCTGTCGTAATAGTCTACTTCGAAGTTGAAGTCATAGTCAGTTTTTATACTGCTTTCGTGGCGAAATCCGGTAAATTTAAATGAAACTAGTTCTGGATGCTGGTGCACAACTACATCTATGTACAGGCCAGGGTGTAGTTTTACTGCAACAGCAAATTGCTCCCAGAACTCTTGCATATTGTCACAGTGCATAAGAAGGTGTATGAAGTCTGTTTTTTGGTAATAAGTCGTTAGGCTCTCTATAATTTTGCGCATTACCTCGCTGTTCTTCACCACTGCAAAGTTAGAGTTAAACACCACACCGTCTGCAATCGGGTTAGCCATTAGCTCTGCGCCATTTTGATTATTTTTAACTAAGTTTGTTAGGGGTGTGGTGCATACAGAATCCATGTCTGCATAGACACCACCGTGCTCATAGGTTACAAGATAGCGCCACATGTCGGCCTGGCTTACCTTGTCAGACAGAAGATATATCTTGTATAGAAGATAGTCAGCTTCTCTAACGTAGTGCTCTCTTTGCTTGGCATCCATATAGCGATATTCCCAGTCGGGATTTAGATTTTGCCAAGTTAAAGAGGCTGCTTTAAAGTTTTGTGGCAGGTCGTCATATTCCCACTCATGGGTTTGCCAGATTATCTTTGGAATTTCTAGTGATTTCATGTAGTAGAGTCTAACTTAGGATCGAGTTGGTAATAAATAATGAGCGTAACTAAGAAAAGGTCACTAGCTAAGTCTTTGACTTGGCGGGTGATTGCTATCATAAGCACCTTCCTGATTGGCTACGCCATGACCGGAAGTTGGAGCTTTGCTGCGTCTTTGACCATTGTGTCGAACTTGATCAACTTTGTGCTGTACTACCTGCATGAGCGCATTTGGCTCCAGGTCAAGTGGGGTCGGGGTGCCTAAGCGTAAAGTAACAGACGCCACTACTGTTGAGGCAGCAGCCGACGAGAAGTTGGTAATGTTTGGGTGGTGTAGTACGGGACACCATGAGGGGTGTGTTGTTTCGTTTACGGGACACCGTTGCAGCTGTGAGTGCCACGCTTCTGGTAAAATCGAGAATCATGAGTAATCAGCCCGTAATTATAGAAAACTTATTTAGTCCAGAAGAACTGGAAAAGATCCTTTATTACTGCTGCAAAGCAGAAAAGCAGTCAAACCAGCACACTCAGATAACTGGTGCATTTGGAGTTAGGACTTCGCTTGAAGCAGACAGAATCTCTCATGGTGATCCAATTGTGCCTTTGACTGGAGATCCCCAGGAAGACGAATCAATCTGGGCTATCACTAACGCTTTTCTAAAAGGTAAAGCTGAGATGGAAAAGTTTTTTGGTGAGGAGATGTCTTTCACCAATCGCATGTACGCCGGAATGCCTAAAGGCACAAAAAACCCTATGCATTATGACAACCACTCAATTTATGATGACCAACCAAACAATGAAGACGAAGAAAGCGAGTGGTCGGCAATCATCTACCTAAATGAGTGTGGAGTTGACTATGAAGGCGGCGAGATACATTTCCCTAAGCAGGATTTGGTAATTGCCCCTAAGGCTGGAATGATTGTTTTCTTTATTGGAACTTTAGACTACCCACACGAAGTCTTTGAGGTGACGTCAGGATTTAGACGCACTCTAGTTATGTTTCTTGGTAAAAAAGGTAATGTCTCGGACAGAGCGTTGTTCTTATATGAAAACGCTGGGATAGATCCTAATCATGGAGCAAACGGGACTGACCCTCACGCTCAAGGGAGCATGTCGTAGAAGAACACTAGGACGACGCGACGGACGCCCTTAGTGATCTTTGATACTCCGTGAGAGACGTAGTATCCGGGAAACAGAATCATATCTCCAGGTCTGCCTTTTACGCTTTTACCTTGATCCTGGAATACTAGTTCTCCCCCTTCGTGGTCATCATTCAAGATGATACTGCAGACGTGAGAACGCTTCTTGCCATCGTACTGACCGTCTGGATTCGGGTCTTCGTCTCGGTGTGGAGCTAGTTCAGCTCCCTCGAACATAGAAGCACCAAACATTCGGCTAAAAACAAAGTCACCCTGCATTTCATATTTATCTAGGTAGTATGCCTCGATTTTGTCTTTAATCTTTAAAAGTAGCTTGTTTGGGTCAACATCTGTTGGGTAAGAGTTTTCGTCTAGAGTTTTGCTATCTAAAAGGGCTGTCCCCTCAAAAAAAGGTTTGCCATCAGGACCCGAATGCTTGATGACCATTTCTAGCATTTCGGCAACATCGCCCTCTGTTAGGAAGTCATCAATGATTTCGTAGGTATATTCCATGGCACTCTCTCTTGGTGTAATCTTATTTTACCCCACTAAAGAATGAGCTTAAATGATCAACGTTGTTATTCCCATGGCTGGAGCTGGCAGTCGATTTGTTGATGCTGGCTACGACACCCCTAAGTTTCTGCTTGACGTAGATGGCCTGCCTATGATTCAAAAGGCAGTCTGGGGCTATGACGTAGGTGGTAAGTACATCTACATCGTCCAAAAAGAGCACAGTGAAAAGTACAATCTAAGAAGCCTGCTCCCAACTTTAACCCCGCCTTTGGAAGTAGTTGTTATTGAAGTCGACGGCCCCACGGAGGGTGCTGCCGCTTCTGTACTGCTGGCTAAGCATTTTATAGATAATGACGAAGTAATGGTAATTTGTGACTCGGATGGCATTATCGACTGGGCTGCTAATAAGTTCTTAATTTATGCAGGAGATAATAGCTTGGATGGTGCGATTGCTACTTTTACAGCCGAGGGGGATAGGTGGTCATATGTGGAAGTGGACAACAACAGTCGAATTTCTAAGGTGGCTGAGAAGGAGAGAATTAGCGACAAAGCCTGCGCTGGTCTCTACTACTGGCGACGTGGTTCCGATTTTGTCAAATATGCTGAAAAAATGATGTTGGCAAATAAGCGAGTCAACGGTGAGTTTTACGTAGCTCCTGTCTACAATGAGGCAATCGCAGATGGCAAACTGGTAGAAGCCTACGACGTAGACTCTTTTACTTCTCTAGGCACCCCCGAAGATTACGAGAAATATACAAATACTAGCCTTCAACAGCCCGTAGTCTATACTTGTAGTTATGCAAATAGATCTAACCCTAGATAATTTTACTCAAGCCGGCTTTGAGGCAGAAGAGCTATATAAGGGCATTTTTGTAGTAAGGAACTTCTTAAAAGAAGAAGAAATCACTGCAATAGAGTCCCAGTTGAAAACCATGACGGAAGAAGACTGGAGCAAAAAATACACCGAGAGCCTTTTCGAGTTTATTAAAAATCAGTATGGTGTGGACACCATAGAAGAAGCTCAGGCTTTGGGGCACAACATAGAAATCGATAAAAACTGGGTCGACAAAAACGCGCTTATTGAGGACATAGAAATTAGAAATTCCATCAATGAAAGACTCGACAAAATATTTGGTGTATTTACAGATTTAAATTTGCAAGGTGTTGGTTCTATTCAGCGTCAATATGAGGGGGTAAGTCTTTCCTATCACGTAGACAGCTTGTCAAACCCTCTTGTAGTTTTTGCAAACGTCTTGTACATAAATGACGACTTTACTGGCGGAGAACTCCACTTCCCTAACATTGACATTACCTACAGACCAGAACGTGGAGCTTTAATTATTTTTCCTTCTGATGATGAGTACTTGCATGGAGTTCTTCCGGTTGGGCCTGGTCCAATTAGATACGCACTTCCAGCATTCGTTAATAAAAAGATAGAAGAAGATGCCTCTTAACATAGACGCCTTTACTCGGGCTGGACTCAAAGCGCAGGAGTTAGCAACTGAAGTTTGGCTAGTCGAAGACTTTGTTAGTTCCGAAGAGATTAAAGAAGTGTTTGACTACGTAGCAACTGTCAAAGAAGAAGCCTGGATTGAGCACTACATGGAGCACCTTCGTGATAGGGCTGAGCGAGACTTTGGCACTAGAGACATCGAAAAGCTAAACGAAGAAGGCAAGTTTCCGATTACTTTCGACTGGGCCGACAAAACCTTGCCACTGTTTAACTTTAAGATTTTGGAAACAGTTAACAATGGGATTGCAGAAATTGCTGCCTATGATCCGAATCTATACTTCGAAGGATCTGGAACTTTGCAGAGACAGTATGAAGGCTCTGACTTAAAGGTTCACGTAGACAACCATGTAGACCCACACGTTGCTTATGCTGCTGTGATTTACTTAAATGATGACTACAACTATGGAGAAGTTATCTTTCCTGAACAGGGACTAGAACTTAAGCCAAAGCCTGGCTCAATGCTTTTCTTTTCTTCTGCTGACACTCACCCGCATGGTGTAAACCCTCCTGGTCCTGGTCCACTACGATATGTTATTCCTTGCTTTATTAAGCAAACCGAGCTACCAGAAGGTTTTGTGCACGCCCCTTATGAAGTACATGAGAAATATCACACGCACAAGAAGTACTAGAGAAAGCACAAAATGAATAGTGAAGAACAAGTTGACTACGGCAAGCAAGTCGATCAGTATGACTGGATTGATTACATTAGATACCCTCAATCAAGAAGCTTAGAGAGTCAAGAGCCTTTTGTAATAAATGTTTTAAAGCAAAAGAAAAATGGCTACTACGTTGAGGTTGGCGCTAACCACCCGTTCATTGCTAACAATACATCTCTTCTAGAGAAAGAGTTTGACTGGACTGGTGTAGGCATAGAAATAGAGTCGCTTTTTGTTGAAGAGTACAACAAGTCAAGAAAGAACCAGTGTGTTCAAGCTGATGCACTTACTTTCAACTACAGAGACTATTTTGAAAAGCACAACTTTCCTAAGCAAATTGATTACCTGCAGATAGATGTTGATGACACTCCTCGTCATGCTAACCTGTTGGCCCTTATTCAACTACCTCTGAGTGAGTACAGATTTTCTGTAATTACCTTTGAGCATGGAGTTGGCACTGACTACACTCTTGAAGAAATGAGAAAAGCTCAGAGGCTTATTCTGAGCTCGCATGGGTACAAGCTTGTGGTTCAAGGAATTGACGAAGATTGGTGGATAGATCCTAGAGCAGTGCCAGGAGAAAATTACTGGTCAATGTTTACTGTTGGAAAGTTTATGCACTAGTTTAGAAGGGTTTAGCCTATGATGAGAGAGTATTTTAAAGCGCCATCTATTAACATAGATGACCCAGAAAATATAGAGATTTTTTCTCTAGCTAAAACATCTTATGGTGAATTAGTTGCTGAAGAACTAGAGTCGAATATTTACGTAATACCAGGTGCTTTAGCTGATGATGAAATTAAATATCTAGATAACTTAGCTAGAGCAGCAAGCAGCGAGGATTGGGAGCGATACTACAAGAGCTACTTCGCAGATAAGGGTGAACCAGTCAATCTTACGCAGGAAAACGAGCGTGACTATTGGTATGACAAATCTATGGAAATAAACAACCGGGCGCTTTGCGAATTAATTATTGAAAGAATTAAGCCTTTTTTTGGTGATAATTACGATATACCAATAATTACTCATGTTCACAGGCAGAAGGTTGGTGAGGGGATGGATGAGCATAGTGATATGGGAGATAGGCTAAAGCTTCTTAGGTCAGTACTTTTTTATGTAAATGATGACTATGAGGGTGGGGAATTGTATTTCCCTGCACTAGACTTTGAGTACAAACCTAAAGCTGGTGACTTTATTACGTTCCCTTCTTATGAGAAGTTTACGCATGGAGTTAAGCCAGTACTTTCAGGTTCCGATAGATATGTTCTAGCTGGGTTTGCCTGGCAGTCCGAGAACTTGTGACCCTAGGAGCTAAAATTACAGACATAACTTTTAGGTCAGATATGACCGTAGAGCTTATCCAGTCAATGGGAGGGGATGATTCAGTTGTTAGAAGTGCTCGTGTTTCTACTACTAGCGGGACTACTGGCGATATTAGTCTGGGCGAACGAGAAAAAGGACTAATTAATTACTTGATGCGTGACCGCCATGGCACGCCATTTGAGCACAACGGATTTACCTTTTACATCGAGGCACCTATCTTTGTGTTCCGTGAGTTTATGCGTCACAGGATTGCGTCGTACAACGAAGAGTCTGGACGTTATAAAGAGTTAACTCCTATTTTCTATGTGCCTGACTCGGACCGGAAGCTAGTTCAGGTTGGTAAGCCAGGAGCTTATACCTTTGAAGATGGAAACTATGACCAGAAGGTAATGGTTCCTGCAGAGATGAAGCGAGTTACTAGAGAGGCATACAAGTCTTATCAGCGTATGCTAGAAAAGGGTGTAGCTCGCGAAGTCGCCCGTGCAGTGCTCCCTGTAAGCATCTACTCAAGCATGTACGTCACAATGAATGCTCGTGCTTTGATGAACTTCTTGAGTTTAAGGACTACTCGAGAGGGCACCCACTTTCCTTCATTCCCTCAGCGGGAGATTGAAATGGTCGCTGAGAAGATGGAAGAGTTCTTCGCTGAGAAGATGCCAGTGACATATGAGACCTTTAATAAAAATGGAAGGGTTGCACCATAATGCAAATTAACTTGAAAGACCTAAAGGTTGCTTACATAAACCTAGAAGAGTATCCAAATAAGAATCAAACTATGATTAACATGCTTACCCAAGGTGAGCTGGACTTTTTTAGGGTTGAAGGGGAAAGATCCGATGAATATGACCCAATTTCTATTGCCCACGTCAAAGCTTTAGATGCTGGAGCAGACGTAATTTTGGAGGATGACTGCTTACCAACTTCGTACTACAGGGACACCTTTGAAGTTCCAGACGATGCTGACGTAGTCTTTTTGGGAATCTCTACTGGTACAACTGGAGTACACACACCTAAGTATGAAAAGATTTCTGACGACATTTACAAACTAAATGACATGACAACTGTTCATGCTGTTCTATACGTGACCGAAGCTGGTAAGCAATGGCTGAGAAACGCCCATGATGTAACTGCTGAAGAGAAAATTGGCTTCGACATGGCTACCGCAAAACTTATGCCTACAGTCAATGTTTATGGTTTGAACAGGCCACTTTGGTATCAGCACCACATTCCGGAGCAGACCAACATGACACTTGATGAAGCGCTGCTTTCGGATGAATACTCCGGTGGCGGATTCCCTGACTACGAAGAGCCCCTTATATAAAAACTGGCACCTAGGCGTTAACCTAGATGCCAGCTTTTCCTAATTACTTAGGATGTAGGGGTTGCTGCAACCGCACTTGGTGTGGTTGGCTTTGGTTCCGAAGTAGCCTTGTACTTCGGACGAATTACTACGTGGACCTGGTTGTAGCGACGGTCTCTCTTAAAACACCCGCCACCATTAGACTGTGATCCACCCATTCCATTTGTAGTGTTTCCCTCGTAACATGTAATGGTCTTTTTCTTTGGATTTGTTTTTAGAACAATTCCAACGTGGTCTGGGTCTTTGTTCTGCTCCCAGTCGAAGAAAATGATGTCTCCAGGAAGTGCTTCGGTAACCTTAACGGTCTCAAAGCCTTTCTTTTTTAGCCCATTAATTCCTGCAGTACAGCCTACAAAACCTTTCGCGGTCTGGGTGTTGCGCACAACGTTGCCCGATCCAGACTTCTGGAAGATGTAGGAAACGAAAGACGCGCACCATGGAGCAAAGTTAAGTCCCATAAACTTACCGAAGATGGTGTCTTTTCTCGGTCCTTCAACATACTTCTTGTCAACGAAGAACTTTGCAAGTGCAAGAACTGCTTCTGGTGTTCCAGGAGTTACGCCACTCTTTTCAATGAATGGATGTAGAGCAATTCCAGCTCCGGGCTTTTTTGCTCGTGCTGGTTTTTTTGGTGCAGCTGCAACAGGTGCAGGTGTGGATGCAACTTCATCTTGCTCTACAAGTTTTGCCCCGGCTTCTTCGTGGTTAAGAGGAGCTTCTGTTACTGGTGCAGTTTCTGGAGTTGGAAGCTTTCCTTCTGCTGCAAGCTTTTCCTGCTGAATAACTGACTTAACAAAAGCAATCGGGCTAACAAAGCCTTTGCCTTTTAGGTCCCAGACGTGCTTCTTACCTTCGACAATTTCAAAGTGAAGGTGTCTTCCAGCGGAAGCTCCAGTGTTTCCCATGATTCCAAGTGGAGTTCCTGCTTCTACCTTTTGACCAGTCTTAACTTTAAGACTGCCTTCCTCCATGTGACCAGAGCGAGTGGTGTACCACTTGCCATTAATCTTGGAGCGGATGTCTACGTAATAGCCAATGCCACCTAGAGAGCCGTCAGATTTTTTTAATTTTGACGGACCTGCATACAGCACTGTCCCATCGTACCAAGCTTCAATCCAAATCTTTGGGTGTGGTCCCCAAATGTCATCGCCGTTATGATGCTTCTTGATTTTTTCGATGGGATGCACCCTCCATCCGAAGGGGCTCGTAATTTTCCAAGCTTTGCCTTGTTTCCCGTCAATCGGGAATTGCGCTTTTGCCATGTTCATTCCTTACACGAATGTTAGTTGGTTCTCCCATATTTATTGTACTTTGGCCAAAAAATAATGATAAGAACCCTGCAAAATCAAGGCAGTAGCTTAGGTTACAGTTTGCCCCAGGTTTTAGGACCAACAATGCCATCTGCAGTTAGTCCATTTGCTCTTTGAAAAGCAACAACAGCTGCGTGGGTTTTTGGGCCAAAAGGACCAGGAGGGTTAACGCCTAGTTTGTTTTGTAGGTAAAGAACATCTGCGTTAGCAGGTTCTCCCTGTCTTAGCATTCTGCCTGGGTAAGGTCTTGCTCCGTTAGTTGCTGTATTAGCAGGAACTACAGGAGCTGTAGGTGCTCCACCTTGCTGAACTCGAAAAACTTCGTAATCAATGTTTCCAGCTCCCATGGTTGGCTTACCACCAACGCGGAAAGACAAGTGTAGATGAGATCCGTAGCCGTTTTCTTTGCCAAGCCCTGAACCGCCCATTAAACCAATGACTTGACCCTGCTTGACCTCTTGACCTGGCTGTACATCAATACGTGAAAGATGTAAGTAGTCCGCGTTGTGGCCGGATGGGAAGCTCTGGAAAATCATACGACCGCCGCTACCAGTAAAGGTAGTAACGATACCTGTAATGGTTCCGTCAGCTATTGCCTTAATTGGTGTTCCAACTGGTGCAGCGTAGTCAGTTCCAGGATTCTTTGATGCTGGTGTTCTAGTTTGGTGCTTAGTGAAATCGTGAGTGATTGTACCTTCTGGTCGTAGCCATGTTGACATAATAATGTCTCCTTTTTAAGTTATATAAAATTTAGGGTATTCCCTAAATCCAGTGTACCAAGAGTTGAAAAATTGATTTTAGAGCGTCTTGTGTAGTAGAGTTTTACTATGGACTTCGAAGAAAAAAGCCAGTACCTAAGCGGCTATATGCACAAAGTTATAACTTCAAAAACTGAAGCAGAAGATGCTCAAAGCAAAGCACTAGACGCTGCTTCTGAGTTTGGGTACGAGATGGGGGCCATGGCTAAAACAGACGAAATTATTGAACTTATAGACGATATGTTTAATAACTTGTCAAATACCGAAGAAGATGCTAAGTTGACCCTTGAGATTCTCAAACAAATGATTCTCAGATTGGACAACGAAAATGGCAGAACAGAATGACGGCATTGACTTTGACTCTCTAAAAAGGGTTTTGGGCTACGAAAAAGCAGCAAGCCTCTGGGCTAAAGCAGAGATAGCCAGAATTTTGATGAAGCGTGCTGGCGAAATTACGGAAGAGATTAAGACCGAGATTGAGTTTTACTCGATAACTCACGGACTAGATAAAGAGTAATTAGTGGACGTAAGTAAGTATGACCGCCAGGTTGAGCTGGTAGATATTACAGAGGCCCAAGAGCTTGCTGTAAAAATGATCATGCAAGAAGGTGCTCTTCGCTTTCAGGAGCAGTGTGTAAAAGCATTGGAAGAGGTTGACATGCTAGACGCGGTTACTGTAGTGCAGGGTGTGGAGCTTGAACTTTAGAGAAGACAAAGAGCTGAGTCTGTATCGGTTTGAGTATCTGTCTGACGGATACCGAACTGTTGACTGGGTGTGGCTTGGTGAAGACGAGCCTAAAGATTACTTAGCAAATGACGAGTACGTGACTGGTTTAATTTATAGGAAAGCCACTCCCGATGAGGAAGAGCTTTACCATGAGGCCTACACTGACGGTCATGGGCTTGGAACAGTAGAGTCGAACATGGCCCACTCCAACGAGGTGTACTACAAGGTACTGTCTTTTACTGGTGACGAAGCCGGCATGAAGACTCAAAAGATTTTTACGTGTGGTGAGTGTAAAACCCGAGCTCTTGATTTTGAAGAGACTGCCGCAAAGTTTGGTCCATACTTTATAACTAAGGAAATAGACTCTGTTCTTTGGTATATTTGTGCAGACTGTGTAAGTAAGTAGGAGGAAAAATGGATTTAGAAGAGTTTAGGAGAGTAGCGCATGAGTTCTACCAGTACGGAGAAGACGTCCTTGTCAAAAAGCAATCCGATTATGGCCCCAAGAATATTGCTATGGCACCTGGTGGGCCTCTTAATGGTCTTAGGGTTCGTATGCACGATAAGTTATCTCGTATCAACCATCTAATTGACAGTGGTGCTACTCCTGAAAATGAAAGTTTGAAGGATTCTTTTCTGGATCTTGCGAACTATAGCATTATCGCAATGATGGTAATTGATGGCAAATGGCCTAGTGAGTAGCAAAAGTTCAGAACTATACTATATCTAATAAAATAATTTAGTTAGTGATAGGACTGCTGTGCTTAACTTTGGTTGGATGTGGAGAGGTTCTGAGCTCAATATCAAGGACCTTCAAGCTCTCCTTCACGAGTTTGAACAAGCTAAATATGAATTTATGCTGTTTGCTATTAATTCTGAAAAAGCAGATTTTGTACCCAAAGTAGCTTTCTTATTGGATAAAAATCCAAAAATTAAAATGATGCTTGCTATGAGACCATACTTACTTAGTCCTCAGTATGCAGCAATGCTTTTTGCTGGATTTGAGCAAGTAGATAGCGGAAGACTTATGGTCAATTGGGTAAACGGACACAACAAGGGGGAGGGGGATGAGGTTATTAACTTTCCTTCAAACTTTATGGATTTCGACGTTAGACACAAATATGTAGAAGAGTACTTTGAAAGACTTAACAGAGTTTTTGTGGTGGGACAAAAAAATCTTCCCCCGCAAGTTATTGCAATAAATAAAGACCCTACAATAGCTCTTGCAAAAAATCATGGAATGTTTCCTATTTTGCACTATGAGGGTTTTCTAAAGAAGCATAAAAAACTGGCTAAAGAAGGATTTAGTAGGGTATTTGTTGAGCTATTTGTAAAGGTGCTTAAGGATGGCTCAGATAAAGAATTAGAGACCAAAAAGATCATATCCAGCATAAATAACGGCTACATCAGAAATAACACTTTTATAGGCTATGAATCAGACATCATTTCTGAGCTTGAGCGTCTTGAGGGGCTGGGGGTAACAGACGTTTTAATTGGCAGTTTTGACGATGAGGACGATCCAGCTAACCGGCTAGAGGTACACAAAATAGTCCAAAAAATGGTCGGATAGAATAGGTAGGGCAAGACCCCGTCTATTAAAGGAACAAAGATGACACCTACCCCTCCATACTTTCTTGCTCAAATGGAAGAGCAAAAGCAGTGGGATGAGGGCTTTAAAGCCGGCATCTCCGAGGTATTAAATGCCCTAAAAGAGAGTGTTGACCACGATGATGTGGCCAGCCCAACAGCGAATTGGGTTACCGAGTTTTCTCAAAAACTTACCAATAAGTACTTGTAAGCTGCGCTTTTTAGGGTAGTGTGTATCCAATGAGAATCAATGAGCGCAACCTTAGACGCCTACAAAAGCAACGTCATCTGTATGACATTCAGGCAATGATTCTTGCAAACCCACTGTTTAAAAATTTAAGTAAGCGAGAACAGAAAAAGCTTCAAAAGCTAATCTACAAGGCCGAGATGGCCGAAATGTTCATTAGAGATCGCAATGTAATTAGAGTTAATCAATCTTTCGATCAGATTGTTCGGGGTGTTACTGACATGCTGAATGATATGATGGAAGACCAAGAGGAAGAAGAGCGTCGACGTCGGGAAGACGGAGACGATCTTTAGACTCTTGGATAGTCTCCTTTAGTAGGGTGATTGTTAAAAAAGAAAGCCCCCGGTGGGAAGACCGGGGGTTTTTCTTTATGTGAACCGTTAAGCGAGACGTACTTTGTCTCCTGGCTTAAGTGCCTTGTTCTTGTTCAACTCCTGTAGTCGTCTGGTGTAGTCACCAACGCTACGACCGCCTCCGTGCTTTCTTGCAAACTTTTCTGCAATTGCCCAGTAGCTATCTCCAGACTTCACTGTATAGCCCGGGATTTTGGGCTTAGAAGCCGCTGGAGCAGCGGGGGCTGCTGGAGCTGGGGCTGCAGGCTTCGGGGCTTCTGGGGCCGCTACAGGGGCTGCTGGGGCCACTTCTGCGGTGCCCTCGCTGCCAGGAGCTGGGGCAGCTTCGACGTTATCTGCAGTTGCTTTAGGGGTAGCTGCAAGCTCCCTTTCCTGAGCAATCTGTGCCTTGAAGAATTTAACTGCATTGACGAAGCCACTGCCATCTGCTGACCATCCGTGCTTCTTGCCAGCCCACATCTCCCAGTGGAGGTGTACGCCAGTTGACATGCCGGTGGTGCCCATGATGCCTAGAACAGTTCCAGCTTCTACTTTCTGCTTTGGCTTTACTTTGATAGAGCCATCTTTTAGGTGTGCGTAAAGGGTGGTGTAGAACTTGCCGTTGATTTTGTGTAGAAGAATCACGTAGTTACCAAATCCTCCGCCGGCTGCGGTTGACTTAGTTGCCTTTAGAACTGTGCCGTCATAAGGGGCTTCAATGTAGAAAGGACCCTTGCCAATGCCAATTATGTCCGCGCCGTTATGATGCTTACGAGTCTTCTTTACGGGATGGATTCTCCATCCCATTTCGCTGGTAATTTTCCAGTCTTTGCCTGGTCTTCCGTCTAACGGATACTGAGCTGGTGCCATGTTTGTGTTCCTTACGAGAGAGTGTATGGTACTTACACAATTTTAACGTATGGACACCTGTTCGATTTTTTGCCTTTATTTATTTGGAAGTTTGTTCTAATTTATCGATGGCATAGGTGTGTCGGTAGGAGTTGTTGTATCCCCTCTGAAAGGCCACAAAGTCGTCCCTACGCCGGTTGTACTCGATTGTCCTAGGGAAAGGGTTCTTGGTACTGCGCAATGGTCTGACCGAGTAATAAGCCTTGGCAGCATCGAAGGCCATCTTACGAACCTCTTTGTCGTTAGGCTCGAAGAAAAACTTGATATATAAAAATAGCCTGGTAAGTTTCTTCATGGGGCAATTTTACCTCAAAAGAAAACCCCCGTTTTTAGGCGGGGGCTTATCTACGTTAAGTGTTTACTCGAGACGTTCTAATCTTAAGTGGTGTAAGTCCTGCATGTATCTCCAGACAAAGTTTTCATACTCTGTAGGAGATAGCTTTCTCCCTAGCTCTTCTTCCAACTTACGAGCAGCTTCGTCTGCTAAGACAAACTTCTCTTCGTTAGAAAAGTTTTGGAAGGTCAAGGTTACTCCTTGTCTTCTTCCTTCTCATAGCGAAGTGGGAAAGTAATTACCCAAACAGCTAGAGTGATTAGGATGAGGTTTCCAGTTAGCTCTTTAGCCGAGCCTTCTAGAACTAGCCAGGCTACAACCATACCTAGTAGGGTCCACGCCTGATCGATAATGTCCTTTAGTAGGGACTTAAGAAAGTGTGCCATTTATTTTCCTTTTCTGAAGTAGTTCGTCAAAGTTCTTGACTTTTGTTTCTCCCAGGTATGACCACGCGTAGCCAGAGGCAATCATGGTTTCGTTAAAAGATGTTTTGTCCCCGTCAAGGAACAACCATCCAAGAACTCGGCCGAACTTCTCGGATGAGTTTGGTTTTTCAGTGCGGATCACAATTAGTTCTGCAGCTGAAAGTTTTTGTTTTAGCATTGCTTTAGATTCAAGCCCTAGTGTCTTCTCATACTTGTCGGAGGTGCGAGACTCTGGAGTATCTATACCTGCAAGACGGACGCGCTTGGTTATTGAGATGTCAAAACCTAGATCGATGTCGACGTCAATAGTGTCTCCATCAATGACGGCTAAAACTTTCTTTACTCGATATTCGTACATTATGGTCTCCTTGCTCCTACGGCTGCTGCTGAAGTTGCGGCGGCAGTTGCAGTCATCGCAACTTGACCGACGATAACTGCGGCAACAATCACGTCTTCTGATGTTTCACGGACTTGTGGGCTCATGTCAGCTCCCGCGTTTCCTAGGAAGTTAACAAGTTCTACTGCGCCAGCTAGGGCGTCACCTAGAAGCGGAACAGCTGCAAGTGCTCCATCAAGAACGATGTCGTCTTGCTGAGCTGCAACCATCAAAGCTTCAAGAGCTTGCTCGTACTCTTCTGAGCCAGGCTCTGCAGTTTCAAAGACTTCAAGAGCTGCTTCAACTAGAGCTTCAGCTTGTGCTTCAGTTAGCTCAGTAGGAACAATCTCTGCCAGGTCTACCTGCATAAGAACTTCAGGAGTGATCTCTTCTGGTAGGTCTTCTACAGAAGTGATAGGCTCTTCTGGTGTTGAAGGTTCTTCAGGCTCTGTCGGTTCTACTGGCTCCGTTGGCTCTGGTGTGGGCTCTGGGGTTGGTTCTGGTTCCGGGGTCGGTTCTGGCTCTGGCTCTTCTGGTCTGGTGGGTTCAGGAGAAGGTTCAGGTGTTGGTTCGGGTTCGGGAGTAGGTTCAGGTGTTGGTTCCGGAGTGGGTTCAGGATTTGGTGTTGGTTCTGGGGTTGGTGTGGGGGTTGGCTCTGGTTCTACAGGAGTGGGGGTCGGAGTAGGTGTCGGCTCAGGTGATGGCTGTGGAGATGGGCTGGGCTCTGGTGTCGGCTCTGGTGTGGGTGTTGGGGTTGGCTCTGGTGTTGGCGTTGGTGTTGGAGTGGGCGCGACGTAAGTAACTTCTGCAGTTACTGGAGCAGACTGCTGAGAGTAAATACTTTGAGTGTCGTTGTCGGCACGAACTTTAAATGAGTAAGTTGCGTTAAGGCCACCAGTAGATTCAAACTGTTCCTTAGAAATTGTGTAAGAGGTTGTAGTTGAAGCTACTCCCCAGCCTGGGTTGTTTCCAGTTGTCCAGAAAACTGCATAACGTTCTACTGTGGTGTATTGGGCAACTGCAGCGTCCCAGGTTAGTGTGGCGGAGCCGTCGTTATTTACAGTTACCTGCAGGTTAGTCGGAGCTTGTAGAACTGGCGCAATGCTTACGTTTCCAGAGAAGGAGAACGGGTGAGTGTTTGCATCGTCAACGGATGTGATGTTGTATCCAACGTTTGCTGAATTAGTTACGCTGTGTTGGTTGTACTGAATAAATACGTTTCCGTCTCCATCCCAGGAGTTGCCCTGTACAGAAGCACCCTGCTGGTTAGACTTTCCATCGTTCATGTAGTCATCTAGAACAATCACACTTTGAACGTTGTTGCGGAATGTGTTGTTGTGAATTACACGACCCTGTGGAGGAGTAGCGAAGAAGCTGGTCCAGCTGGTTGGAATCCACGAGTTTGAGTAGATGGATACTTGGTTTCCGTCAAAAGTTGAATTGGTAACTCTGTGCTTGTTGATGCCCTGCATGCGAAATGCGTAGACGTTTGAGTTAAAGGTAGAGTTGTCAACTAGAACTGTGCGCTCTCCGTAGATGGCAGTCGAGTTGTTGCTGAAGATAGTTCCGGTAACTGTGATTCGGTTGTTGTATGGAGCATCATCGGCAGTGGTGACTGAAGGGGTGCCGCCATGGTTAGAGAAAACACCTTGGTTGTTGTTGGTGAAGAGCGAGCTCGAAATGTTGATGTAAGAGCCGCCCTCTTTAGTAGTGACGGCTGTACCTTGTGCGATGTTGGTGAAGTGAACGTTGGTAACGTTCGCAATTCCACGAATCACTGAAAGAGCCGAACCACGCTGCCAGTCAGCTACAAAGGTGTTGCGAATGGTGACGTTAGATATATCTAGCGTCAGGGCTGAGTTTCTAATGTCGAAGGCACTGTAAAGAGCATTTCCGTCAATGATTGAGGTTGCTCGGTTGGCAGAAGTGATTGTTACGTTCTGAGTAATGATTGGGAGGTTAGCAGTCAGAACGATTGGCTGTGTAGTCTTGATTGTAATTAGATCAAAGATTCCGCCAGCTGTTGCGTTAGCCTGAGTGATTGCCCAGCGTAGGGTACCTGGGTCAGAGGTGTCGGCAGTTGAAGTAACCTCTAGGGAAGTTGGAGGAAGAACGATTGCTTCGTAAGCTGTAACGGTTGCAGTTCTTGCAACGGTTGAACTATTGATTGCAGTAAGCAAATCTGTGTTAGAAGTTGAAAGAGCTGTTTGTTTTGCGTCTCTAATAGCCTCTAGGTTAGTTAGGTAGCTTGGGGCTGAGTAGGTGTTGTAAGCAGCTTGAGCAGACGCAAGGGTTTGAGTGGCCTGAGTAAGAGTTGCGTTAGCTGCGTTGTATGCAGGAGCTAGCGCATCAAGGGCTGCTTGCTTGGTCTCGTAGTTCTGCAGCGCGGTTGGGTTGAAAGAGTTTGCCGAGAATCTAAAGTTGTCAACATAAAGAATGTCGAAGTCTCCAGGAATCCAAAGAGACTGAATAATCTTTCCTTCAGGTGCAGTGTAGGAAAGGTTGCAGTAGAAACCTGGGCAGGCAGGGTTATTTACTCCGTTGATGTTTACAAAGGTCGCGGTAGTTGTATCAGTAAATCTGACAGTAACTAGTTGGTCACCATTGCGAGCGTAGGTTTGGAACCCTAGAGATGTTGGAGACATTCCAGCTGGTGGACGTACTTCTAGTCCAGGGCCGCCATTCATAATGAGAACCCAGTTGCCGGAGATTGCAGGGTTGCCTTGAGTGGTTAGAGTGGTTGTGCCACCAACTAGGAACTGAATGCCAGTGTTGATTCTGCCGCCAGTAAACTCTTCAGTAACGGTCTGGTTGACAACTGTTGCTTGGTAGGCAGACCACGCGTCATTGCGCTCCTGTAGAGCAGCAGAGTAGCTTGGAGCTAGTGCAGCTACTGAAGCAGATGCTGTGTCGTAGTTTGCCTGGGCAGCACTTAATGCTTGCTGAGAAGTTGAGATCTGACCAGGTACAGCATCAACATTTGCCTGAGCTACCTGAAGCTCCGCGCTCGCGGTGTTGTAAGCCTGTAGGGCTGACTCAGCGGTGGCAACGGTTGAAGAGAATGTAGTAAGTGAACTAGCAAAAGCATCAAGCTCGGACATCCTGCTTGGTGCGTATTGCTGATAGTGACCAACGTAAGTCGAGTAGTACTGAGTGTATGTGGTTAGGTCAGCACGTAGCTGAGTTACCTGCTGGGCAGGAGTTTGTGTGGCAAACGCACCTAGCGCACCAAATAGCGGGAAAGTAAACGCTAGTGTGATGGCTAAGAATGAGTTTATGGCTACTTTACTTCTTAGGCTTAGACGCATTAGGGGTCTCTTCTCCGGCTTCTTTTAGACGAACAACCTGGCTGAAAATCATGTTGACTTCGCTGCGGGTGATCTTTCCGTCCTCTAGGAAAGCAAGGGCAAGTTTTTCTACAACCTTGGCTACTGCAAGGAGGCCGCCGAGCGCGGCAGACATCCAAACGTCAATACCAATGATTGAGCCAGCACCAATTACTGCTAGGGCGGATGCGATGAAGGTGGCGACAATACGCCATGAAATGTCTAGGACCAAGCCGGTTTTAGAATTAGCTGGTCTTTTAGTCTTAGAAGTCGTAGTTTTAGATGGCACTGGGGGCTCCTGATTGGATCCCTCTCCCCAGAGTTACAGCTTAATTTTACCAGAATGTTGCTCTGGTAAGATTTTTTGTACGTTGTAATTACTAATAAAGATCGGCGCTAATGTATTTATCCAGCACAATAGAGTCCAATAGGTTTGGAGAGTACTCTGGGGAAACATATGATGATGTGTACTTGGGCTGTACAGACGCCAACTCCGCTGGGATAGATGGACGTGTAGAGCACTACTTTACTTGTGACAAAGACTATGAAGTTGTAAAAAATAAAATAATTTCTATTCACGAAAAAGCCCAAGACAGTAAAAACGTAATTATTGGAAGTTTAATTGAGGACCCTGTTTTAATGTCCTCTAAACATAAGTATGTATTTATGCTTAGAGAAGCACTGGGCCACTTCTTGCTTAATAACTTAGTTCTTATTTTTAACATCTTTGAACAAGACAAAGATGCGATTTTTGTTATCTTCACCGGAACAAATGATGAACCGTATGGAAAATGGGAAACGTCTCATAGGGGAAAACTAGTAGAGTACGTGCAGGAGCTGTTTGGTAGACATGGAATTACTTACTACTTAGTCAAATCAAATTTAAATAACCACAACTACAATTTGTACAACGCTGAGTCTGGAATATTCGATAAAACCAATTCCGAGTATTTTGGTGATAAGATTACAAATTGTCTGATCTATAAAGCTAGAAATTTTACAGTTGTAGACTCTGCTCAAAGCACGATGAAGATGTCACTGAAAGACATTAAAGAATATGTAAATAAATACATCTGTGACCTATATGAATCTAACGGAGACAAGTACGTAAGGCTTTACCTAAGTAGAGGAACCTACGATTCAGAGCCAGAGCCCTTTACAACTAATGATGACTCGACAGTTAAATATAAATCATCATCTGTAAGAATTTATGAGGAGCATCTATTAGAGGAGTACTTAGAGTCCATAGGTTTTGAAATATTCCAACCCCATAAGATGGAGAAAATTGAAGACCAAATTAGGAAGGTTTTTTCGGCATCCCTTATTCTTGGGTCAACAGGTACTGGACTAGTAAATTCGCTTTTTATGGAAGATCGCAAGATACTTATAGAGCTTAGAACTGAACTTGGAGGAGAGCACGCATCGCACTGGATTGTTGAGGATTATTGGAAATTTAGTATCGCCAAGGACCATCTCTACATAGGTATAAATCTTCCTGACAAGCAGTCAACAACTGCAGTTGAGAAGCTTAAACAGCTATTTAAGACCCTAAATTTGGTGGAGCTAATGTCTGAAAGATCTTTAGAAAATAAATAGTTGCGTAAACTGCGACTACCTGCTAGGCTAGCTATATGGAAATTACATTTGTATGGAGCTGGCTATCCTTCTGGGTAGGCTTTGCGTCGGTATTCGTAGGAGCTTTTGCTTTGGTTGTTGTGTTTGGTATTGCTAATGCAGTCAAGCAAGCAAGCAAGAAGCGTGAGGTTCCTGCTGGTTCACTAGACGATTTGATTACTTGGCGCAAAACTAAGTAATTAAGTTGCGGTGGTAAGATTAGGCCATGGAGAGCGTTGTCCTTGGTCTAGTCTTCCTAGCCCTTTGGTGGGTAGTGATTGGACTTATTTATTGGTTTATCATCAGACCAATAATGCCAAGTCTTGAAAGCATGTCTCGTGCTGAACGCGCTGAGCTATTAAAAACTAAAAGACAGCGAAATCTTAACTAGCTAGTATTGCTTTGATGGTTGGATTAGATTCTATGCAGTCAATAATGTCATCAGCTTTTCTGTAGACATTTGGTATTGCTATGTATGGGTTGTTTTGAATCATAGCCATAGACCTGTAGTGTTCGTGAAAAAATCCATTACGAATCATAAACTCTTCTGTAGATCCTGGTGGTATGTCCATAATCGTACAAAGCTCGACAATTACAGACTCCGGTGGCAGCACCATGCCTGCGTGTAGCGATGCACTAGTAACGGACATTAATATCCTGGCTTCAGAGATTCTATCTAGCTGCTCTTGGTAGGAGTCAAACTCTTCAGGAATAAGAATCTCGAAACCAAGAGACTCTAAATAAGCCTCTAGCTTTGCCTCGTCGTCAAGTCGATCAGAGAACTTATATTTGTTTTCTTCTCGGACTTTTTGAATGTTCTCTTTCATGGGTAGAGTTCTTTTTTCTACAGCTTCTCTGAGGTCTACATATCTGTTGCCATTAGGTGTTGTGGTCTTGCTTCTGCTCAAATAAATCTTTTTACCGTACTGAACTGTAGTCGTTCCTTCTTTGAGGAATGGTCCAACGGTGAGTGGTGGAATCTGGCTATAGATTGGATTTGGTGGATTAATTGGTTCGACCAGATTGGATACATCAAAGTAGTGTCCATCTAGGTATTCAACTTGGTATCCCTTTTTGTTCAGCTTATGGACCAAGTATTCGCTAACACTTGACTGGTGGTGCATTTCCATGCCAGTGTTTTCGGGGGACTTATTGAATAAGATTACAACATTGTCTTTGTCCGAATCAGCGAACATCTCTAACTGAGTTAGTAGGTGGTATAGCCAGTCAGTTAGTAGGTGGCCATAAGGGACTTCATTATCAAAGAGAATTTTATGACGAGGGTCATTGAAAGACTTTACGATAGATTGATTGTAGGAATCCAAGCTGGACTTTTCAATAAACCTAAATCCATCCTGGCCATGAGTTTTTTCCACTATTAATGTCATGCTAGAAGTGCTGCCTTAATTGAGGGGTTATTTTCAATGCTTGCTATAACGTCATCTGCTTTTTTATTTCTGGTTGTTATGGCTGCGTAAAAGTTTTCTCTAATAGACGCCAGGACTTTGTATCGATCATGGAAGTCTAAATACTCTAAGTCTGGAGTAGAGTCGGGGTTCATAACAGGAGCTAGAGGAGACGCTATTTCAAAGACGGATGTGTTTGGTGCCATAACAAAGCAAGGGGAAAGTCCGGAGCTAGTAATAGAGACAACAACTTTTGACGAAGCAAAGATTTGTAATTGGTCCTTGTATGACGAGTAGTCTTCAGGATATATGATTTCAAATCCTAACGTCACCAAGTAGTCTTCAAGTTTCTTTTCATCGTCAATTCGATTGCTAAACTTATAAATTTCTCTGTTTCTAATTTCGTGAATCTTTGACGGATCGTCAGCAATAGTTTCGGCATCTAGTTCAACCCCTCGGTTTCCGTTATACGTCGAGGTCTTTCCGCGGCTGATGTATAACTTTCGAGTAGGTGGGGTTGAATAGTCGAGCCCCTCTGAGAAGAAGTCAGCAACGTTTTTTAGCCAAGATTGACGAACGTTGACCCCCTCCTTGGATACAGCTATAAAGTTGCTGGCATAAAACTTTGGAGAGTTAATGTACTCTACTTTGATGCCTTTGTCAAGTAATCTTTGATGCAGATATTCAATGAAAGTAGACATATGGTTTAGCACCATAGCTGGTTCTTCTGGGTGCCTATTGAGTAGAACTGTAAACTCTGAGTCCTTATTTGCTTCGTACTCTTTTAGAAGGTGGTACATCCAGCCAGTAATTACGTGGCCGTAAACGTAGGAACTGTCGAATAGGAACTTAATGCTGGAGTCAGTAAACGCCGGTACTGTAGGATTCATGTCCGAGAATTGTACAGAATCTGAGACCCTATAGGCATCAACATATCCCTCGGTGAAGTTGGTCTCTACAAGATAGAGTTCCGGACCATAGAAGGTCGTGTGGCAGTCTAGGCGATAGTCCGGTTTATTGTACATAAACCTATTCTACTGGGTGGTCTTCTTGTTCTTCCTCTGGACCCCATGCGTAGGTTTTAACGGTTCTGAGAAGGTCTAGGACTTCGTAGGTGAGGTTCTCTGTGGCTAGTAGAAGGTCTGCTTTGTGCTCTGGGTCCATAGGGGCTTCAACCTCTGTATGGATCTCTTGGACAGCATAAGCGCAAAGTTCTAGACGCCGTAGAGCAACGTCTATGGGCGTTGAGAGAGGATTCCTCTGAGCTGCCATGCAACTATTTTAAGGGCTGGAGGTGCTGGTCATTTCGGTGTGTTTAATCCGGCCAATAGGGCCAATAGCTTTATTACTTTCTAGAATTAAAAATTTAATCTAAAAATTTTTTAAATAGCAAAACTAATAAAAGGAATGGCGGGAATGGGGGGATTGAAAGGACGCCCTAACTGAAACACTTAGCGACTGAATGGACTATCTCCACCCTAAGAAAAAAATAAATATTAAGGGGATATTTGACAGTAGAAGTATACTATAGTAGGGTCTAGAGTGTAGCAATTTATGGAAGATATGTCAAGTATTAGGGAAAAACTATTATCAAAAGATATTGGCTCTTATTTCTATATTTCTGATAATAGGTCGAGCTAAGTGTACTAGGGTATACTTCCAAACGTCAAGAGATTTTTTTGATAATAGGTGACTTAAAATATACTAAATGAACTGAATGAACTATATTGACTACTACGCGTATAGGATTTGAGTGCGGACCTTACTATGAATATAGTCCATTCAGTTGATAAGTAACATAAGTACATTTTTTTGTGCTAGACTGAGTCTTGCACTTGACATTTGACAAATGGATTTCTAGACTCAAGGTAGGAGGAACGGATGCCAAAACTTGGAAGACCAGAAGAATGGCTGAGCATGGAAGAAGTTGATGTCCATGACATGTACAAGAAGAGAGTTCAGGCAATGAAGGATCAGGACAGAGGAACTGGCTGGTATCAAGATTCGGAAGGGCTGCTCTACCACTTCGATGGAAGTGTGTGGGATGTGGTTCCGGAAGAGATGACTAAAAAATTGGAGTATCTGGGATGATTGACGACGATCTAGCCGAGCTGGATATGAGGATTGAGAAGTTCACCGAGGGGAGTGTCCTGAGATCTTTCCCGAATGCTTTGCTCAACGAAGGCGACCAAATCTATGTTCGAAAGACTGGTGGACGACTTCAGTGGATTAAAGCCAATGTGCATGGTGGCGGTGAGTCTTGGCAGGAGCTAACTCCAGTTACAGCTAAGCACCTTGAGAATGGTGGAAGTCTCCCTGAAACAGAACTATCAGAGGACACAATCAAAGCCCTTAGAAAGATAGGCGCTGAGGTCAACAACTATGCTGCTGGCTGGTACCAAGACCCTAAGGGTGACCTGTATCAACACGATGGCTCAACGTGGCTAGGGCAAGTTCCAACGAATGAACAAAGAAAAAATCTAGAGTATCTGGGCTAATATGAAAACTAACGAATTGAGGACCCAATGGGCGTAATGGATTTTCTAGGCTTCGAACGAGAAGAAGTCGAAGAAGTAATAATTAAAAGAGAAGAAGAGCTGGCTAATGCCAGGGATGGCAGGATTTGCTCTTGTGGTCA